>Ga0209578_10003919_pt1 | contig 11020 bp, 10 predicted proteins | sample tdAd472_FD_187127 | JGI IMG/M metagenome (GOLD analysis project Ga0209578, IMG submission 187127) | Marine sediment microbial communities from the Atlantic coast under amendment with organic carbon and nitrate - tdAd47.2 (SPAdes)... | ecosystem: Environmental > Aquatic > Marine > Coastal >...
GAAACAAAGACGATGATGCCCTTTTTCAAAAGCGCCATGCTAACTAAATTGGAACAGAAAGAAGTAAAAGGAGGTGTGATTGTGGTAGATATCATTGCCCCCTTCTAATGGGGGGCAATTTTTACCGCCCTTTCTTTACCTACTTTTTAAGACTTAGTTTGTACAATTAAAACGTAATGTTCCCCTAACCCATGTCTTCCCAGGCATGGGTTTTTTTTATGCCTGCAAACAACTTCTATCTACTTTGCCCTTGCCATCAGCAGCTAAGTACCGAACGATATCATATCCACTATAGAAGGATGTATTTTGTTTTGAAAATCAATTCCTGCCTTTCAAACGAGGGAAATCGGGTAATGCAATACCATTAAAGTGAAAGCTCGATATTAAATATTATAAAAAAATCACAGATATTGTTTTTAATTGTTCCTCGTTTGATTGTTTTTAGAATGGATTAAAGTGTTGATAATCAGGTAGATATTGTCTTTTAGTGTTGGGGTTGGGTTTGATTAGCGATTCTGTGTGATTTGTTTTTTGTCCTTTTATCGGAAGCTTGGACCCTGTATATTTGTATCAAGATAGATAACAAACAAAAACATATATATTCTATCAGACACATACCATACTCCCACCGATTAAAGTAAAAAGAGAGCTAAGAAAACATCAAGGCAATTATTGCCGCTAACATAACGATCTGATTTGGGTTTTACTGAATTGGATTGGGAGTTATTCCTATGATAAAGAAATGAGACCATGTTTTGAATAAGGCAGACTACCAGGGGGGAAAGCCCCCTTGGTAGATCGGTTTTTTCTGGTCGAAGAATTTTTTCCTGATTACAATTATAGCTTTTGAGACTGGGTCAAGAAATCATTTACCTAATTAATCCCATGGTCGAACGGGTTTAACATTGGTTGATTTTACTCAAAAGACTATGGGCTGGCTGTTGTCAGCCTTTTTTATGCCTCCTCCTGATTGAGATCCGTCTGACCAAAGTAGACCATCACGAAGCCTGAAATCGTCATTAATATCTCTAATAGCAAGCCTAATAATTTCCCGCCGCTTTCCATCCAAACCAAGAAACTCAGGTTTAGTCCCACCAAATTCAAAATCAGTGCCAATAAGCCAGTTCCTGCAAGCAGAAACCCCATTATTGTTAAACTTGTTTTCACTTTATCTGACATAACCATTACTTATTGAGTAGGATCAAAACTAATCCTCCGATGATTTCGTTCAATAGATACTGCTCCCTGCAACTTTTATGCTTTTTGTTCTTCTATAAGCTGTCGCAGTAAATCCGCTGCAAAGCAAGAATGGATGCTGAACATAAAATACTTAAGGGAACCATTACATAATACAAAAGTATCTATTTTTGTTTTGACTAGGGAGCCTTACGAGTAATAAAACCGTCAAGATTTTGACCAGTAGGCTCCTGGTAAATAATAGCAGGTGGCGGTCAAACCATTAATTAGCTAATCATTAAAGTAACATGGTAAAGTTGATTGAGTGTCCTAGAGATGCAATGCAAGGCTTAAAAACTTTTATTCCAACTGAAAAGAAGGTGGCCTATATTAATCAGCTTTTGCAAGTAGGCTTTGATACGATAGACTTTGGTAGCTTCGTTTCCCCAAAGGCCATTCCCCAAATGCGTGATACAGCAGAAGTGCTGGCTGGCTTGGATTTGACAACAACTAATTCAAAGTTGTTGGCTATCGTTGCTAATAAACGAGGCGCAGATGATGCCGCTAAATTTGAGGAAATAGATTATTTGGGTTTTCCGTTTTCCGTTTCTGAGACTTTTCAAATGAGAAATACACATGCTTCCATCGAAGAATCTCTGGAGCGCGTGCAAATGATTCAAGAGATATGTCTACGTTCCAATAAGAAAATGGTTCTTTATGTGTCTATGGGCTTTGGAAATCCCTACGGGGATCCCTGGAATGTGGAAATAGTAAGTCGCTGGGTTGAAAAATTGGTCGGTTTGGGTATCGAAATCTTCCAATTATCCGATACGATCGGTGTGGCGAGTCCACAGAGTATCAGTTATCTATTTGGTCAATTGATTCCAGCTCACCCCGATGTAGAAATCGGCGCTCATTTCCATACCACGCCAGACTCCTGGAAAGAAAAGGTGGAAACAGCTTATGAAAATGGTTGCCGCCGGTTTGATGGCGCGATTAAAGGATTCGGAGGATGCCCAATGGCTAAAGATGACTTGACCGGAAATATGCCCATGGAGAACTTGATCCAGTTTATGGGTGACCGAGAAGAGTCTTATGGTGTCGATGCAGCTATTTTTCAAGAAGCGATGCAACAAGCTTATACTGTTTTTCCCTTGTGATTATTATCCGCATTCAAGTAGTTAAGGATCTGACTAGCCGTGCGTTCTGAAGCGCCGCTTTGTCCCAATTGTTTGACCAAACCCTCATATCCTTCCGCCAGATGCTGCGCATTTTCCTCCTTCAGAATATATGTTAGAGCCGATTTTAATTGTGCTGTATTGAAATCTTCCTGGATCAATTCCTTTACCAATGCTTGATCCACAATCAGATTGACCAGTGAAATATACTTGACATTGATCAGCCGTTTGGCGAGGAAGTAGTTGATCGAATTACCTCGATAACAGACCACTTGAGGAACGCGAAACAAAGCGGTTTCCAAGGTGGCTGTCCCTGAAGTTACCAAGGCAGCAACGGCATGCTTCAACAAATCATAGGATTGCTGACTGACCAATTTGACGCGATCAGAGGGGGCTGCAGCAAGAATAGGCTCATAAAAAGAGACAGGCTGAGAGGGTGCACCAGCTACCACAAATTGATAAGCTGGAAAATGATTTATCATCTCGAGCATACCGGATAACATTCTACTAATTTCCTGTTTTCTGCTACCTGGGAGTAAAGCGATGATTGGTTTTTCGGAAAGGCCGTTTCTTGTTCTGAAATCAGGATTGGCCGCATAATGTTCTGTCACATCTAAAAGGGGATGTCCAACAAAATCCACCTCATAATCATACTTTTTATAGAAGGCCTTTTCAAAGGGTAAAATGACGAACATTTTATCTACGCTAGCCTTAATGCCATGAACCCGACTACTGTGCCAAGCCCATATCTGTGGAGAAATGTAATAGAAAACCCTGATGCCCTGCTTCTTGGCCCATTTGGCAATACGAAGATTGAAACCGGGATAATCAACCAGTATCAACACATCAGCTTGATAGGAGAGGACATCCTGTTTGCAAAAGCGAATATTGCGCAATATCGTACCGATATTTTTGACTACTTCCAAAAAGCCCATAAAGGCCAGGTCTTTGTAATGCTTGACAGGACTGCCACCCACAGCGGCCATCAAATCTCCTCCCCAAAATCGAAATTCAGCAGCTTCATCCTTTTTTACAATCTCCTTCATCAGATTGGAGGCATGAAGATCTCCTGAAGCCTCTCCTGCAATGATATAGTACTTCATGAATCTTTTTTACTACCCAAACAGCTGTGGTCCATAATTGATCAGCCAAACCGCCACTAGGGCAAAGGTGGCTAAGACTAAACCTCGAATACTTTGGGTCATCCTTCTTTTCTGAAACTGATTGAGCGGGAAAATATTCAAACAAATGGCGACGATGGCCACCGTCCTTTTACGAAAACCCAAGGAAAATCCACTAGAAGTGCCGAGTTGGAGATTTTCAATCTGTTCAAAAATCATCAATAATACCGCAAAGCCCACAAAGGGAAGGACAAGGCCCATTACTAGCCCCACCCATATTTCATTTCTATTAAAAAACATAGCGTTTAGTTGTGTTAACAATTGCTCTAAGAGCATGTTTGGGCAAGCGTGATTAGCCGAAAGTGAGCAAATTTTCTTTTAAACAAGGCAGATTTTGCAGCCCAATGCGGGCAATTAGGCGAAAAATCTAACGCAGAATAAAATAAAATTTGCCGCTTGGAGGCAATTAAGGCCTGCCCAAACATGCTCTAAGACAATTCTTCAATAGCACCTAATGTCTTTATGGCTTGATAATTAGTCAAGTCGTGCATGGAAGGAACTACTGATATATATCCATTTTCTAAGGCCCAAACATCGGTGTCATCGGCCGTGTCTTCATTCACAAAACGACCGGTGAGCCAGTAATATTTTTGACCACGGGGGTCGCTAGATTCCATAAACTCCTCAATCCAACGTGCCTTGGCTTGGCGGCAAACGCGCATCCCCTTGATCTCAGTAGTAGGCAATTTGGGGATATTTACATTCAGTAGGCTTCCTTTGGCTAAGCCATGTTCCAGAACATAGCGCATCAATGACTCAACAAAGGGTTTGCTGGAATCAAAATCAGCATCGTACTCAAAATCAAGCAGGGAAAACCCAAGGCTAGGTATACCTTCCAAGCTAGCTTCCATGGCAGCTGAAAGCGTGCCAGAATAAATGATGTTGATCGAAGCATTAGAACCATGGTTAACACCTGACACACAGAGGTCAATTTCACGGCCCTTCAATACTACATTCTTAGCCAACTTAACACAATCTACTGGCGTGCCAGAACATTCATACGCATCTACTCCTTCATGCACTTTGCTGGGATGAAGCCGGATAGGGTTAGAAATAGTAATCGCATGTCCCATGCCCGACTGAGGGGAGTCTGGTGCTACAACGACAACTTCTCCGATTCGTTTGGCTACGTCAATTAGTGCGGTGATTCCGGGAGCAGTGATACCATCATCATTGGTAACTAAGATGAGCGGCTTCTTCATGTATATTAGATTTTGAATCCCCAAAATACAATCCTGAGGGATTATGACATATATTTTACGCAAAGGAAGCAACTCTAAGGGAGAGAAAATAGTTTCCATCAGAATATTTCTGTTAATTTTCCGCTCAGAAAACTTTTTAAAACAACTTCATTATCAGATTATCTCAAAACTGACTGTGATCATGACTAATATGGGAAAGAAAGGGGTTTTACTAGTAAACTTGGGAACACCAGATGCGCCAAGCAGAGGGGCCGTTTACCGCTATTTGAAAGAATTCCTCTTGGATCCGAGGGTGATTGATTACAATTGGTTAGCAAGAAATCTCTTGGTTCGGGGCCTGATTGCCCCCTTTCGATCAGGAAGCTCTGCCAAATTATATCAAATTTTATGGACACCGGAAGGTTCTCCACTCAAGATATACGGCGAACGGGTAGCGGAAGGAGTGCAGGAATTGCTAGGAGATGAATTTGTGGTAGAATTGGCCATGCGCTACCAGAATCCTTCGATGAAATCAGCGATAGATCGCTTATATGAGCAGCAAGTTGCTGAGATTATTGTTTTTCCCATGTTTCCGCAATACGCCTCTGCCACGACTGGGTCGGTGCACGAGGAAGTCATGCGATTGCTCGCCAAGAAAGATAATATTCCGGCCCTTAAGTTGATCAATTCCTATTATGATAATAACTCAATGATCGATATTTTTGCCGATAATGCTCGTCAATTTGATCTCGACCAATACGATCATATCATTTTCAGTTACCACGGCTTACCACAACGCCAGTTGCGCAAGGCCGATGATGGCAATCACTGCTTGCAAAATGAAAACTGTTGCCAGCAGATTGGTAAAGCCAATCAGTTTTGTTATTCCGCTCAATGCCATGGTACGACCCGAGCTATTGTCAGCAAATTGGGTCTATCTCCCGATCAATACACCACTTCCTTTCAAAGTCGCCTGGGGCCTGAGGCCTGGGTAAAGCCCTATACCAGTGTCGTTTTGGAAGAAAGGGCCAAGGAAGGAGCCAAGCGAATTTTGGTTTTCAGCCCTGCTTTTGTATCAGATTGTTTGGAGACTATCGTCGAAATTGGAACTGAATACCAAGAAGAATTTGAAGAAATGGGAGGCGAGAAGGTCGATTTGGTACCCAGTTTAAACGATGATCCTCGCTGGATCAAAACGGTCGCTGAATTAGTCAAATCCTATGCTTATCAGCCAGCGGCATTATCGTAAGCCTATTTCAATCTTTGGTCTAAAGGGAACCTTTCATTAGTAATAGTTTGTTGTGCAGATTGTTAACTGGAAATTAATTTCGTAGTAATTCCAACTAGCGATCATAGCTTTGGTGGCAATAATTGCTATTTTTATCAAAATCACAACACTATCATCATGAAAACCACATTCAAATGGAGACGACTCAGTGGGCAGTTCATTGAGCAACCGATTCTCGAAGCTGTGGAAGAAGCCATCATCCGAGAGCAAGAAAAAGGGTATCAGCTCAAAGTATGTATTGGGTCTGATTCTCAAGTCAAAGGAGGCATCATTGAGTTTGCTACCGTGATTGTATTTCTTCGAGAGAAGAAGGGAGGGTTCATGTTCATTAGCAATCGGAAATTGGCCAAAAAAATGAGCCTTAAAGAGCGGATGATTTCAGAAGTTGCACAGTCTGTGGAAATCGCTTACGCCCTTTGTGACTTGCTAGATGCTTACGATGTCGGACTAGAGGTGCATGCTGACATTAACACTGATCCCGAGTTCCAATCCAATCAGGCCCTGAAAGAGGCGATGGGGTATATCTTGGGAATGGGTTTTGTTTTCAAAGCTAAACCAGATGCTTTTGCTAGTTCATCTTGTGCAGATAAAATGGTTTAAGGGATTGGCCTGGACTTTTTCCAGGTCAGTCCTTACTCGACAAAGCCACCAAAGACCCTAGCGTCTCCCTTTTTTATCCCTCCCGTCCAGCATTTCCTATCCCTCAAGTTCGTTAAGCTTTCCCCTTCATTTGGTCGTTTGTCTACCTAATTGTGATTTTCGCAGTAATTACCGCCCTTTTTCTTATAGAAATTGCCATCTTCGCAGCCAATTAATCAAATATCCAGAAAACTATGAAAAAATGTTTATGGCTATTGATTGGCTGCCTTTCCTACGCGGGCCTTTTCGCCCAAAGCAGCCGAATCAATTTTGAAAAGTTTGAGTTGAAAAATGGATTAAAAGTCCTGCTTCATCAAGACAAATCAACCCCTATTGTTGCCGTCTCCGTGATGTATCACGTGGGATCAAAAAATGAAAATCCAGAACGCACGGGTTTTGCTCACTTTTTTGAGCATCTTTTATTCGAAGGTTCTGAGAATATTGAGAGAGGAGAATATTCCAACTATGTTCAATCTGCAGGTGGGGCATTAAATGCCAATACTTCCTGGGATAGAACGTACTATTTCGAAATTTTGCCCTCCAACCAATTTGAATTGGGTCTATGGTTGGAGTCGGAGCGAATGTTACATGCTGTTGTTGATCAGAAGGGTGTAGAAACACAAAGAGAAGTGGTTAAAGAAGAACGCCGAGAAAGAGTCGATAACCAACCCTATGGCTCTTTAGCACAAGAAACCTTCAAGGCTGCCTACCAAGAACATCCCTATAAGTGGCCAATTATCGGATCGATGGATCATTTAGATAATGCGACTGAGGATGATTATATTCAATTCTATAAAGAATTTTACGTTCCTAATAATGCCATCTTGTCCATTGCCGGAGACATTGATATTGCCGATGCCAAAAAGCTGATCAGGAAGTATTTTGGTGCTATTCCAAAGGGGAAGCCGGCTTACCAACCTAGCATTGTAGAACCGGCATTAAAGGCAGAGCGCCGCGACACGGTATATGACAATATTCAGCTTCCTGCTGTCGTCCAAGCCTATCGTATTCCTGCCCAAGGCACTGAAGATTACTATGCGATTAAAATGCTTAGCACACTTTTATCTCAAGGTAAAAGTTCCAGGTTGTACAAGACCTTAGTGGATGAGCAGCAGAAGGCGTTCCAAGTGGCAAATATTCCACTTGACCTAGAAGATCCAGGCTTGTCTATCAATTTTGGTATCGCCAATGTAGGGGTTAATAGTGCCGACCTAGAGGCGGCTATGGATATCGAAGTAGCGAAAATTAGAAAAGAGTTAATCACGGATGAGGAGTTGCAAAAACTACGTAATCAGATTGAGAATAACTTTATTTCGAGCAATACGACTGTCGCTGGTATTGCGGGGAGCCTAGCTACCTATGAAATGTTCTTTGGAGATGCCAACCTGATCAATACAGAAATTGATCGCTACATGAAAGTGACGAAAGAAGATATCAGGAGAGTGGCGCAGAAATATTTCCAGAAGAACAATCGTGTCGTTTTGCATTACTTACCTCATCCAACAAAACCCTAATGAGGATCGGAAGATCGCTTAAGAAGGTTTAGGTAATAAAATTCAAACAATGAAAAAAAATATTCAATATATAGTTGGTATATGCTTGTTAGGATTGCTAGCATTTCCTATGCAAGCACAAGAGGATTTTCGATCAAGTGCGCCCAAACCAGGTCCGGCACCTAAGATTGAGTTAGGAAAATCCGAACAATTTACCCTTGCTAATGGCTTGGAAGTGATCGTGGTAGAAAATCACAAATTACCTCGGGTTTCAATGCAAGTTTTTGTCAATATCCCGTCTTTAGTAGAAGGCGATAAGGCAGGGGCAAGTCAATTGGCAGGGCAACTGTTAGAGGCGGGTACAACGACACGGAGTAAGGCAGAAATTGATCAGTCCATAGATTTTATCGGAGCTAGTGTGAGCTCTAATAGCAATGGCGCCTTTGCTAGCGGTCTTTCTCGTCATAAAGAGACAATCCTAGATATCATGGCTGATATCTTGTTGAATCCTTCTTTTCCAGAGGCTGAGTTTGACAAGTTGAAAAAACAAACACTCTCGGGTATTACTATCGGTAAGGACGATCCGGGGCAGATGTCTTCTAATGTGTCCAGTGTGGTTACCTACGGGGCAGACCATCCTTACGGAGAGATTCCAACAGAAGCAAGTGTGAGTCGTGTTGAAATCAAGGATTGTAAGGCTTACTATGATACCTATTTCAAGCCCAATCTGTCATACCTCGTATTTGTAGGAGATGTGACGCCGAAGGAGGCCAAGACATTAGCTGAAAAATACTTCGGTAAGTGGGAAAAGCAATTTGTAGCCAAAGAGAAACTAGATATGCCTATGGCACCAGAAGCTAATCAGGTGCATTTTGTAAAAAAGCCAGGAGCAGTGCAGTCAGTAGTTAATATTACTTATCCCGTTGATTTTCGACCGGGTTCTCCAGACGCCATCAAAATCAACATCTTGAATCAAATCTTTGGGGGGGGCTTTTTTGGCCGCTTGTTTAAGAACATCAGAGAGGATAAGGGCTATTCTTATGGTGCTTATTCTTCTATTTCCAATGACTCCGAAGTAGGCTCTTTTAGTGCCAATGCCAATGTCAGGAATGAAGTAACAGATAGTGCTTTGGTGGAATTCTTATACGAGATGAAAAAAATTACTTCAGAGGAAGTTTCTGATGAAGAATTGCAGACGGCTAAGAATATGATCATGGGATCTTTTGCTCGCCAAATGGAACAACCCAGTACCATTGCGCGTTTTGCCTTGAATACAGCACGTTTTAAGTTGCCCGCTGACTACTATGCTACCTATCTCAAGAAATTGGATATGATTACCAAAAAAGAGATACTAGCTACAGCGAAGAAATACATCAAGCCAAATAACGCCAATATTGTGGTAGTAGGAGACCTTGATGTGGCTGAAAAATTAAAGACTTTTAGTGCTGATGGCAAGTTGAAGTATTATGATGGCCAAGGAAAAGAAATTCTCCAAGTCAAAGTAATTCTTCCACAAGAAACCACGGCGGAAGGTGTCATGAAGGATTATATCAAGGCTATCGGTGGCGAATCTGCGCTGGGTGCGGTCAAAGATATGACGCTGAAGATGTCGGCCAGTGTGCAAGGGATGGATATGTTGATGGAACGGGTCGTTAAGGACGGAAAGATGTTGGTAAAAGTAACGGCGAGCGGCATGGTGGTGAATGAGATTAAGTTTGATGGAGAAAAAGCATCTGTGAGTCAAATGGGACAAACCCAAGATGCGGATCCTGCAATGGTGGAAAGCTTCAAAGAGGATGCGATGATCTTCCCGGAATTAGCTTACGCGACCTTGGGCAAGAAGCTGAGCCTTAAAGGCGGCGAAACAATCGATGGCAACAATGTTTATGTCATCGAAGTAGAATCAGCGAGTGGGAATAAGCAGACTGAATACTTTGATATTAAAACCGGCTTGAAGGTAAGATCACAAAGTAATCAAGATGGCACCTTGGTACAAACAGATTACAGTGATTACCGAGAAGTAGAAGGCGGAATCAAAATGCCGTATAAAATTGTTTCTACGGGACAGATGCCCTTCCCGCTTGCTTTTGAGGTACAATCAGTAGCAGTGAACACTGGGGTAGAGGATGCTGTTTTTAAAGTAGAATAAGCGACGATAAGAAAAAGAGGTAGACAACCTCAAATAAATAGTGGTGGTGATAAAGTCTTCGAAATGGAGCTTTATCACCACTTCTTTTTGCTGCTTACTAAAGATTTGGACCAGAAAAACACAATGCGCTGTGGAATTTTCCCCTAAAAAAAATATACTTGTGCGAAAATTAATAGAAACTAATGATGGATCAAATCCAGGTTTTTGTGACGGGAGGAACTTTCGATAAAGAGTACAATTTCATTACTGGGGATTTATTCTTCAAGGATACCCACTTGCCGGAGATGTTTGTCCGGGGTAGAAGCACCTTAGACATTGATGTGAAAACCCTGATGATGGTGGATAGTCTGGAAATGACCGATGCTGATCGAGAGATTATTTTGCATACTTGTCGCCGTAATACATCCAATAAAATACTGATCACGCATGGTACTGATTCGATGGTGAAAACAGCGAAGTTCCTAGCTGGTGCCCATGTTCAAGGAAAGACAATTGTCCTCACAGGGGCAATGGTTCCTTATGCCTTTGGTACCTCCTCCGATGGTTTTTTTAACTTGGGGAGTGCATTGGCTTTTGTACAAATGTTGGAACCAGGTGTTTATGTAGCCATGAATGGTCGATATTTCAATTGGAATCAAGTTCGGAAAAATCGCAAAACAGGCTTCTTCGAATCGATGGAGGAGGAATGAAAGGTACCTCCCTCAAGCTTCAACGGGCATCTTCAACAATAAAAAA
>Ga0209578_10003920_pt1 | contig 11019 bp, 7 predicted proteins | sample tdAd472_FD_187127 | JGI IMG/M metagenome (GOLD analysis project Ga0209578, IMG submission 187127) | Marine sediment microbial communities from the Atlantic coast under amendment with organic carbon and nitrate - tdAd47.2 (SPAdes)... | ecosystem: Environmental > Aquatic > Marine > Coastal >...
CAGCCAACGCCTACCGAGTGTGCCGCCGCAGACTGCACCCGCAGTGGCGCGGACTTCAGTCCGCATCGGGACTTCAGTCCCGAACCCAGGGCGACTTGCAAAGCAACAACCCGCTGCTCCACCCAACGCCTAGCGGCAAACAAAGTTCTCCGCTTCATCAATCGAACCCGACCCGTCGTAATGCGCCGTCAACGGATACCGGCACAACGGCCTAGTCCTCCCCTCGGCCACACCCTCCAGCGTCTCCGGCGACTCCCCCTCCTCCACCCACCGCCGCAACGCCTCAAAGTGCCGCGTCGGCTGAGGCCCGTCACCGCCCCGGCAATGCGCGACGCCCGGGGCCATAAACAGCCGCAAGAACTCCCCCGTCGCTTCCCTGCCCCCCATCGCCTCCTCAACGCGCTCGTAGTAGTCAATCGTGCCCTCGGGATAGATCAACTGATCCACCCAACCGTGCCACAAGACCACCTTGCCTCCCGCATCACGAAAGCCGCTCAGATCCGGATTGTCCGTGCCAAGCACGGCCCGATATTGCTCCATCGACTGATCCCAAAACTGCTCATAGGAATCGCGCGTCAGCGTCTTCCAATCCCACTCCGGGTTCTGCGTCAAAAAGTACTGGAACCACTGCAAGCTGATTCGGAATGGCGCCCCTTCCAAAGGATCGTCCGACGTGTTGCTCAGTCCGCGGAAAGCCGCCCCATACGGCAAGCCGTACCAAAGGAACCCGCCATCCCGCCGGCGCGGCCCGCGCCAAATCTCAGCAATCACTTCGGCATCAGCAGCCGTCAAGGCGTCGCAGCTTGGCGGATCGATCTTGAGTAACGCCTGAACATTGACGTCGCAAACGCTTGGATCTTCTACAAGTCCGTCTTTAACGCCGTCGAGATCATCACAGGCCTCGACGCTCCACTCGCGCGCCGCCTCAAACTGGCACTGCGAGACAATATGGCCCCGTTCACGCATCACAAGCTGTCCCCACATCTGCGCTGCATGAAGCTGTGGCCAGTTGATCGCCGGACAGCCGGAAAGAATGCCGTCGTAGTCCTCTGGAAAACGCTGCGCCTCCGAGAGCCCCTGCCGGCCGCCCGTCGAACAGCCGTTGAAGTAGGAATAGCCGGGCGCCCGACCGTAGTACGCCTCGGTCACCGCTTTTCCTACGACGGTCATCTCGTGGATCCCCAGGTAGGCGTTGTCGCGGATGCGCTGCCACCGCAGTCGATTGTTCTCATCGAGCGCGAATGAGCCGTGACCGCCCTCGTGCCCGGTATCCGTCGAACCGGCGGCATACCCTTGAGCGACGGGCGCTTTCAGCCGGCTCTCGCTCCCGCCCGACAAACCGCCGCCCCCCACTCCCTGGAAGCGTCCGTTCCACCCACGCTCCGGCAGCCAGACCCAGATCGTGATGCGACTGTCCGTCCCGGGACGCCCAACAAGCACCGTCACGCGGCAAGCCGAGCCGGAGCCCTCCCCCGGCTGGACAACCGTTTTCTCCACGCTCGCATTGCGCAACGAGAGTTCCGCGAGACTTTCGCAAGAACGAACCGGCGCCGCGTCGCCGAATAGATTCGGTTGAGCGTCAGCGCCGGCCGCCAACAGCCATGCGGCTGCAAGAATGGAGAGAAATCGAGCGGTCATGCCGCCCGCCAGTCTAGTGGACGCCGCTACTCAAACGCGAGCTTGAATACGTAGGCGTACTCTCCGGCATCGGCGCCCGGGCTCTCAATCACGAGCGCGTCGTCGTCCTGGCGCCAGACGAGTTCGCCCTCATGGCCCAGCAGTTCAACGCCTGCAATGCTCTTCCCATCCAGATGCTCGGAGGAACCGCCGAGGCTCTGGATGCGCCACTCCGTCTCCGCCAGACCGAGCGCCGTCGCGTAGAGCGTCTCGCCTTCCGGCGTCGATTGCGTCGTAAAGCGGATATCTTGGGCACCCATCGGCTTGTTGCGCTCTTCGCTCAGGTGCCCCTCCACCGTCTCCGTCGGCCCCTCCCCATAAATCTTCCACGTCCGCGATCCGTAGATCGCCTCGCCGTTTGTCTTGAGCCAGCCGCCGAGCTTGCGCAAAATCTCGGCCTCTCCCTCCGGGATCGTGCCGTCCGGCCTCGGTCCAATATTCAGCAACAGGCAACCGTTCTTCGAGACGATATCGACGAAGTTCGTCACGATCAGCCCCACGTCTTTGTAGCGGTGATTGGTGACGTATCCCCAGGACGAGAAACTCACCGACGTATCCGTCTGATAGAACTGGTCGCGCATGCCGGAAAGTCGGGCCCGCTCCAGATCCAGTACAGCGGCATTCTCCGGCATCGCATCGAGCTTGTAATTCACCACGCCCGTCTTGCCCCAAGCCTTCGCGCGGTTGTAGTAGAACGCCATAAATCGTTCCAGGTGATGGGAGACCGGATTCTCTCGCCAATCTTTGACCTCGGACGGCGGCCCGATTCCGAAATCGAACCACAACAAATCCGCCTGCGTCTTCTCGACCAACTCGGCGGTTCGCGCCAGCCAGTCCGCCATGAATTCGTCGCTCTGCGGGAACCAGTCAAAGTTCCGCCCAGAAGTGAAGTGCAAGTCCGGACGGTCCTCGCCGTACAAACCGAAGTTCGCCTCATCCACCGTGTCGTACGATTCGTCGCGTGCATAAAAACCGTAGTTGAAGGCCCGGTGGCTGCTGACCCCGAACTTCATCCCGCGAGCCCGAACCGCCGTGCTCAGGTCGGCGATCACGTCCCGCATCGGCCCCTTCTCGGTCGCATCCCATTCCGTGTAGCTGTTCGCATAGAGCGAGAAACCGTCGTGGTGCTCGGCGACCGGCACGATGTACCGCGCACCCGACTCCTCGAACAACGCCGCCCACGCTTCCGGATCGTAGTTCTCAGCCTTGAACTGCGGAATAAAATCCTTGTACCCGAACTCCTTATGAGGCCCAAACGTCTTGCGGTGGTACTCGAAAAGATTGCGATCGCCTTCGCCCTCCTGCAAGTACATACGCCGCGGATACCACTCGTTGCCGAACGCCGGTACCGAGTAGACGCCCCAGTGGATGAACAGGCCCAACTTGGCGTCGAGATACCAATCAGGCACTCCGTTTTCCGCCAACGACTCCCAGTCCGCCTCAAACGGGCCCTCGGCAATCGCCGCGTCGACCTTCTCTAGATCTTCTGGAACATCCCCGCTGAACACGATCGGTTCCGCGCTCGGCGCTTCAGCCTCCGGCGTCGGCGCCTCCCCACACCCGATTGCCAGTGCGGCCGCCAGCAACACGGCGGGCCAACTCAGACGGATAGACATCACGGATACTCCTTACGTTTCGCCAATTGGTAGCGATACCAAAACCACCCGAGAGTCTACCAGACGCCCGCTCTCCCAATGGATCTAGCTCAATTGCTCTTCAAAAGCCTGGTAAGCGTCTTCCAGTCCGCTACGCAATTCAAAGCGTGGACGCCATCCCGAATCAAACAGCACGGACACGTCCAGCCGCTTCCGAGGCGTGCCGTCCGGCTTGCTCGGGTCAGTGACGATCCGCCCGTTGAAACCGACCACCTCGCAGATCATCTGTGCGACCTCGAGAATCGTCACATCCTCTCCCACGCCCACGTTGACCGGACCATAGTCGGAATAATCCTTCCACAGATGGACAATCGCATCCGCGGCGTCATCCACATGTAGAAACTCGCGCCGCGGCGCCCCGCTGCCCCAGATCTCCAACGCCTCCGCCCCCGACGCCTTGGCCTCATGCGCTTTCCGAATCAACGCCGGAATCACATGGCTCGTCTGGAGATCATAGTTGTCTCCCGGACCGTAGAGGTTGGTCGGCATCGCCGAGATGTAGTCGGCGCCGTGCTGCCGACGATAGGCGTCGCACAGTAAGACTCCGGCGATCTTCGCCACCGCGTACCACTGATTCGTCGGCTCCAACGCGCCGGTCAGCAGCGAGTCCTCACGAATCGGCTGTTCGGCGAACTTTGGATACGCACACGAGGAGCCCAGGAAGATCAGCTTCTCCACACCCGCGCGGAACGCCGCTTCAATGACGTTCGACTCAATCGCCAGATTGTCGTAAAGGAAGTCCGCCGGACTCGTGGCATTCGCTAGAATTCCGCCGACTTTCGCCGCGGCGACACAGACAGCTTGAGGTCTCTCCCGCTCGAAAAACTCGCGAACCGCCCCCTGATTCGTAAGATCCAGTTGCGCGCGAGGAGCGGAAAGAATCTCACAACTCTCAGTCGCTAAACGGCGCACCACGGCCGACCCGACCATGCCCCGTTCACCCGCGACAAAGACGCGTTTGCCTGCCAGCGAGTAGGCGTCCCGATTCATCGCTGCTCAGTCGCCTGGATCATTGCGTTTGCCGTTCTCACCCACTGCCGCCAGATCCTCACGCACCATCTCGCTGACGAGCTCCGGAAAGGTCGTCTTGTGGCTCCAGCCCAATTCTCGCCGCGCTTTGCTCGAATCGCCCAGCAAGTGATCAACCTCGGTCCGTCTGAAGTAGCGCGGGTCAATCTTCACCAACTCCGATCCGCTCTCGGCGTCGCGCCCCGTCTCATCCGCGCCTTCCCCGCTCCACTCCACCGCCCGGCCAACTTCCTCAAACGCCTTCTTCACAAACTCACGCACCGAGTGCGTCTCCCCAGTCGCCAGCACGTACTCGCCGCCTGTGGGCTGCTGCAGCATCCTCCACACGCCCTCCATATAGTCGCGCGCGTGTCCCCAGTCGCGTTGCGCGTCCAAGTTCCCCAGGTAGAGCGTCTGTTGCAGGCCGTGCTCGATCGCGGCGACCCCTCGCGAGATCTTGCGCGTCACGAACGTCTCCCCGCGCATCGGGCTCTCATGGTTAAACAGGATCCCGTTTGAGGCGTGAATACCGTAGGCCTCGCGATAGTTCACCGTGATCCAGTAGGCGTACAGCTTCGCAACGCCGTACGGCGAACGCGGATAGAACGGAGTCGTCTCCCTCTGCGGAACCTCTTGCACTTTCCCGAACATCTCCGAGGTGGACGCCTGGAAGAAACGCACCCGGTCGGTCATCTTCAGAATGCGCAAAGCTTCGAGGATGCGCAGAGCGCCCAACGCATCCGCGTTGCCGGTGTACTCGGGCGTCTCGAAACTCACCGCGACGTGGCTCTGCGCTGCCAGATTGTAGATCTCATCCGGCGCGATCTCCTGGACCAGCCGGATTAGGTTCGACGAATCGGTCAGATCGCCGTAGTGCAGAAAGAAGCGAGTATCGTGCTCGTGCGGATCCCGGTAGAGCGCATCCACCCGCGCACTGTTCAACGACGACGACCGCCGCTTCAACCCGTGCACGTAATACCCCTTGCTGAGCAGAAGGCGGGATAGGTAGGCGCCGTCCTGTCCTGTGACGCCGGTGATTAAAGCTACCTTCGGTTCGGACAATTCGGGAACTCGCAGCGACAAAAAAGCGGAGGCGCGAACGGCGATCTTAGCACGAGAGCCCGCCCGCCCAGCGCACCGCGCGGCGCTGAAAGACCGTCGAAACCTCCAGTTCCCTGGTATTCTAATCGCGGCTTTCTAGTGACTCCCGTGCTGCGTCTCCTCACCTCCGTAGCGATGGCCCTCTGCCTCCCCGGATTGCAGGCTGCCGCGGGCGTGGAGCCGTCGGAATCCGCCTCTCGCGTCCCCAACGGCCTCATGGCCGTGTGGGACTTCCACGACGTCGACGAAAAACTCATCCGGGACGGCTCCGGCCTCGGCAGTCCAGCCAACCTGCGCATTCCCAAGGCCGAAACCTACCGTCTCTCCGAAGGCCGCCTCCAACTGCTCAGCCCGACCATGGCCGGATCATCCGGACGGCCCGCGAAGATCTCCGACATCGTGCGCGTCTCCGGAGAGATCACGCTGGAAGTTTGGGTGACTCCCGCGAACCTTGAACAGGCAGGGCCCGCGACGATCCTCACCATGTCGAACGGGGCCGACCAGCGCAACTTCTTTCTTGGCCAAGACGGAGACCGCTTCACGGCGCGATTCCGAACGTCCCAGACCGAACGAGATGGATCTCCAGGGCTGATAACGTCGGCCGGAACCGTCAACCCCTCACTCACCCATCTCGTCTTCACCCGCGACCGCACCGGGCGCGCCCGGATCTTCATCGACGGCCGCCTAGCCGTGGACGGCGAGATCCCAGGCGGCGTCGGCGACTGGGAGAAAGCCAACCTCTCCCTCGGCCGTGAATCCAGATTCGACACCCCCTGGCTGGGCGCCTACGATCTGGTCGCCGTCTACGGCCGCGACCTCTCAGCCGCCGAGGTCGAGCGCAACTTCCGCGCCGGTCCCAAAATCCGGGACACTAATGTTTCAGAGAACCCGGCGCACCTCTTCGAGACCAAGATCGCGCCCCTTCTCTCCAAGCGCTGCCTCATCTGCCACGACTCGGCAATCCGCAAGGGCGGCCTGGACCTCTCCAAACGGGAAGCCGCCTTCGCCGGCGGAGCCAGCGGCAAGGCCATCCAGCCGGGCAACGCCTCCGCAAGCCTCGTCTGGCTCATGGCGGAAGCCGAGTCGATGCCCAAAAACCGGGAGCCGCTCTCTACCGAAGAGAAAGCCCTGCTCAAGGAATGGATCGACGCCGGCGCCGAGTGGTCCTATCAGACGCTCGACCCCGGCATCTACAGCCGCGGTGATCGCGGCATGGGCAACTGGGTCCCCCGCCTCACCGTCGCCGAATACATTGAGACCGTCCGAGGCGTCCTCGGCGTCGACATCGCCGACCAGGCCCTTGAGATCTTGCCGCCCGACCTACGCGCCGACGGTTTCAAGAACACCTCTTACAACTTGAACGTCGACCTCGGCCACGTCCAAGCCTACGCGCGCTTGGCGCAGATGGTCGTCGCCCGCATGGACGTCGGAGCCTTCGCCGGCAAGGGCCCCGAGCTGAGCCGCGCACGCATCCAAGCCATGGGAGAGCGACTGCTTCGCGCCCCCGTCACCGAGCATGAGGTCGACCTCTACTCCGAACTCGCCGGAGCAGCCGTCCAATCGGGCGTCAGCTTTGAAGAAGCCGTCGGATACGTCGTCGAAGCGATGCTCCAATCCCCCCGCTTCCTCTATCGCATCGAGCAGCAACGCGGCGACGGTTCCGCCTGGCCCGCCGACGCGCATGAGCTCGCCAGCCGCCTAAGCTACATCCTCTGGGGCGCCGCGCCCGACGCGGAACTCCTCTCCGCCGCCGACTCCGGCCGCATCTTGGACCGCGAAGAGTTGGACCGCCAAACCAAGCGCCTCCTCGCAGACCCGCGCGCCGTCCAACGCTCGCAAGACTTCATCTCGCAGTGGCTCAACCTGGACCGCCTGGCCAACATGAGCCCCAACGCGGAACGCTTTCCCGACTGGGATCGCGCCCTCGCCGCGGACATGCGCCGGGAAACTCTCTCCTTTTTCGAGGATCTGGTCTGGAAGCAACAACGTCCGTTGGCCGAACTGCTCAACGCGCAGTTCAGCTACATGACGCCTGAACTCGCCAAGCACTACGGCATGCCCCCCCAAGGGCCCGGGTTCCAACGCTACGATCTCTCCAGCGTGGAGGGCCGCGGCGGCATTCTCACCCAGGGCAGCGTCCTAACGGTCGGCGGCGACGAAGCCTCCATGGTCACGCGCGGCCTATTTGTCTTACGCGATCTGCTCTTCAGCGAAGTAGGCGATCCCCCGCCCGGCCTGGACACCACCCCCGTCCCGGCCTCGCCTGGACGCTCCCATCGCCAAATCGCTGCTGAACGCGTCGCGAGCCCTTCCTGTGGAGGCTGCCACGCACGCTTCGAGCCGCTCGCCTTCGGGCTTGAGAAGTTCGACGGCCTCGGAACCCGCAGCGACGTCGACGAACACGGCAACGTCCTGCGCGAAGACGGCCAGATCCTCTTCCCCGGCGAAGCGGAATCCGTCTCCTACTCAACCTCGGCGGAGATGATGGATCTCCTCGCCGGCAGCGACCGCGTCAACCGCAATCTCACCCGCAAGCTCACCCAATTCGCCATCGGCCGACCGCTGGTCTCCTCCGACGAGCCCTCCATCGACCAAATCCATCAGGCCGCCCAGCAAGCCGGCGGGACCTACCAAAGTCTGATCTCCGCAATCGTCGCCAGCGATCTCGTACTCACCACCCAGACCGAGTTCTAAGCCATGCCCGTTCCCAAGCTGAATCGCAGAACCCTACTCCGAGGCGCCGGAGGCATCTTGGTCGGCCTCCCCCTCCTCGAGGAGATGACCGCTTCCGCCGCAACGGCTGAAGTCCCGGTCCGGGCCTTCAACGTCTTTTTCGGCCTCGGCGTTCCGGCGCCGCTGCAAACGGAAGGCTTCGAGGGCGTCATGGCCCCGTTCAAGCCGCTGGCCGACAAGCTGCTCTTCCTACGCGACGTGGATCAGATTCGCTGCGACGAGTCGGGCATCAACGCGCACTTCGACGGCGCCAGCGGCGCCTTCACCGCCGAGCCTCCCAACGGAGAGGCCCGCTCAGGCGGCCCCTCTATCGACCAAATCGTTCGCCAAACCCACTACCCAAACGGTCAGCCCGTCGGCGTCACGCCCACGCTCGTCGCCGGCACCTACTTCCGGCGCAGCCGCCTCAGCCGCTACGTCCACAGCTACAACGCGGACGGCACCGTCGCCGCGGCGCCGCAGGAAAAGCCTCGCGACCTGTTCGACCGCGTCTTCGGCAAGATCTCTCTGTCTGAAGACGAGCCGGACGCCCAGAAGGATCGCCTCCGCCGCTCGGTCCTGGACTCCGTCGTCGGGCAGTATCAGTACTTCACCGGCATCAATTCGCCCCTCGGCGCACAATCACGCTCCCGGCTCCGCGACCATCTGGACCGTATCCGCGAATTCGAGCAGCGCGCCTTCCAACCCAAGGCCGCCGCCGAAAACGAGCCGGCCTTGCCGCCGCGCTCCCGCATCGCCCACGGCGGCTACGCCGACCCCGGCGGCGAGGGCATTGACATGGAGATCAACGAGCTCATTCACGAATGGCAGTTGCTCTCCGACCTCTACGCAATGGCCGTCGAGCTCGACCGCGTCCGTTTCGGCGCCCTCACCTTCCTCGCCGCCGGCGAGCGACTGCGCATCAAAGGCAACTACACCCACGCGGGCGAGAAGATCTACTCTTTCGACGACGCCGGGCAGCGCAACAAGGCCGGCTCGGCCGGTTGCAGCCACGAGTGGTGGCACGACTTCAAGCCCGAAAAACAAAACGAACAGCTGCGCGCCCATGCGCACATGCATCTAGCCCAAGTCGTCTATTTTCTGGAGCGCTTGGACGCCATCCGGGACCCCAACGGCAAAACCGCACTTGAGAACTCCATGGTCACCGTCTCCACCGAATCGGGCGACGGCCGCCACTCCGACGTGAAGCGCGAGCTCTCCGGAGTCTTCCACGCAATTTCCAGCGCCGGAGGCCGCTTCAAGACCGGCGAGATCCTCGACCTCGGCGTCGAGGGACTCGACGTCTACAACACCATGCTCGACTCGATGGGCGCGACCACCCGCCTCGGCCCCGCCGACCGCGAATCCTTGTCCGTCGACGCGATCCGCGCTTAGTCCGATCACGTGCAAAGAGTTCTGACCATCCTCGCGCTGGTCGTGGCCGGTGAGGTGGTCTTCGTCCTTCCGTTCCACGTCGCGCGCTTCGTGCGGCCCACCATGCTCGACGTGTTCGGCTACACCAACACGCAGCTCGGGGATCTGTTCGCCGTCTACGGCATCGCGGCGGCCGTCGCTTATTTTCCCGGCGGCGCATTGGCGGATCGCTACTCGGCACGCGCCTTGCTCGCGGCCTCTCTCGGCACCACGGCGGCAGGCGGCCTCTACATGGCGACAATCCCCGGCCCCGTGCAAATGGCCTTGCTCTACGGCTACTGGGGAGTCACCACCATCTTTCTGTTCTGGGGGGCCCTGATCCGCGCAACGCGAGAATGGGGCGGCGAGGCGACGCAAGGGATGGCCTTCGGAGTCTTGGACGCCGGACGAGGTCTCACAGCCGCCGTGCTGTCTCTGGCCGCCGTCAACCTGCTCGCCCTTTACCTGCCCGAGGCCGCCGAGACCGGAACGGCGATTCAGCGCCGGGGCGGACTGCAGAGCATCATCATCCTCTACACCGCGGCGACGCTGGCCGCGGCGGCTCTTGTCTGGTTCCTCATCCCTTCGGCCCATCCACGCGCGATGTCCGACCGCAGCGTGTTCACCGGAATCGCCGAAGTACTTCGCATGCCCCGAATCTGGGCTCAGGCAGGCGTCATCATCGGCGCCTACTGCGGCTACAAAGCCGTCGACAACTACTCGCTCTACGCGGTGGAAGTTCTCGGAATGGACGAGGTCGAAGGCGCACGACTCTCTTCCTACGGCGCCTACGTCCGACCGGTCGCCGCTCTCGTCGCCGGATTCATCGCGGACCGACTGGATGCCACGCGCTCAATTGGAGTCTCGTTCCTGGTGCTCGCCGCCGCCTACTTCCAGTTGTCTTGGCTCACGCCCGCGAACGCGGGAATGGGCGTGATCATCGCCAATCTATTCATCACGCTTTTCGCCGTCTTCGCCCTTCGCGGGATCTACTTCGCGCTGCTGGCGGACACACACACGCCGAGACGACTGACCGGAACCGCCGTCGGGGTCATCTCCTTCGTCGGCTTCACGCCCGAGATCTTCTTCGGTCCGATCGCAGGTCGGATCTTGGACGCGAGCCCCGGCGTCGCAGGCCACCTCAACCTATTCCGGACGCTCGGCGTGGTCGCCCTCATGGGCGCCGCCATGGCCGCATGGCTCCTCTGGCTCCGTCGCAACGACGACCAGCAACTCACCTAATTCAAGAACGGCTCGATCGCACCCACCAACTTCTCCGGCGTCTCCGACCCCAGCGAAAAAGCCACCCCGCTCTTGAAGTGGAGACGCACCGCCCGGTCGCCGTAGGCGTTCCACATATACTCGCCCTTCCCGCGCCGGATGCCCCACCCGCCATAGTCCCGAATCGGTCGATACGTAAAAGCTTCCACCGAGGCGATCTCGTCGTAACTGA
>Ga0209578_10003925_pt1 | contig 11011 bp, 2 predicted proteins | sample tdAd472_FD_187127 | JGI IMG/M metagenome (GOLD analysis project Ga0209578, IMG submission 187127) | Marine sediment microbial communities from the Atlantic coast under amendment with organic carbon and nitrate - tdAd47.2 (SPAdes)... | ecosystem: Environmental > Aquatic > Marine > Coastal >...
TCGCCCTCGCTCAACACATCGCCGATGCGCAGGTTGCCGTGGTTTGGAATCCCGATGATGTCGCCGGCGACGGCATCTTCGGCCAGTTCTCGGTCCTGCGCCAGAAACAACACGGCGTTATGCACGTTGAGTATTTTGCCTGAACGCGAATGCTTCAGCTTCATGCCGCGCTTGAACCGACCAGAACACACGCGAACAAACGCGATACGGTCGCGGTGCTTGGGGTCCATATTCGCCTGAATCTTGAAGACGAAGCCGGTGAATTTCGGCTCGTCCGGCTCGACCACACGTTCACGGGCTTCCTGCGCACGGGGTTTCGGCGCACGACGCACCAGCCCGTCCAAAAGCTCACGGACACCAAAATTATTGATGGCGCTGCCGAAATAAACAGGCGTCATATGCCCGGCGGCATAGGCTTCTTCGTCCAGTTCCGGACACAGACCGCGCGCCATTTCGACCTCTTCGCGCAGTTTGGCGACGGCATAATCGGGTAGCAGTTCGTCGAGCTTTGGATCGTCCAGACCGTTGCACGGCTCCCCCTCATCCGGTCGTTCGCCCTTGGATCGCGACACCAGTACCAGCTTGTCGTTGATCAAATCATAACAGCCCAGGAAATCTCGGCCCATGCCGATCGGCCAGCTCGCCGGCGTCACGTCGAGCGCCAGCGTCTGCTCGATTTCGTCCAGCAATTCGAACGGATCGCGGGCTTCGCGGTCCATCTTGTTGATGAACGTCGTGATCGGCACGTTTCGAAGGCGGCAGACTTCGAACAGCTTGCGGGTCTGGGTTTCGATCCCGCGTGCCGCATCGATCACCATGACAGCGCTGTCGACAGCTGTCAGCGTGCGATAGGTATCCTCGGAGAAATCTTCGTGACCGGGCGTATCCAGCAGATTGAAAGTGCAATCGGCGTAATCGTATGTCATCACCGACGACGCGACCGAGATTCCACGTTCGCGCTCGACCTTCATCCAGTCGGACCGCGCTCGGCGTTGTTCGCCACGCGCCTTGACTGCGCCCGCCAACTGGATCGCGCCGCCGAACAGAAGCAACTTTTCCGTCAGCGTCGTCTTACCGGCGTCAGGGTGCGAGATAATGGCGAAGGTGCGTCTGGACGCGATTTCGCGCGCTAGGTCAGTCATATCGTCTCCGGGTTAACATCCCGGAATGTAGTGATTAAACCCGGAAATTCCAGCGGATTCAGTGGCACTGACCTCTGCGGCGACGGAAATCACCCCGTGACCGGCGTGTGCCGCCACCAGAAATACTTATTGATCGAGAAAACCGGTTGGTAATGGCGGATCGACGCCGCATTGGCGATGGTCTTGATCTGGTTGTCGAGAAGGAGCGTCAGAATTTGCCCGTTCTTCGGATGCTTGAAGAACACGATCAGGACGGCATGCCCGACCTTGAGGTTCAGATCCTTAACGGCAACCACCCGAAGCGCGCTTTCCTTCCAACCCAATCGCCTGAGCGACAGGTATTTGAGGATCGCATAATCCTCGCAATCGCCGAACCGGGCCATGAATTCGGCCGGCGTCGCCCAGTAGTCACTCTGCCCCCAGTTCGCGGAATCAGTGATGTATTTAGCCTGGTTGATGCGGTTGTTGATTTCGTTCAACTGCACCAGTGGGGCTTTCCCTTCCAATGTTTTCAGAAACTTCACCCAATCGTCGTAGCCGCAGATATGCATGTCGCCGGGCGGACACGGAACTTTTGTGGGCGCTTTCGATTCCTTGGAATAACGTGCCAGCGCCGACAGCCATTTTTTGAACGGAGACAGGTTCTTCGAGCGCACCTCGACGCTATTGAAAAAGCTCGGCGTGGGCGAATCGCCCGCCGCCACGGCTGACTGCGACAGGGCGCCAAGCAGACAGATCGCCAGCACGGATACCCGCACACATTTCCAACCGGACCGCCCGTTTTTGAGCCGCCACCGACACAACGCAGACAGGCTATTGATTACAAACGAGAATTCTCTCTTCATGCAGTGAATATATACCCAATTCCCTGCCCATGGAAGTGCGCTCGGGCACATCTCATGAAGATGTAAGAAGGGATTCCGCTTGTCATTATAACCGGTTATCATGCCTCATCGACGGGACGACAATTCGGGGGGACGGCATGGCGCTCAGGCTTCGCCGCAAAAAAGAAACGGACGCGCCGCAGGAGCCGGCAAAACCCGACGCCGCGACGGCGGCGGCAACGGACGGCACTGCCTCCAAGGAAGACGTTTTACCACCTCGCAAAATGAACAAATTCGTCCTTGCCGGTGCCGTTTTCATCGTTGCGATGATCGCCGGCGCGCTGGTTCTCGCAAAACTCTATGTGGACGAGGAACTGAAGCGCGAGACGCAGGCATGGCAAGTCCGCCTCAGCATCGTTGCCGACTCACGTGTCGGTGCCGTCAACGACTGGATGGACGACAATTTCAAATATCTTCGGGAACTGTCGCAAAACGCATCGCTGCAACTTTACATGTCGGAACTCGCGGCCGCGCCGTCTCCCGATGCGGCGTCAGCCGCCGCACCGGCCGACGCCCTTTCGGCCGCGGATTCCCTGTTGCAGGGATTGGACGGCAGCGGGGCCGGCGGGGCCGGTATCGGCGCCAGCGCATCGCACGGGTTCCTCAGAAACCTGTTGATCGCGACTGCCGAGCGTTCACCCTTCAAGGCGCCGCCCCCGGTCGGCGAGATCGCCGCCAATGTCGAACGGGTCGGCGTCGCGGGTTTGGGACTGGTCAACAAGAATGCTGAGCCGATTATCTCGACCCCCGACATGCCGCCGATCACCGGGCGCATCAAGGAAGCCGTCCGTAAGGCACTGGACGGCGATCCGGCGATTATCGACATGTATCTTGGGGCCAGCGGCGAGCCGACGATCGGATTCGCCCTGCCTGTCTATGCCGTGCAGGAAGGCGGTGCGGGGGCCAAGGGGATCGGCGCCGTTATCGGCATCCGTCTTGTCGACGATACCCTTTGGGACGCACTGGTGCAGCCGGGGACGCTCTCGAAGACCGCAGAAACGCTTCTGGTGCGGAAGGTCGGCGGCAAAGTCGAATACCTGTCGCCGCTCCGCGACGGCACTGCGGCACTGAAACGCACCATGGCGCTGGCATCGCCAAACCTCGCGGTATCCGAAGCGATCAACATACCAGGCAGCTTCGTCAACAATCTGGATTACAGCGGCGACCGCGTTCTGATGGTATCGCGCGAGGTGGCGCAGGTACCTTGGATACTGGTCCGCAAAGTGTCTCGCGACGAAGCGTTGGGGCCGATTGAAAATCGGCTTAATTTCATACTCGGCGTGTTCATCGCCATCATCGTGATCGTCGCCCTGACCATCCTGTTCGTCTGGAAGAATGCCGCATCGGCGCGAGCGTCTGAAGCGCTGCACAAGGCACAGGTCATGCTGGAGCGCTTCGAGAACCTGACCAAATTCATGCGCATGGTCACCGACAACCAGCCGACGCAGATCGTCGCGGTGGACAGAAACACCGTTTACACCTTTGCCAACATGCCCGTCGCCGAGAAGAACGGCATCCCGATCACCGACATCAAGGGCAAAACCATGGCCGCCGTCGTCGGCCCGGTGAAGGCGCAGGAATATTCGGGGCTGATCAAGCGGGTCATCGATGATTTCCAGCGCGAGCAGAAGATTTTCACGTTTGGCAACCCGGACATTCTCGACCCCGAGGACGAAAACGCCTTCCAGGTGGTCAAGGTCGACGGGTTACCGCTGCGCGGCGATCGCGACTATCCGCCGGGCTGCCTGTTGGTGATCGACGACATCACGGAACTGCAGTTGGCACGGCTGAAGTCGGAGAAGATGATGAAGGAACTGATCGACACGCTGGTCAGCGTCGTCGATCGCCGCGACCCGTTCTCGGCCAACCACTCATCGCGCGTTGCCGAAGTGTCGCGGGCCATCGCCAACGAAATGGGCATGGAAGACATCGACGTCAAAACCGTCGATATTTCCGGCAGCCTGATGAACCTCGGCAAGATATTCGTGCCCGAAGAACTCCTCATGAAGACCGAAGACCTGACCGAGGAAGAGCGCATGCTGGTGTCGAACGCGTATCTAACGACGGTCGACCTGATCGAACATGTCACCTTTGAAGGCCCGGTGGTCGAAACCATCCGCCAATTCGGCGAGACCTGGGACGGCAAAGGTCCGCTTGGACTCAAGGAAGAGGAAATCATCTCCACATCGCGCATTCTGGCGGTCGCCAACGCATTTGTCGGAATGGTCAGCCCGCGCGCTTATCGCGGCGCCATGCCGTTCCGTAAGGTCTCCGACATTCTCATGGAAATGTCGGAATCCAAGTTCGACCGCAAACCGGTCACAGCACTGGTCAATTACCTGGAGAACCGGGGCGGCATGCGGCGCTGGGCGCATTTCCGCGTCGACCCGACGGTCGAAGACGCCGCCGACTAACTCGACCATCCATCGCCAACAAAGAAAGCGCCTCCCCGGCAAACCGTAGAGGCGCTTTTTCTATCTGAATCTCAGGCTTACTGACTATCGAGCGTCAACGTCACCTGACCGTCACTTTCCGTCACGGTGTAGCCTTCACCGCTGTCGTTGCTTTCCAGGTCGTCCATACTGACGCCGTTCAACGTCACCGACTGGCCCTCGACACCGTTGAAGGATACAACCACGTCGCCGTCTTCGTTCTCGTTGAAGATCATGTCGTCGGCGTGGAATTCCTGACCTTCGAAGACGATCGTATCCTGATCCATGATGTCCTGGATAATGTCGTGGCCGCTTCCGGCATCCATTTCGAAGCGGTCCGCACCCCAGCCACCGGTCAGTACATCGTCGCCGGCACCACCCTGCAGGGTGTCGTTGCCGTCACCGCCGCTGAGCACATCGTTGCCGTCGCCACCGTAAAGCTGGTCGTTGTCGTACCCGCCGTCGAGCGTGTCCGCACCGTCACCACCGACAAGGGTGTCAGCCCCGCCGCTGCCGGACAGCGAGTCATCGCCGGCACCACCGACCATCAGGTCGCTACCCCAACCGCCGTACATGGCATCGTTGCCATCGCTACCGTACATTTCATCGTCACCGGAGCCGCCGACCATGACATCGTTCCCGGCACCTCCGGACATGTAGTCATTGTTGTGGCCGCCGTTCATGACGTCGTCACCCGCATCGCCAAACAGCGAGTCATTCCCGGAACCACCGTTGAGGACATCGTCGCCGCCGTTACCGTAAAGCTCGTCAGCACCGTCGCCACCGAACAAAGTATCGGCACCACTGCCGCCGTCGAAGCTGTCATCTTGCCAGCTGCCGTAGATTTCCACCGGGTCGTCGATATTGACCTCGATATCGAGGGCCACGACCGTCGATTCAGCCGACGCCCCGTCATCTTCCGTGCCGATGGCGACAACCTCGATCGAGAAGTTATCGCTGACACTCGGATCCACGGTCATCGTCAGACCTTCAAGATCGCCTGATCCCAGTGTCCACGTGCCGTTGCCGTCACTTTGACCGGCCGAGAGTTCCACACCGTCCGGTAGGCCGCGAACCTCGAAGGACAGCGTCTCCGAACCGTCGACATCGACCAGCGTACCTTCGATGTCCAGATCGTAAACCAGCGCTTCACCGCTATCGGTCGTGATCTGCGAGGCACCGTCTTCGTGCAAGGTCGCAATCTCGTTCGGCGTCAGGGCGCGATCGTAAACGGCGATCTTGTCCATTTCGCCGGTGAAGAAATTGCTCAGGTTATTGGCTACCTGATCGCCACTCGCCCATTGGTTGGCGCCGAAGATCAACGGTTCGTTGTTCCCCGTCATACCGCCCGAATAGTTATCGCTGTCAACAAGATTACCATCGAGATAGAGGCGCATCCCATCGGGACCGAAAGAGAACGCCATCTGGTGCCATGCACCGCTGGAAACGTTGCCGCCCTGCACCATGAAGCTACTGTTCGAGCTTTGCATGCGGACTTCGAGCTGTCCGTCGTCGACGAACGCCGTCAGATGTCCGCCGCTGTCGTAACCACTGGAGTCCTTGGAGAACAGGCCCTGCTTGGCGTCCGCATTCTCGGTGTTGAACCAGAGCACGAACGTCCCGGAGTCCATCTCCATGTTTTCGCGGTGATCGACTTCGATGTAGTCGTTGTTGCCATCGAACACGGCGGAAGAACCGCTCGGGCCGTCGCTGTTGTTATTGATGCCGACGTAGTGGTTTTCGCCTTCGTTCGTACCGACGGCGTTATCGAAGTCGCTTTCACCTTCGGAAATCTCGAAGAACGCGACCAGATCGTTGCCGTCTCCGGCACCGGAACCGCTGCCGCTGCTGCCGGCATGACCTTCGACCAGCGAAGCCGATGCCGAGACGCTGGCGCCGTCCGCGACACCCGTCACCGCGACGTCGAAGCTGGCGGTTTGGGTCGCCGTTTCACCGCCTTCGCTCTCAATGCCGGTCGCCGTGACATTCAGTGTAAAGTCTTCGTTGCTGTCGGCCGGTGGCGTGATGGTCAGGCCATCCAGGTCGACGCTTTCCAGCGTCCAGGTGCCGTTGTTGTTGTTGGTACCGGCGCTCAACACGGCCCCGTTCGGCACCCCGGAAATCGTGATGCTGAGGGTTTCGGACGAATCGGTATCGTTCAGCGAGGATGCGATATCGAGGACGATTGCCGCATCTTCGTTACCACTGACATCACCCGCCGTCAGGTTCACACCATCCGCCGAGTTGTCGCTGGACGGCACATCGACAGCAACGGTCGTGGCCGCCTGAGCCGTGTCGCCGGTCGAAGTCTCGGTCGAAATCGCTGTGACACCAAGATCGAAATCCGCGGTGCCGGCAGCCACCGTAAGCGTCAGACCGATCAGTTGGCCCGGCGTCAGCGTCCAGGTGCCGTCGTTGTTCTGCGTACCGGCAGAAAGCTCACTGCCTTCCGGCAGGTCTGAAACGGTGATCGCCAACGTTTCCGAACCATCGGTGTCGGTCAGCGCCGCGTCGATATCGAGATCGAAGGTCACCGTCTCGGCCGCGACCTCGACATCGACCGTCGCACTGGCGACTTCGCTGCTTTCGGTGCCGACGCTCAGATTAACGTTGTCGAACGACACCGTCATGACCTCGTCGGAGGCGGTTTTCTTTTCGAGGTGGCCGCCCATCGTCAACGTGTGCTGGCCGCTACCCAGTTCACCCACATCGATGGTAACCGTCTGCCAACCACTGTCGTAGGCGCTGCCACCGTCGCCGTCACCCTGGTGCGTTGCGACTTCGTAATCGACACCGTCGATAGAGACGACCACGGTCCCATCTTCGTCGCTTTCGAAGTTGGCGCCCCGCTCCATACGATAACTAAAGGTCAGGGTCCCTTCGCCTGCGTCGTCGACGTTGAAATTCATCGAATGGCCGCCGGACAGGTCGTACTTGTCATAGCCGTTGATGCCGCCCAGCGTAACGCTCAGGTCGCCGCCGCTCGACGAGCCGCTTTCATAATACTGGTTATAGTCGGAAGCATTGTCCGCGCTGAATACGCCGTCATTGTAGACGAAGCCTTCGGCCCCCGACGAGAAGTCGGCGGATACCAACGTTTCCGTACCGCCACCGGCATCGATCACCGAGAACGACAGCGACAAATCAGCCGCACCGTCTTCGGTGCTGACCGTGAGGCCCGTCAACTGTTCCGAACTCAGCGTCCATGTGCCGTCACCGTTGTCGGTCCCGGCGGAGAGCGTCACGCCCTCGCCAAGGCCGGAAACCGTAACCGTGCGATCATCTTCAGCCGACGCGGCATCAATGATCGACTGCGGCACATCGACGTCGGCAGTGCCACCGTCCAGAACCGGGTCGCCGATGCTGGCACTCAGCATCGGGGCGTCGGCAACATCGTCACCGACCGGCACATCGACACCGATCATCGTCGACACAGATGCCGTATCGCCGTCGTTTTCAGTCGAGGTCGCCGTGATCTGCAGATCGAAGTCGTCGCTCCCGGACGCAACGCTCACGGTCAGGCCGGAAAGCTCATTGGCGCCAAGGGTCCATGTGCCGTCGTTGTTTTGCGTCCCGGCGGAAAGCTCGGCCCCGCCCGGCAGACCGGCAACGGTGATGGAAAGCGTTTCCGAACCGTCCGTATCGCGCAGCGAGGTTTCGCTGTTCAGCGGGTATTCGACCAAACAGCTGCCGCTGCTTTGCGAAATCTCGACGTTCACATTGACGTCGTTGAAGTCGCGGTCGCCACCGTTCCGCAGGTCTTCCCAGTTCTGGTTGCCGCCGACGTTGTTGTCGGTCACGTAGTCGAAATCACCGGCATTCAGTGCCGGATCGCTGAAGAAAGCGCTGCCTTCGCTGCTTCCGAGCGTGTTGCCGTTCGGACCCACTGCCTGCCAGTTACCGTTCTGGTCCTGCGTAAATGTGACCGGCGTTTCCGATCCGAGATTTTGGTTCTCGCTATCGCCGTTCGGAATGATGAAGAAGCCGATATTGTCGGGGTCGACACCTTCGATGGTGAACGTATCGCCGATGTCTTCCTTGGCATTCGCCCAGATCACCAAGCCTTCGGTCGGATTGCCTTCGGCATCCTTCACGTAATAACCGTAGCTGTTGTTATAACCGGCGCTGACTTCACCCATATTGGTAATCGTTATGTCGCTGGTGGTGGACGTTTCCACGCCTTCGCCCAAGCTGGCGGTCAGCGTCGGCGCATCGGCAACACCGGTCACGGCAACGCTCATCGTTCCGGACGTGGTGGCCGTGTCTCCATTGGCTTCGGTCGCCGTCGCCGTGACGTTCAACGTCATGTCGGTGTTGCTGTTGGCGGGCGGAGTAATGGAGAGACCCTCGAGTTCCTCGCCCGTCAGGGTCCACGACCCGTCGTTATTGTTCGTGCCTGCCGAAAGCTCGGCTCCTGCCGGCACACCGGAAATCGTCACCGACAGGCTTTCCGAGCCATCCGTGTCACCCAGTGCGGCCGAAAGATCGAGATCGATTGCCGTGTCTTCGTAGCCTGACACATTGCCGATGGTAACCGTCGGTGCATCGGCATCCGCCGTCACATTTACGGTAAACGGCACTTCGGTTGTCGCCGAATCGCCATCGTCCTCGGTCGAGGTTACACTCAGCGTCATCGCCATCTCGCCAGAGAAATCGTCCGGCGGCAGAATGCAGACGCTGGGCAATTGAGCCGCCGTCGCCGTCCACACGCCGTCACCGACTTCGGTCCCCGGGTTCAGGGTCGCGCCTTCGGGCACGCCGGAAATGGTAATGGACAGCGTTTCCGAACCGTCCGTGTCGGCGGAAACAGCGCTATCCAGGTGCAACTGGATCCATTGATCCTCGACACCGGTTTCGTTCTGCGCGCTGGCACCCGGCGTGTCCGCCACGCCGGTGACATCGACATTGAAGGTCGTCGTCTGCGTTGCCGTGTCGCCGCTCGATGCTTCGGTCGAGGTCGCCGTTACCGTCAACGCAAAGTCCTCGTTCGAGTTTTCCGGCGGCGTCACGGTCAAACCGTCCAGATCGCCCGGCGCAAGCGTCCAGGTGCCGTCGTTGTTGTCGGTGCCGGCGGAAAGCTCGGCGCCTTCCGGCACACCGGAAATCGTGATCGACAGGGTTTCGGAGCCGTCCGTATCGCTGAGCGACGAGGCGATATCCAGCGCGATGGCCGTATCCTCGTTGCCAGCAACGTCGCCGGCGGCAAGGTTCGGATCCGATGCCACCTGATCGTCGCTCGGCACGCCGACATCGACACTGACCGATACCGAAGCCGTGTCGCCGTCGTTTTCCGTGGTCGTCGCCGTCACATCGAGTTCGAAATCTTCGATCCCGGCAGCGACGGTCATGGTCAGGCCCGAAAGCTGTTCCGGCGACAGGGTCCACGACCCGTTTTCATTCTGCGTACCTGACGACAGAACCGCGCCTTCCGGCAGACCGTCAACGGTGATCGACAGGGTTTCCGAGCCGTCCGCATCGCTCAGCGACGAAGAAATATTGAGCGGATATTCGGCAAGCGCTTCCCCGGCGGTCGGCGTTTCGAAGCTGATCGAATTGATCAGGTAATCGTCACCCGTATCCGGAACCGAGAACACGATCTGATCGAACAGGCTGCCGCCGTCGGCGGTGAACGTCACCGGCGGATCGACCTGATCGGTGATGCCCGTGATGACACCTTCGCCGACCTTCACGCCGTCGAGATAAAGGTCGTACGATGCCTGCTCGCCCGGGTGCATCCAAGCAAACGACACATCGGCGGATGCCGCCGGGCTGTCGAAGCTGACGATCAACTCTTCCGAAACGCCTTCACCGGCATCGAAACCGACTTCAGCTTCGTCACCCGACGCATTCCCACTGACGCCGAACCCGACCGGGTTCGAATTGAAGCTGATGTTGTCGGTCGATGCATCGCTCAGCGAACCGTCACGATTGATGGAGCGGCCCGTCACCGAGAATCCGAGATCGCCTTCGGTGACGTTATCGACGCTGATCGTCGTTTCTACCGGCTCGCCCGTCGGAACGGTCAGTTCCGGCGTGCCGATGGTGACCGAAAGCGTCGGCGCATCGGCAATGCCGGTAACACCGACATTGATGGTCACCGTCGTCGTCGCGGTATCACCACCATTGACTTCGGTCGACGTCGCGCTGACCGTCAGCGCGAAGTCTTCATTGCTGTCGGCAGGCGGCGTGATACTCAGGCCCGCCAGATCTTCCGGCGCGACCGACCACACGCCTTCGCTGACCAGCGTCCCGGCGCTAAGCGCGGCACCCGCCGGCACGCCGGCAATGGTAATCGACAGCGTTTCCGAGCCGTCGAGATCGCCGAGACCGGCTGCTATATCGAGCGGAATCGCGTTATCTTCGAAGCCTGCCGCATCGGTTGCGGCCAGGGTCGGATCAGATGCCGTGGTGTCCTGTTCCTCGGAAACGTCGATGGTCAGCGTCGCCGAAGCGGTGTCACCATCGGCGTCCTGCATCGTGTAGGTAAAGGCGTCTTCGCCTCCCTCGGCACCATTGGTTTCGAACTGCAGCGCGCGGATGAAGAAGTCACTGG
>Ga0209578_10003926_pt1 | contig 11010 bp, 6 predicted proteins | sample tdAd472_FD_187127 | JGI IMG/M metagenome (GOLD analysis project Ga0209578, IMG submission 187127) | Marine sediment microbial communities from the Atlantic coast under amendment with organic carbon and nitrate - tdAd47.2 (SPAdes)... | ecosystem: Environmental > Aquatic > Marine > Coastal >...
GGCCGGCCTGCCGGCCTGCCCCGCCTCCGGGCCTGAGCTACGGTGGCGACTCACGTGACGCACTCTGCTCGTTTGACCAATACTCCGACAGGCTCCTAGTGCTCGACGATCAGGATCGGGCGCTGCGACCCCACCCCCCACTCCGAGGAGGCGAAGCCGACGGCGCCCTCAGTGTTGGTCAGGGCTTTGTCGCGGAAGCGCAGGCCGTGGTTTGGCGAGCCGGCATACCAGCTCTGCACCGCCGCGGTCACGTCGAACAGCACCCAGCGGCCCTCGCTGCCGGCAGCGATCGTCTGCTCGGTGAGCGCCGTCGGGTTCACGTCGGGGTGGCTGAGGTCTGGGCGGTTCATGCCCTGGATCGTGCCGTCGTAGCAGATCCCGTCGCCCGAGCTGTCGAAGCCCCCGGTGCCCTCGCACCAGGGCGTGCGCGCGCCGGAGGGGATCACCTGGAAGGCCTGCACGTCGAGGCTGGTGCCCACCAGGCCACCGGTGCCGAGCAGGTAGAAGGCGGCGTAAGCGCGCTTGGGCGCGGCGTTGGCCGGCAAGGCGGGGAGGGGGAACTCGACGTAGAACAGGCGCTCGCCCAGCTGGCCACTGGGGCGGTCGCCCACCGCCAGCGACGCGGTGTAGCCGAAGTTGTCGTTGAGGTAGAGCCCCTCGCCTCGGAGGTAGGCGTCCTTGCCCTCGGCCGCGCCGGGCTGGACGAAGGCCAGCTGGTCGCTGCTGACCAGCACCAGCCCGCCGCTCTGCACCTCGCCGTTGACGGCCACGTTGGCCTGGGCGGTGGCGGGGTCGAGGCTCAACGACACCGAGCTGCCCGAGGTCGCGCCGGAGGCGAGCTCGACGCCCACCAGCCAGGTCTCGCTGGCAGCCGCCGCGAGCTGGCGGGGGGTGGTGAGGGTCAGGGTCAGCGCGCCGTCGTCGGCCGCGAACTGACCGCTGGCGCTGAGGACCGGGTCGCCGGCGTCGATCGCGCCGTTGCCGTTCTGGTCGTGGTAGAGGGTGACCCCAGCGATCTCGGCGGCGTCGTCGAGGGAGCCGCGGGCGTTGACGGTCAGCGCGTCCACGGTCGCCGCGCTCGACCCAGCCTGGGCCTCGAGGCGCAGGGCGACGACCTCGGCCTGGGGCGCGGCGAGCTGGGGTGCCTGGCGCACGGCGCGCAGGCCGAGGCCCGCGGCCGCGCTCAGCCCGAGGCTCGGACCCACGATCGGAAGGGCGGGCGCGTTGACCTGGCAGCCGCCGAAGGTGGTGTAGGCGTGCGCCACCAAACCCCGGGCGCCGTCGAGCTCGAGTTGGAAGGTCGCGTTGTTGGCCGCGGTGCCGCGGAAGCTGACCACCGCCAGCAGGTCGATGGTGGTCCCGGTCGAGGTCAGGCGCTGGTTGATCGGGAAGCTGATCGTGCCGTCGTCCTCGGCGAAGGGGCGCCGACCGAGCACGGTGTCGCCGGCGTCGCGCTGGCCGTCGCCGTTGGTGTCGACCAGCAGCGTGACTTCGATCACGTCCCGCACGTCGTCGGCGGTGCCCGAGGCCCGCAGGGTCACCCCGTGGCAGGTCAGCGGCGGCACCGGCGAGCTGAGCTGGGCGGAGAAGGCCGCGACGTCGACGCCGTCGGCGGGCACGCCGATCAGCGGGGCTGCGGCGGTGGGCCCGCTGACGGTCAACTCGCGCGGCGGGTCGGCGTTGACCACGCGCAGCTCGGCGCCCTGGACGCCGCCGGATACCGGCACGCTGGCCACCACGTCGCGCCCAAGCACGCGCACGACCACGGTCCGCCCGACCTCGGCCGCCGCCAGCAGCTCACCGGTCACCAGCAGGTCCGCGTTCGTCCCGGCGGCCAGCTGCAGGTTCAGCCCGCTGAAGGTCACCGTGCCGTTGTTGGCGGCGAAGGCCGCTCCGGCCCCCAGCTGGACGTCGGAGGCCTGCAGCAGCCCGTCGCTGTTGAGGTCGTGGTAGAGCAGCACGTCGCCCGCGCCCACCGACTCGTCGAGGGAGCCCTCGGCGCGCACGGTCAGCTCGTCGACGGTCAGTCCGGCGTGGGCGCGCAGCCGCGCCTGAGCCAGGACCAGCCCGGCGCTCGGCGCCTGGGCGTTGACCTGCGCCGGGTTCCGCGGTCCGGCGACGAGCTCGGCGGCGACGCCGCCGCTGTAGCTGAACCCGGCGGCGAGGGTCGCCTGCTGTGCGGGCGAGGCCGCGCTGACCTCGACGTCGACCGCGCCCGCGCCAGCGGGCACCGTGCACGACAGCCGGTCGGGCCCGAGGGCGGTCGCGCTGACGAGGGACCCACCGAAGCGGACCTCCGGCAGGGTCTGGGTGAAGTCCTGGGCGAACCAGGCCACCTGCACCTCGACCGTGGTCCCGGGCGCGCCCTGGGGCGGGTCCACGGAGACGACCTCGGCCGCGTGATACGTGTAGCCCGCGCTCAAGGTCTCCGACTGGTTGCCGAGGTTCACGGTCACGTCGACGGTGCCGCTCCCGGCGGGTGCGATCCCCGAGACGACTCCGGTGTTCACCAGCGCCACGCCGGTCAACGGCGTCGAGCCGAACAGGACCTCGTCCTGCCCGACGACGAACGCTCCGCTGAATCCGCTGAGCGCGACCTCCACCGTGTTGGTGCCCACGTCGGGCCCGTCGCCCGGGGTGACCGTCAGCTGCGCGCCGCTCGTGATCGGCGCCGTGGTCGACGAGCGCTTCTTCGCCTTGCCGCTGCCGCAGCCGAAGCTCGTCAGCAGACACACCACCACCAGGGGGGCCAGGGGCCCCTTCAGATTTCGCAAGACCATTGGGTTCTCCTCTTGGCCGCGCGGGTATGTGTGTCGCCGCGCGCCTACGCTGTGCTCTCGCCCCTCCGACTGCGGATGACATGCCAATCCACTCGGTCACGCTTGTGTATCGGGTTACGCAGACGGGACGTATCACCCTGGCGAACAAGCGCACCGAGAGTGGGAAAAGCGCGGTCCCAAAACCCGCCAGGGTGGCGGAATTGCGGTTAAACGCTTTCAACGCTGCTGCTTCTGCTGCCGCAACGCGTCGTCGGCTCCCAGGGCCACGGTTGCTAGACTCGCGGCCATGAGCGACGAGCAGGCCCTCCCGTTGATCCGCCAACTCGAGCGCATGGGCCACGTGGTGGCCGAGCGCGCGGCGGTCGTGAGCCTGATCGAGGGCCTGGAAGAGGGCTTCAGTCGGCCCGGCGGCGAGCTCGAGGCGGCCTACGCCAACGGGCAGTTCGAGGCCGCCGAGCAGCTGCGCGCGCTGTTCGGGCTCCCCCGTGAGGACGAGGACCCGGCGTAGGCGCCGTGCCCGGACCAGCGCCCATCGACGCACCCGCCTGGTGGCGCGAGACCGTCGTCTACCAGATCTACCCCCGCTCGTTCTGCGACAGCGACGGCGACGGGATCGGGGACCTCGACGGGATCACCTCCAAGCTCGACTACCTCGCCGACCTCGGCGTCGAGACCCTCTGGATCTCGCCCTTCTACGCCAGCCCCCAGGCCGACTTCGGCTACGACGTCAGCGACTTCCGCGCGGTGGCGCCCGAATACGGCGACCTCGCGGCCTGGGACCGGCTGGTCGCCGCAGCCCGCGAGCGGGGGCTGCGGCTCGTGCTCGACATGGTGCTCAACCACACCAGCGACCAGCACCCGTGGTTCCAAGCCTCGCGCTCGAGCCGCGACGACCCCAAGCGCGACTGGTACGTGTGGCGCGACGGGAAGAAGCCCGGCGGCAAGGCGCCCCCCACCAACTGGCGGGCCATGATCGGCAAGCGCGGCTGGCACTACGACCCCGCCACCGACCAGTGGTACTGGGCCCAGTTCCTCCCCTTCCAACCCGACCTCGACTACCGCAACCCGGCGGTGCAGGAGGAAATGCTCGACACGCTGCGGTTCTGGATGTCCCGCGGCGCCGACGGGTTTCGCCTGGACATCATCAACGCCCTGTTCGAGGACCCCGAGCTGCGCGACAACCCCTTCGCCTGGAAGCTGCTCCCCAGCGAAGGCGACATGAGCATGCTCTTCCAGCGCCTGGCCCACAGCCTCGACCACCCGGACACCGTCGCGTTCGCCAAGGTCCTGCGCGAGACCGTCGACGGCTTCGACGCACGCCAGCGGTTCCTGGTCGGCGAGGTCATCGCGCACCTGCCCGAGACCAAGGCCATGCTCGGCGGCGAGCGCGCCGACGGGCTGCACCTGGCCTTTCAGTTCCAGGCGCTGGGGCTGCCGTTGAAGGCCTCGCGGATCCGCGCGCTGATCGAGGAGTTCGAGGCCGAGCTGGCCGAGCCCCTGCTGCCGACGTGGGTGTTCTCCAACCACGACCGCGCGCGGCGGATCTCGCGCCTGGGCGGCGACCCGGCCAAGGCCAAGCTCAACCTCGCGCTCCAGCTCACGGCCCGTGGAGTGCCCTTCCTCTACTACGGCGAGGAGATCGGCATGCTCCAGGCGCGCTTCCCGATCAAGCGCTCGCTGGACGCGGTCGCCCAGCCCTTCGCCTGGATCCCGCAGTTCGTGCTCGAGCTCGCGCGCTGGTGGACGGGAGGCGAGTCGATCAACCGCGACGAGTGCCGAACCCCCATGCAGTGGACGCCCGGCCCCAGCGCCGGGTTCTCGACCCACGACGCGACCTGGCTCCCGCTGGGCCCCGAGCACGAGACCCGCAACGTCGAGACCCAGCTCGCCGACCCCGACTCGCTCCTGCACTGCACCCGACGATTCCTCCACGCCCGCAGCGCGAGCCCCGCCCTGCGGGGCGGGGCGCTGGAGCTGCTCGAGGACCCCGGCGAGCCCCGCGGGCTGCTGCGCTATCGCCGGGTCGCCGCTGACGACACGGCCTGGGTCTACCTCAACGTCTCGCGGCGCGTGCTCCAGGCCCCGGCCCCGCCCCCGGGCTCGCGCTGCGTGGTCTCGACCCACGCCGAGCCACCCGATCTCGGACCCCAGGGCCTCGCGCTCCGGCCCTGGGAGGGGGTCGTGTTCGGCGGGTGAAATCCTGCCCTGTCCCTTCCACCTTCCGCCGGCCGTGTCAGGCTGTGGGCATGACCGACCTTCTGTTCGTCGCCGCCATCTTCACCGTGTGGCTGCTGCTGCAGCTGGTGATCCTCCCGCGGCTCGGCGTCTCGACCTGAATGGCGCAGGCCTGCGTTGCTGGGGACCAGCAACCCACCCAGCTCGAGCCCCCGGCCCCGGAGCCGCCCGCCCAGTAGGGACTACGCGCTGGGCGCCTCGCCGAACCGCGCGTAGAGCGCGGGCAAGACCACCAGCGTAAGCAGGGTCGAGCTCACCAGGCCGCCGATCACGACGGTGGCCAACGGCCGCTGGACCTCCGCTCCGGCGGAGGTGGCCAGCGCCATGGGCACGAACCCCAACGACGCCACGAGAGCGGTCATCAGCACCGGGCGCAGTCGCGTGCGCGCCGCCTCGCGCGCAGCGGACAGCGGGGCGTGGCCGCCCTCGCGAAGCTGGACCGCGTAGGAGATCAGGACCACGCCGTTGAGCACGGCGACCCCGAACAGGGCGATGAACCCGACACCCGCCGAGATCGAGAACGGATACCCGCGCAGGGCCAGCGCCACCACGCCGCCGGTGACCGCCAGGGGCACGTTGAGGTAGATCAAAGCCGCCAGCCGCAGCGAGCCGAAGGTGCTGTAGAGCAGGACGAAGATCAAGAGCAACGCCAGGGGCACCAGCACGCCCAGCCGCTCGGAGGCGGCCTGCAGGTTCTCGAACTGCCCGCCCCACTCCACGGTCCACCCTGGCGGGAGCTCGACCTCGCGCTCCACCGCGGCCTGAGCGTCGGCCACGGTGGACGCCAGGTCGCGTCCGCGGACGTTGGCCTCGACCGTGATCCGACGGCTGATCCGCTCACGGCTGATCTGGGCCGGACCGGTCTCGAGGCTGAGGTCGACGAGCTGGCTGAGGGGCACCTGAGCCGGCGGGCCGTCGCCGTCACGGGGAGCCGCCACCCGCAGGTCACGGATCCCGTCCAGCGCGCGGCGCACGTCGCTGCTGAAGCGGACCTGGAGCCTGAACCGCTGCTGGCCCTCGACCACCGTCCCCACCTGCTTGCCGCCTATGGTCTCGACCACGTCGAGCACGTCCTGGGCGTTGATCCCCAGGCGCGCGATCGCATCGCGCTTCAAGCGCACCCGGAGGTTGGGCAGGCCGATCGTCTGCTCGGCCTTGGCCTCCTGGATCCCGGGGACCTCGGCGATCGCGCCGACCACACGGTCGGCGACGCGCTTCATGCGGGCGATGTCGTCGCCGTAGATCTTGATCCCAATGTCCGAGCGCACGCCGCTGATCAGCTCCGACACCCGCAGCTCGATCGGCTGGCTGTAGCTGAACATGACCCCCGGGAAGCGCCCCTTCAGCCGGGAATCGATCGCAGCCAGCAGCTCCTGCTTGGAGTCGAAGCGCCAGGTCTCTGGCGGCTCGAGGATCAGGTAGGTGTCGCTGATCTCGACCCCCATGGGGTCGGTGGCGATCTCGGGCCGCCCGGTGCGCGAGACGATCGTCTCGACCTCGGGGAAGGCCTGCTTGACCTCGCGCTCGACCTGGAGGCTGATCCGGTTCGACTCCTCGAGGGAAATGCTCGGGATCCGCCAGATCTGCATCGCGATCGCGCCCTCATCCAGCCGTGGAATGAACTCGGCCCCGAGGAAGGGGGCCACGCCCAGGCTGGCGAGGAAGAGCGCCAGCGCGGCGCCCCCCGTGCGCAGCGGGTGTCCGAGGGTCTTGCCCAGGAGCGGCGGGTAGACGCGCTTGATCCAGCGGAAGAGGACGGGCTCGGTCTCGCGCACCTGCTTCAGCACCAGCGAGGCGAGCACGGGCATCAAGGTCAGCGCGCATATCAGGGAGCCGGCGAGGGCGAAGACCACGGTCAGCGCCATGGGCCGGAACATTTTTCCCTCGATCCCTCGCAGGGCGAGGATCGGGAGGTAGACGATCATGATGATCCCCACCGCGAACACCACCGGGCGCGCGACCTCGTGGCAGGCGCGGCGGATCTTCTCCAGGTGCGGGGTCTCGTCGTCGTCGCGGTGGTGGTCCAGGTAGCGGATCACGTTCTCGATCAAGACCACCGAGCCGTCGACGATCAGGCCGAAGTCGATCGCACCGAGGGACATCAGGTTCCCGCTCAGCCCGGCGAAGCGCATCGCCGTGAACGCCACGAGCATCGAGAGCGGGATCGCCATGGCCACGACCAACCCGCCGCGGAGGCTGCCCAGCAGCAGCAAGAGCACGAGGACCACGAGCACCCCGCCCTCGGCGAGGTTGGTGGCCACCGTGCGGATCGTGCGGTTCACCAACTCCGTGCGGTCGTAGAAGGTGTCGATCTCGACCCCCGGAGGGAGGGTGCGCTCGATCTGCTCGATCCGCGCGTGTACGTCTCGCGAGACGGTCCGCGAGTTGGCGCCCATGAGCATCATCACGATCCCGACCACGGCCTCACGCTCGCCGTCACGGGTCACCGCGCCCTGACGAATCATGGGCGCGAACTCCACCTCGCCGAGGGTCTTCACGTAGACCGGCGTCCCGTGGGCGTCGTGGCCGACGACCACGTTCCCCAGCGCCTCGAGCCCACCGATGAGCCCCTCGCCGCGGATCAGGTACTGCTCGCCGGCGTGCTCGATGTACCCGCCGCCGACGTTCTTGTTGTTGCGCTCGACCGCTTCGAACACGTCCTCGAGCGGGATCCCGTAGCTCACCAGGGTGTCCGGGTCGAGGGTCACCTGGTAGGTCTTGAGCTCGCCGCCGAAGGCGTTGACCTCGACCACACCCGGCACCGAGCGCAGCGGGTAGTTCACGTACCAGTCGAGGATCGTGCGCAGCTCCATGGGCGAATAGCCCTCGCCGCGGACCTCGAACTGGTAGATCTCGCCCAGCCCCGTCGAGATCGGGCCCATGGCCGGCTCGCCGTAACCCTCGGGGATCCGCTCGCGAGCCTCCACCAGGCGCTCGGAGATCAGCTGCCGCGCCCAGTAGATGTCGGTCCCCTCCTCGAACACCACGGTCACCGCCGAGAGCCCGAACTTGCTCACCGAGCGGATCTCCTCCACCCGCGGGAGCCCGCTCATGGAGCTCTCCACCGGGAAGGTAATGAAGCGCTCGACCTCCTCGGGCGCCAGCCCCGCGCTGTTGGTCAGGATCTGCACCTGGACGTTGGTCACGTCGGGGACCGCGTCGATCGGCAGCTGCCGCAACGAGCGGATCCCCACGATCACCACCAGCACCCACAGCACGATCACCAGGAAGCGGTTGTCGAGGGAGGCGTCGACGATTCGGTTGATCACGTTCTGCTCCCCGAGCTAGTGGCTGTGCCCGCCGCCGAGTTCGCCCTGGCGCGCCGCCGACTTGAGGGTGAACGTTCCGTCGGTGACCACTCGTTCCCCGGCCTTCAGCCCCCCGAGGACCTCGACCACCTCGTCGCCGCTCGCGCCCAGCTCAACGGCCCGGCGCACGAAGCGCAGCGGGGGCCCGTGCTCGTGCTCGTCGTGCACCTCCTCGTGCCCGTCCTTGTGCCCGTCCTCGTCGTGCCCCTCGTGCCCGTCCTCGTCGTGCCCCTCGCGCTCGTCGTGACCCTCGTGCTCGGGGTTCGCGGCAGCTCCCTCGTCGAGCGCGACGAACACGTAGTTCCGCTCGCCCTCGTGCACGATCGCGCGCTCGGGGACGCTGAGCGCGACCTCACGCTCGGCGAGCACGAGCTCTACCGAGCCAAACAGCCCCGGCCTGAGCGGGAACGCCTCGTCCCAACCGGGGATCGCCTCGTTGGGCAGGACGACGCGCACCTTGCACGCGCGGCTGGTCGGATCGACCCGGTAGTCAATGAACGCGACCTCTCCCGTCAACGTGGCCTCGGGGAATGCCTCCAGCCGCACCCGCGCCCCTTGCCCGCGTCGAACCCGCCGCAGGTCGCGCTCGTAGACGCTGGCGATCACCCACACCCTGCTCAGATCCTGGATCAGGAACAGCTTGCTCGAGGTGTCGACGAACTCGTTCTCCGTAATGTCCCGGGCCACGATCACGCCGGCTCGCGGCGCGCGCAGGGGGTAGCGCCCGTGGCCGTGCTCTTCGTCCTTGGCCAGCTGCGCCAGCTCCTCGGCGGTGAGCCCCAGGATCCGCAGCCGCTCCTCGGCCGTGTGCAGCTCGATCTCGCGTTGGGTGAGCGCGCTCTGCAGCTCGAGCACCCGGCTGTCGCGGCTGAGCTGAGCCTGGGCCAGCGCCTTCTCTGCCTCGTAGAACGGACGGAGGGTGGTCAGCTCCTGGTCCTTGAGCCGCTCCTCGCGGGCGAAGATCGTGCGCGCGATCTCGACGCCGCGCTCGAGCAAGGCCTGCTCCTGCTCGAGCTTGGTCCGCGCGGCGTCCAAGGACGCACGCGCCTCCATGAACAGGCTCGCGGCCTCGCCGAGCGCGGTGCTCTCCAGCTCGCACAGCACCTCGCCCTCCTCGACCCAGTCGCCGAGCTGCTTGCGAATGCTGCGCACGAGCCCCGGGACCTTGGGGGTCAGGTGCGCCTGGGTGTCGAGGTTCTCCTCGACCACCGCGGTCAACCGCAAGCGCTCGGTGACCGTCGCCGGCCCTACCCGCTGACTGCGAATCCCGGCGGACTCGACCTGCTCGGGGCTGAGGGCGACCTCGTCGCCGCTGGCGCCTGGGGCGCCGTGGTCGTGGCCGTGGTGGCCGCCAGAGGCCGAGGGCTCGCAGCCAACCCACGCGACCAGCAGCGTTGAGAGGAGCAGAGGGCGGGCACACATTAGCGGGCCTCCTGGGGGTCGGCCTCCGCGGAGGGAGGCAGGGGGGTGCGCGCGGACGGGAGCAAGCGCCCGCACGCGCTGTCGAGTCGAATTCGCGCCGCGGCCCAGGCCTCCTGAGCCGCGAGGAAGCGGGTCTGGGTCTCGAGGACCTGGCGCTGAGCGGTGAGGATCTGCAGCGGGGTCACCTCCCGCGCCTGGAACGCGCGCTCGGTAAGCCGCAAGGTCTCCTCGGCCTGGGGGCCGAGGCGGTCACGGAACAGCGCGAACACCGCGTGCGCCTGCCGAGCGCGTGCCAGCGCAGCGTGCACCTCGGCCCGGGTCGCCTGCACGGCGGCGGTCGCCCGCCGCCGCGCGGCGTCGCGTCGACGGGTCGCCGTCTCGATCGCGGGCTGGTTCAGCCGACTGAAGATCGGGAGCTGGATCGAGACCCCAGTGCCGATCGAGAGCTGCGGCCACTGGAGCGCGCACTGCAGGCGCAGGGTCTCGTCGGCCTGGCGGTAGTCGGCGAGCACCTGCTGCAGGTCGGGTCGCCGATCGAGGGACGCCGCCACCAGGTCCGACGGCTCGTCCACGGGGGCGGCCGCCGCCGTAAGCCGCGCGACGGAGTCCTGCAGCTCGAGGGCGACCCCCGGCGAGAGGCCGAGCAATGCGTTCAGCGCCTGGGCCGCGAGGACCTCGGCGTTGCGAGCGCCGATCGCGTCGGCCTGCACGGTGGCGGCGGCGACCCGGGCCAAGGCCTCGTCGAGGGCGGTCGCCGCTCCGGCCTGCTTGGCGCGGGCGAAGTAGTCTCGCGCGCGCCCGGCGATCTCGAGCAAGCGCTCGGTCTGGGCGCGGCGCGCGCGGGCCACGAGCAGCCGCGCGTAGGCCAGGTGCACGTCGCGCACCAGGGTCCACTCGGCGCCAGCCAGCTCGGCGGCGCGGGCGTGAATCCGCGCGCGGGCCACGCCCTCCCTGGCCCCGATCTCGCCAGGACGCGGGACCTGCCAGCTGAGGCTGGCCCCGGTCAGCCAGGAGGTCGACTCGACCTGGCCCTCGAGGATCAGGTCGGCGAGGGGGTCCCCCGAGCCCCAGCCGATCACCGGGTCGGCGAGCAACCCAGCTTGGACCAGCTGGGCCTCGGCCACGCCGAGCTCGGCGCGCAGCGCGAGCAAGCGCGGGTTGCGGCGCACGGCCACTGCCGAGGCCTCGAGCACGCTCAGCCCGTCGCCAAGCGCGAAGCTGCTGACCACCGGTGTGACCTCGGCAGAGGTGACCTCGGCCAGCTG
>Ga0209578_10003942_pt1 | contig 10973 bp, 6 predicted proteins | sample tdAd472_FD_187127 | JGI IMG/M metagenome (GOLD analysis project Ga0209578, IMG submission 187127) | Marine sediment microbial communities from the Atlantic coast under amendment with organic carbon and nitrate - tdAd47.2 (SPAdes)... | ecosystem: Environmental > Aquatic > Marine > Coastal >...
TTCGAGTATTTCGTCGGCTACAAGCTGGGCCTGACGGCAACCCCGAAGGATTACCTGAAGAAATTCGACACCGCCAGCCGTACCACCAGAGACCCTCGTGAACTCGAACGGCGCATGCTGCTGGATACCTACCGCACTTTCGGCTGTGAAATGGGTGAGCCCACTTACCGCTATTCGCTACTGGATGGTGTCAAGGACGGCTTCCTGATCAATCCCGTTGTGGTGGATGCCCGCACGGACATCACCACGCAACTGCTGTCGGATGAAGGCTATGCTGTGCTCGCGCCCAGCGAGGATGAGGAAGACGCCGAGCAGACCTTCTATCACAAGGACTTCGAGAAGAAGTTCTTCTCCGAGGCCACCAACCGCCTCTTCTGCGAGACCCTGCTCAAGAACGCCCTGCGTGACCCCATCAGTGGCGAGATCGGCAAGATGATCGTCTTCGCCGTCAGCCAGAACCACGCCGCAAGGCTGACCCAGATCATCAACGAGCTGGCCGACGCGCTGTTTCCCGGCAAGTATCAATCCGATCTCGCCGTGCAGGTCACCTCGCTGATTCCCGAGGCCCAGCAGTACACCATCAACTTCACCAACAACAACCTGCTGGGCTCCGCCAATTTCATGGAGAGCTACCGCACCAGCAAGGCGCGGGTCTGCGTCACCGTCGGCATGATGACCACCGGCTACGACTGTCCGGACCTGCTCAACCTGGCCCTGATGCGCCCGGTCTTCTCCCCCCAGGACTTCGTGCAGATCAAGGGGCGGGGCACCCGCAAGCACAACTTCATCGAACAGCTCTTCGACCCGGCGCTGAAAGAACAGATCGGCAGTCAGGAAAAGACCCGCTACAAGCTCTTCGACTTCTTCGCCAACTGCGAATACTTCGAGAAGACGTTCAATTACGACGAGGTACTCAAACTACCGCGCCCCGCACAAGGCGCTGGTGAAGGCGGCGAGGGGCCGGAGCCGCCACCGCCCCCACCACCGGGTGGAACCTACGATTACGGCGGTATAGACCTGATTGCCTCATTCGGCGAAACCCATATCGGCGAAGAGGGCATGAAGATCGACCGCATGTTCTTCAACAAGTTTGAAGACACGGCGAAAGAGGACGACACCCTCAAGAATCTGATCGACGCCGAACGCTGGGAGCAGGCCAACGAATACGTCCACACCCACCTGTTCGATAAGCCCGAGGAGTACTTCAACCTCGACAAGTTGCGCCGCGCCGCGGGGGTGGATCGCCGCCTCAGCCTGCGCGAAATCCTGGAGAAGGTCTTTGGCCTCATTTCCGGCTTCAAGTCCAAGGACCAGCTGCTGGAGGACGAGTTCGACAAGCTCCTGCTCGACCTCTCCCCGCAAGAGCTGGAACAGCACGCCGACGCCATCGTCGCCCTCAAGAACTACTTCAAGGCCTACGCCACCGACAGCCGCCTGCGCGACATCATTGAGCACAAACGCTTTACGGAGCTGAACGTCAATCCCAGCTTTAGCATGGCCGACTTTAAGGCCGTGCCTCAGGCGTGGCGCGGACGCATCCCCGATTACATCAAGGACTACCTGTCCCTGAACCAATTCATGTAGAGACCAAAACCGTATGCTGGATACCGAAACAAAACGCCGCATCGACACCTGCCGCGACATCCTCGTCGGCAAGGTGCCCGACCCCAAGTCCCAGGTCGAGCAGATCACCATCGCCCTGATCTACAAGTTCATGGACGACATGGACGCCGAGGCCGAGGAGCTGGGCGGCGAGCGTAACTTCTTCACCGGCGAATTCGCCCGCTACGGCTGGTCCAAGTTGATGGCCCCCGGCCTGGGTGGCCACGAGATGCTGAGCCTCTACGCCGAGGCGATCCAGCGCATGAACGAGAACCCCGGCATCCCGGCGCTGTTCCGCGACATCTTCAAGAACGCCTTCCTGCCCTACCGCGACCCGGAGACCCTGCGCAGCTTCCTGAAAGAGATCAACACCTTCACCTACGACCACTCCGAGCGACTGGGCGACGCCTTCGAGTACCTGCTCTCGGTACTGGGCAGCCAGGGCGAGGCGGGGCAGTTCCGCACCCCGCGCCACATCATCGACTTCATGGTGGAGATCACCGACCCGAAGAAGGACGAGACCATCCTCGATCCCGCCTGTGGCACGGCGGGCTTTCTGATCTCCGCCTACAAGCACATCCTCAAGCACAACAGCACCGGCTATCAGGAACAGCAGGACCACGAGGCCTACGACGAGAAAGGGGTGCCCGTGGAGGAACTTGCCCTCGACAATCCCCTGCGCTACAGCGGTGACCAGCTCGCCCCTGACGACCGCAAGCGCATTGCTACCAATATCGGCGGCTACGACATCTCCCCCGACATGGTGCGGCTCTCCCTGGTAAACATGTACCTGCACGGCTTCATCGACCCGCACATCGAGGAGTACGACACCCTCACCTCGGATGAAAAGTGGCCAGAGCTGGCCGATGTGATCCTCGCCAATCCCCCCTTCATGTCTCCGAAGGGCGGCATCCGGCCCCACAACCGTTTTGCCGTTCAGTCCAAGCGCTCCGAGGTGCTGTTCGTCGATTACATCGCTGAGCACCTCACCCCCAATGGTCGCGCCGCAGTGGTTGTGCCCGAGGGGATCATCTTCCAGAGCCAGACCGCCTACAGACAACTGCGCGAGATACTGGTGAAGAACTACCTGGTGGCGGTTATCTCGTTGCCCGCCGGTGTCTTCAACCCTTACAGCGGCGTCAAGACTTCTATCCTAGTGCTGGACAAGCGCCTGGCCAAGCAGCGCGACGAGGTGCTATTCGTCAAGGTCGAAAACGATGGCTTCAATCTCGGAGCGCAGCGTCGGCCTATTGACAAGAACGACCTGCCCGGGGCAGTGCGGACCGTGAAGGCGTTTTTGCAACAGGGCGAGGTGGCCGAGCAGAAGAACGTGCTGGCAGTGAACCGACAGCGGATTGGGGAGAATGGCGAGTGGAATTTGAGCGTTGACCGCTATGTGGCAAATGACGCCGCTGTTTCTCAGTACAAACTGGTTGGGTTGGCAGATGTGTTTCTGGAAATTCGGAATGGCATCAACGTTCATCAGTCAGATGAGATAGGAAAGTATCGGGTAACAAGAATTCAAACCATTTCAGACGGCACAGTTGATCTTGCAAAGACGAAGTGGACCGATGATGAGGTCGATGCAAGTCGCTTCATGAGGCGTGGTGACATTCTGCTCAGCCACATAAACAGCTACGACCATCTTGCCAAAACTGCGCTGTATGATCTTGAGGACGAAGACGTTATTCACGGAATAAATCTCATCAGGCTTCGGCCGGACCAAGAACTGTTGATCCCGAAGTTCGCGGCGTATTTGTTTAAACAATTATTATTTGTAGATAAAGTCAGAAGTTTCGCGCAACGCGCAGTCAATCAGGCCAGCATCAAGGTAACAGATCTGAAAACTATCCAAATCCCCCTCCCGCCTCTTGAAGTGCAGAAGGAGATCGTGGCGGAGATCGAAGGGTATCAGAAGATCATCGACGGCGCTCGCCAGGTGGTCGAAAACTACCAGCCTCGCATCCCCATCCACCCCGACTGGCCGATGGTAGCGATCAAAGAGGTAGCGCAAGTCGAGAGTGGTTTCGGCTTTCCCCTGGTCCATCAGGGCGCGAAGGATAAGCCGTATCCGTTTCTAAAAGTTAGCGACATGAACCTGCCGGGTAACGAGACCCGCATAACCGTTGAGAACAATACGGTTGACTCTGATGATCTCGCGGCGTTGAAGGCGCGAACTTTTCCGGCTGGCACGGTTATTTTCCCAAAAATTGGCGCGGCCATTGCGACAAACAAGAAACGAGTACTCACCAAGGAATCTACGTTTGACAACAACGTAATGGGCATCGTGCCCAATCCTGATAGTCTCATTCCAGAGTTTCTATACACTTGGCTACTGAACTTTGACCTGTCACGCTGGGCCAGCGATGCGCAACCACCATCTATGCGAAAGACGACGGTGGAAGCGCATTCAATACCAGTGCCTGACATCGATACGCAGAAGCGGCTTGTCGATGAGGTTGAGGCTGAGCAACGCTTGGTCGACGCCAACAATGAACTGATCCACCTCTTTGAGGAAAAGATCAAACAGGCCATCAACCGCGTCTGGGTTGAAGCGGAGTAGGCCGTCATGGACGAGGCGCTGCAGATTCAGGACTATCTGCCCATCTCCTACGCCAACCGCGAAGAGGAGGCCTATATCCGCTTCCTCTGGGACGCCTTCGAGACCAACTACAGCGCCGAAAAGTACGAGTTCGCCAATCTGGCCTTCCACCTGCTCTACATGAGCTTCGTCTGCTTCTCCGTCTGGCAGATCCGTGCCGCCCGCCGCGCCGATTTCGACAAGGCGATGGTGGGCTTCCAGAGCGAGGTGGAGAACAAACTGGCCAGCGCTGACACCCCGTTCAAGTTCTTCGAGAACCTGAAGGAGTCGGCCATCTTCCGCTTCATCAAGCTGGTGGGCTGCGATAACCAGCAGGTGGGCGAGTTCTCCAAGTTCGTCAAGCAGCGCAACCGCATCGCCCATCCCAGCGGTACGGTTTTCTTCAACAGCAAGGAAAACATCGACGCGCAGATCGAACAGATCATGGTCGAGATCGATCATATCCAGCAGCACATGACCCCGGTATTGCACGACTGCCTTCGCACCTTCCTGGAGCAGAACGCCGACCCGGAAGAGTGGGAATACTCCCTCCCCAGGGACCAGATCGACGTCGCCCTGATCCACGCCCATTACTTTTCCCGCAAAGACATCGACACCTGCCTCAGATTCGACCTCAGCGCCTTCGATGGTCACGCGGATGCCGACCCCATCCGCGAGTTGTTCGGCAACTTCCAGGAAGCCTATCGCCCGGAAGTGGAGGGCTAACCGGCTATGTCAGAAGATGACTGGATGCGGCTGCTCGAATCGACCCACGAAGCTGTTTGCGACTTTGCGAGGACCGAGTTCGCGGCGCTTGCGCGGAAAGCCATTCACCGCCTTCAACGTATACCGGCTTCGGGTATCTTTGGAGACGACTATATCTATAAGACTCTATGGGATGAGTACTGTCACGAAATACAAGAAGGATCGCATGAGCTTCTTGAGTGTGCATGGGAGCAGTCACTCGAAACGGTGCTGGACGCTGTTGTCGAAAATATCCCGGGTCATTCGGCGGTGTTGCTAAGTGTATTTGCAGCCTGGGATCTCGATGAACAGGACGACCCGGCTCTTATAGGAGCAGTCTGGCCGGCCGGTATAAAGCGTGTGCTACATGAAGGGATTTCCGAACATGCGGGAATGAGAAATCTGGATCATCTTGGACCATGGCGGGACTTGTGATCTGGTCTTCGAAGGGAATCTACATACCGCAGTGATCGCATTTTCGCCACCTGGCTGCGCAGCCTGAACTACCTGCGCAACGTCTGCGCCCACCACAGCCGCCTGTGGAACCGGAACATCATCGATCAGCCCAGGCTGCCGCCGGTGACCGAGGTGCCCTGGGTTGCGCCTTTCGAGGTTAGCGCCCTCTCCGGGGCACGCTGTTTCCTGCTGCTGCGCATCGCACGCCATCTGCTCCAGGGGGTGAACCCCAATTCGAGCTGGCCGGAGCGCATCAAGACGCATTTGCTGGAAGACTTCCCTGATCTTGACCACCTGGAGTTGAATTTAGCGGGGATGGGAGCGCCCGACGGCTGGGAGAGGGATTGGTAAAAAAACACCGGGCAATAAAAACCCCCTTAGCGATCGCCCCGCCAAGCGGTTCAACCGAAAGGGACCAATGCTACTGAGAACAATAGGTCCATTGGGCCTGGAAATCAAGCCTGCCTGGGATGGCATGCATCGGATTACTTCGGCGCGCCGCGCTACACTGTGCCAAGATTCGGAGCCGCCAGACTGCCTCCGCCAGACTGCCTCCGCAAGCTCCGACAGACTGGCTCAGTGCCCCTTGCTGGCCTGGTTACCCTTTGTTACCGCTTGTGCGCGGGGCTACTGGCAGGCTCGGCTCAGCCCGGCGCGCCGTCGCACTGCGCTGGTCTTCTCGCCCCCAATTGCCGGGGGCTTCGTTAAAGGTTCGGCGCTGTCTACCCAACCAGGGTCGGCACCCTGACATAATGCTGGAATTATGCGCAGCACAAAAGGCGTTCTGTCCGCTTCGCCGCATAATTAGCATTATGTGTAAATTGCCTCCGCCTGTTTTTGATCCCCCGCCCCCCAAGCGCGGCTGACGCCGCGCCCCGTCCGCCCCGGAGGGGCTCCCTATGGCAGTAGTGCCGAGCTGTTGTTCCCCGTTGTACCAGAAGGCTTGACAGCGCCTGTGTGCAGGGCTATTCTCTCCAACGTGGAACAACTGGGAACATCTTTAATGAGGCCGCTAAATAGGGGAATACCATGGCTAAACAACGATATACCGCATCAAAGATCGCCCCGCAGGGCGATGGTCGTAGTAGTTGGGTGGTGACGTTCCGTCATCCTGTAGTCAAGCAGGATGCTCAGAGCAGCAGTGGCAAGAAGATTCGGCGCGGTCTTGGGACACCTGATGGGAAAAAGGCCGACGCGCTTGTCAGCCAACTGAATGCTTTGCTGGGTGATGAAAGTTATTGGAGCTTGTGTCAAAAGGATCGTGCAGAGAAGCAATTCGATCAAATAGTGATTGACGCCTTCTATTCGCCAATAGTCGCAGAGTCGCACCTTGATCCGTGGAAAAGTCGTGATGAAGTTATCCCCCTCCCTTCAGCAGAGGAAGGATTCACGAAGGTCATGCTTTTAGGGACGACCGGAGCAGGGAAGACCTCGCTGTTAAGACACCTTATCGGGGCGCATCCTGATAACGACCGGTTTCCATCTACATCGCCAAACAAGACAACGATTTCGGATATAGAGGTCATTACCGATGACGGTCCTTTTCAGGCGGTGGTCACGTTTTTCCCTGAGGCAATGATCAAGACCTATGTGCAGGAATCCGTGGATGACGCTTGTAAGGCGGTATGGAGGCAAGAGTCGGACGAGAAAATAGCCAAGGAGTTGTTGAATCACAAAGAGCAACGGTTTCGGCTCAGTTATTTGCTTGGATCATGGTCCGCTAATGCAAAACAAGACGATGCAGATGACTGGGCATTTGATGTGGGTAATGTACAGGAAGCAGAAACTACGGTTGCTTCGAGGGACGAGGCGATTGAGTTGCCGGACGATAAAGACAGCCAGGAATTCCAGGCTGTTTTGTCGAAATATGTAGAGCAGATTGGAGAAATTGCCGAGGCGGCAATCGGTAAAGTGTCAGAAGAATGGGGTTCGGATGTACGGGGCCTTAAAGGCGATGATCTGGATCTGGTGTTGGACTATTTCGAGGAAATTCTGGGTAAGAATCCAGACTACGATGCCTTGGTGGGTGACATCCTCAACCAGATACTGATGCGTGTGGATTTGTTGCCAAAGGATGAACTAAAACGTAAGGGCGGGCGTTGGCCGGAGCGGTGGACTTATGAGTCTGAAGACCGCAAAGAATTTATTCGGCAAGTCCGGCGATTCTCAAGTAACCATGCTCGAGCATTCGGTCGCTTGCTTACGCCGCTGGTACAGGGTATCCGTGTACGCGGCCCGCTACTCTCTGACGTGTTGGGTGACACCCGTAGATTGGTGCTAATGGATGGAGAGGGGCTGGGGCATGATCCTAAAACAGCAACTGAGGTATCCACCCATTTTACCAGCCGGTATCAAATGGCTGACGTGATTCTACTTGTTGACAGCGCAAAGGGTCCGATGCAGGCGACTTCCCTGGCCGTGCTACGTTCAGTCGCAACAAGTGGGCACCAGCACAAGTTAGCGGTTGCATTTACACACTTTGACCAGATGGACGCACCTAATTTCACCGGGCCGGCAGATAAGCGCGATCATGTGTTGGAATCGGTCAAGAATGCGCTCGAAAACATGCGGACAACGGTGGGTGATTCTGTTGTGAATATGATGGAAGCGCACATGTATGATCGTTGTTTCATGCTGGGCGCTCTTCACCAACCTGGCGCTAAACTGCCAAAGGGTGTGCTGTCTCAATTTAACTCGATGATTCAATTTTTCCGGAATGCAATAGCACCGATCGAGAAGCCTGTAGCGGCACCGGTCTATGACCTCGCCAGTTTGTCATTCGCTGTGCAGGCAGCGGCTCAGGAATTCCAGTCACTATGGAATGCACGTTTGGGTTATCAAACCCTGCGAGGTGTTGAGAAAGAACATTGGTCGCCTATAAAGGCACTATCTCGTCGCGTTGCGCGCATGGGTGGTGTTGAATATCGCGAGCTCAAGCCAGTAGCGGAATTGATTGCCCGGTTGAGTGAAGGCGTTTCTCGATTCCTTGACAGCCCGGTCGATTGGGAGCCGCGCAGTTCGAACAACGAGGATGGGGTCGAGGTAATCAATGCGCTGAGAAGTGAGGTGTTCCAGTCCTTGCATTCGCTTGCGCTGGAGCGACTGATTCAGGAGCATTTGATGGAGTGGTCGCATACCTACGAGCACCGCGGTAAAGGATCAACTGAGGATAGAAGGCGCGACATGCGGAATATCTACCAAGCTGCTGCGCCAATCCCAGGTGTGGAGCTGACGCCTCAGTCGTCGGCATTTCTAAACGATGTCCGGGACTTGGTGTTTGACGCTATCGAAAACGGTGGTGGGAAGCTGGTGACCAGGCGGGCAGGGTGAGTATATCAACCCGGTAGCAGCTTCTACACTTTCTTGTTGAAGCGGGCAACGACGACGTTTTTGTGATCTTTGGCAGCCTTCAGCAGTGCAAGCCGATCCCCCAGCAGTCGCCATGCTTCGCGCTGTTCGGCTTTTAATTCATGGCGTTGGTAGATACGTTTCAGCTTGTTGCCTTCCACATGGTTCAGGCAGCGTTCGATGACTTCCCCCATGACGCCAAGTTCGCCCATCATGGTTGCGCCGGTGCGGCGTAGGTCGTGGGGCGTCCAGGTTCCGCCGCTTAATAACAGGGTAGAGCACTCTTTAGAGCGGCCTTTAAGGGGTGTTTTGCGGGTTCTGTCCTTAATCTGCTTTGCAATCGATTTCGGAGAGATAAAGCTTTTTTCGTCTCGGGAGGGGTAACACCAGTCTGTTTTGCCTGTGAGTGTATGCAAGGCTTCAAATTGGGCTTTGGCGAAGTCAGAGAGAAAGATGGCGTGCTTTTTGGCATTCTTACTATTACCGGCGGGAATGGCCCACTCACCATCTGCCAGGTTCACCTCCTCCCAGCGAGCCTGTGACAGTTCTCCAATGCGGCAGCAGGTAGAGGCCATGATCCATATAGATAGTTCCGTGGTGCGCAGCAGGTTGGCGGCGGGGAGGCGCTGGTTCAGCTCGATGATCTCTTCGGCCGACAGGTAACGGTCGCGCTCTTTCTGGCGTCCCCCGATCTTCTCCTTGGTGAGTCCTGCTAGTGGATGGGCTTCTACCCATTCTCGTGCAATAGCAAAATTGAAAAATTGCCGCAGGTCGCCAAATAGGTGGTTTGCCATCACCCGCGCCCCTCTTTCAACTACACCATCCAGAATATCCACCAGCATGGCGCGTTTAACATCTATAAGCGCCACTTCTCCCAGAGTTGGCAGGATGTCTTTCTTAATGGCTCGCATGGCTTCCGTACCGCCATCTTTACGTCTGGATAGTTCTAATTTTTCCCATTGGGCTATGGCATCAGAGAGGGTGCGCCGTGTGGCGGCCTCATGGGCAAGACGCTCAATTTCAGTTTGCTGCCGTTCAATTTCCTGGGCCTGGTCTACCCTTTTTTGCAGTCTTGCCGCTCTATTCTGTTCAATGGGGTCATGGCCGGCATCTACCATATCCCGCTTGGCATCCCGTTTTTTTCTTATGTCGCGTAGAGTTTCACTTGGCCATTTGCCAGATGAAGTGGTTCGCTCTTTTCCTTGCAGCGTGAAGCGAAACTCGAAGGTGACCACGATCCCGGTTTTTTGCTCCCGAACCCGGCCATACAACCCTTCGCCATCAAATAGCTTGCGGCCTATATCCTCTTTAGTGAGGTGCTCCAATTCCTTTACCGTCAGCTTCCCCATGATTGCGCTCCATTCGGCTTTGGAGTGGGGGTAACTATTTTTACCCCCGCTTTTACCCCCGCTTTTGGGGTGGGTTTCAATAGATTATAATAGACTATATAGGACAATGGTAGCGCCAACAATGATATAACATGTTGTTATTGTTGTAATAACTAAACTTTATTGGATTTTGTTGGATTATCGGTTACCTAACTACGAACCAGGCGGTCGGGAGTTCGAATCTCTCCGGGCGCGCCATTTAAATCAAAGGCTTACCGACTTCGGTGGGCCTTTGTGCTTTCAGAATGTAGGGAAATTGTAGGGTTGTGCTCTACAGTCTCCCAGCGCCTTTCAATCCTCTTAGCCGCATCAGCCAAATGTTCCGGCGCAAGATGTGCGTAACGCAAAACCATCTCATACGACTTCCAACCACCTAGCTCCATAAGTTCCTGCAAGCTGGTGCCGCTCATCACATGCCAACTGGCCCAGGTGTGTCGCAGATCGTGAAAGCGAAACTCCTCGATACCAGCCCGCCTTAGCGAACGTTTCCAACTCGACCCTATGGCCTGCATCCGTGCACCGTTATACGTAAAACAGAAACGCTCATGCACACCATTAACAGCTCGAAGTGCGAGTACCGCATCACTGTTGAGCGGTATTCCGCGACCCTCACCGTTTTTGGTCGTGCCAGGGTCCAACCATGCAACGCGTCGATCAAAATCTACCCGCTGCCAATCCAACTGCAAAATTTCGCCCATTCTGCAGCCTGTTGCTAGCGCATACCTCACCACAGGGCGAAGATGTTCCGGCAATTCCTCAAGGAGCTGGTCTGCTTGCTCTCGCGTTAAATAACGGATGCGTCTGCGTGGTTCCTTCAGCATTCGAATTTTTGAGAACCGTTGAAGCCAGTTCCA
>Ga0209578_10003943_pt1 | contig 10971 bp, 10 predicted proteins | sample tdAd472_FD_187127 | JGI IMG/M metagenome (GOLD analysis project Ga0209578, IMG submission 187127) | Marine sediment microbial communities from the Atlantic coast under amendment with organic carbon and nitrate - tdAd47.2 (SPAdes)... | ecosystem: Environmental > Aquatic > Marine > Coastal >...
GAGTACTCCTCGACGAGAGACTCCACACTGCGGCCGGTGCATGCAGCCATGATCTCGAGCAGATTCGAAATGCCGGGCTTGTCAGTCGTGTCGTAGCGAATTACAGGGTCACTGTCGGTCACCGCGGTTCTGATCCGTTTCCGAATCACATCTGCATCATCGAGGATCGAAATCGAGGCCTTGACGTGTTCGTCGGATTTCGACATCTTTGCGAGTGGATCGGTCAGAGACATAACCCTGGCCGAGGTTTCAGGGATGTACGCCTCAGGGATCGGGAACACATCACCAAAGCGATTGTTGAAGCGCTCGGCAAGATCGCGCGTCACTTCGAGATGCTGTCGCTGATCGTCACCAACCGGCACGAGATTGGCTCGGTACAACAGGATGTCGGCAGCCATGAGCACCGGATAGGAATAGAGACCGAGAGTCGAAGCATGCCCAACGCCCGTCTTGTCCTTGAACTGGGTCATTCGGTTCAAGACACCCATTGGTGTCAGGGTTCCCAAAATCCACGCAAGCTCAGCGTGCTCTGGCACCTGACTCTGCGTGTAAACCAGCGACCGATCTGGGTCGATCCCCAATGCGAGGAGGATCTTGGCCGTCTCGACTCTCGACCGTTCAAGACCGGCCGGGTCGTACTCGATCGTCATCGCGTGGAGGTCAACGATGCAATAGATGGAGTCGTACGCCTCTTGCAGGTTCACCCAGTTCCGGAAGGCTCCCAGATAGTTGCCGAGGTGGGGGCTGCCGGTTGGCTGGACCCCAGAGAAGATCCGTTGCTTCTGCTCGTCCGTCACCGGAGCTCCTTGTCTACGTTGTGAACCAGTCGGCGCCGCGGCGTCGGCTGCGAGGGAGGATACACGGACAGTATTCCACCTACGTATTGACCTGCGGCCCAAAACCGTCCATACTCGCAACCTCAATGAACAGCACCGCAACCATCGTCATTATTACGTAGGCGCACCCGTCGACAACGACGCGTGCGCTGACGAACCCTCCGATCCGGAGGGTTCTTTCGTTTGGAGCAACCATGACCACTTCAGTCGAGATCTACGACACCACCTTGCGCGACGGAACGCAGCAGGAGGGCATCTCGCTCACGCCAAAAGACAAGTTGGCTGTGTGCAAGCTGCTCGATGAACTCGGGGTCGACTATGTCGAGGGCGGGTGGCCAGGGGCCAACCCGAAGGACGACGAGTTCTTCCAGCTCGCAAAGACGGATCTCTCGATGGAGCGTGCAAAGCTCGTTGCGTTCGGAGCCACCCGCAGGCCGGGAGTCGCAGCGGCCGACGACGAGCAGGTCAACCATCTGCTCGCAGCTCAGACCGGAACCGTGTGTTTGGTTGGCAAGTCGTGGGACTACCACGTCGAGCATGCGCTTCGCACGGATCTCGGTGAGGCAATTGCAATGGTCGGTGACACCGTGGCGTTCTTCCGATCGCATGGGAGAGAGGTGTTCTTCGATGCCGAGCACTTCTTCGATGGGTACCAAGCCAACCCTGATTTCGCCATGGCGGTCCTACAGGCGGCACACGATGCTGGAGCCGCGAGGCTCGTGATGTGCGACACGAACGGTGGCTTCCTTGCACACGAGGTCCAGCAGATCATCGGAGATGTCACCGACAAGATCTCGGATGGAACCTTTGGCTGTCACTTTCACAACGATGCTGGTCTCGCGGTCGGAAACTCGCTCGTGGCTGTTCAGACCGGTGTGTTCCAGGTTCAGGGGTGCGTCAACGGCTATGGGGAACGCACCGGGAACGCAGACCTCTGCTCGGTCATACCGAACCTCTCGCTCAAGATGGGCTACTCGACCATTCCCGAGGATCGCCTCGGCAAGCTGACATCGGTATCGCATCACATCGCCGATGTCATCAATCTGACGCTCGATCCGCATCTGCCGTACGTCGGGTCCTCCGCCTTCACACACAAGGCCGGACTGCACACCTCTGCCTTGGCGCGAAAGCCAGATGCCTACGAGCACATGAAGCCGTCATCGGTCGGAAACCGGACGCGCGTCGTTGTGTCTGAACTCGCTGGCCGTTCAACGATTCTGGCGAAGGTCAAAGAGAGTGGCCTCGAGCTCACCTCGGCCCAGGCGCAGACCGTTGTCGATCGGATTAAGGAAAACGAGCACCTCGGCTATCAATACGAAGCTGCCGACGGATCGTTCGAGCTCTTGGCCCGCGACGCAGCAGGGCTCGAACACGGATTCTTCGACCTCGAGTCTTACCGCGTGTTCGTTGAACACAGAGGCGAGGAAGTCATTGCTGAGGCGACAGTGAAGGTAATGGTCGATGGCGAGCGGATTGTCTCGACCCGCGAAGGCGACGGTCCCGTGTCGGCCCTCGATCGCGCACTCCGTGCAGCACTCGTCGATCGGTATCCCCACGTCATGGGGATCAAGCTCACCGACTACCGGGTCCGTGACCTCGACAGCTCAGACGGAACGAGCGCACGGGTACGTGTCCTCACCGAGCACACCGACGTGAAGACCTCTTGGGGAAGTGTCGGTGTGCATCAGAACATCATCGACGCATCGTGGACCGCGGTGTCGGAGGGTCTCCTCATGGGGCTGATACGCCACGGCGAGCGGACCGACTCCTCGTAACGGAGTACTCCGTGGTCTGCCATCCTTTGGGGCAATGAGGGAGATGCATGATGAGACCAATCACGCCAGAGGACCTTTGGAACCTGTTTCGCGTCGGACAGCCTGAGCACATTCCCACAACGATCACGGCGGTCGTGCCCGTCGTGGACTATCACGACAGCGATAGAGGCGCCAGATCGATCCTCCACGTTGTCGATCGCGATGGAACAACCAGACAGCTCACCGACCGATCCCTCAACGCGTCCGCCCCCTCTCCGTCACCGGACGGGAAGACGATCGCCTTTCTCTCGTCGGCCGACGGCAGCGATGACAAACAGATCCACCTCATCGGTACCGACGGATCAGACGTGCGTGTCGTTTCGGATTTTCCAAAGGGTGTGTCGGCGATCGATTGGATTCCTGGGTCTTCGGCGCTTATCGCAGCCGTACCCCTGTACCGGGAGCACCTCACCCCCGAGGCGACAATTGCTCACAAGACCGCAAGGGAAGGCTCTACGCAACCGGTGGTGACTGAGGATCGGTTCTATCGCCATTGGAAGCGATGGCTTGCCGGCGAAACCGTAGACCATCTGTTCAGGGTCGACCTTGAGACAGGGAACTACGAAGATCTCACACCGACAATCGAGACACTGATTTCCACCGATGACGTTGGCAATTCGTTCGCGATCACTCCCGATGGGTCATCGGTGATCTTCACCCTCGATGTTGGAGAACCAGCCTGGGACTATCCACGGTTCATGCTGCACCGGGTTCCAACGTCTGGCGGCGACACTGAGCAGATCATCGACAACGATGCCGTCCGGCACACTCGCCCGAGGATCTCTCCTGACGGCTCAACCATCGTCTACGGCATCCAAACCGAGCACGCCTATTACGCGGACCACGTTCGGATGATGAGCCACCACATTGCGACTGGCATCGAGCAACCGCTCACCGAAGGTTGGGATCGGTCTGCCGGTGGATGGGAATTCATCGACAACGAATGCGTCGTGTTCTACGCGGAGGACGACGGGCACATCAGACTGTTCACGGCCGGTGTTGACGGCGATTCTCCGAGACCGATCACCGGCGCTGGCTCGAACCACGGACCTCGGGTCGGCCTCGATTGCTACTGGCACCGATTCGAGTCAATGCACAAGCCACCCGAGGTCGCCGTGACAACCGGTGGACACACAACCGTCGTGTCCGGATTCAACCGGGATCTGCTTTCTGACATCGACCTCAGACCGGCCGAGGAGATTCGGTTCGAAGGATCTGACGGTCGCTCCCTCCAGGCGTTCGTTGTAGAGCCGCCGAACTTCACCCCTGACCGCCAGTGGCCGCTGCTGCAAAATGTGCATGGAGGTCCGCACAATGGGGTGACCGATGGATGGCATTGGCGGTGGAATCCACAGTTGATGGCCGCCGCCGGCCGAGTCGTGGTGTCCGTGAACTTCCACGGATCATCGTCGTTCGGCGACGCGTTCACCCGTTCGATTCGGGGAGCGTGGGGCGACAAGCCGTATCGCGACATCGAAGCGGCGACCGACCATATGATCGCTCTTGGCTTCATCGACAAGGACCGAATGGCTGTCGCAGGCGGTTCATACGGTGGTTATCTCGTGACCTGGATCACCACACAGACCAATCGATATCAGACTTCGATCTGCCATGCAGGTGTCACGGACCTTCTCGGCCAATGGGCATCTGACCTGACCGAGGGACGTGAGCACGCCGTCGGCGGTGTCCCATGGGAGGACATGGATGCCGTTCAGCGGTGGTCACCGATGGCCCACACCCATGACATCGTCACGCCGACGCTCGTCATCCACGGGGAGTTGGACTACCGGGTCGTCATCACGCAGGGCCTTGAGCTCTACGGACTCCTCAAGCACAAGGGGGTCCCTTCGCGGCTGGTCTACTTCCCCGATGAGGGACATTGGATCGAAAAGCAGCCGAACGCGATGGTCTGGTGGTCAGAATTCTTGGGCTGGCTCACACGCTGGGGAGTCTGACGCGCCGACGCCGGACGACTCTTCGTCCGGCGTAACGGCGCATGAGCGCGGCACTGAACTTATGCGGCGACAGGGAGATCCGTCTGGTCGATGTCAACAGGTTCCTCGGTTCGCAGCCATCGGCCAAGACCGAGGAATCCAATCGCGATGAACGCGAGACCGACGGTGTTTCCGATGATCCACGCCAATTCGTAGTCCCCGTAGCTGTCGGTCGGCCCGAGTTCTGCGAATGTGATACCAAAGAACACGGCTACGCCAAGGAGTGGGCCGTACGTCAACGCGAGGATCGGCGACGATGGGGCGATTCGCCGACGCATCGCTGCCAATCCGAAGATGAGGAGCCCTACCCCTTGAACCGCCATCCACAACGGGACCGCCCAGGCAACGATGCTTAACGCCACGCCGACACCAAAGACGATGACGCCAGCTGTTCCTGCAATCCCAAGGCCACCCAAGCGATTGTTGAGACCAACGAGGACGAAGATGCCGAGCACCCCGGCCACAAGGACAGCGGCCGAGAAGATGGCGTAATAGATTTGCCAGTCCTCAGATTGAACGTTCGTGAGAACGTTCACGAGACTGGCGACGAGCCACAAGGCTCCAGAGACGAGAGCAAAAAGGCCCGCCCGGACGGTTGATGTTGTAGGCACTGCAATTCCTCCATTGGGTGTGGAGGCGTACACCGCTGCCAGAACTCTTGGTTCTCCGAATAGGTCCAGCGTGACACGTTGAGCAGCTACCGGTTCAAGACCTCTGGCGAGTCGAGTCTCGACAGCCGAGTAGAGATGATCCTTCATCTCCGCCACAACATCGTCAAGATCTCGACGCCATCGAATCTGGCCTCGCATCGTGTCGATATATCCGTCGATCAGGGTGTATCCGGCCACGGAACCCCCTTCAACACGCTTCCGACCGCCCTGGCAAACTCATTCCAAGCGGCCCGCTGCTCACCGAGTGCACCCCGACCCGACTCGGTCAGTCGGTAGGTACGTCTCCGTCTTCCTTGCACCTCTGTCCACTCGCTTGTCAGATAGCCACCCTTTTGCAGTCGGTGCAAGGCTGGGTAGACCGTTCCCTCTGGGAGGTCGAACGCCTCATCGCTTCGCTGTCGCAGCTCGTCGATGATGGCGTACCCGTGTCGTGCACCGTCGGCAAGGATTGCCAACAGCAGGAGATCGAGATGCCCTTTCAGTGCCTGTCCTCTCATACCTAGAGAACCTACACTATGTTTATCTAGGTGTCAAGGGAAAGGGTGGGTTCATCGACTGGCACGCGCTCGTAGATCTGCCATTCGTTCGAGCCAAGGATGGAACGCTCGGTCGAGAACGAAGAAGTCAGGACGAACCCTGCACCAACCCAGACGCTGATGGCTCGAAGGTTTCGGCTCGCGATTGTGACGCGCATACCCCCGGCGTCGAAGCGACGGCGAGCAAACTCGAGCACCGCACCAACGACTACCCCACCGAGTCCGCGACCGGTGAGCGCCGGCCGGACACCCAGCCCGATATCGAGGGCGTCGGTGGAGTAGTCGCCACCAGGCACATGCGCATCTTGCCCGAACGTGCAGAACGCAATGAGCTCATCTTCGAACCACACGGTGTGACACTGCACCTCAGGACGGAGCATGTACGCGACGGTTTCATCGTCATTCCCTGTGTTGTACACGTCATACGGGGCCTCGTATTCCCACGTCACGAACTCCCTGACATCTGTCTCGGTTGCCATGTGAACGACGAGTTGATCGGACGTGAACATCGGTCCTCGGCTTCTGTTGCGAAATGGACTCACGGCAACGGCGTGGAGCTAGCTGGCGCCTTCGGCCTCGGCGGGATCCGAGGGCACAGGGTCGTCCCTCACCTCGACCGATGCGATCGTGTGAAGCGTCAAGGTCTTTCGTCTTCCTCTTGGCGTGAACCTGGCACCGCTCAGTTTCCGGTACGCGACGATACGCACCGTCGCCGGGCCACTCTTTGGGGTCGGAAAGTCGATCACTTCCGCGTACTCGATCATCTCGCCAGCATGCGTTCTCAGCGTGACGAACCGTCGCTGTTCGTGCGCATCGACCAGTGAATCGGTGTGTTGTGAGCTGCCCATCGTGCCATCGTGCCCGATGTAGCTCGGCTGTCCAAATCGATGCCGCGTATCACAAGTTTCTGAGTCTTCTACTAGCAATAGATTCAGACGTGTGATAGATTGTGAAAGTAATCACAAAGAGGTTGTGAAAGAAGTCACAACCGGTTACGCGAAAGCGAGGAATAGGAAATGTTCACCAGACTCCGCACACTCGGGATTGTTGTTGCGGTATTCGGAGTCCTCTTCCTGTTTGGCGGCGGCTACGCCTACATGCAGGTCCAGGCAGGCTACGACTCTCTGCAAGCATTCAGCGAGGCACAGAACGTCACCTTGAACTACAACGAGGACGGCCAACTGGTCGATCGGGGTACCACAGAAGGTGCCGATGCGATCATGACCCTATTGGTAGACCAGTGGGGCTTCACAGTCAACGAGGGTCATCTTGACCCGAACGATCCACTCGTCAACACGGCGACTGAGTACATGTACCAAATGGCGACCATCGGCTATCACATCATTCACGGCACCCAAACAGTCGTGTTGAGCGAAACGGTGGAGTACAACGGTGAGACCTTCAACGCAGGCACCCATGAGGTTGCTGTGCATGAGGTTGGAAGCGACGAGCGGCTCGCAGCTGGCCTCGGTGGCTACTGGACCGACTTCGATCGTTCGCACCCTCTCGAGGGTCCGGCACGTTCTCAGGCATGGTCAGGAACGGCGCACGGCCTCTTTGGTGAGCTCGGCGTCGGAACCGTGACGGCATCCACGCTTCAGCTTGGACTTGGCGTGTCCGTCCTTCTGCTCGGTCTTGGATTGACCTTCGGATTCATCGGACTCGGCATGGTCTGGGTTTCCAGGGGCAAGGACAAGGATCTCGTCCCCGAGACCGTTCCCGAGACCTGGGTTCCTGAAGACTCCACAGTCTGACGACCAGGTCCGCGACAGAAGAAAAGGCCCCCTGCCGGGGGCCTTTTCTTCGTCGTCTGCCAATCGACCGTTCACGCAAGCGTGTCGATGAGCTCCCATAGGTGATCAACGTGTTCGGTGGTGGACCGTGTCTGGCCAACCGAGACCCTGATGAACGCTACTCCCCCAATGTCCGACGGCGTTACGGCGACTCTCCCCGAAGCGTTGAGCGCGTGCGCGAGCGCCCTCGTTGCTTCGTCGCCGTCCCGGTGGACGAACGACACCAAGGCCAACGGGTGCGGAGCAAACAGCTCGAACCTCTCATCCGCTTCGACCAGGCCGGCGAATCGGTCTGCGAGGGCGACGTGGTGGCGAATCAAGGCTCTGATGCCTTCGGCTCCATACGATCGAATCACCCACCACAGTTTGAGCGCTCGAAACCGGCGACCGAGCGGGACGTGCCAGTCCCGATAGTCGATCACCGCTCCAGCATCGGATGCATCGTTCCTGAGATACGGAGGCACGATGCTCAGCGTGTCGATCAAAGGCTTACGATCAGCAACCCAAAAGATATTGCAGTCGAAGTTGACCATCATCCACTTGTGCGGATTGAACGTGTAGCTATCGACCCGCTCGAGATCGGGAACGTGCCTCCGGAACTCCTCGCAGATCATTGCATTGCCGGCATACGCCGCGTCGACGTGGTGCCACATGTCCCTTGATTCAAGGATGTCGTTGATCTCATCGATTGGGTCGATGGCGTTCGTCCCGGTCGAGCCAACCGTCGAAATCACCGCAATCGGAATGAGGCCATCGGAGATGTCGGCTTCAATCTGGCGATCAAGCGCTGCAGGGTCCATAGCCAACACGTCATCGACGTCGACAACACGGCAGTGGCCAATGCCAGCTACGGTGCAGCCCTTCTCAGCGGAAGAGTGGGCCTGAGACGATACATAGACCACCATGGCGCCGGCTGGGCCTTTGTCTCTTGCGCGGTGGCGTGCCACAACCAGCGCTGTCAGCGTCGAGTCGGACGCACTCATCTGGATGACGCCCCCACCTGGCCCCGTGTTCTTCCACGGCTGTGGCAGATCATGAAGATCGACGAGCCAGTCGAGCACCCGAGACTCGATCTCCGTCGCAGCAGGCGATGTCGACCAAAGCATGCCCTGTACGCCAAGTCCAGCCGACGCCATCTCCGCGAGAACGGACGGTGGCGAACTGTTGGCAGGGAAGAAGGCGAACCAGTTCGGTGACTGCCAGTGTGTGATGCCAGGGATCACGACATCGTCAAGATCTTGAAGAAGGGCATCGAACGACTCCCCCTGTTCAGGAGCCTCGTCCGGAAGCATCGCAGCGATATCGCCAGGCTTCGCACGTGAGTAGACAGGAAAATTCTCAACGTCTTCGACATACTTCGCCAGCCAGTCGATGAGCGCGTACCCGTTCGTCCGGAACTCGTCCGATGACATGTGGTTTGGAGGGTCAGGGATCGAAGGCAGTTCTGAGAATTCCGACACTTGCTACCTCAAGCTGTCTGGTGGGTTCGGATGTGGTCGAGCAGGTCGCGCATCATAAACGCCGTTGCCCCCCACAGGATGCCCTCATCGAACTCGAAGAACCACAGAGGGTGCCCGAACCACGGTCTCGTGATCCAGTTCTCTTCGTCGAGCAACTCGACCATGGTTGGCTCGATAATGACGTCGACCTCGCTTGGATCAGGGACGAGGCGCTCTGGGCGTTCTATCCGCACGACCACAGGAACGATTGGCTTGGTTCGATCTCGAGTCGTGACTGGGGACAACCCTCCGAAGACCTCGACGACGGCCTCCGGCGGAAGGGCAATCTCCTCCCATGCTTCCCGCGTTGCCGTAGAAATCGGCTCCTCGCCGCCTTCGCGGTGGCCTCCTGGAAACACAACATCACCAGGATGACTCCGCATGTCGTCTGGACGTTTCGTGAGGATGACCCGAATGTCTCCGGCTGCGTCGTCGTACAGCGCGACAAGCACAGCCGCCTCGGACCCTGGAGGGTCTACGACGGGGGGAAGCGATCTGTACACCGACCATTTGTCCATTGAGCGCAGGATATCCCGATAGGCTCACCCGCATGGCGACCCACGTCCACAGCCAACCGAGATACACAAAACGGCTGATGCTTCGACCGTTCCGCCGCAGAGATGTCGGGACGTTTCACGAAGCCGTCTCCGAATCCGTGAACGAGTTGCAACCATGGCTCCCATGGATTGAGGGATACGATCGCGGATTCGCCCAGCGGTTCATACGCGAATCTGTCAGTTCGTGGGCCGACCGAAGAGCCTACGACCTCACGATCCGGCCCCTCAGCGACCTTGATCGCCATGTCGGAAACGTATCGGTGTGGCCAACCTCCATCCAGAACCAAGTCGGTGAGGTCGGCTACTGGATTCGTTCGAGCGAGACGGGGCGGGGATATGGAACGGAAGCAGCCTCGGTCGCGATTGGAATCGGCTTCAATGAACTGGACCTCCACAAGGTGGTTCTCCGCATCGCGGTGGGGAACCTTGCATCCGAAACGATGGCTCAGAAGCTCGGATTCACGTACGAGGGGGTGCTCCGTGATGAGGTCAAGGTCAACGACCGATGGCTCGACCACACGAGCTGGTCCATGCTGTCTTCGGAATGGGCTGCACGGTCCTCGGCACTCGGCATTGAGGACACCTACCTCTAAGGACGGGGCATCGTGGAAGTAGACGCTCGACACGCAACGGCTTGGCGGCAGAGATGACAGAATCGGACGCTTCAATCCCATCACCGGCGGACAGGCGGGAAGCCGGCACAGCTTGGCTGCTGAGATTCCAACCGGACGAGCCAATCGGGTCGGCAGTGCGACGCATGCTGACATACCTGGCTACCGAGATGATCTCTGGTCTTGAGGCCCCCGAGCGCCTCGGCACCGATGAGACCATCCACGATGTGCGGAGACACGGCAAACAGGCCAGAGCTCTCCTGAAACTGGTTCATGCCAGTGCCCCCGAACACCTCAGTGCGATCGACCGGAATCTGCGCGATGCCGGCAGATGCTTGGCCGACGCGCGCGATGCCAAAGTCGTGCTTGAGACGTTCAGTTCACTGGGTGGAGACATGGCACCGTCGGACACTGCCGCCATCAGCTTCCTCCTCGACACACAGGCAACGGCGACTGCCGAAGCCGTCTTCGCGGAAGGCGACAACGCTGCTTCGGCCGCGCTGGCGTTGCTCTCGGATGCATCGTCGCTCATCATCTCGCTCGAGAGACCGATCACGGCTGAGATGGTTGCCGATGGTGCAGCGAGGACCTATACAGCAGCCAGGAGGGGCCGAAGGCGGGTTCGCAAGAGGCCCACCCCGGAGCGGTTCCACACATGGC
>Ga0209578_10003947_pt1 | contig 10964 bp, 22 predicted proteins | sample tdAd472_FD_187127 | JGI IMG/M metagenome (GOLD analysis project Ga0209578, IMG submission 187127) | Marine sediment microbial communities from the Atlantic coast under amendment with organic carbon and nitrate - tdAd47.2 (SPAdes)... | ecosystem: Environmental > Aquatic > Marine > Coastal >...
CTACTAAAAGTGTTCTTATCATAGCGCTCGGTGCCTGACTTTTAATCAGTAGGTCACAGGTTCGACCCCTGTAGCGCGTACCAATAAAATCAAGGGCTTAGCTGGAAACGGCTAGCCCTTGATTGCTTCTCGGTCGCATATCGGTCGCTGGGCGATCCATTTCGTCTCTATCCTCTGGGCGCTCCATGCGTCAGACTCCGCCCCCCGTCAGAACATCAATTGAGCGATCAGCGTCATCACGACACCAACGCCGTACCCGAGAATGAAATTCGTCATCTCAAAAACCTCGCTCGTCAGTTGGCAGTTGATACATGCCGCGCCCGCTCGATGCGCTCACGGCGTTCTTTTTCCAAGAGATACCAAACCGGGACTTTCCTAGTTTTCATGTCACCCTCCTGATTTCGTTCACGACACATCGGCCAGCAAAGGCGCATCGCCGGAAATCCGCCGGCGGGCCATTGCGGCATATTCAGGGTTCAATTCGATCAGCAACGCATCCCGGCCAAGCCGATCCGCGACAAGCCCGGTTGTGCCGGCACCGCCGAACGGGTCCAAGACGGTTCCGCCTTTCGGGCAGCCGGCAAGAATGCACGGCTCGATCAAGCCGGGCGGGAATGTCGCGAAATGCGCCTCGGCAAAAGGCCGGGTCGCCACCGTCCAGACGTTCCGCTTATTGCGGCCGGCGCCACGCGGCACCTTGTCGAGACCTGATTGATCGCTGCTTTCGTATTGAGAATGACGCGGCGGCACGCCCCGCTTGCGCTTCTCGGCAACGCGGCCCGTCGTGCGGGCGCCGTGCTTCACATTTGCACCGTGCTTATTGGCCCCGCCGAACACCCGCGAACCATCATCCCAATCTGGCACGCTTTCGGCCTCGCGGATTGCATCGGCGTCGTAGTAGTACCGTGACGACTTCGCCAGCAGGAACAGGCTTTCATGGGCGCTGGTTGGCCTGTCAGCCACGCTTTCCGGCATTGGATTAGGTTTATGCCAAACGATATGAGAGCGCAGAAACCAGCCGTCAGCGCGAAGTGCGAAAGCCGCCATCCAAGGAATGCCGATTAGGTCTTTGCCCTTAATCCCCATTGGCGCCGGCCGATCTTGCGGCCTGGCAAATCCACGGCGGGCCTTCTGTTTTGGGTCAACGCCGCAGCTCGCACCTTTGGCCGTCCAGTAACTATCGCCAAGATTAAGCCAGAGTGTCCCGTCTTCGCGAAGAACGCGGCGAACCTCACTAAATACGCCGACCAGGCCGGATATAAATTCCTCTGGCGTTTGTTCAAGGCCGATCTGCCCGTCAATGCCGTAATCACGCAGCCCGAAATATGGCGGCGACGATACGCAGCAATGCACCGTGTCGGCCTCAATCTCTTGAAGCCGTTCCCGGCAATCGCCCTCTATGATCTTTACCGCCATGTGTCTCTGAGCCTCGTTACTGGTCTTCGATTTCGACGTGGTACTCGATATTTTCGATCCCCAGGACAACGCACGGGTCGCTACCGTCTTCGAGGCGAATATCGAAGTATCCGAGGGACATGTTTTGTCCGGAAAACAGATCGTCGGTTAGTTTGTGGATGTGTGCCGCCAGCGCGGCCCGAATATCGTCAGTGGTCAAAACAATCTTCATTCCATCGCCCTCCAAAGGCTCGATTATGCTGCGTTCCGATGGTGCGGGTATCTGGCGAGATACGCCTCTTTGGCCTTGCGAAGCCCCTCCATCACGGCGGGCGTCTTGCGGTGTTTCGGAAGCCGCCGGACCGTCCGAACACAGGCGGCGTAGTCGCTTCGGTCGAATGGCATCGCTTTTTGCTCACCGCCGTATGCGAGAGAAACAATCGCGTTACTGCTCATGCCAGTCCACCGGTCGCTGGTGAACGAACACGACCCGGCTGATCCCGCCCGCAATAACAGAAAATCAATATCGGCTTGCATCTGCTCTGGCGTCATTTCATCGCCCTCCAAAGGCTCGTCAGTCGGCGGCGCGTATCTGAGCGGCCCGCGTCTCTCAATCCCTCGAATTAGGGCTGGCGGCAGTCACCGACCACCGCCAGCGGTTTCACTACTTCTTGTCGGCCTGCTTGGTGTCGACCATCACGCGCTCGGCGTTCGCTGCATTGAGCGCCGCCTGTGCAAACTGCATCGCGTGTAATGGGTCGCTTTCATCGCGGGCCTTCTCAATCAATCTTTCAACGTCTTTACTCATGGGTTCTATCTCCATTGAATGTGTCGTCGGCTTAGAACGCGGTGCGACGACGTGACCGCTTAATGCTCCTCAATCGTTCGCTCTCTCAGCCTCTAGGATCGCCCGGCCGATGATTTCGGGGATTTGCGGGACGACGGCATTTCCGAGGCATTTAAGTCGGTCCACCCGGTTGGGAACCCCATGAGCCACTCGACCCACGTCGGGTTCAGGGCACCAGACTTGTTCGACACAACCATCGAAAGGTTGAGTTGCTTCCCCTTCGCCTGCCGGCGCTGGATCGCCGGCATTCCGATATGGCCCCGATCCCGGTTGTCGGCTGCTCCCGGCGTCGGCCAAAATCGCTCCCGCTTGCTGTTCGCGGCATGACCCGTCATCGCCACAAATTCCGCTCGATCCGAGAGCTTCCTTGCCAAAATCCTTACCTCTCCGTCGCTCCTGTATCCAAACGTGTTCGGGGTTGGCCACAATCCAGAGGCGGTCGCGACGGTGCTGGGCATCGACGGCACAAGCCGGAACAACAAGCGATTGCGCGGCGTAACCCCCAGCCGCCAAGTCAGAAAGCACAGTGTCGAGGCCCAGCGTGATGTGCCCAGCAACATTTTCAAACAGACACCAAGTCGGCCGGACGGCAGCCACGATCCTATACACTTCCGGCCAGAGATGGCGGTCATCTTCCGTGCCTCTGCGCTCCCCGGCGTTGGAAAACGGCTGGCAGGGGTATCCCCCGCAAACAACGTCAATTGGTCCGTACTCATGGCCTTGCAGCGTCCTCACGTCCTCATGGATTGGCACGTCCGGCCAATGCTTGCGTAAAACTGCCCTTGGAAATGGCTCAATCTCACAGAACGCGCCCGTCTCAAATCCGCCCGTCCGCTCAAGGCCGAGGCTGAAACCGCCGATACCGGAAAACAGGTCAAGGACACGTAGTTTCTCCAATTCAATTCACGCTCCTGTGTCGTCATCTACCCCAAAGGCCCGCCACCGTTTCCGGCTCGGGCCTTGGCCGGGGCATTACCCCCGATAGTGCATGACGATCTCCTTTTTCCTTTGGTCCAATGACCCAATATTTTCACCCCGAAACCCCGGCTGTTAGACATCCGGGGAACAGGGCCTAAAGGCCGATTGAGGCTCGTTTCTAACTTCGATGTTCCAGCGCCTGATGGCGGCGCTCTAAACGGTCTAATTCTTTCTTTTCCTTTGGCGCGTTCCGCATTTTAAGCTCGCGATAGACAGTGGCGCGACTAATGCCAAACATGGCCGCTGCATCGGTCTGGGTGTACGTAGGATCGTCGAGAAGCTTAAATAGGGCATGACGCTGCTTGTCGGTTAACTTGGGCTTCCTGCCCCCCTTGTGGCCCCGTAGCCGCGCCGCCTTAAGCCCGGCCTTGGTCCGTTCGCTGATAATGTCCCGTTCAAACTGTGCGACCGCAGCGAATACGTTGAACACCAAGCGGCCACCGGCTGTCGTCGTGTCAATGCTTTCTGTCAGGCTCCGAAGTTCTATTTCCATTTCAGCCAGACGTTGTGCTATCGTCACCAGCTCAATCAAAGACCGCCCAAGACGGTCAAGACGCCAAACCACCAAAACATCACCCCTGCGCAAGACGCGCAAGCAATTTTCAAGTTCTGGTCGGTTTGATTTGACGCCTGAAATTTGTTCCATAAAGATGTAATCATCAGAAACCCCAGCGTTTTTCAGGGCGTCAACCTGCAAATCCATCTTCTGATCTTCTGTCGAAACTCGCGCATATCCAATCAGCATTTCAAAACCTTATGTTTCATAATCCCGACTCTTCGGTATTTTGTGATGCAGGTTAACGTTCGCACAATTCGGGCGATGTGTCAAAGTTTTATTGAAACGTTCCCCGCCCGGACGCGCAGCGGTTCCCGCTTTGAATTTGAATGTGCATGTACCATCTAAAAACGCCTTTCATAGTCAGATGTTGTTGCCGTATCCCTGCGTCCGCACCCTTGGCGGGGGTGAGGGGTTAAAATGCGTACTCAACTGACTGCACGACAACTTGCTCCATTGCCCCGGTGTCAACGTCGTTGGTGTCGAGAATGTGCCGAAGGTGGTCGCGCTTAGATTTCAGCCATTTCAAATTGTCGTCCGGCTCGAACTTGCCGTTCACGTAAAACTCGGTGCCAGCGATTTCGTTCTGCCAGCGGGCGCGGCTCTCCCGAACGCTGATACTCAACATCTCGACATGACCGGAAAATTCGCAAAAAACACAGTAGTCCGTTCGTTGATCAACTGCGTATGCCAGCGCCATAATCTCCAATATTAGCTCGTCACGTTCGTCCATCACGCCGCCTCCTGTTCCAGTGTTGTCATTGCTCCGCTTATTCGTTCTTCTTCGGCTGCTCGATATCGTCTTTGCTCAACTGTTATTCCCATCACGCCGCCTCCTGTTCCAGTGTTGTCATTGCTCCGCTTATTCGTTCTTCTTCGGCTGCTCGATATCGTCTTTGCTCAACTGTTATTCCCATCACGCCGCCTCCTGTTCCAGTGTTTCGATTGTCATGCCACACGTCCGTAATCGTCGGGGTGGCGATGCTGTATTCCATGTTCCGCTGCCCACTGAACAATTCGGTCCAGGTAATCTTTCATTTCCCCAACTTTCAGTTCGCGAGTGGAATACGCTTCCATCACCTTACCGTTGACTTCAATCGAGCGGGGCGGCAGATATTCGCGCATGAAAAACTCGTGCATGTCGTTCTTCGTATATCCAAGTTCATTGCCGATATCGGTCAGGATCATCCAGTAGGTATCATTCTGCTCAAGGGACCGATTGCGCTTGTAGGGCTTAACCACGACTTCAACCAATTCATCGGGGTTGATATTTATCGCCCGTATGAAGTTAAGGGCGGTCGCTACCACGTCTGCGTTGCGGAGAATAAATCGCTTTGCGGTCATGCCAGTTTCTCCTTAAACGGTGAACGCTCGTACAGGTCCAGCGCCACTTCCAAGCCGTTAACGCCTCGGGATTCCAGAAACGGGACTTCTGTTTCCGGGCCATGCACCCCACGCGAGTTGTCGTGGTATTCCTTGAGAATGGGGATGACGTATTTATCGTCCCGCCGCCCCACCTTGTCCTTGATCCGGTAATGGATCAGGTGATGTACGGACACCGGCCTCATCCCCGTGACGCAGCAGGGCATAGACCCAACCCAAGCAAGATGCTCGGGGCATTTGCATTCCTTGCGCTTGATGCGTCCGGGCTTTACGCCCTTGGGGATGAGTGCGGTCATTAAGCGAACAGTCTCGCCAACATGCCCCTGTCGTGACCGTTGCTCTTAATCATCGGCCGGGTTTCCGCTTCATCCGCGAGGCGGTTCATTGCCGCTGTGTTGGAGTCAAGCGCACGGATAAGTCGCGTCACCAAAAATTCGGTATCTGCGGACTTCGCGACCGTCGCCTTTTTCTCCGCCACTTCCGTAGAAACAGCGCCGTCAAGTTTCAGATTGCTATATCTGGTGTTCACAGCCGGAACCGTCCGACCGAGGCGCTTTGCGATAACAGGTGCAGGGACACGCATAGCCTTCAATTCGATCAAAAGGCTGTCTGCGCTTGCCGTCCATCTCTTACAAGTACGTGCCATGTTCTTTCTCCTTTGGTTGATGTTAAAAAGGTATTTCGTCGTCTAGGTCGCGACCGCCGTCATCCGGGGGGCCATCACCGCCGCCGCCTTCGTACATGCCGCCTTCGTTGGTGCGTTCGGACTTGCTCTGCAACACAACCTTGTCGCAGATGATTTCAATCGCGCCGCCCGGTTCGCCGTCACTTTTTTTCCAGAACACCGGCTTGGCTTCGCCCATGACCGTTACGGCAAGCCCTTTGACAAGGTACTGACTCAACTTGTTGGCCCGATCCCCGAACACAACGCATTGAACCCATATGGTGGTTTTCCTGTCTCCGAATCCCTGATCACAGGCGACGGTAAATTTGCACACCGCTGTTCCAGATTGTGTGGTCCGTAACTCCGCATCCCTTCCGAGACGCCCTGCTGCTGTTGCGATAATCATGCTGCTTTCCTTTGATTGAGTTGTTCCATCATCGCGTCCAGTTCCGAGAGAAATTCGGAAACCATTTCTTCAAGTTCCTGGATGCGCTTATCGTCGCGCTCGATGCGCTGGCACCAATATTCATGGTCTTGACCGATGCGCGGATCGAAACTCACGAAGTCGCACCAGTCCGTTCCGGTGCATGTCATTTGCCACTGCATTTGCACGATGTACCTGTCGGGAACGGTGCCGTTGAGAAGCGTGTCCAGATGTGTTGCCGTGTTAGGGCATTTGATTTCGATCAGCCCCTTATCACCGACTAGCCCGTCAGGTGACGCGCCGGACATTCCAATGCGCGGATGATCAACAAAGCCCACCTCCTGTACGATGTTGTCTGTTACAAACTGGTATGCAGCGCGGGCGCGGGGTTCAATTTCGGTTCCCCATTGCATGGCGGCGTTGCTGAAACTGTCCTGCTGCAACCCGGTAAGGCGCTCACATAGAAGCTGACTCATGTAGTTCTTTCGGCCAGCGCCCCATCCGCTCTTTGTCTTAGCAATTACGTCAGACACGCGAGAGGCCGTCACTTTTCCGAGACGCGCGGCAAACCATTCATTTGATCGCTGTTCCATTATTCTGCCGCCTCTTTCGGTGCATATTTCTTGTGAAGCTTTGCCGTGGCGTCCTTCGCCATTGCGGGGGTCATTTCCGAGATAGCCGTTACGCCGTAGACTTCGCAGAGGGTTGTCCCGTCCGCGCCGTAGTCCTTGATAAGCTTCGTCAGGGCCTTTTCTTCGGCCTCGGATACAAAGCGCGGGTCTGCTTGCGGCTTGTCCTGCGTCAGTGCGTTGCCGTCATCATCCTCGGGGGTAATCCCGACCATCGCGCAAAGGCCGTAGCGGCGGGCATACGTGGCGGCGCTACCAAGGGCTTGCATGGGGTTCTTAGCGTTCTGGTATCCACAGAGGGGAACGCCTTCGTCTGACATCCATTCCCCGGATGAGTGCGCCAAGGTGGTGTTCATCTTGCCATCAACAACACCCTGGATAACTGCAACGCCATTTGCCGTCAGGGCTTCGCGGCAAGCACGCCAGCATTCCGAAAGGTCGGCATACTTGCTCTTAAAAAACTCGTTGTTCGTGTCTTTTGTCGCGGCCTTCATTTCGGCCTGTACCTTGGCCATGGCAGCGGCAATGTGTTTAATGCTTTCCGATTGTGTCACCATTTCAATCTCCTATTTTGCATAGACATCGGCACGGTCACCGCATGCCCCGGTGTTGCGCACATGCGCCCATCCCTTATTGATTTTTATGTTTGATACAGTGCGCTGATTAACGCCAAATGCGGCCGCAATGTCTGTCTGTGCCACTGTGCCGAAAGAAAGTAGCCGTTTTATTATTCTTACCTGATTTTCATTAAGCTTTGCGTTGGCGTGCGGGGAACCAAAAGGCGTGTTAGCGCGCCCCTTGGCCATCTTATCTCTCATATTTTCACGGTGTGTTCCGAGGAAAAGGTGGTCCGGATTTACACAACCTGGAACGTCACATTTATGGCAAACATAGAGACCGGGTGGGATGGGGCCATGGTGGACCTCCCAAGAAACTCGGTGCGCCCCCAACACTTTATAATTTAGCATAATCTTTCCATAGCCGTTGCTGTCTGTACCGCCTGTCCATAACCAGCACCCCGTATTCGGTTCAGGGATAAACTTGGACATGAGCCTCCGATGGAGAATCTTGTGTGTGTCATGCATTCGATTTCTCCCGTGTCGGTATCTTCACCACCGATCCGCCAAAGGTGCGGCGGTATCCGAATAAGCGGAGAAGGCGGGATATGGCTCTATGCATCGTTCTCTCCTTGGGTTAGCAGTGACAGTTGCCGCTGATCGCGGGATTGCCGACAGGCTTGCCGCACATTAGGCAGTTGCCCGGCTTTACTTGGGCGCGCCGCGCAGACAGCCCGTCATCGTGATGCGTCATAGGCTCACCGCACTTGTGGCAATGGTCGTCCGGCATCCCGCTGCTGGTTTGGGACGCAATGCCGCAGCATGAAGAAAACGGCGTGCTATTGTATGGTCCGCTTGTGCGCGTATGGGCCATCACTTCTCTCCTTTGGCTAGTGCAGCGCGGGCGCGGTCGATCTCATCACAAGACGCTCGGATGGTTATGTGGCCATCCATCGAGCAGTAGCCGTCCCGGCTCTTGAGTGAGTTTGGCAACAACCCGTCCAGCGCCTCTCTCAGTTCCGCATTCTCTGCGCGAAGGGTAGTGAGTTCGGCGATGCTGCCGAGAAGGTCGGGCAGCGCCGCAGTGGCAACCTTCTGTTCCTCGTCCCATTGAATTTCGCCGCCATGAGCAGACCGGTTCATCACGTCATAGATTTCTTGAAGCGTGTGACCGCCATACAATTTCTCACTCATGGCCGCTCTCCGGGGGTGTGGGGAGGGGCATCCAGTGGGTGGGGTCGCCACCATCATCTGACATCCGCGAGACGCCCCTTTCGAAGTACGACCACCAAACCTCCTCCCATGCGTCTTCCTCGGATATCCCGAGCTTTTCCCAGTCGTCATTTTCATCGATCAGCCAGTCGGCCATGTGCGTTAATTGCGCCAACATGACACCGGCATCATCGCGATAAACCAAAACGTCGGTGTGCTTCGGCGCTTTACTCATATCGTCCTGCCATTCCATCTACCGGCCCTCCCGTGCTCTGATCGCGTGCGCATCAATGCGGGCGTTGAGCGCGGCCAGTGCGAGGAAAAGCTTTTCGTCAATGTCCGTCGCCGCATCGCTCATTTCTCCGAGTTGATCCGCAGCTTCGTGCAGTTCGGCTTTCGTCATGCCGTCTTTGATTGCGTCAGTCATTCTGCCGCGTCCTTCTGTCCTTCGATCAGCCCGCGAATACGCGCAACCGCCTCTATGTGATCCAGAATGGCGAAAGTTTCATCCCCAAGCGGTGTCCCGCCGCGCGTTTTCTGCCAGTGCTTGCGGGCGTCCGCGATGTTGAAGCTCCGGCACCCGGCGCGGATTTGCAGAACGCCACCATTGATCCAGCCGACGAAGCGATAACCGTCAGAGCGTTGACCGCCGTCTACTAAGTCCGCATCGGCCAAGTTCGCATCGGCCAAGTTCGCACGGGCCAAGTACGCACCGGCCAAGTTCGCACGGGCCAAGTACGCACCGGCCAAGTACGCACCGGCCAAGTTCGCACCGGCCAAGTTCGCATCGGCCAAGTTCGCATCGACCAAGTTCGCACGGGCCAAGTACGCACCGGCCAAGTTCGCACGGGCCAAGTACGCACCGGCCAAGTTCGCATCGGCCAAGTTCGCACCGGCCAAGTTCGCATCGGCCAAGTTCGCATCGGCCAAGTTCGCACCGGCCTTGTCCGCGCGGGTCATAAGCGCCCACTTCACAGAAAGCCCGATTTTCAGACTGGTCGGGGCGTCATCGGCGCAATCAATCTCTGCCGTGAATTGAACCTTGCCAGTGAAGCGGTTTTTGATTTCGTATTTCATCCTGCTGCGTCCTTTTGCCCGTACATTTCCCGCGCCTTGTCCTCGATCTCGTGCACCTGATGCATGCCGAGGGGGACACGCATCTGGACTTCGAGCATCGCGTCCTGCCAGCGTTCGCCGTTTTCCTCGACGCGATCCCGGAGCATGAGGACGGCTTTGCGATAGTTGGCGTCGATGGTGTCGCTGACTTCCTGTTCGCTGCGGTCAATGATCGGCTCGCCGCGTGATCGCTTCATTGCCAGCCGTATGGAGTTGTCCATCTCTCTATTCCTCTCCTGTTGCCCGAGCGATGGCGGCGCGGGCTGATGCGTGAACCGGGTTGTTGTGGTGCGCCATATGTTCATTCAGCATCGCCTCCAGCGCTTCCAGAAGATCGGCGTTGATGGCCGCTTGGTCGGCTCCCCACCGAAGGGCGTCCGCGATTGCATCCGGGCTACCGACGAAATCAGGAACGGACAGAATGTAGTCGGCGTGTTCCCTCAGAAGGTCCGGCGTAAATTTGGTTTCCATCTGCTCATCTCCCTCTGTGTGTTAGGATCGCTTGAGCGTGTATTTAACGCCGTCGATCTCAACGATTCGCCCTTCGCAATCGGCCTGCTTCTCGCGAACATCGATCCCGCTGATTTCGTAGAATACGTCCGCGTCAAAGTTCGGCAGCGCCAGAAGTTTGGCCTTGTCCTCGTCGGACGCCTCGGCATATGCAGCCTGAAACGCTTCCTTGTAGTCGTGCGCTTTGAGATAACCGCCCGTGGTGCAAAATGTCGGATTGTCGATCTTCTCCTGGTCGGTCATGTCGCTTTCGTGAACCCATTCGGTCAAGTTGAAAAAAATGAAATCCGGCTTGTCGGCAGCGTCCCACGCCTCGCGAGAGCATGGCTTGTTGAATGCAAGGATCGTGTTCGGGGTTTCGGTGTTGAAATATCCCGTGTTCCGGTAGCCCGTGTTCCAGTCGCCCGTGTTCCAGTTGCCCGTGTTCCGGTCGCCCGTGTTCCGGTCGCCAGTGTTACAGTTGCCCGTGTTCCAGTTGCCCGTGTTCCAGTTGCCCGTGTTCCAGTTGCCCGTGTTCCGGTAGCCCGTGTTCCGGTAGCCCGTGTTCCAGTTGCCCGTGTTACAGTTGCCCGTGTTCCAGTTGCCCGTGTTCCAGTTGCCCGTGTTCCGGTCGCCAGTGTTACAGTTGCCCGTGTTCCAGTTGCCCGTGTTCCAGTTGCCCGTGTTCCAGTTGCCCGTGTTCCGGTAGCCCGT
>Ga0209578_10003957_pt1 | contig 10936 bp, 10 predicted proteins | sample tdAd472_FD_187127 | JGI IMG/M metagenome (GOLD analysis project Ga0209578, IMG submission 187127) | Marine sediment microbial communities from the Atlantic coast under amendment with organic carbon and nitrate - tdAd47.2 (SPAdes)... | ecosystem: Environmental > Aquatic > Marine > Coastal >...
CGGCAGACGACGCACCCGCGATCGATTTCGTCTTCACCGTTTGCGACCAGGCGGCCGGAGAAGCCTGCCCGATCTGGCCAGGACACCCAGTGTCGGCACATTGGGGATTGCCCGACCCGGCGGCGGTGAAGGGTACGCCGGCGGAGATCGCCGCCGCATTTGCGGAGACCTATCGGATGCTCACCAACCGTATCCAGGCCTTCGCCAATCTGCCGCTGGCGTCCCTCGATGCATTGTCGTTGCAGGCCCAACTCGACAAGATCGGCCGTGAACCGGCCTGAATCGTGCTCTTTTGTGCCTATGAGCCGCCCGGCGCAATGATCGTCGCACCTGCAGGACCGGTTTTCCCCGTCAGATGAATTGCACTAGGAAGCGAATTTCGACCGGCTGCGGTTTGCTATCGCAACCAGCGACAGCATGACAGGCACTTCGACCAATACCCCGACCACCGTTGCGAGGGCGGCCCCGCTGCCAATGCCAAACAACCCGATTGCAACGGCGACAGCCAGTTCGAAGAAATTGGAAGTCCCAATAAGCGCACAGGGCGCAGCAATATTGAAGGGCAACTTCCACATATACGCCGCACCATAAGTCACAAAGAATATCGCGTAGCTCTGGATGATAATTGGCACGGCAATAAGCACGATCAAAACTGGCTGAGAGATGACCGTCTGGGCCTGAAACCCGAATAAGAGGACAACCGTCAGAAGCAGTCCGAGGATGGATATGGGTTTCAGCTTCGCCGTGAAGCCTTCGATCCCTGCTTGTTCACCTCCATGTTTCCTCACCAATATCCGGCGTGTCATCGCGCCCGCAATCAAGGGTACGACGACATAAAGAAGCACGGATAACAGCAAAGTCTCCCATGGCACGCTGATACTGGTGACGCCCAGCAACAAGGCCACAATCGGAGCGAATGCAAAAATCATGATGACGTCGTTCACCGACACCTGCACGAGCGTGTAGGCAGGATCACCTTTTGTCATCTGTGACCAGACGAATACCATGGCGGTGCAAGGGGCCGCCCCCAGCAAGATCAACCCGGCAATATACTGCTCGGCATCTTCCGCTGAGATGAAGGGCGCAAACACAAACTCGAAAAACAAAACCGCCAGCGCCGCCATGGAAAATGGCTTCACGAGCCAGTTCACAACAAGCGTCAGAATAATGCCCTTGGGTCGACTTCCGATGGACTTGAGGCTGCCAAAATCGACGGAAATCATCATCGGGTAGATCATGGCCCATATCAGGACGGCCACGATCAGATTGACTGACGCGTATTCGATCTCTGCCATCCTGGCGAAGACGCCCGGTACGATATTGCCGAGTGCCAGCCCCGCCAGAATGGAAAGCCCGACCCAGACGGACAGCCATTTTTCGAACATGCCAAGACCGGCTGGAGACGCTTCATTCGTCGCAGAGTTTTCTGTCACAAGTATCTCCGATCACGGCGGTCGTACTTCGCCAATCTTGCGTGTTTGGGCGTGCGTTTAAAGGAGTTCGATGACGGTTTTACTGCCGTCAACGGCAGTCAATCCAGTTCAGAATAGACCGGCACGAAGCTCAATCGGGGGGGTGTCTGCCAGACGCGCGGTATCCATCAGCGCCAGCTTGTTGAATTTGATCAGCTCGCGCACCTCATCGACATAGGCCTGCCGGCGCTCGGAATAGGCGCGCAGGCCCTGAACCAACACGAGCCCACGGGGCAATTTGTCCGCCTTGCGGGCGTCTGCACGCAACTGCCGAAAGGCCTTATACGCCGGGTTCGAGTTCAGATTTTGCGCGTATCCCCGCACGGATTCGTAAGGCGTCTTGAAGCGCGCGATCCGATAATCCCCCAGCGCCTTGCGCTGGTCTTCGGGTTTCAGGCCCTTCCCGTAGCGCCATTGTCCGAACAATGCGTTGCCCTCAACCGCGAAGCGAGACAGGGCGTAGGCGCTTTCGATCGCGCCCTGTGCGAGCGCAAGCGATGGCGGGATGATATCGACCCGTGCGGTCAATGTCGCGATCTGCGCCGTTGAGAGTGGGATCTTCGCGTCCGCCTTTTTACGGTCGACGACGCCGTAGCTGGCGGCAAGATCAAACAGCCATTCGCGGTCAGCCGCCGGCAGGGACTCTCCGGACCCCAGACGTTGGCGCAAACGCGCCAGACGAGTCCGATCGGTACGGATGTCCTGATTAACCTGCAAAACCAGCGGCAACAGCGTTCGGAAGAACAGGCTCTTCTTTTGCTGCACGTCCAGATCCTTGGCCCAATCGTCGGGCACGGATGTGATGAACACCGGCGGTACCTTGGCGTTGCCCGCGCGCAGCGCCGCCATGGTGTAATTTTGCTCGACAAAATAGTTGTGCAGCTGAGCCGGTGATTTGATCCGGACCGTCGAGCCGCCCGCGGGGCCCACGGCAAACCACACGACGACACTCATCATGAGCACCGCCACGGCAATCGCAGTCCCGCGTCGCCCCGCGAACGCGGGGAGGCGCGCCACCATGTCTGCAAACACTGATCTCACACAGGTATCCTTTTCGGGGTTCGAAATTCGCCCAATGGAACGGAATCAATTTGGCGTTTCTGTGTCCGATTGCCTACAGTCCGGACCTCTGTATTCCGGCGGCTCCGCGTCGCCAAAGAAACAAAAACATCCCATGGGAGGAAACAAGATGGCCGACGGCCCACCAACACGCTCACAAATTCTCGAAGCCAGCGGCGATATGCTGAAGTGGCAGGTCTATGTCGTTCACACATTCCCGACCGATGGTCTCGGCCCGGTGATGGAGAATATCGGTCCGCATCTCGCCCATCAGGCAAAGATGGAAGAGGAAGGTGTCTACATCGCGGCAGGCCCCCACTGGGCCGATGACGAGGAGACATGGGAAGGCGAGGGCATGTTTGTTGTCCGCGCGCGGGATCTCGCCCACGCGAACGAAATCGCCGCGTCCGACCCGATGCATTCGAGCGGCGCGCGCTCGTATCGTGTTCGTCCATGGCTGATCAACGAGGGCACGATCACGGTGAAGGTCAGCTTCGCCTCGGGTAAACGCGAAGTTTCCTGATCGAATACAGCGGTTTATACCGTGCAACGGCCGCCCAACCGGGCGGCCGTTCGCATTTTCGCCGCAAACGGCGGAAAACATGCTGGTATATGTCCAACTGGCAAACTTCTTGCGTAATACGCGGTGAACAATCCATTCATCACGCAAAATGAGACAAGGCAGGCACACGATGAAGAAAATACTGATCGGACTGGGCGTTCTGGTGGTCATTGCGGCGGTCGGGATATTCGTATTCCTCGGCAACCTCAACGACATCGTTCGCGCCGCCGTTGAAAAAGTCGGTTCCGACATGACCCAGACCAATGTGGTCCTGAATGAGGTCGATATCGAACTGACGTCCGGCAAAGGCGCTCTGCGCGGGTTCCGGGTGACCAACCCCAGCGGGTTTAGCGATGACGATGCCTTCAAGTTCGACGAAGTCAGTGTGGCGATCGATCTGTCATCGGTTCGCAGTGATCCCATCATCATCAAGGAGGTCATCATCTCCGGTCCCGAGGTCGTCTATGAGTTCGGCGACGACGGCGACAGCAACCTCGACAAGCTGAACAAAGCGGTTCAGTCCAAAGCCGGCGGCGGCAAGAAAAGCTCCGGTGGCGGCGATACACCGAACATCGTGATCGAGAGCCTGGTGCTGCAGAACGGCAAGGTCGCCGTTGTGGCGCCGCTGCTGAACGAGAAGCTCTCAGTACCGTTGCCGACCATTCGCCTGAAAGACATAGGCAAGGACGGCAAGGGCGCCACACCGGAAGAAATCGCGACCCAGATCATGGATGCGGTCCTGAAGGGGGCGCAGAACGCCGTTGCGAGTGCAAAAATCGATGTCGACAAGCTGACCGGCGCGGCCATGGAAGAGGTCGGAAAAGCTGCCGACGAGGCCACCAAGGCTCTCGAAGGTGCGACCGAAGGCGCCGGCGGGGCCGGTGATGCCGTGAAGGGCCTGATCAAGGGCTTCGGCAAGTAGCCGCAAAGTTCCCTTTCGAACGAAAACCGGTGAGGGCGGCCCTTTGGCCGCCCTTTCTGATTCTGGGTATCTCCACCCATCCGCATGGACAATTGCGCAGAACCGGGCCCTAATTGCAGCCGGTGACAAGGGAGAGTGCGCATGAAGACACAGGACGAGAAACTGGGGCCGCCGGCACTCATGTTTAGCCATTTCGGCGTGAACTGCGACGATGCCGACAAGCTTGAAGACTTCTACACACGTGTTCTGGGGTTTTGCGTCAGCGATCATGGACTGATCCGTGGCGACACCGACCGGATCATCTTCATGACCCGACGCCCGCGCGAACATCACCAATTCGTCCTCGCGGGCGGGCGGCCCGCCACGTTTGCACCCACGGTGGGTGAAACGGGCTTCAAGGCGCCCGATCTCGAAGCGCTCCGACGTGTGCAGGCGCTCGTGGGTTTAGAGGAGGACGTCACCGACATCGTCGCCATGGACCACGGCATCTCCTGGACCTTGTATTTTCGCGACCCCGAACAGAACCGTTGTGCGGTATCCGTTGAGACCGGTCATTACGTGCCACAACCTGCGGCCTGGCCCCTTGACCTGTCCAGGACCGACGCGGAGATCCGTGCGGAGACCCAGGCGCGTTGCCAGGCAACGCCCGGCTTCATGCCCTGGGACAGCTGGCGAGCCGAAAAGACCTCCGTATTCCGGTCCGAGGGCCGACTGACCGCCGAGGGACCGGAAACGGGCAATGACAATCCGGATTTTCCGCGGCCCAACGATCCGGATCGAACCCTGTTGCAGACAAAGGCAAATGCCGCGCCACCGCCGCCGATCGCCCAGGCCCATTGCGGTTTCAAGGTCGACGACATGGACGCGATGGTTGCGTTCTATGACGAGGTATTGGGATATGCGGTGACGGACCGGGGCATCATGCCGCAGATCGGCGCTGAGCCCGAGCGGGAATATGCCTATCTCAGCCGCGACCCCGGCGAACATCACCAGGTGATCCTGGTATCCGGCCGGGACCTCGATGCCCCCACCAGCGTCAACCAGCTCAGCCTGCGGATCATGTCACTCGATGAGTTGCGCCGTATGGAGCGGGAGCTTGAGGCCCACCCGGCTGTCGGCCCGCTGCGCAAGACCTGCCACGGGAATTCTTTCTCGATCTATTTCCCCGATCCCGAGGGGAATGTCGTCGAATTGGCGGTCGAATCCGTCTGGTACGTACCCGCGCCCCATGGCGCGCCGCTGGATTTGTCCCTCAGCGATCAGGAATTGATCGGCTGGGCCGAGGACCATTGCCGTGAGACCGAGGGTTTCATGATGCGCGCGGACTGGAAGGCACGGGCGCGGGACGAACTCATCGCCAACGGTCATCTCGAGGCCGAAGGGTTGGTCAACGACGTCGCATAACGAAGCCGCGAGACGAAAACACGCGCACTGAAAACCAAGGGGACACAACATGTTCGAGTATTTTCCGGATAACTACGCCTGGAGCCTGACGACGGCGACCTTGTTCGACGAGGTCGGCACCACCAGCGAGGTGGAAGAGGCCCTGCGTTCGGTCAAGCATCTGGCGGGCGGCGATCCGGCGACGGCCAACGAGGCCTGGTATGAGGCATTCATGCGCCTGGCCCAAAGGCTCGAGCGCCTGGGCGACACGGACATGGCCGAGGGCCACCCGCTGACCGCGTCGCGCAAATATCATCGCGCCGGGCTGTATTATCTGCGCGCCGAGCGTTTCCTTCATCACAGTGATCCGCGCGAACGCATGGCCTATCAGCTGGGCGTGGATTACTTCCGCAAAGCCCGCGAGGTCGGCCGCGACCCGGTGGAGTATGTCGACATCCCGTTCGAGGACGGGCTCATGCCCTGCATGTTCGTGAAGGCGGATGTCGACGGGCCGGCACCCTGCATGATTCACATCCAGGGCTTCGATTCCCTGAAGGAACTTCACTACCCGATTATCAGCGAGGAGTACCGCAAGCGCGGCATGCACATGCTGATTGTCGACCAGCCGGGGGCAGGGGGCGCGCTGCGCCTGCATGGTCTGACGGCCGGGCATGAGACCGAGCATTACGTGGCCAAGCTGGTCGACTATGTCGAGGCCCGTGACGACGTCGACGCCGACCGCATCGGCCTGTCGGGCAACAGCCTGGGCGGCTACTACGCGCCGCGCGCCGCGGCCTTCGAGAAGCGCCTGAAATGCTGCATCGCCTGGGGCGCACTGTGGGACTTCAGCGTCTATTTCGAACGCGCCTACGCCAAGATCGAGTCCGCGCCGTCTGTGCCGGACATGGTCAGCCACGGCATGTGGGTGATGGGGCAGAAGACCCCCGAGGACGCGCTGGCCGTCTCCCGGAAGATGACCCTGGAAGGCGTCATCGACAAGATCACCTGCCCGCTGCTGGTCTGCCATGGCGAGAACGACCGCCAGGTGCCGCTATGGATGGCACAGAAGACCTACGACGAGGCCGTCAACAGTCCGAACCGCAAGCTCAAAATTTTCCGGCTGGATGAGGGCGGGGCGGAACATTGCCAGATCGACAACCGGCAGCTGATCGGTGACGTGATGTCGGACTGGGCGGCGGAAATCTTCGACCTCGACCCGGCTGGAATCGGGTAAGGGGTCCCAAGCGATTTCATGAAATTTCACGCCGCCCGCGCCCTCCTACTTGTCTTGCTGTCGTCCGGCGCGGCGCTGGCCGACAGCTCCGCACCCAATCTCGCGGCCTTCTACGATCGGCAAATGGCGATCGTGGCCGGTAAGGTCTATGCGTGGGAGGATGAAGATCCGCCGATGATGCTGCCGGTGACGGCGCGGCAGGTCGGCGTCGGGCGCGACACCTATTATGCGCTGACGAACGACGGCGATCTCATCGCGTTCGACGAAGACGCCGCACAAACAGGCGTGTTGATACAGAATATCGCGACGTTCTCCGCCGGCCGCAGCGGTGTCCTCGCCATCACGAATGATCGCACGCTTTGGTGGTTGTCGGGCGAGACACGGCAACACCTGGCCGCCGACGTCGCGGCGGCCGCCGTCGGCGACGGTGCGAACTACTACATCACTTCCGCGGGCGACCTGTTCGTCAAAGGCCGGGCCCACCGCGGACAATATGGCGACGGCCGACTGGAGCCGACGGACCGGTACGTGCAGACGGCATCCGGCGCGTCCTACATCACCGCCCACACCGGGCACGCCATTCTGCTGCTGGCAAGCGGGGACGTGGTCGGGACCGGCGGCAACATCTACGGCCCGGTCGGCAAACACGGCCTCGGCGACAAGGCCGTCCGGTGGAGTTCGATCATGTCCGGCGCCAGGGCCATCGCGACCGGCGCTTCCCATTCCCTGGCGATCCGCGCGGACGATACGCTGGTTGCCTGGGGCCGGGGCTACGACATTGCGCCCATGCCGGTGTTGAACGATGTTATGTCGGTCGCCGCCGGCACGCGGACCACGGTCGCCCTCACACGCGACAACACACTTTGGCAGTGGGACCGAGGCCGCGCGCCGCGCCGCGTGCCGTTGCCCGACGGGAAATAGCAGACGATCTAATCGTCTTCGACGGCGTCTTCGATGAGGTCTGCCTGTTGCTCCAGGCGCTCAAGAATCTCCAGAATCGAAACGCGCTCGCGCGGAGTCATTGACACCCCACCCGGGCCTTCAGCGGACAGGGCAGCGCGAATGGCTTCCGACAGGTCGCCGACCACCCCCTGAACCGACAGCGTGGCGAGCAATACGTCGATGGTTTCTGAAGCGGGCAGTTCTGCATCGACAACATCTGAGATCAGCTTCTCATACAATTCCATGAGCGGCGGCCGCCCCAAACCCTTTTTTATGTAGGCCAGGTCTAGTGCCAAAGCCTGATCGAGATTAGGTGTGCTGGCGTGATCCGGGTCCGCCCACTTGCGGATGAGCGATCCCGAACGCCCAACAATCCGCGCGCATTCGGCTTCGCCCAAACCACTACGCACTTTGGTCACTGCCGTAGAGAACTTCTTGGGATGGCGTGGTTTCATCCTCATTCCACCTGACTGTAAGCGCGAACCGAACTCAGTTTATTCCCTTTTGCGCTCCAGATAGCAATCGACGCTTGCCCGCAATATCCCGATGTTCCGCCATGCACCAGACCGGGTTGTCATGCGACGGATGAACCGTCGTCCCGTCTGGCATGAATACTTTGGGGGTAGGTCTATGGAAAACATCGAACGCATGTTGCGCGAGGCCACGCAGTTATTGGGCACCTATGTGCCCAATATTGTCGCCGCGCTTCTGATTCTCGTAATCGGCTGGGTCGCCGCATCTATCATCGCAAAAGTCGTCCAGAAGGCGCTGTCGCGCATCGGCATCGGCAAACTACTGAAGCATGGGGTGCCCGGAGACTCCGCGGAAACGGCCAACCGTATCCAGAACGGTATCGGACGTGGCGTGTTCATCATTCTCATGCTGTTTGTATTGGTCGCCTTCTTCGAAGTGCTCGGACTGACACAAATCACCACACCTCTGACCGGTTTCCTCAACGAGCTGTTCGTTTACGCACCGCGCCTGATCGGTCCGTTGATGCTCGTCGTCCTGGCGTGGGCCGCGGCAAACATCCTGCGCGCGCTGACACGTCGTGCGATGGTCAGTGCCCGCCTGGACGAGCGCCTCGGCACCGGTGCGGACCTGGCAGCTGGAACCGAAAAGCCATTCTCCGACACTGTCAGTGAGAGCGTGTATTGGCTCACCTACCTGGTGTTTCTTCCCGCCATTCTCAGTGCATTGAATCTGGGTGGCCTTCTCGAACCTGTGCGGTCCGCAGTCACCGAAATTGTCGGGTTCCTGCCGAACATCATCGCCGCGGCGTTGATCCTCATAATCGGTTGGCTGGTGGCGCGCATACTGCGCCGGGTCACCACGAACTTTCTGGTGGCGGTCGGTGCCGAGCGGCTCACAGAACGCGCTGAACTAAAAGAGAGCTTCGGCAAACAGCAATTGTCGGGGACCGTCGGACTGATTGTGTATGTCCTCGTCTTCGTTCCGGTCCTGGTCGCCGCACTGAACGCACTCCAACTCGAGGCCATCACGGCACCGGCCAGCGATATGCTCGCCGAGATACTCGCGATCGTGCCGAACCTTGTCGCGGGCGTTCTGATTGTTGTCGTCGCATTCTACGTCGCACGCATCGTCAGCGGTCTGACTGCGGGTCTGTTGACGAGCGTCGGGTTCGATAACGTCACCAAGAAAATCGGACTGTCGAACGAACAATTGACCGGTCAGAAAACCACGTCCGAAATCGCCGGATACCTGGTGCACATCGCGATCATGTTGTTCGCGACGATCGAAGCGCTCGACCTGATCGGCTTTGCATCACTCAGTGTTCTGATCGCGGCGTTCCTGATTTTCGCGGTGAATGTGGTGTTCGGCCTGATCATCATCGGTCTCGGACTGTTTCTCGGAAAATTCGCAGGCGAGATCGTCCGGACGACGAATGTTCCCAATCCGGGCGTCGCCGCCATGGCGGCACGGGGGGCGATTATCATCCTCGCCGTAGCGATGGGTATTCGTCAGATGGGCGTCGCCGAGGACATCATTTCGTTGGCATTCGGCCTCACGCTGGGTGCACTTGCCGTGGCATTGGCGATCGCATTCGGAATAGGCGGTCGCGACGCTGCAGCAAAACTGATCGAGAAACGGCTCGGGGACAGCGCCAAAGATTAGTCATCGAGCCGCGCATGCGCAGGATATCGCGCCCCCAAAAGTATGCGTATCCTTGCGCGAACCGGCGGTCACAAACTGTGGCCGCCGGTATTCTTTGCACCTGGAAGTCGGGAATGGACGAATAATGACTCGGATCGGCGCTGCGGCGCAGATTCGCGGACAAACCTGACGGTCGGCATGATCGTATTACGCCGCGCTATGAGGGAAACCCGTTGATCTCCGCATCGACCGCCGAACCTCGGTCCGGCGTGCGCGGCGCATTGAAGAAGCGGATATCACTTTCGACCAGGTCGAGACCCTCACCATTCCGGAAGCGTGCGCGTATTTCGTCCAGGTCACACCCGTAGATTTTCTCGACATAATCGACCGGGGCCGCAACATGTGCGCGCAGAATTCGGCGCGTCGTTTGCCGGTCGGCCTCTTCCGGGGACATGTTCGCGGCGTGGAACGACAGGGGGCCATCGAGCATGGCAAACAGACGATTTCGTCGGAACGCAATTTCACGATCCACAACGAGTTCGCTGTCTTCGATCTCATACCATTTCCAATGGACAGCGGCCCGCGCTGCCCGTGTCAGGTCGGCCTCGGGTGATTCCACCGGACGATAGAGGGTCGTGCCGCTCGTCATGCCTTCCGTGCCGTCGATGTAAATCAGGCACGTGAACATCCACAACGGATCGTGCGGATAGTGCAGGTGCAGCGGGAAGCCCCAGTTCGCGCCGGTATCCGTACTTTGATCCACTTCCATCAGCATAAGCCCATCGAAATGCATCGGCGGGATCACGCCGTCAAACCGGGCATCCAGCCAGGGGGCAAATATCTGACGAATACGCAGAAGTATCTGCCGATACGGGCCATCGAAAAAACCCGCCCAGAACCGTTTCTGTTCGTCACTGAACTCGCCGAACTTTTCCGCGAACTGCATGATTCGCATCGTGCGGTGCGGATCGGTGGTGAAGGTCGAACTGGAAGGCCAGTGACGGAGAATGTCGGCATATACGTCCTGCGTCAGGACGTCGTCCGCGACGACATGCGGAAACGGTGCCTGTTCGAACACTAGCTCTGCCATGACAGACACTCCTCACAGTCCGAAGTTCCGAAGCGACCTGACCCGCTGTCCGCGAACACCGACCAAGCGATGATGGGTATTATAAACCTCAATACCACGGGTCACGAAGGGCGAACATCTTGTCGGCGCGGGTCGTTTTTTTTGCCAACAGTTCGGA
>Ga0209578_10003961_pt1 | contig 10921 bp, 10 predicted proteins | sample tdAd472_FD_187127 | JGI IMG/M metagenome (GOLD analysis project Ga0209578, IMG submission 187127) | Marine sediment microbial communities from the Atlantic coast under amendment with organic carbon and nitrate - tdAd47.2 (SPAdes)... | ecosystem: Environmental > Aquatic > Marine > Coastal >...
TCGACTTTAGTGGGCCGGCCACCAGGAACGTCTTTACACTGCGATAGCCCGTACGATCATTTGCCCCTGTCGTATCGGGTAAATGCATCGGCATATATATCTTCGAGTCCGGCTGCCTGAGTGCGTATATCGAAGTTCTCCGATACAAACTGGCGACCCGCCTCGCCATATGCACGTACCATGTCCGGCGACTCGAGGAACGACCTGAGTTTCTCGGCAAGCGCCGCGGTATCTCGCTCTTCGATGATTTCCGCCGTTGCGCCATCGATGACTCCCTCGGGTATGCCCGAGTGGCGTGTTGCCACAATCGGCACCGCCATTGCCTGCGCCTCGAGAAGAATAGTGGGCAAGCCTTCGGAGTCGCCGTTTGCCGCAACGACGCTGGGGACAGCAACCACGCTTGCCTTCTCGAGCCAGTTCCTCACCTCCCGGACATGCAGGAAGCCTTCGAATCGGCATGGAATTCCGGCCTCGGCAGCCGCCTCTTTTAGTTCGGCTTCGAGGGGGCCGCCCCCGATCAGTACCAATTCGAACCTCGTGCCTTGATCACGCAGAATCTGCGCCGCCTCGATCAGGTACGGAATTCCCTTCTTCTCGACGAAGCGCCCCACGAACATGACGATCGGTTCTCTCGGCTGATTCGTTCGGGGACTGAAGAAATCCAGGTCTATGCCATTTCGATGCAAGATTATCTTTTCATCCGGGTAACCCTGCTCGAGCAGGCGCTGGCGAATGTAATCGGATACCGCGATAAAAGCCCCGGCTGTCTCGATCATGCGATCCTTGTTTCTGAGCAATTCCCGTCCACGGTGACTCTTTACCGCTTCCTCGCGACGCTTCGTGGCATCCTGTCCATGAAAAGTCACGACAAGCGGGATCTGGAGCTTGTCGGCCAGCGCCATGCCCGCCGGACCGCAGGTTCCGAAATGAACATGGACAACCTGTGGACCGTGCGACTTTAGCTTTCTGACCAGTCCGGGGGCCCAACCACGCGACCGGAATATTGCTTCACGCAGGTAACCTGCCGGCGTGCCTTCGTTGAGCACATAGGTGCGATCATCGGGGAGTTCAATTCCTGACGCGCGATGCGAGCCCGCGTATACCGGAATGTACTTCGTCAGTGCCTCCGCATGACTTTTGATAAAGGTCATTGACCCCTCAAGCAGGGCATGCGTGTAGATGACGGCGGCAGGTTCGCTGTTTGTTCCCGAGCCTTCGTCAGGCTCGTGAGTCTCGGTTTCAATCATTGACACCACACTCTATTGCAATATTTTCTGATAGACGTCCACTGTCTTCCCGGCAACGATTATCGCTCGATATTCGTTCTCGGCCCGAAGTTTCGCTGCTCGGCCGAACTCTTCGCGCATCGCGGCGTCGGTCAACAGCAAATCCAGTCGGCTCGCAAGTTCGTCAACATTACCGGGCGAAAACAGGAGGCCGGTCATTTTGTCCTCAACTTGGTGCGGTATCCCGCAAATGTTGCTTGCGATAACGGGCACACCGCTGGCCATGGCTTCCTGGATGACCATTGGTGCAGTTTCCTGGTACGACGGCAATACCAGGCAGGCACACCGCGATAATTCGTCTAGTACATGTTCGATTGGAAGAATACCCCGGAACTCGACCTTGTCCACCATATCGAGTCGATTGACCGTCTCTTTCAGCTCACTCACGTACTCCGTATCAACGAGGGAGCCGGCGAGGACGATTTCCAGGTCATGACGACTACGCAGTTGCGACGCGGCTTCGATGAGGTCCTTGACGCCCTTCAAGGCATACAGCCGCCCCATGAACAGTATCTTTGCGGGCTGTTCCTGCCTTACGACATCAAAGAAACGCTCATCCACGGGATTGGGCACCAGAAAGCGCTGTCCTGCCAGGTCGTCTCCGAAGAAATCTGCGACGTACGGACTGATCAGGATCGTATTGGACGCTCCGCGAATACAGTAATGTCGTGTCATCCATCCCTGCAGACGAGTCCGCAGGCGACGCCTGAATCCTCGCTGGTAGTCGGCTTCCTGCACATGGATACCGTGAATCGTAGTAACGGTGGGGTACCCGCTGCGAGTTGCCAGAATGCCGTGGTGCCCTCCGCCCTGGCTATGCACAATGTCCGGCTGAATCTCGGCAAGGCACTTGTTCAGGGATGCCTGGTCCCTGGAAAAAGCCGTTAAGGCGCCCAAACCGCCAAACGGCAATAAATAGTGCGTGAAACCGGGTTTTTCATTAACCATGATCCGGTCTTGTTCAATTCGAAAACTAAGGACGTAAAGATCGACATCATCGATCCCGGCCATCGCTTCCACGAGATAGCTGGTGACCGCCTCAACGCCCCCGTCTATCGGTTCGCCAGACTCGGGATGATTGGCGATAATTGCAACTTTCATCGTCATGAAATGTGATTATAAACACGGTGCTGCGTGTACGACATAGTCCGTTCGCTGCTTCTGTTATGTTGAATTGATAAATCGCGTAACGCTGAAAGGGACAACCGTGTGGTGCGAGTCATGTTATGATTTTACGTTCCTCTACCAGCCGAACTGCTTGTACGATATAATACGTTCGCTGCTTCTGTTATGTTGAATTGATAAATCGCGTAACGCTGAAAGGGACAACCGTGTGGTGCGAGTCATGTTATGATTTTACGTTCCTCTACCAGCCGAACTGCTTGTACGCAGCCACTATAAAGAACTCGAAATCCAAGTCTGTGTATCTCGAAAGTTCACAATTACTCCAATTAAGCGGCGCATTACTGGCAGCCATCATAATGTTTGTTGCTGCCTATGCAGCGCCATTGAGGGTGTCAGTTGCAATACTTCTGATGCTAATACCGTTCCAGCCAGTCGCAACGAGTTACGGTTCCGCAAATGTCGTAATGACCTTCGTTCTCGCAGGGGCACTGATGGTCAGGGGTCGGCTGCAGTACGTGCCAATGTTAGGCATCATCCTGGCGGTCATATTCGCGTACTTGGTATCAATCAGTCAGTTACCCAGATCCCTGTACGTGTTGCATGGCATCGAGATTATCGCGCTGGTCTCCGGTTTTCTCGTGTTTACGCTCGCGTATAATTTAGCGCGCGAGGTCGAGGACCACAGGAGCGTCATAAACTTATTAATTTCGGCAAACGTTCTTGCCGCTCTTTACTGCGTCGTTCAATTCACTGTATCGCCAGGCGAGTCCCTCGAATTGTTCGGTGTCAAAGAGCTATCGTTGAACGAGAACCGGGGAGAGGGAGACGCGAGGCTTGTCGGGCCATTCGGGACGCCGGGCCTCACCGCGGCGTACTTCATGTGGATGACTCTAATCCTCCTATATGAAGTATTGCACTCGCAGGGCCGGCGCAGGGTCCTGATATCCATCCTCATAGTTACAAACGTGACAATGCTAATTGCCACTGCCAATCGCGGTTCATTTATCGTCCTGCTGGCCGGATTGCTGGGCTTCCTGTTTCTATTCCGAGCAAGGTTGGGTTTCACGCGGATTCTGGGTGTTCTCGTTGGCTCGACCATCATCCTTGTGGGTACGACAGCTTTCGTAGCTACCTACACGGAATTCGGACAGATGTCCGATCGACTTGCTAGAACGATGGAGACGAGGGATGGCTTACCGGCTACGCGTGCAGCGTCCTGGCCGGTTGCGTGGAAAAACGTTCAGCAGAAACCATGGTTAGGCCACGGACCAAGAATCATGGGCCAGCATGAACGAAGATTCAGGCATGTTCCTCCAGAGCAGCTGGTTAGCCAATATCCACATAGTCTGTATCTGCATCTGCTTGTCACAGTGGGCATCGTGGGGACCCTCTGTATGCTGTTCTTCATTATCAGCGTCCTGTGGCGAATTCGTCAGGGAGTCAAGACGGGTCACTTCAGGAGCGAGTATGAAAAGGGTTGGTTGCTGGTTGGCTTGATTTTGGTCGTGGCATTCCTTGTGGATGAACTCAAGATAGAATTCCTGAGGAATACATCGGTCGACTATGCGCATTTTGTATTTGCTGTATTCGGGATATTTCTGGGATGGGCAGACAAGGCGAGGAGGCAAGCTATCGTGACTGAGCCGGTCCCGACTTCCGAGCGATCCGTATCGTCTGGCGCTCAGCCTTACGCAGTCAGCCACATGAAAAACGATTAGTTTCTAGCGAATTCGGCCCGCTACCCGCTAGTAGTAGTAACTGGTGCGCCTGCTGTCTTTCTCGACTGATTTGTTGAGCACCGTCCCGATCACATTGAAAGACTCGAGCATGTGCCGAGCCTCCAGCACGTCTCTACGTTGTGCCTGACCTTCTGCAACCACAAGTAGCAACGCGTCGAGCATCGGGGCGACGGCGAGTGCATCGTCTGCGGCCAGCAACGGCGGCAGATCGATTATTATAATAGCCTTCTCTGAGAACAGCCCTCGCAGTTCGGCAAAAAGCTCCGCGCCACGATCAGACGCGAGGACGTCGGACGAACGTGGGTGCGGTTCGGTACCCAGCAAAAGACCAAGGCGATCGATGCCGGGATTGACGGCGATATCGGCGAGGTCGAGCGATTCAACATCGAGGTATTCTTTCATTCCGGTAATGTCGCTCTCGTCGACGCCAAGACACTTGTATATGGACGGCTTCTGAAGATCGAGATCCACGAGAACAGCTTCCTGGCCAAATTCCGCGGCAATGGATATGGCCAGGTTTACTGCCGTGAACGTCTTACCTTCATTTTCCCCGATTGAGGAAATGCCGAGAACGCGCCAGTTGTTAGTACGCATGTTCTGCATCAGTCGTGTGCGCAGCATGCGATAGGCCCCTTGCACGGGGTGGCGCTCTTCGTTCTCGTGAGTCAGTATCCGGTTTTCCTTCATTAGCTCCCAGTCCAATTGAACTTGCGGGAGTTCGTCGATGCTCAGTCGCGGACCAGCAGCCTCGCTACCGTTGTTGGCTGCTTCCTGTGTATCCGAAACAGTGCTCGCCGATGTTTCTTTACGCGACTTGCCTCGCCTGTCCTTGGCGGTTCTTATCGCAGCCTGGATCTTACTCATCCTTAGGCGCTCCCTTTTGTTGAATGAGAAGAAATCATGACCAAATCACTGTTCCGGCGACGTACGCGAGCGCGATGGCGAATACGGTACTCGTCGCAATATTGATTGAGATACGCCTCTTCCTGTCGGCCTGACTCTCAACGTAGGGAATTATCCCGATGGGAGGTGCCGCGAGCAGCTGATGCACGTCGCGCCGTCCGCGGACCTTGGTGTCCATGGCCTCGGTCAGCGATGCAACGCCCAGGCCCAGCGCCATTGCAAGAACCAGCCCGAGGAATGATAACGACAAACGATTCGGGCTGACAGGATTCACGGGCACGCGGGCCGGTTCCAGGATTGTGAAACGTGAGCCAGACTGGCCAGTCTCCAATGCCTGTCCCAACGCGGCATCCGATCCGAGTCCGCGCAGCTCCCGGTAACGCTCGAGCAAAACATCGCGCTCCTGCGCCAACGCCTGGTAATCGCTCTCGACCTGGGGGGCAACCGACATGCGCTGGTCAAGATCATCGATTCTGGTGATCAGGTCACTGCGCCTTCTCCCCAAGTCCCGAAGTTCTATCGCCGCTGTACTTATGCGCGTGCGCAGCTGCAAATAGACAGGATTGTTCGGCTCGATACGCGTGATTGACGATGCGGTTGCGATCTCCCTTTCGAGATTAGTCAACTGCCGCTCCAGGGCGCCGACGCTTCGAGTAAGTCTTATAACATCGGGATGGTTCTCGGAATATGCTTCTCTTGCAGCTGCGAGCTCCTGCTGTCTTATCTGCAGTTCCAGGCGCACTTCCTGTGCGAGGCTCGCTGTGTTGCTGGGCGCGCCTGACAACGTGGCGATTTCGCGCTTTAAGGCAATGATATCGGGGTGACTCTCGCTGTAGCGGCCTTGCAGCCGGATGAGTTCCTGTTGCGCCAACGTCAGGCGATCAACAGCGCCGAGTACCGCGTCGCCGGATTCGTCCATCACGGGGCGATACCGCGGCGTGTCGACAATTTCAGTTTCCAGCAACGCCTTCGTTTCCCTGACCTCGCGTATCCGGCCGTCAACCACCGTCAATTCGTCACGGAGCCGTTCCCAGGTCCGCAGGTTGACGCCCTGATCCTCAGGCAGGTTGTTCGTGTTGCGCTCCTTAAAACGGGCGATTCGCTCAGCCGCTTCGCCCAACAGGGCCTCCAGGTCAGCGGTTTCCGAATCGAGGAACGCCGTGGTGCGGGCAGCTGCCTCGCCGCGAAGCTTGGAGTTTTCAGTCACAAACAGATCGGCCAGCTCCTGCGTAATATCGCGTGCCTTAACCGGGTCGCCGTAGTCGAATGCAATCTGGAAACCGAACGTAACAATGGTCTCTCGTCCTGTTCGCGAGTGTACTGTAGTAACGTTTCTCGGTGTCAGCGTAGTATCGGTACGAAATTGCTGGATCAGGTCTTCTTCCGGTACTGACTCGCGATCGTCCGCGTAGAGTTCGAACTCGTATATCATGTCCGCAACTCTGGGTGCTGCCACCACTCGCTGGTAAATCGTCTGAATGAGTTGTTCCGCGTAGGCGTTGACCGTCGTCTGTACGTAATCGCCCGGAATGCCCTGTTCTTCGATCAGGATCGTCGCCGTCGATCGGTAGACGGCAGGCAAGGAGTAGGCGGTGTAAATCGAACCCAGTACCACGATTGCAGCAACCACGAGTGTCGGGCGCCAGCGCCTTCTCATCAGGGCAATGTAATCGGACCAGGTATTTTCGTCAGTTGGTGGGGACATATTTTTTTGATGCTTCTTTTTTTGCGTCCATTCCGGGATTATCGTCCGGACCTCGGATCATACCGGGATTCTACGTAAGGACAATGACATGGTAGCGGTATGTAATGATATCAACGAAGCTGCAGGCGCAGGGTTCCAGAGTATGTCAAATCGAAGTGCGATAGCTCTCACTCACGACCTGACGCGTTGCCTGGTGCCGCACAGTTTGTCGCTGCGAAATCTTCCATAGAGTATAACGCCTGCGATACCGGGTTCATACCGGTTGCGGAGATGGTTCGAAGCCTGTCGATCAAGCGAGCGTCGGTAAACCCGTGTGCTAACATTCGCCACGACGAGCTGGGCCGTTCGAGTGCTGAGCGAACGCGCACGCAATTCAGCGAGTCCGAAGTCCGGTATTCGACCGTTTCACGTAAAACAGAATAGGAGTTGGTCGTGCAATTGAAGCGAGTTGTATTTGTGGTTGCCACCTGCATTTTCGTGATGCTGCCCCTCATTGGCAATGCTCAGAGTGACGAGGATGGTTATCAGATCAAACCTGGCGACGTCCTGAGTGTTTCCGTGTGGGGAGAGGAGGAGTTGCGGGGAACAGCGCTCGTCACGCCGGATGGAAGCTTCTCGTTTCCGCTGGTCGGGCACGTTAACGCGCGTGGCCTAACGGCGGAACAAGTACAGGATATCGTCAGGCAACGGTTGTTGACCTATCTTTCAGAGCCGGTCGTTACGATCTCGCTACAGGAAATCCATGGCAATACAATTTACGTCATCGGCCAGGTGAATAACCCGGGCGAGTTCGTGATGAAACATGCGATTGACGTAATGCAGGCACTGAGTATGGCCGGTGGTACGACTCCCTTTGCCTCTTTGAACGATATCCTGATCCTGCGTCGGCGTGAGGTCGACCAGGTAGCGTTGGAGTTCCGCTATTCGGATGTCGTCCGCGGACGACGTCTGGAGCAAAATATTCGATTACAGAGCGGAGATGTCGTCGTTGTGCCCTGAGCTTGAGTAATGGCTTGCGCACTAGACCAGGCGTAAAACGGTATGGGTTCACTCGATCTGTCGGTAGTCGTGCCACTCTATAACGAAGAAGAGAGTGTCGAGCTACTGCATCGACGCATAAGCGATGCGTTGCGCGATACGGCGCTCGACTACGAGATTCTGTTCGTTGATGACGGCAGCCGGGACCGGACGCTGGAGTGTGCGTCGTCGCTCGCAGAGCAAGACCCTCACCTGCGCGTCGTCGAATTCCGATCGAACTACGGTCAAACGCCTGCGATGGCCGCCGGTATCGATCTGGCGGCAGGTACCATCATCGCAACAATGGACGGTGACCTGCAAAACGATCCGAATGATATCCCGGCCATGCTCCAAGAGATGGATGACGAAACACACCTCGTCGTTGGCTGGAGGAAGAATCGCCAGGACAAACTGATTACCCGCAAAGTGCCGTCATGGGTAGCAAACTGGCTAATTGGGAAGATCACGGGCGTGCCGATTCGGGACAACGGCTGTTCGTTGAAGCTTTATCGTGCGAGCGTCATCAAGCATGTGCCACTCTACGCGGAGATGCACCGGTTCATACCTGCCATGGCATCGATTACGGGAGCCAAGGTCCGGGAAGTCGCAGTCAATCATCATGCCAGGCAATTCGGGGAGTCCAAGTACGGTCTGTCGAGAATCTACCGCGTGTTGCTCGACCTCGTTACGGTCAAGACCATTATCGGATTTGCGCAACGACCATTGCTCTGGTTCGGCTTGCTGGCAACGCCGTTTCTGATTGTCAGCATAATTGCCCTGGTCGTCTCGGTTCTGCCGCTAGTCGCGCCCGATGGCGGCCTGGTGTTACCGCTCGCCGGCGTCGGTGTGCTGTTCGGCGCGCTTGGAATGTCGTTGATCATGGGCGGCGCCATAGGCGAGCTTGTCTATGCGACCGGCAACATCGACCTGTCCGAGTACTCGCGGCTATTGGCCGTTGACCGGACGGGCGTGATGACATCGTCCGCGACTCGTGCCCCATTACCGAGGTCCCGGACGTGAAGGAAGTCCATCCGAAAATGCCCGATTACAGTGTCGTGATTCCAGTCGGGCCGCGTGTCGACGAACTCGACGTGCTGGTGAGCGAATATGACGCGGCATTCGAGTCTACCGGACGGTCGTACGAGATTATCGTGGTGCTCGATGGCCGTCGAACTCAGTGGCTGCAGAAACTCGAAGAACTCGCGTCGTCGATTGACCACTTGCGCGTAATCGAGCTGGCCAGACAATTCGGCGAATCCTCGGCGCTGGAAGCCGGCTTCGACGCGGCGCGCGCCGAGACGATAGTTACTCTGCCGGCTTACTACCAAATCGATCCCGCCGAGATCCCCCGGCTATTGACGTCCGGCGATGAGGAAGTCGACATGCTGATCGCCGTTCGACCGCGTACGGGTGCGTCGTTCGATAAGATTCGGCGTCGATCGTTCCACGCCTTGTTCAGGCTGACGAGTGGCATGGCATTCCGTGATCTGGGTTGCGGTGTACGCTTGTTGCGGCGTGCGGTAGCCGAGGAAATCTCGCTATATGGTGACCAGCATCGGTTCTTCCCGGCACTTGCCCGGCGCAGAGGGTTTCGCGTCCGGGAGGTCGAACTGGTCCAGTCGTCGAAAGACATGTTTCGGGGGCGGTATCGCTTGCGCGAGTATCTGCATAGATTGCTCGATATTCTGGCCGCATTTTTCCTGGTTCGGTTTACAAAAAAGCCATTGCGATTCTTTGGCACTATCGGATTCCTGGCCGGCAGTCTCGGTGTGATCTTTACGATGGTTCTCGTCATTCAACGCTTGTTTTTCGATATGGGGCTCGCAGACCGGCCGGCATTGCTACTGGGTTCGCTCCTGATCGTCCTGGGGGTACAGACGTTTGCGCTGGGCCTGATCGGAGAGCTGATCATTTTCACGCACGGTAGTCAGATGAAAGAATACTCGATACGCAGGATTATCGAGGGCACGGCTTCGCGCGAGCAGGACTCGCGCGTGTCCGCGACACGGGGAGAGTAGTCAGTGCCAATCCAGGCGGCTGCGCGACATGAGGACGGCCGGCCGCAAACGGAACCGACGTGCGACGATGAACGCTGAACCGGCGAAGATAATCTACATACTTGGCGGTGGACACAGCGGGTCAACGCTACTGGATCTCATTCTCGGTAGCAGCGACCAGGCGTTCTCGGTCGGTGAGCTGATGTACGTCGATTACTACAAAGGCTACAAGACCGAGAAGTCGCACAGGCTCACGCGGGATCGTCAGTGTACGTGCGAGGAACATTTCGACGAATGTCCATTCTGGTCAAACGTCGAATTCGACCAGGCGGATAATGTTGCCAAGCACGAGAACCTGTCCGAGTCGCTACGTATCCTGATCAACATCATGAATCCCCTCGAGCGCTGGATGAGAGCCGGTTTTCGAATCGGACCAAACCGTGATGTCTACGGCCGTATTCTCGAGCAGGCACGCACAATCAAGCCGGATGTCCGGTTCATCGTCGATTCTTCCAAGGATCCACGTCGTCTGTACGAATTAATCCACGACCCGGAAATCGGCCCGGACAAGCTAGCGGTGGTTCATTTAATACGGGACGGTCGGGCATACATCTACTCGTACCAGAAGCCCCAGCGGATTACTGAAGGTAGAGATTTGCGCGGGACCGTCCAATGTCTTGTCGAGTGGATCATAGTCAACATCCTGTCGCGGCGCCTGGTCAGGAAATACAAACTGAATGCCTTCACGCTCAGCTATGATCGATTTGCGGAACAGCCTGACGAACACCTGAGAAAGCTCGGTGATTTTCTCGGTTTCGATATTGACACCGATACTGCATTGCAAGGAATCGAGCAAACGATCTATCACAACGTTCACGGTAATCCGGTTCGGCGGCGCAAGATAGACGCGATTCGGCGAGATACGACCTGGATGCGGGTCTTCTCCCCGGCCAAGAAATTTTTGCTTACTGTCGTTTTGTATCCATTCAATCGACGGTGGGTCTACTCCCGAAACTAGATGAAGCTGTTGTCGCCGGCAATTAAAGCCGCCAGTGCGTTCACGTTGGGCGGCGCCGCGTTCGCGCTGGCAAATCTGTTGCTGGCGAGGTCACTGTCCATGCAGGCCTACGGACAATTTTCCCTGGTTCT
>Ga0209578_10003973_pt1 | contig 10900 bp, 6 predicted proteins | sample tdAd472_FD_187127 | JGI IMG/M metagenome (GOLD analysis project Ga0209578, IMG submission 187127) | Marine sediment microbial communities from the Atlantic coast under amendment with organic carbon and nitrate - tdAd47.2 (SPAdes)... | ecosystem: Environmental > Aquatic > Marine > Coastal >...
CCTAGCTTTCGGCCTAGCTTTCGGCCTGGCTGGGAGCCTCGCCCGCGGACTCTTCCGCGCCGCTGGTGGACTCGGCGACGGCGTCCACCAGGGCCTGCACGGCATCCTGGGCGATCGCCTCCTCACCCTGCGCCTCGCTGCGCTGACGGCGGCGCTCCTTGTGGTAGGCGGAGCCCGTGCCGGCGGGGATCAGACGCCCGACGATGACGTTCTCCTTCAGGCCCCGGAGGCCGTCCACCTTGCCGTTAACGGAGGCTTCCGTAAGCACACGGGTGGTTTCCTGGAAAGACGCGGCGGAAATGAAGGATTCGGTGGCTAATGACGCCTTGGTGATACCCAGCAGCACCGGGTTCCAGGTGCAGGGCGTCCCACCCTCTGCCTGGGCCGCGACGCGCTCGTTCTCCTCGAGCATGCGGGCCCGATCCACCTGCTCGCCCCGCAGGAAGCGCGTGTCGCCGGGCACGTCGATTTCGACCTTGCGCAACATCTGGCGCACGATGACCTCGATGTGCTTGTCGTTGATCTTCACGCCCTGGAGCCGGTAGACCTCCTGGACCTCGTTGACGATGTAGTTGGCGAGCGAGCTGACCCCCAGCAGGCGCAGGATGTCCGCCGGGTTGGGCATGCCGTCGACGACGGTCTCGCCCTGCTCCACGTGCTCGCCCTCGAAGACCACCATGTGCCGCCACTTCGGCACCAGCACCTCGTGGGTCTCGCCGTCGGAGTCGGTGATGACCAGGCGCTGCTTGCCCTTGGTCTCCTTGCCGAAGCTGACGGTGCCGCTGACGTCGGCCAGCAACGAGGCCTCCTTGGGCTTACGGGCCTCGAAGAGATCCGCCACCCGGGGCAGGCCGCCGGTGATGTCACGGGTCTTGGACGACTCCTGGGGCAGGCGGGCGATGGCGTCGCCGATACCCACCTTGGAGCCCTCCTGGACGGTGATGATGGCACCCGAGGAAAGGACGTACTGGGCCGGCACGTCGGTGCCGGGGAGCTTGAGATCCCCCTCCTTGTCGTCCACCAGGCGCACCCGCGGCCGCAGATCCTTGGCGGCGGAGCCCCGCTGCTTCGGATCCATGACGACGATGCTGGAGAGACCCGTGGTCTCGTCCACCTGAGTCTGCACGGTAACGCCGTCGACGGCGTCGTCGAAGCGCACGGTGCCGGCGACCTCCGTGATGACCGGATGGGTGTGGGGGTCCCAGTTGGCGACCACTTGCCCGCCGCTCACCTTGTCCCCGTCGGCAACGCTGAGCACTGCACCGTAGGGCAGCTTGTAACGCTCGCGCTCGCGGCCATTCTCATCGAGCACGGTAAGCTCACCGGAGCGGGACACCGCCACGTAGTTGCCACTCGCGTGGGCCACCACCTTGATGTTGTGCAGCTTCGCGGTGCCGTCGGCCTTGACCTCGATGTTGTCCACCGCGGCCGCCCGGGACGCCGCACCACCGATGTGGAAGGTACGCATGGTGAGCTGGGTGCCCGGCTCACCGATGGATTGGGCGGCGACCACACCGACCGCCTCGCCGTGATTGACGCGCTGACCGCGGGCCAGATCCCGGCCGTAGCAGGCCGCGCAGACACCATACCGGGTCTCGCAGGTGATGGCCGAGCGCACCCGGACCTCGTCGATGCTCAGGCCCTCCAGGCGGTCCACCCACATCTCGTCCAGCAGCGTCCCCGCGGGAATTTCCACCTGCTTGGAGCCGATTGCCGACAGATCCTCGGCGGTCACCCTGCCGAGCACCCGCTCGCGCAGGGGTTCGACCACGTCGCCGCCTTCGATGAGCGGCGTGACCACGAGCCCCTCGCTGGTGCCGCAGTCGTCCTCGGTGACCACGAGATCCTGGGCGACGTCCACCAGGCGCCGGGTCAGGTAACCGGAGTTCGCGGTCTTCAGCGCCGTATCCGCGAGGCCCTTGCGGGCGCCGTGGGTGGAGATGAAGTACTGCAGCACGTCCAGCCCTTCACGGAAGTTCGCCGTGATGGGCGTCTCGATGATGGAGCCGTCGGGCTTCGCCATGAGCCCGCGCATACCCGCGAGCTGGCGAATCTGCGCGGCCGAGCCTCGGGCACCGGAGTCCGCCATCATGTAGATGGAGTTGAAGGACTGCTGCCGGACCTTGTTGCCTTCGGTGTCGACCACCTCATCGGTACCGAGCTTGTCCATCATGGCTTTCGCCACCTGCTCGTTGGTATAGGACCAGATGTCGACGACCTTGTTGTAGCGCTCGCCGAAAGTCACGAGACCGGACGCATACTGTCCCTCGATCTCGCGCACCTGGGTCTCCGCGCGCTCGAGGATGGCGCTCTTCTCCTCGGGGACCACCATGTCGTCCACGCCGATGGAGATGCCGGCGGTGGTGGCATAGCTGAAGCCCGTGTACATGAGCTGGTCGGCGAACACCACGGTCTCCTTGAGACCCACCTGGCGATAGCAGGCATTGATGAGCCCCGAGATGCCCTTCTTGTTCATGGTCTGATTGACCAGCGCGAAGGGCAGCCCCTTCGGCATCAGCTCGGAAAGCAGCGCGCGGCCAACCGTGGTCTCCACGAGCGATACCTTCTGCTCGAGGCTACCGTCCTCGGTCTCCATGTACCCGTCGATGCGCACCCTGACGCGCGCGTGCAGCTCGACTGAGCCGGTCTGGAATGCGCGGTGCACCTCCGCCACGTCGGCGAAGGCCATGCCGGTGCCCTTGGCGTCGACCCGCTCCCGGGTCATGTAGTAGAGCCCCATGACCACGTCCTGGGTCGGCACGATAATCGGATCCCCGTGGGCCGGCGACAGGATGTTGTTGGTGGACATCATCAGGGTGCGGGCTTCCAGCTGCGCCTCGATGGACAGCGGCACATGCACCGCCATCTGGTCACCGTCGAAGTCGGCGTTGAAGGCCGTGCACACGAGCGGATGCAGTTGAATCGCCTTGCCCTCGATGAGCACGGGCTCGAAAGCCTGGATACCCAGTCGATGCAGGGTGGGCGCGCGGTTCAAGAGCACCGGGTGCTCGCGGATGACTTCCTCGAGGATGTCCCATACCTCCGGGCCCTCGCGCTCCACCAGCTTTTTCGCCGCCTTGATGGTGGTGGCGAGACCGCGCAGCTCGAGCTTCCCGAACACGAAGGGCTTGAAGAGCTCGAGCGCCATCTTCTTCGGCAGTCCGCACTGGTGCAGCTTCAAAGTCGGACCCACCACGACCACGGAACGGCCGGAGTAGTCGACCCGCTTGCCGAGCAGGTTCTGACGGAACCGGCCCTGCTTGCCCTTGATCATGTCGGCGAGCGACTTCAGCGGCCGCTTGTTGGTGCCGGTGATGGCACGACCGCGGCGGCCGTTGTCCAGCAGGGCGTCCACGGATTCCTGCAGCATGCGCTTCTCGTTGCGCACGATGATGTCCGGCGCGTTCAGATCGAGAAGCCTCTTCAGGCGGTTGTTGCGGTTGATCACCCGGCGATAGAGATCGTTGAGATCCGACGTGGCGAAGCGGCCGCCGTCGAGCGGCACGAGCGGGCGCAGCTCCGGCGGCAATACCGGCAGCACCTTCATGACCATCCACTGGGGTCGGTTGCCCGATTCCTTGAAGGCCTCCATGAGCTTGAGGCGCTTGGAGAGCTTCTTGATCTTCGCCTCCGATCCGGTCTTGGGAAGATCCTCGCGCACCTGGGCGATCTCGCTGTCGAGATCGATGGTGCGCAGCAGCTCGTAGATGGCCTCGGCGCCCATGCGCGCGGTGAACTCGTCACCGTACTGCTCGATGGCATCGAGATACATCTCGTCGGTCATGAGCTGACCGCGCTCGAGATCCGTCATGCCCGGATCGATCACCACGAAGGCCTCGAAATACAGGATGCGCTCGATGTCCCTGAGCGTCATGTCCAGCAGCAGGCCCATGCGGGACGGCAGGGACTTGAGGTACCAGATGTGGGCGACCGGACTCGCGAGCTCGATATGCCCCATGCGCTCCCGGCGCACCTTGGCGAGCGTCACCTCGACGCCGCACTTCTCGCAGATGACACCGCGATGCTTGAGCCGCTTGTACTTTCCGCAGAGACACTCGTAGTCCTTAATCGGACCGAAGATCTTCGCGCAGAACAGCCCATCACGCTCCGGCTTGAAGGTACGGTAGTTGATGGTCTCCGGCTTCTTCACCTCGCCGTATGACCAGGAACGAATCTTGTCCGGCGATGCCAGACCGATACGAATGGCGTCGAAGCCTTCCACCTGACCTTGTTGCTTGAGCAGATTCAGTAAGTCTTTCATGCTATCTCCTGCCTGAAGGCAGTTTGCCGAGATTCGAATACTTTCGCGTTAACCCGGTTGTCACGGTCAATCCTGTTCCAGCTCGATGTCGATACCGAGGGAGCGGATCTCCTTCATCAGTACGTTGAAGGATTCGGGCATGCCGGCTTCCATCTGATGGTCGCCATCCACGATGTTCTTGTACATCTTGGTACGCCCGTTCACGTCGTCGGACTTCACCGTGAGCATTTCCTGCAACGTGTAGGCGGCGCCGTAAGCTTCGAGCGCCCAGACTTCCATTTCGCCGAAACGCTGTCCGCCGAACTGTGCCTTGCCGCCCAGCGGCTGCTGGGTAACGAGGCTGTACGGACCCGTGGAACGCGCGTGCATCTTGTCGTCGACCAGATGGTTGAGCTTCAGCATGTACATGTAACCCACCGTTACCGGCCGATCGAAAGCTTCGCCGGTTCGACCGTCACAGAGAGTGGTCTGCCCGTTCCTCGGCAGGTCCGCCAGCTCGAGGAGATCCTTGATCTCTTCCTCGCTGGCGCCATCGAAGACCGGCGTCGCCATGGGCACACCCTTCTTGATGTTCTCCGCGAGTTCCATCAGCTCGTCGTCGCTCAGGTCCTTGAGGGGGTCGGGTTTGCCCTTAACGGCGTAGACCTTCTTCAGGAACTGGCGGATCTTCATGGGCTTCTCGCCTCCCGCCGCCATGCGTCCCACCGTGAGCCCGAGTCCCTTGGCGGCCCAACCGAGATGCGCTTCCAGCACCTGGCCGACGTTCATGCGCGAGGGCACGCCGAGGGGATTCAGCACTACGTCGACGGGGGTGCCGTCGTCCATGAACGGCATGTCCTCCACCGGCACGATCATCGAGATGACGCCCTTGTTGCCGTGCCGGCCGGCCATCTTGTCGCCGGGCTGCACGCGGCGCTTGACCGCGAGATACACCTTCACCATCTTCAGCACACCGGGAGCCAGATCGTCTCCCGAGGTGAGCTTCATGCGCTTCTCCTCGAAGCGCTCGTCGAGATTCTTCTGCTGCTGCTCGAGCTGCGCCGCCATGCTTTCCAGCTGCTTGTTGGCAGCCTCGGTGCGCAGCCGAATCTCGAACCACTTGTCCCGGGAGAGCTCCTCGAGATAGACGGCCGTGATGCGAGCACCTTTTTTCAGGCTATCGGGTCCGCCCTCGGACACCTTGCCGACCAGCAGCTTCTCGAGACGCAGATAGGTGTCGTCCTGGAGAATACGAAACTGGTCCTCCAGATCCTTCTTCACCTTATCGAGCTCCATTTGCTCGATCTGCTTGGCCCGGGCGTCCTTGTCGACACCGTCGCGGGTGAACACCTGCACGTCGATGACCGTACCGTTCATGCCGGACGGCACTCGCTGGGACGTGTCCTTCACGTCTGAGGCCTTCTCGCCAAAGATGGCCCGCAACAGCTTTTCCTCCGGCGTCAGCTGGGTCTCACCCTTCGGCGTCACCTTGCCGACGAGGATGTCACCGGACTTGACCTCGGCGCCGACGTAGACAATGCCGGACTCGTCGAGCTTCGACAGGGCACTCTCGCTGACGTTCGGGATATCCGCCGTGACCTCTTCCGGGCCGAGCTTCGTATCTCTCGCTACGCACACCAACTCTTCTATATGAATAGTCGTGTAGCGATCCTCCTGGACGACCCGCTCGGAGATGAGGATCGAGTCCTCGAAGTTGTAACCGTTCCACGGCATGAAGGCGACCAGCATGTTCTGACCGAGGGCGAGCTCACCGAGGTCCGTCGCCGGTCCGTCCGCGAGCACGTCGCCCCGGGCGATCTGGTCGCCGGTCTTCACGAGCGGCACCTGGTTGATGCAGGTGTTCTGATTCGAGCGCGTGTACTTGGTCAACGAGTAGATGTCTACACCGGGCTCTCCCGGCAGGGCCTCGTCGTCGTTGACCCGCACGACGATACGAGCGGCATCGACGGAGTCGACGGTTCCGCCGCGCTCACCGACGACGGTGACGCCCGAGTCGATGGCCACGGTACGCTCCATGCCGGTGCCCACCAGGGGCTTTTCCGTAATGAGCGTCGGCACCGCCTGGCGTTGCATGTTCGAGCCCATCAACGCGCGGTTGGCGTCGTCGTGCTCGAGGAACGGAATCAGCGAGGCGGCCACCGACACGATCTGCTTCGGCGACACGTCCATGTAGTCCACCTTGGACGGCGCCGACAGGGTGAACTCGTTCAGGTGCCGGCAGGTGACGAGATCGTCGGAGAGTTTGCCCTGGAGAGTGAGCGCCGCGTTAGCCTGGGCGATGACGTACTGGCCTTCCTCGATGGCAGACAGGTACTCGATCTTGTCGGTGACCTTGCCCTTCTCGACCTTTCGGTACGGCGTCTCCAGGAAGCCGTACTCGTTGGTGCGGGCATAGACGGCCAGCGAGTTGATCAAGCCGATGTTCGGGCCTTCCGGCGTCTCGATGGGGCAGACCCGGCCGTAGTGGGTTGGATGCACGTCCCGCACCTCGAAACCCGCACGCTCGCGGGTGAGGCCGCCCGGGCCCAGGGCCGAGACACGCCGCTTGTGGGTCACCTCGGAGAGCGGGTTGTTCTGGTCCATGAACTGGGACAGCTGGCTCGAGCCGAAGAACTCCTTGATGACGGCGGAAACCGGCTTCGCGTTGATCAGCTCCTGGGGCATGAGCTCCTCGGTCTCGGCGAGACTCAGGCGCTCCTTTACGGCACGCTCGACGCGCACGAGCCCTATGCGGAACTGATTCTCCGCCATCTCGCCCACGCTGCGGATGCGGCGGTTACCGAGATGGTCGATGTCGTCAACCATGCCGTTGCCGTTCTTGATGTCAATGAGCACCTTGAGGACATCCATGATGTCCTCCTTCGAGAGCACTCCCGGGCCCTTGACTTCGTTTCGGCCCACGCGACGATTGAATTTCATGCGTCCGACCGGCGACAGGTCGTAGCGATCGGCGCTGAAGAACAGATTATTGAACAGCGTCTGGGCGGCCTCCTTCGTCGGCGGCTCGCCGGGACGCATCATGCGGTAGATCTCGACCTGCGCCTCGATCTGATTGCTGGTCGGATCGGCACGCATGGTCGAGGAGATATAGGGGCCACGATCCACATCGTTCACGAAGAGCGTATTGATCGACGTGATGCCGCCCTCGCGCAACTTGGCGATCACCTCTTCGGTGATGATGTCATTGGCGTTGGCGAGCACCTCGCCGCTCTCCTTGTCCACCACGTCGCGGGAGAGGACGCATTCGTGAATGTATTCGTCGCCCGCATCGAGCTGCTTGATCCCGGCTTTCTCCAGCAGATTGATGTGCCGGGCCGTGATGCGGCGGCCTTCCTCGACGATGAGCTTGCCCTTCTTGTCCTTGATGTCGAATGCCGCGAGCTCGCCGCGGAGGCGTTCCGGTATCACCTTGAAGCGCACGCCGGTCTTGGTGATGGTGAACGTGTTCTCATCGAAGAAAACGTCGAGGATCTCCTCGGAGCTCAAACCGAGCGCGCGCAGCAGAACCGTCGCGGGAAGCTTCCGACGTCGGTCGATGCGGACGTAGACGAGGTCCTTGGGATCGAACTCGCAGTCCAGCCACGAGCCGCGGTAGGGAATCACGCGCGCGGAGAAGAGCAACTTACCCGAGGAGTGGGTCTTGCCCTTGTCGTGCTCAAAGAATACGCCGGGCGAACGATGCAACTGGGCAACGATTACGCGTTCCGTGCCGTTGATGATGAAGGTGCCGGTCTCGGTCATGAGCGGAATCTCGCCCATGTAGACCTCCTGCTCCTTGATGTCCTTGATGGCACGCTCGGGCCCGGTGCTCTCCTTGTCGTAGAGGACGAGATGCAGCTTCACCCGCAGGGAGGCCGCGTAGGTCATGCCCCGCAGCTGGCACTCTTTGACGTCGAAAACCGGCGCGCCGAGCCTGTAGCTCACGTACTCGAGCGCCGCGTCTCCGGCGTAGCTCTCGATGGGAAATACCGATTTGAATGCCGCATGCAGGCCCTTCTCGCCACGGGAATCGGGACCCGACTCCGCCTGCAGGAATTCGCGGTAGGAGTCGATCTGAATGGCGAGCAGGAACGGCGCGTCCAGGATGCTGGGCCGCTTGCCGAAATCCTTGCGAATGCGCTTTCTCTCAGTAAAGGAATAACCCATGATGGTTTGTCCTCGAGCTATGTAGCTGTACGTAGTGTTCGATATGCGTGCGTGTCAAGCACGAACAGGCCGGTGGCCTCGCGGCCACCAGCCGTCGTTGACGTAACAATCGCGTATATCAACGTCTACTTGATTTCGACCGATGCGCCGGCCTCTTCGAGCTGACCCTTGAGATCCTCGGCTTCGTCCTTTGCCACGCCTTCCTTGATTGCCGTTGGTGCGCTCTCCACCAGGTCCTTGGCTTCCTTGAGCCCCAGGGACGTGATCGCGCGAACGACCTTGATCACCGAGACCTTGTTGGCGCCGAAGCTGGTCATGTTGACGTCGAACTCGGTCTGCTCTTCCGCCGGCGCCGCGGCACCCGCGGCCGGAGCGGCGGCGGCGACGGCCACCGCGGCGGTAACACCGAATTTCTCTTCCATCGCCTCGACCAGCTCCACCACATCCATGACGGACATGTTGGCGATCGAGTCGAGTATCTCTTCTTTATTCAAAGCCATTTACTTGGTCTCCTCGTGCCCGCGACTCTCGAACGCGGGCGGGTTCGATTACGTTACGATGCCTGTTTCTGATCGCGCACTGCGGCCACGGTCCGCACCAGCTTGGCGTGCGGCGCCTGAAGCGTTTGCACGAACTTCGTGATCGGCGCCTTCATCACCGACATGAGCTGACTGATGGCTTCATCCTTGGTCGGGAGATTTGCGAGTCTCGCGACGTCGGACGTCTCAAGCAGCTTGCCGCCGTAGGAGACCAGCCTGATGACAAGCTTGTCGTTCTCCTTGGCGTAGTCGCGCATGACGCGAGCCGCCGAGCCCGGCTCCTCGCGGGAAAATGCGAGAACCAGCGGGCCAGTAAGGCTTTCGTTCATACAGGCAAAATCAGTGCCTTCGAAGGCGCGGCGCGCGAGCGTATTGCGCACCACCCTCAGGTAGACACCGGCGTCTCGCGCATTGACGCGCAAGGCGGTCATCTCCGCAACGGAGAGGCCGCGATACTCGGCCGCGATGGCAGAGAGAGCACCTCTCGCCACCTCGGCGACTTCCGTGACCACCGCCTTCTTACGTTCCAGTGTCAGTGCCACACTCGTACCTCCTGGACACAGAAACCATCGACCCCGTCGTGGAGAGCCTTGCTCATCACGACAGGTTCGACGCTACCAACGGGAGCCGCCTCACGGCTCTCCCGCCCCTACGGTGACCAAACAACCAACTGTCCGGGCTCCACCGTCTGCGCAGGCAGATGCTTCCGGCTGCCACCGGACTCATCGAATTAAGCGCTCGTTACGCGCCTGCGGTCTTTGACAGCTACCTCCGTTGCCGGGGGCAGCCCAAAGTCTTTACATCAAACTTCCAAGCTCGCCTTGTCCACCGGGACGCCGGGTCCCATGGTGGACGAAACGGTGATCTTGCGAAGATAGACACCCTTGGCCGCGCTCGGCTTGGACTTCTGCAGATCGCCGATGAGCGCCTCGAGGTTCTCTCGAAGGGCCGCGACCTCGAAGTCCGCCTTGCCGATGCGGCAATGAATAATCCCGGCCTTGTCGGTGCGGTACTGGACCTGGCCCGCCTTGGCCTTGCGCACCGCCTCGCCCACGTCGGGGGTGACGGTGCCGACCTTGGGATTCGGCATCAGGCCGCGGGGCCCGAGAATCTTGCCCAGGCCTCCGACGACGCGCATGGCATCCGGGGCGGCGACGACCATGTCGAAGTTGAGCTCGCCCTTCTTCACCTGCTCCGCCAGATCGTCCATACCGACGATGTCGGCCCCGGCCTCGGTGGCCGCGTCGGCGGCCGGCCCTTGCGCAAACACGGCGACGCGCACGGTCTTGCCGGTGCCATTGGGAAGCACGGTGGAGCCGCGCACGACCTGGTCGGATTTCCTCGGATCGACGCCGAGGTTGACGCTCACGTCCACCGACTCGGAAAACTTCGCCGTCGCGAGCTCCTTCACCAGGCCAAGCGCGTCCTCGATGGGTTTGACGGCGTCGCGATCCACCGCGTCCCGGAACGACCTGACCCGCTTCGACCGGCCGCTCATGACGCCACCTCGTCGGACTCGACACCCATGCTGCGGGCGCTGCCGGCGATGATGCGCACGGCCTGGTCCATATCGTCGGTGTTCAGGTCGGGCATCTTGATCTTCGCGATGTCCTCGAGCTGGGCGCGGCTGATGCGGCCCACCTTATCGGTATTGGGGGTGCTGCTGCCTTTATCAAGGCCCAGCGCCTTGCGAATCAGCACCGCCGCCGGCGGCGTCTTCGTAATGAACGTGAAGCTGCGGTCCGCGTACACGGTGATGACCACCGGTGTCGGCAGGCCGGCCTCGGTCTCCTGGGTCTGGGCGTTGAACGCCTTGCAGAACTCCATGATGTTGACGCCATGCTGGCCGAGTGCAGGGCCCACCGGCGGACTCGGATTCGCCTGTCCCGCGGGCACCTGCAGCTTTATATATGCATCGATCTTCTTTGCCATCGTTCACTCTCCGACGGGTGCA
>Ga0209578_10003976_pt1 | contig 10896 bp, 13 predicted proteins | sample tdAd472_FD_187127 | JGI IMG/M metagenome (GOLD analysis project Ga0209578, IMG submission 187127) | Marine sediment microbial communities from the Atlantic coast under amendment with organic carbon and nitrate - tdAd47.2 (SPAdes)... | ecosystem: Environmental > Aquatic > Marine > Coastal >...
AGTTCCTGGGGGGCGCTGGTGAATGATGGCGCGCAGGACATGGAATCATCGCCCTGGACGCTGGTTTTCCCGGCCATGTTCCTGACGATCACCTTGTATTGCTTCAACTACATTGGTGATGGAATGCGCGATGCCCTCGATCCCAAGGATCGCACGTAATGACTTTACTCGAAGTTTCCGGGCTGCAAGTTGAGTTCGATACGCCCGAAGGCGTGGTGAAGGCTGTGAACGGCATGAATTTTGAGGTCAACGAGGGTGAGACCCTGGCGATCGTCGGTGAGTCGGGCGCAGGCAAAAGCCAGCTGGTCATGGCCATCATGGGTTTGCTGGCGGAAAACGGCAGCGCCAGCGGGCAGGCCCTGTTTCGCGGCAAAGACTTGATGAAAATGAAGCCGAAAGAACTGAACACGGTGCGCGGCCGCCATATTGCGATGATCTTCCAGGACCCGATGACCTCGCTCAACCCATTCCTGTCGATTGAAAAACAGATGACCGAAGTCGCCATGCACCACCAGGGGCTGCCGCGGGATGAGGCTCGGGCCCATGCGGTAGAAATGTTACGCGCCGTGCGGATTCCGGACCCCGAGGAACGGATTCTCCAATATCCGCACGAATATTCCGGAGGAATGCGGCAAAGGGTGATGATCGCCATGGGTTTGCTGTGTGAGCCTGAATTGTTGATTGCGGACGAACCCAGTACGGCTCTCGATGTCACCATCCAGGCGCAGATTACGGAACTGGTCAGTGAACTTCGGCAGGAAACGCGGATGGCAATCATCCTGATTACCCACGATCTTGCCGCGGTTGCTGAGATCAGCGACCGTATTATCGTGATGTATGCCGGTGAAGTCGTGGAAGCAGGTAGCGTGGATGACATTTTCTATCGCCCGCAACACCCGTATACAAGAGGGTTGCTGGCATCTGTTCCCAGATTGGACCGGGTATCGGACGATGAGCTGCAGGCTATTCCCGGCAACCCTCCAAACCTGCTTGAGCTTCCGTCCGGTTGCCGTTTCAGGGACCGGTGCGTTGAGGCGACAGAACCGTGCCGCGAAAAACCGCCTCTGTGGGTTTCACCGGATGGCCGCGTAAGCCGATGCGTAATCGAAATGGAGGGAGGGTTGATCGAGGCGGCCGCTGAAGAAGCGGGGGATGCGGAATGAACAAGCCGGTCATGAGAGTGCAGGACCTCGCGGTGACGTTTACCAGCTACACTGGCGGGCTTCTGCAGCGCCAGCAGCGCCAGCTCCGGGCGGTCGATGGAATCAGTTTTGAACTTCACGCAGGCGAGACCCTGGGCGTTGTCGGCGAATCGGGTTCAGGCAAGTCAACACTGGCCCGCGCCATACTCGGCCTGATTAAACCTGGCAGGGGGCGCGTCATCTGGAGAGGGGAGGAACTGACCGGCCTCGACGAGGAAGAGCTTCGCCAGAAGAGAAAGGAACTGCAGATCGTTTTCCAGGACCCTGTCGCATCGCTGAACCCGCGCATGACGGCGGGCGATCTCATTGCCGAGCCGCTGTGGACCTTTTACCCCAACATGGAGCGCAGGCAGGTCGATGAGCGCACGCGCGGCATGATGAAGCTGGTCGGGCTGCTGCCAAATCAGATTAATCGTTATCCGCATGAATTTTCCGGTGGCCAGTGCCAGCGTATCGGCATTGCGCGATCCCTCGTGCTCAATCCCCGTCTGTTGATCTGCGATGAGCCGGTTAGCGCCCTCGACGTATCGATCCAGGCGCAGATCATCAATTTGCTGAAAGACCTGCAAAAGAAACTCGGCCTGGCCCTGATTTTTATTGCTCACGACCTTTCGGTAGTCAGACACATCAGTGATCGGGTGATGGTCATGTACATGGGCCAGGCCATGGAGATTTCCGACAAAACCAACCTCTACAGAAAACCGCGCCACCCCTATACCAATGCGTTGATGAAGTCGGTGCCGGTTCCCGATCCGAAACTGGCCGCGGCGGCCCGCCGCGACAGCTGGCTGACCGGAGATATGCCGTCACCTTACCAGCGCCCCAAAGGCTGTATTTTCAATAACCGATGCCCTTACCGGGTCTCGCGCTGTAAAGTCGACGTGCCTGCTTTACGAAAAATGGAAAACGAAGACTGGGCAGCTTGCCACCGGGCCGAAGAGCTTGACCTGTCCATTTAGGTCGAGGTTTCGGCGAATCCGCCTATAGGGTAAGATGCTTTTTTGTTTTTCTTGGATTACCTCATGACTCATCAGAACCTGTACCGGGTTGGCCGTATTGGCCTGTTCATCCTGACCGCACCCCTGCTGTTGTCCGCCTGTGCCCAGACCAGTGTCGTTGACACCTGGCGAACCGAAAAGCCGGTGACAGGAAAACCGGATAAGGTGGCGGTGATTGCCATGTTGCCAGAGGCTCTGATGCGCAAAGCCGTTGAAATCGATGTGGCAAAAATCCTGGCGGATAAAGGAACACCGGCAGTAGCCAGCAGCAACCTTCCGGGCCTGAGTGGAGGAATCCGTGGTGAGATCGACGTTGAGGTGGCTACCGGTCTGTTCAGGGAAGCTGGCGTTGACGGAATAGTGGTGATGTTTTATTCCGGAGGCGGATTGTCAGAGGGTTACATCCGCTCAGACTACTGGATGGAGTACCTCGGCAGCGGTATGTCATACAGCTGGGGCCGGCCCTATTTCACCGGCATGACCAGTGTATATACCGTTCGCCAGGGTCCGGGTTGGGCTGATGTCAGGAATACGGCATATGTTGAATCGAGTTACTACGATATGGACACCGAAGAGCCCATCTGGCGTATTGTCACGTTCACAAAAGATACCGAACATACGGATGGCGCCCGCGACATCGCCCAGAAAATTGCTTCGGAAATGCGCTCGTCGGGCCTGAAGTAGCCAAAACGGGGTTGCCGTGCCAGCAACGAATCCGGCCGACGTTCTCCGGACGGGTCTGATTGAACTCGAAGGGCTTGATGCCGATTCCAGGCAGATTTCGTCGCTGCTTGCCTACCTTGATTTGCTGAATCACTGGAACAGGACATACAACCTGACGTCAGTCAAAAAGCCCACCGACATGGTAACGCGCCACCTGCTGGACTCCTTGTCGGTTTTACCCTCACTCAGGGGCCGGCGCGTGCTCGATGCCGGAAGCGGTGGCGGACTTCCGGGTGTGCCGCTGGCGATCGCCAGGCCTGAACTCGATGTTACGCTGCTGGACAGTGTGGGCAAGAAAATCCGATTCCTGAACCATGTCCGCCGCGAGTTGGGCCTGGCCAACATTAAGCCGGTACAGTCGAGGCTGGAAACATTTGAAGAAAATACGGGCTTCGATGTTGTGATCAGCCGGGCATTCTCTGACCTGGCTTCCTTCGTCAAAGCCGCCAGGCATCTGCTGTCGGATTCCGGGGCGCTCTATGCCATGAAAGGCAGGTATCCGGAAGGCGAACTCGAAGCACTGCCAGCCCGGATTCGGGTCGACTCTGTCGAAAAATTGACGGTGCCGGGATTGCAAGAGGACCGACACCTCGTCATTATGTCCGTCAACGCATGAATCCGAATCAAAGAACCCGATCAGAACCCGTCAGATGTCAGCCCGAATCATCGCAGTAGCAAACCAGAAGGGCGGCGTTGGTAAAACCACCACCTGCGTCAACCTCGCGGCTGCCTTTGCCGGCATGAAGTATCCGATACTTCTGATTGACATCGACCCCCAGGGAAACGCCACTACCGGTTGCGGCATTGACCCGCACAGGCTACATATTTCTGCGTGCGAGGTGCTGCTCGGCGAACGCGATGTCGAAGAAACCATACTTCGGCCCGAAGGGCTCGAGTTCGATCTGCTGCCTTCCAACGGTGACCTGACGGCCGCGGAAGTGGCTTTGCTGCAGCAGGACAAAAGGGAGTTTGCTCTCAAGCGAGCCCTAAAACCCCTGCTGGCCAGGTACGCATGGATCTTTATCGACTGTCCGCCGTCACTGAATATGTTGACATTGAATGCCCTGGCGGCCGCAGACAGCGTTTTGATCCCCATGCAATGTGAATACTATGCCCTCGAAGGTCTGACCGGCTTACTCAATACCATTGAACAGGTTCGCGCCAGCGTGAATCACGATCTCGAAATCGAGGGATTGCTGCGAACCATGTACGATGGCCGCAACAACCTGGCCACGGCCGTATCCGATCAACTGATCGAAAATTTTGGGGACCGGGTGTACCGGACGCTGGTGCCGCGCAACATCCGTGTCGCTGAAGCACCCAGTTACGGGCTGCCTGTGATGTTGTACGACCCCAGATCCAAGGGCGCCCTGGCTCATTTGTCCCTTGCCGGCGAGATGCTGCGCAGATATGAAAAGAGAAATATTGCATAAATCATGACGACGAGAAAAAAATCGGTATTGGGCCGCAATCTGAGTTCCATGCTCAGCCAGACCACTCTCCAACAGGTCGAGAAAGACCACCGGGATGAACTGCGGAATCTTCCACTCGACGTCATCCAGCCCGGGCGTTTTCAGCCGCGCTCGGTTTTTGACGAGGAAAAACTGGCTGAGTTGGCGGACTCGATCAGGGCGCAGGGCGTGGTACAACCCGTGGTCGTGCGCCCGGTGGGTGATGATCAGTTCGAGTTGATTGCCGGTGAGCGCCGCTGGCGCGCGGCTCAATTAGCCGGCATCGATAGTATTCCGGCCGTTGTGCGGGATGTGCCGGATGAAGCATCACTGGCCATGTCGCTGATCGAGAATATTCAACGCGAAGACCTCAATCCGTTGGAAGAGGCAACCGCTCTGCGTCGGCTGATCGATGATTTCCAGATGACTCACCAGGAGGCTGCGGATGCCGTGGGAAGATCACGGGCTGCCGTGTCTAACCTGCTTCGCCTGCTCGAGTTGATGCAGGAGGTCAAGGACATGATCGACATGCGGCTCATCGAGATGGGCCATGCACGCGCCCTTTTGTCCCTCGACGATGACCTGCAGGTTCAGGCTGCCCGTGAAGTGGTTCATAAGCGATTATCCGTGCGCGACACCGAAAACCTGGTGCGGCGGCTGCAGCAGGCAAAAAAGAAAAAGGGCAGCAGGCGCGTGGATCCGGATATCCTGAGTTTGCAGAATCGCCTGGGCGAGACCCTGGGCGCCCGGGTCAGGATCCAGCACCAGGCCTCCGGCAAGGGCAAGCTGGTGATCAGCTACAACAATTCCGACGAATTCGAAGGTATCCTCGATCGCCTCGACCTGACTGACTGATAAGAGTTTCTTCCATTGCCCCCACATATTCGCAAATGCTAAAATAGACGGTCTTTGACCGTGTTCGATACTGGCCTCCGGCCACGCGGATGATCAAAGTCAAAGAAACGAATAAAGCTGGAAGGTAAATTGATAGGTCTGAGGATCCAGTCCATGGTCGCCGTGTTGCTGGCTCTTCTGTCGTTATTGGCGGGTCCGGTGGCGGCTTACTCATCATTGTTCGGCAGCCTGGCGGTATACCTGCCGGGATTGATGTTTACCGTTCTGGTGATGAGAAAAATCGGTGGCGACAGCGCAGTTTTTCTACGCACAGCGATGCTTGCGGAGTTTGGCAAGCTCGCCCTGACCGGGTTGCTCTGCGCAATGGTCTTCATTTGGGTGAAGCCCCTGGCAGCCGGATATTTTTTCCTCGGAATGATCGGCGTGCTGATCGCAAGCTGGTTTGGCCTGGCGAAGGTTTTCCGGGGACAGTAAAAAATACCTGATAAGCACTTGAATTTTGGCAGTTTGAACATATTATCCCGATGGGCGCGGCGCAGTCGCTTCCGATCGGAAAACGCAGTAAATAGCAGGATACGGAATGGCTGGCGGTAGCGAAAATATCACCACGGGTGAATACATCAGGCACCATCTGCAGAACCTCACTTTCGGACAACATTCCGACGGTAGCTGGGGCCTGGCCCATTCGGCCGAAGAAGCAACGGCCATGGGGTTCTGGGCTTTTAACGTTGACACCGTTTTCTGGGCAATTGTGCTGGGCGTGGCGTTTTTCGTATTATTCAGAAACGTTGCCAAAAAAGCCAACTCCGGCGTCCCCACGCGATTTCAATCAGCAATTGAAATGATTGTTGAGTTTGTCGACAACAGCGTGCGTGAATCTTTTCATGGCACCAGCAAGTTCATCGCTCCGTTGGCGTTGACCCTGTTCGTCTGGGTCTTCTTCATGAATTTCATGGATCTGATCCCCGTTGACTGGCTGCCCTGGGTGGCTCAGCAGGCAGGTGTCCATTATCAGAAGGTTGTTCCCACGACTGACGTTAACGCCACCATGGGCATGGCTATCACCGTCTTCATCCTGATCCTGTATTTCAGCATCAAGATCAAAGGCGTTGGTGGCTTTATCGCTGAAATGACCGGCCAGCCCTTTGCTTCCAACAGCATGGCCGGCAAGATCGCGTTTTTCGTACCCAACCTGTTACTGGAAACGATAGCCCTGATTGCAAAGCCGGTGTCACTCGGACTTCGGCTGTTCGGCAACCTGTATGCTGGTGAATTGATTTTTATTCTGATCGCATTGATTTTTACCGCGGGGTCGGGATTGATCGCAGCGGGTCTCAGTTCGATTTTCGGGGAGCACATCCCGGCCTGGTTCTGGGTCTTGGCCACTGCCAGTGTTTTCACCACCTTGTGGCTGAATCTCAAAGGTGTGCTTGATAATAAAAAGACACTCTGGCTGTTGCTGGTTGAGATACTGCTGATCGGTGGCCTGGCTTTCCTCGGCGGCCAGTTAATGCACTTTGTCTGGGCGGCGTTTCACCTGATTATTGTGACGCTGCAAGCCTTTATTTTCATGATGCTGACCATCGTGTACCTGAGCATGGCTCACGAACACCATTGAGCAGCTGAGTTTTTTGGTTGTAAGTTTTTATTTTTTTAATAGGCAATTTTTTGAGAACGGGAGTTATCGATGGAAACTGTAATTGGTATGACCGCAATCGCTGTAGCCCTGCTGATCGGTCTGGGCGCACTCGGCGTTGGTATCGGAGTGGGCATCCTGGGCGGTCGTCTGCTGGAAGGTTCTGCTCGTCAGCCTGAACTGGCTCCGATGCTGCAGGGTAAATTCTTCCTGGCTATCGGCCTGCTTGACGCCGTCGCGATGATCGGTGTGGGTATTGCGTTGTTCTTCACCTTCGCAAATCCGTTTGTCGGCCAGCTGCAGGCTGTGGGTGGTTAATTCTACAGCCGACATGCGCCCGCCCGGTGTTCCGGGCAGGTAAACCGAACATCTAGACGAGGTAAGGCATGAATATCAATGCCACTTTAATATTGCAGTCAATCGCGATGATGATCTTCGTGTGGTTCTGCATGAAGTTCCTCTGGCCGCCGCTGCTGAAAGCCATGGACGAACGCCGTGAGCGTATCGCCGAAGGCCTGGCAGCCTCTGACCGGGCCGAGAAAGAACTGGAAAAGGCAAAGGTCGAGGTTGACGTGCAGATCCGTGAAGCCCGTGACAAGGCGGGTGAAATCGTGGACCAGGCCAACCAGAGGCATTCACAGATCCTGGATCAGGCGAAAGACGATGCGACTGCTGAGCGTAGCCGCCAGGTGACTGCGGCGGAAGCAGATATCGTCCAGGCCTCCAATCAGGCGCGCGAAGAACTTCGCAAGTCAGTGGCCAGCCTGGCGGTGCTGGGTGCTTCACAGATTCTCGGGAAAGAAGTCGACGAGGACACACATCGTGAACTGCTCGACAAGCTGATCGCCGAGATCTGAACATGAGCAGCCTCACGACATTGGCACGCCCTTATGCGAAAGCCGCATTCGAACTGGCTCAGAGTGAGCAAGCCCTGGCAGCCTGGGGCGACATGCTGAGCCTGGCCAGCGAAATAGTAGTGGAGGAATCCATGACTGCTGTGCTGGAAAACCCGCATGTCAGCGACTCGCAGGCCGTTAAAATCATTACGGAAACTGCGGGTGAAGCCTTCAACGACCGGTTCAGGGATTTCCTCTCCGTTCTGGCTGCCAACGGGCGCATGCTGTTGTTGCCACAAATCACCAGTTTGTATCAGCGCCTGCGCGAAGAGGCTGAAAAGCGTATGCGTGTGAAGGTCGTTTCGGCCCTGCCGCTGGATGATGACCAGGCTGCCCGCATGCGTGAAGCGCTGGCGCGCCGCTTTGACCGCGAAATCGAGTTGGAAAGTGAAATTGACGCAGATGTCATTGGCGGAGCAGTGGTTTATGCGGGTGACCAGGTCATTGACGGTTCCTTGCGCGGCAGGGTGCAAAAACTGTCCAACAGCCTCTTGAATTGATTTGAAGAATAATTTAACGGATTGCCACAAAAGTGGTGATCACATGGGAAAAAAATAATGCAGACGACATTGAATCCATCCGAAATCAGCGAGCTGATCAAAAAGCGCATTGAAGATCTGAATATATCGGCTGAGGCACGCAACGAAGGCACCGTTGTGAGTGTCTCAGATGGTATTGCACGCCTCCATGGCCTTGAAGACGCCATGCAGGGCGAAATGATCGAGTTCCCCCGTAATACCTTTGGACTGGCGCTCAACCTCGAGCGGGATTCAGTCGGTACAGTGATCCTGGGGGACTACGCTCACATTACCGAAGGCGACACGGTCAAATGCACCGGGCGAATCCTCGAAGTGCCGCATGGACCCGGCTTGCTGGGTCGGGTAGTGGACGCGCTGGGTAACCCGATTGACGGACAGGGGCCTATTGAAAATGATGGTTTCGCGCCGATTGAAAAAGTGGCGCCCGGCGTCATCTGGCGTAAATCGGTTGATCAGCCTGTTCAAACCGGTCTGAAGTCGATTGACTCTATGGTTCCGATCGGACGCGGTCAGCGCGAACTGATCATTGGCGACCGCCAGATTGGTAAGTCGGCCATCGCCATCGATACCATCATCAACCAGGTGGCCTCAGGTATTAAGTGTGTCTATGTAGCCATTGGTCAGAAGCAGTCCACCGTAGCCAACGTGGTCGCGAAGCTTGAAGAACATGGCGCCATGGAGCATACCATCGTGGTTAATGCTTCGGCTTCAGAGTCCGCCGCCATGCAGTACATTGCACCGTATTCGGGCTGCACCATGGGCGAATATTTCCGTGACCGGGGCGAAGACGCCCTGATTATTTACGATGATCTGACCAAGCAGGCCTGGGCTTATCGCCAGGTTTCTTTGCTGCTGCGTCGCCCGCCGGGCCGTGAAGCTTATCCGGGTGACGTGTTCTATCTGCATTCCCGCCTGCTCGAGCGTGCGGCGCGGGTGAACGAAGAATATGTTGAGAAGTTCACTGATGGAAAAGTGACGGGCAAAACGGGCTCATTGACGGCTTTGCCGATTATTGAGACGCAGGCAGGCGACGTCTCCGCCTTCGTTCCGACCAACGTGATTTCCATCACCGACGGACAGATATTTCTTGATTCCGACATGTTCAATGCGGGCGTTCGCCCGGCTGTTCACGCTGGCCTGTCCGTCTCCCGCGTGGGTGGTGCGGCCCAGACCAAGGTCATCAAGAAATTGGGTGGCGGTATTCGACTGGCCTTGTCGCAGTATCGCGAGTTGGCCGCCTTCGCGCAGTTTGCCTCTGATCTTGACGATGCAACCCGCAAGCAGCTTGACCGCGGACAGCGCGTGACGGAGCTGATGAAGCAGAAGCAGTACAGCCCATTGTCCGTTGGCGAGATGGCGGTTTCGCTATTCGCGGCGGATCGGGGTTACCTGGATGACGTTGAAATGCTGAAGATTGGCGCATTCGAAGCGGCTGTGATTGATTACATGGCTTCCTCCAGAGCTGAGCTACTGGCTGCGCTGAATGAAGGTGACTGGAATGAAGATCTCGAGTCGCAGCTGGTCGCGGCCCTGGACGACTTCAAGGCTACCGGTTCCTGGTAGGCGCAGCGGCTAAAACACAGGAGCAAGCCAAATATGGCAAGCGGAAAGGAAATTACAGGCAAAATCCAGAGCATTGGAAACACCATGAAGGTGACTTCCGCCCTGGAGATGGTTTCTGCCAGTAAAATACGTAAATCCCAGGACCTGATGAGCGCCAGCCGTCCGTATATACGGATGATGCGGAGGATCAGCGGACACCTGAGCAAGGCCAATCCGGAAATACGTCACCCTTTCACGGTCGAGTACGAAACCGTAGAGAAGGTCGGATACATCATTGTTTCCACGGACCGGGGTCTGTGCGGTGGTCTCAACAACAACCTGTTCAGAATGGCCCTGGCGGATATGCTCGAGTGGCAGGGCAAAGGTGTTGGCGTAAACCTGGTTACCTTCGGTAAAAAAGCATCATCATTTTTCAAAAATGTAAATGTCGAGATGATGGGCCATGTCAGTGGTCTGGGTGAAAAACCCCAGATTGAGGATTTGATCGGAGCGGTCCGGATCATGCTGGAGGCTTACCGGGACAATGGCATACAGCGTCTGTACATCGTTGCCAACGAGTTCATCAACACGATGACCCAGAAGCCGACCATCATACAGGTGCTGCCTTTGCCGCCGAGCGATGATGAAGAAATCAAGGACATATGGGACTACATTTACGAACCCGATGCCAAGTCATTGCTGGATGCGGTATCGGTACGTTATATCGAGGGCATGATTTACCACGCCGTGTTGGAAAACCTGGCGTCGGAACATGCCGCACGAATGTTGGCGATGAAGAACGCAACAGACAACGCGGGTGACCTGATCGATGAGTTGAAGCTGGTCTATAACAAGACCCGCCAGGCAGCCATCACCCAGGAAATTTCGGAAATTGTTGGCGGCGCGGCAGCAGTTTAAACATATATTTTTATTCGGAGCGAGTTTTATGAGTGCTGGAACAATTGTTCAGGTAATCGGTGCCGTCGTAGACGTTGAGTATGAGCGCGAAGCCATGCCCAAACTGTTCGACGCTTTGACCGTCGATAACACGGAA
>Ga0209578_10003988_pt1 | contig 10876 bp, 10 predicted proteins | sample tdAd472_FD_187127 | JGI IMG/M metagenome (GOLD analysis project Ga0209578, IMG submission 187127) | Marine sediment microbial communities from the Atlantic coast under amendment with organic carbon and nitrate - tdAd47.2 (SPAdes)... | ecosystem: Environmental > Aquatic > Marine > Coastal >...
GCATCGCTGGAAAGCGTCGCGCGGCGCTGCAGGGCGATCAGCGCCAGCGCGCCCAGCGCGGCAATGACGAAGACACTGCCGGTGATCGATACGTCGAACAGCACCGCCAGCGCAACGCCCAGCAATGCCGAATGCGCCATGGTGTCGCCGAAGTACGCCATCCGCCGCCAGACGATGAAACAACCGAGCGGCCCGGCAATCAATGCGACCCCGACCCCGGCAAGCATGGCGCGCAGCAGAAATTCATCCATGATGATCATGCTCCGGATGCGTGCAGGCGGTGTGATCGTCGTTGCCTTCCACATGGACGACGCGGCCGTCCGGCAAATGCCGATGGTCGTGGTGGTGGTGATACACCGCCAGCGCCTCGGCGGCGCGCGTGCCGAACAGGGATCTGTATTCCGGGCTTTCCGCAACGGTCTGTGGCGTCCCCGAACAGCACACATGACCGTTCAGGCAAACCACCGTATCGGTTGCCGCCATGACAATGTGCAGATCGTGCGATATCAGCAGGATGCCGCAATTGTGCCGCCGCCTGAGATCGGCGATCAGTTCATATAGGGCGATCTCGCCGGTGGCGTCGACACCCTGCACCGGCTCGTCGAGCACCAGCAAATCCGGTGCCGTAATGATCGCGCGCGCCAGCAACAAACGCTGGAACTCGCCGCCCGACAATACCTGCACGTCGCGGTCCGAAAACGCAGACAGCCCGACCTCGTCCAGCGCCTTGTCGATCAGCGCCGCCGGATGACGCCCGGTCAACGTCATGAAGCGGCGGACCTTCAAAGGCATGGTCCAGTCGATGGTCAGCTTCTGCGGGACATACCCGACGCGCAATCCCGGCGTGCGATCGATCGTGCCCGCGTCGTGGCCGATCAAGCCCAGCATGGCGCGCACCGTCGTGCTTTTGCCCGAACCGTTCGGCCCGATCAGCGTCACGATCTCGCCGCGATGCACCTGCAGGTCGATATTCTGAATCAACCATCGCTGCCCGTGGCGCACACCAACGCCCTTCGCCGCAATCAGCGGACGCGCGGGGGCTTCGGGTAAATCACCGGTTGCATCCATTATGTTATATCATTACAAATCAATCAGATCGACACAACACTCATTACAGGAATTGCCCACATGATCAACGTTCGCGCCGGTATTGTATCGGGTTTCTTCTCGCTCGCCGTTTCTCTCGCGCCGGCTCCGGCGTCGGCGGAACCGGTGCGCGTCGTGACTTCGATCAAACCGGTGCATTCACTGGCGTCGATGGTCCTCGAAGGTATCGCCGAGCCGCATCTGATCGTGCGCGGCGCAAACTCCCCGCACGGCTATGCAATGCGCCCATCCGACGCCAGCGCGTTGACCCATGCCGATGCGGTGTTCTGGATCGGTCCGGCAATGGAAACGTTCATGGTGAAAGCGCTTGAATCGCTGCCCGGCAAAGCCCGCGTCGTCGCCTTGATGGACGACGAGGAAGATCATGGCGAGGCGCAAGGCCACGAGCATGATCACGACCAAGACAAAGCCAAGGAAGCAGCGCATAAACACGAGGAGCACGAACACGATAAGGAAAAGGCGCACGCCGACGAGCACGATCACGGCCATGATCATGGCGGCGTTGATCCCCATGTTTGGCTCGACCCGGAACATGCCGCCGAAATGGTCGAACACATCGCCGAGACCATGACGGCGATTTTACCGGCCGAAGCCGCCAGAATTGAAGGAAACCGCGACCGTGCACTGGCGACATTGCACGCAATGGAAGACGATATCCGCAAAATGGTCGAGCCTTACAAAAACGAGCATGTCGTCGTATTGCACGACGCCTATGGCCATTTTACCCGCCACTTCGGTCTTAAAGGGTTCATCCCGCTCACCGTCAGTCCGGAACACAAACCCAGTCCCGGACAGATTCGCGAAGTGCGCCACGAGATCAAGGAAGAAAACATACGTTGCGTCTTCGCCGAGCCGCAGTTTCCCGACACGCATATCAAGCTTCTAATCGAAGGCAGCGGTGCCAAGGCGGCCACCATGGACCCGCTCGGCGCGAACCTCGAGCCAGGCCCCGGACTTTACCCGAAACTGCTGCGTAATCTCGGCAGCGCGTTCAAGGATTGCCTTTCCGGAACATCGTGACCACCGGCGAGCGGCCTCAGGCGGGGACGCGGGCGAAGGTACGCACCTCGATCGAGCGACGCGCCGGGGCATCCGCCGGCGTATCCGGGTGCTCGAACGCGGAATGCGGCGTGAACCGCGCGCGTCCGTCGGTGAGACTGTCATAGCCCTTGATCAGGATCGCTTCCGCCGTCGTCATCTCGGGGAAATAGAACCAGCGCTGGCCGTCCCGATGCGCGACGCTGTAAATCCGCCCGACGCGCCCACCCTGACGCTCGTTGATGATCCGGGTTTCGACCAGATCATCCGTCTGCATGCTGGATGCATCCAACAGCGCCAGCGGCATGCGCAGCACCGGCTCGACAATCGGCCGCCAGACGTTGACCTGCACGATCCGGTCCTTGCTCCAGGCGTCGGCCCGTTCGTCGCCGATCATGTCGCGAAGCCGGCTCGGCCCCGAGGTTTCAGTGTAGTCATTGTGCGCGTGGGCGGCGGGACGCCGATACGTCGTCGTAGGATCGGTGACGCGCAACGTGTGGTCGAAGATTTCAACCTCGGCAGCGCCTGTCGCGTCGGCGACGATCTTGCGGATTTCGGGGTAATAAACCCGTTCGACTTCGGCATTGTCCTCGAAGTCCGTGACCGCGCTCGGCGCGTGCAGGAAGGCAAACCCTTCCTTGTCGATGGAAAAGCTCGACGCGGCATCGCGACCGCTGGCAATCAGAACGTCGCGCAGGTCCAGTCCGCCCCGGCGCGTCGCGCCATGGTCGTCTTTCGGCACGATCACGGTCGGCGGCTCACCGTTCGGATCGGCGAACAACAGCTCGGCGCGGACGTGGCGCGGGTCGGCAACTTGTCTGATGATCTCGGTCATGGCGTTTCTCCTCGCCGCAGAATGTGCCCCCATTATGAATTTTGAACAATGGTATAAATGTAATGTCGCGTATGTTGTTCCTGCATGGAACAAATAGAACTAATCACACTTTTGAATTGTTATAAACTTTATATTTACGACGCGACATATCATCGACCATGAATATGAGTGGAAATCGCGGACAAGATGAATTATAGTGCATTGCAACACGTGATTCGCAGCGCCTAGGCGATTTTGCCGGCAAAGGATGTAATAATGGTAGACGACGCAATGCTCGCAGGAGCCGCACAAGCAGCGGAATTCCTCAAGTCCCTCGGCAACGAGAACCGGCTTTTGATCCTGTGCCACCTCAGCGAAGGCGAAATGTCGGTGTCGGAGTTGGAATCGGTGCTCGGGCTGCGTCAGCCGACCCTGTCCCAGCAACTGGCGCGTTTGCGCACGGATGAGCTTGTGGAAACGCGCCGCGACGGCAAGACCATATATTATTCGCTGGCCAGCGACGACGTCGGCAAAACCCTCGAGTTGATGTACAACCTGTTTTGCTCGGCGGAAGCCAAAGCAGCGCGCGAAAAAATGGCTGCGGCACGTAAAAGCGCCGCAGCCTGAAGTCTTTCAGAAATTTAAACCCGAACCTTACTTTGCCGACGCCTCTTTCATGAAGGCGATCAGGTTCTGTACGTCTTCGTCCTTTTTGATGCCGCCGAACGCCATCCGTGTGTTGGCTTTCTTCTTGCCGATCACACCGCCCAGATACCCTTTCGGGTCGGCGACGAACGCGCTGAGCGTCTCGTCGTTCCAGACCAGGCCCTTTTCACCGGCGGCCTTGAAGTCCTTCGAGTATTTGTAGCCGCTGAAGGCCGCCGCCCCGCGCCCAAAGACGCTTTGCAGGCTCGGCCCGACCCGGTTCTTCGGGCTGTCGATCATATGGCAGCCTTTGCATTTGTTGAACACCGTGCGCCCGGCCACCGGATCGCCGCTGGGTGCGGCTGCGACCTGTTCGGTCGCCGGCGCCTTGCCGCCTTCGCCCATATCCGGCGTACCCTCGGCACCGGTTTCCGGCGTTACGTCAAGAACCCGTGCCCGTCCGATGACCTTGATCTCGGACTTGCAGTTTTTCATGCACGCCTCGCCCTTCGGCTGCGCGTCGGGGCGCGGATCCATGAAGAAATTGGCCTGGTTCGGCATCTTGATGGTGCCGATTGTGTCCTTGGTGACTTCGAAATCCTCGTCGATCACGTCGTTCATGAACAACAGATACGCGGTCAGCGAATAGACTTCGTCGTTGCTGAGGCTCTGCGCATCGCCGAACGGCATGGCGCGCTTGATGTAGTCGAACACGGTCGACGCATACGGCCAGTAGCTACCGATGGTCTTTTCCGGACGCATATCCCTGAGCGTTCCGTGACCGCCGATCAGGACCGGATAACGGCCGCCGCCTTCGCCGAATTCACCGTGACACAATGCACATTTGATAAGGTACACACGTTCGCCCTCGCCGGACGTACCGTGCCCTGCCGGTGCCCCCTGGCCGTCCGGACGGACGTCGATGTCCCAACTCTGGATTTCTGCCGACGTCGGCGTCCGACCGACCCCGTCGTATTTGCGTTCCGCCGCGGAAAGCGATCCCGCGACAGCAAAGCTCAGCGCCAGTGCGCAAGCGGTTCCCTTAAGCCAAACGGACATTTTCCACCTCGCCAGTCTTGGTGACGTGCCACGTCTGAATGGCATTGTTGTGATAGATCGAGTTGACGCCCCGGACTTTCTGCAGCTCCGCCATTTGCGGCTGTACATATCCGGTTTCGTCGATGGCGCGGCTTTGCAGATAGACCGGTTCGCCGTTCCATTCCCAGCCGTCGAGGTAGAACCGGGTCATGCACTTGGTCAGCACGGGACCTTCGAGGCGCGCTTCGGTCCAGTTCTTGCCGCCGTCGAGCGACACGTCGACGCGTTTGACGGCGCCGCGGCCCGACCATGCGAGACCGGAAATCACGTTCGGCCCCATGGAGACCAGCGGGTTTTCCGGGCACGGGCTGGTGATCACGGACTTGCAGTCCATTTCCCACGTAAAGCGTCGCGCACGGCCGTCCGGCATCAGATCGGTGTACTTCGAGGTTTCCTCGCGGGCCTGCCAGGATTCGTCGCCGACTTCGATACGGCGCAGCCATTTGACCCACATGTTGCCTTCGAAACCCGGCACCACGAGACGCAGCGGATAGCCCTGCTCGGTCCGCAGCCGCTCGCCGTTCATGGCAAACGCCACCATGCAGTCGTCGAGCGCCTTGGCGATCGGGATCGAGCGGTTCATGCCGGCGGCATCACCGCCTTCGACCATCAGCCACTTTGCCTTGGTGCTGATACCGGCTTCCTCGAGAAGCAGCTTCAGCGGCACGCCGGTGTATTGCACGCAGTGAATCATGCCGTGCGTGAACTGCACGCCGTTCAACTGGGCGTTTCGCCATTCCATGCCGCCGTTTGCGGCGCATTCGAGGAAGAAGAACTTGGACACCCGCGGCAGACGCAAAAGGTCTTCCATCGTGAACAGCAGCGGCCGGTCGACCATGCCGTGGATCATCAGGCGATGCTGTTCCGGATCGACATCCGCGGCACCGCCGTGATGACGTTCGAAACAGATACCGTTCGGCGTGACGATGCCTTCGAGCGCATAGAGCGGCGTGAAGTTGATCGAGGCTTCGCGCGTCGCCGTCAGCCATTCGACGGAGCGGCGCACGACGGTCGATTCATATTCGGACGGCTTGCCGTAAGGCGCATCGTCGACACTGGCGCCGAGTTGGCGGCTCCAGTCCGGAATACCCAGACCTGCGGCCAACGCGCCCGTAGCCGCCGCCAAAGTACCGGTCGCCGCTGCCGCAGTACCGGTCGCCGCTGCCGCAGTACCGGCAAGCCCCGCCTTCAGGAACTGCCGCCGCGGCACTGCAACGCTTTCCTGCTGCGGTGTTTCGGAATTCTTTTTGCTCATGACGATGCCCTTCCCGGTTGCTGACGCAACGGTTGTTATATATTCATTATTTATATTATATAAAATTCGAATATATTGTCCAGTGCGAGGAACGGAATTCGCGATTTTATCCGGTCTTCATCGCTCGAACATATTCGTGGAATTTCTGCCGAGCATAGGCTTTTTCCTCGACGTATTTGAACATGGCGAGGAAATGCCCCGGCTTGAAATAGCCAGGGATCCGCGCGACTTCGCTGTCACGGCCGCTCTTGCCTTCGGCGGATGCCGGGTCGTCGGTGAAGAACTGGATCGTCGGCGTAAAGCGAACCTGCCACTTGCGCGCCAGTTCCTTTTCCGACAGTTCCTCGCCGTCGAAATCGGTGACGACGCGGGACCCGATGATGTTCAGTTGCAAGACGGTGAACTTCGATTTCACGTAATCGAGGATTTCCGGCTGTGCCAGATTGACGCGGTGCGTTTCCTTGCAGTACGGGCAGCCCTTGAGTTCCCAGAAAATCGCAAACCGCTTACCGTTCTTCTTCGCCTCGGCAAGGTCTTCATTCAGGATCAGGAACGAGTCCAGAAACCACGGCTGCACGATCAGCCCGTCGTCGTTGTATTTCAACTCGTCGGCGGCCAGCGCACCGGGCCAACCGGCAACGGCCCCCGCTGCGGCAGCAAGAGCCAATTGTTGGAAACGGCGGCGCGTCAGGGTATTTTTTTGCACGGGAACCTCTAAACGTATTCCTATAAATGAATGTGTAGTTTACTCTTTGCCGTCGTTCCCGCCAAGATGGCAATTGCAATTCAAGCAGGATACCGAACTTCGATGTTACGTCTTTCCGCCGCTTTTTTCGCTGTGATTCTACTCTGCACCGGCCCGGCACGCGCCGATGCCGACAGCACCTTCCACGCCAAGATGAACGAAGCGTATGCCGGGTACCGCGCGGCGACGAGTTATCTGCGGACCGGAAATCCCGGGCTGGCGTCGCTTGAAATCGCCGGGGCATTGGATACCTGGCGCGAAGTTATGGTCACGTACGGCGCGGCTCCACCGCCTGCCTATGCCCAGGATGCGCAACTTGGCGACACGCTGAGCGCCATCGGCAAAAGGCTCGAAAGCGCCCTCGGCGCCGCCGAGAACGGTGACGCGGAGAAGGCCACCGAAAGCCTGGGCCCGGTGCGCGACATGATCTACGATCTGCGCAAACGCAACGGCGTGCGGCTGTACGCAGACTGCATCACCGAGTTGAACCGGGCCGTGGAGCCGCTGTACAAGCACCGCCATAAAGCGCCGGACCTTGGCAATCCGAGCGTGCGCCGCCAGCTTGTGTCGGAAAGCGAGACCTACGCGGCATTGCTTGACGAGTGTCGTGGCATGGCGCCGGCGGCGTACACGGACGACGCCGAGTTTATCCGCCTGTTCGACGGCACCCGGGATTCGATACAGTCGATGTTTCCCGCCATCGACAGTGGCGATCCGAACCGGGTGATCAATGTGCTCCGGGAATTGCGGTCGTTCGACCGGATTATCTATTTCCGCTTCGGCGGCTGACGTCAGCCGACGGTGCCGAGCGACGGGAAAAGTTCCAATAGCCAGTAAGCGACGTCGGCGACATTGCCGGTCAGGAACAGGATACCGGTCAGTATCAGAAACACCCCGATCACCTTTTCGACGGTGCCCATGTGCTTACGGATACCCGGCATGATCTTCAGTAAATGCCCGATCCCCAATGCCGCGATCAGGAACGGTATGCCGATCCCGGCGGCATAGCTGCCCAACAGAAGCGTGCCGTGCGTCACCGATTCCTCGCTGCCGGCCATCATCAGGATCGCCGCCAGCACCGGCCCGACGCAGGGCGTCCAGCCGAAAGCGAATGCCAACCCCATCAGAAACGCGCCCAGCAGTCCGACCGGCTTGGCCGGTCCGTGAAACCGCGCTTCGCGGTACAGCAACGGAATTTTGACGATGCCGAGGAAGTGCACACCCATGATGATGATCAGCACGCCTGCGAAACGGCCGATCCACAGCATGTTGTCGGCCAACAGTTGGCCCAGATACGACGCGGTGGCGCCAAACAGGATGAAGACTGCCGAAAAGCCGAGAACGAAGAACAGCGCCGACATGAACACGCGGCGGTTGGCACCTTCGGGGGGGCCGTCATCGCCGGTCATTTCGGACAGGCTGACACCGCCGATGAAACACAGGTACGGCGGCACCAGCGGTAGCACGCAGGGCGACAGGAAGCTCAGCAACCCGGCGACAAAGGCACCGGCAAACCCGATATCAAGACCTGCCATGGCAAACCCGTTCCATTATTTTCAAATCGCGGCCCCAAACGGAACCAAAGGAAGCGTCAGGCGCCCCGGACCGTCACGGTCTGGTTCTCCGGAATGACGACGTTCTTCTTCTTGGCGATGTAACCGGCGACCAGATCGTACGCGGGCGGCCCCTCGGTGCCTTCGTTGACCGATGCCCAACCGGCGACGACATAATTGCGCTCCGGATCGATCGGCTTGCCGTCCTTCAGCGTCGTCATGTTGGAAATGCGCGATCCGATCTGCTTGTCGACATCGATGGTATAGGCCATGCCGCCGACGCGAACCATGTCGCCGCCCTGCTGGTAGTACGGATCCTTGTTGAACAGGTTGTCGCCCACGTCCTCGAGGATTTCCTTGATGAACGAGCCCTTCATTTCCGTGCGGTACACGTTCGGATACGTGATCGAGGTGTGGTGATGCACGTGCTCGACGGTGATTTCCTGACCCGGCAGCAGGCTGGAGCCCCACCGGAAACCCGGCGACAACGCGATTTCAGCGTCGCGTTCTTCCAGAAGCGCCTGACAGATCAGATCGTCAAAGGTCCCGTTGAAGTTGCCGCGCCGGTACAGCGTGGTATCGGCAACCCCCAGAACCCTCTCGATCTCGGCCTTGTGCGGCGCGCGGATCTTTTCGACCAGCGCGGTCATTTCCGCATCCGGCGCGATCACATCGGAGAACACCGGGATCAACTTGAAGCGGTACGCGTTCACCTTGCCGCCCTGCACGTCGAGGTCGAGGCGCGACAGGAATTTGCCGTGACTGCCCGACGCGACGAGGATCGTGTTGTTGACGATCTCGACTTTCGGCAACGCATCGTGCGTGTGACCGGTCAACACCACGTCGATCCCGCTGACGCGGCTGGACAGCTTGCGGTCGACATCAAAGCCGTTGTGCGACAGCAAGACCACAAGCTGCGCCCCTTCGGCGCGGGCATTGTCGACATGCTTCTGAACGGTCTTTTCATTGATGCCGAACGACCATTCGGGGATCAGGTAGCGCGGGTTGGCGACCGGCGTATAGGGGAACGCCTGTCCGATGACGGCAACCTTGACGCCGCCGCGATCGAAGAACGCGGTGGATTCGAAGACCGGCTCTTTCCATTCCGTATCCGTGACGTTGCCCGCCAGGAACGGGAACTTGAGCATGTCCTTGAGTTCGTTGACCCGGTCCTGCCCATAGGTGAATTCCCAGTGCGCCGTCATGGCATCGAGGCCCAATGCGTTCTGGACATTCACCATGTCCTCGCCCTGGGTTTCCAGCGACGTGTACGACCCCTGCCACGTATCGCCACCGTCCAGGAACAGAGTGTTGTTCGGACGTTCGGCGCGGATCGCCTTGACCAGCGTCGCCATGCGGTCGATGCCGCCGACGCGGCCGTACTCCTTGGCCAGTGCCGTGAAGTCCTCGCTGGCCAGCGCATAGGCCTCGGGCGTGCCGGGCTTGATGCCGTAGTGGCCGAGGAAATCCTTGCCGGTGATGTGCGGCGGCAGACCTTCGACCTCGCCGACACCGATATTGTACGAGGGTTCGCGGAAATAGATCGGCGTCAACTGCGCGTGCAGATCGGTGAAATGCAGCAGCGTCACCTGGCCTAAAGGATCGAATTCCAGAAGGCTGGCCTGATCGATTTTCTGTTGCGCCATGGCGCGGCCAAACGGCATTGCGGTTCCGGCGACAGCCGCCGTGGCGGCGGCGAGATGGAAGAATTCGCGACGGGAGATCACGGCGCAGACCCTCTGTTCAAAATGTCAAAAAAAGAAAGACCGGAGGGGTGTTCGACCCCTCCGATCCAGATTGAGGCTTATCAGTTGCGGACCGCGGGGGTCTCGACAGGCAGCCCCTGGCCACGCCATTTCGTGTACAGCTCAAGGCCCGTGTATTCGTCCGAGCCGTAAGCGAACGGCGTTGCACGAACCATCTTGTTGCATCCACGGAAACGGCGATGCACGGAACCGACTTTCTGCCATTTCAGGCGGTAGGTCGGGAAGCCGTTGATCTGCCCCTGCGTGAGGGTGTTGGCGCGGATAATCCCGCCCGCATTGTCCTCGTGGCAGTGCTTGCAGGCCAGATCAAGCTGACCGCGGCGCTCGTAATAGAACGCCTTGCCCTTTTCAAAGGCCGCCGCCGCCGGACCGTCGATCTTCACGTTGACCGGCATGCCGAGCGACTGCGTGTTGACGAACGTGGTCATCGACAGCATTTCGCTCGATTCCCACTTATACGGCTTGGCTTCCATGCGCTTTTCAAGGCAGTAGTTGATCTGATGCTCGACGGTTTGCACCTTGCCGAGTTCCTGATCGTACTTGGGGTACGTCGCCGCGACGCCCTTCATGCTCTCGCCCGATTCGCCGTGACAGCTTGCACACGATTTACCGGCCTTGCCGTTCACCGTGCCCCAAAGCTCCGTGCCCTGCTCTACCCAAAGCATGCCGGGGTTCTGGAAGTTGTCGACCTGCATGGCCCGGCTTTCGTCGGTCATGTAGGTGTAGCCGCTGCGCACATCGCCAACCTGATACTGCCCCCAATCGGTGGCATCGGCGGTATTGGCGAACACGCTCGCGCCGACGGCAATCGCCGCCGACAGTAACGTGATCTGTTTCCAGTTCGTTTTCATAGGT
>Ga0209578_10003996_pt1 | contig 10861 bp, 6 predicted proteins | sample tdAd472_FD_187127 | JGI IMG/M metagenome (GOLD analysis project Ga0209578, IMG submission 187127) | Marine sediment microbial communities from the Atlantic coast under amendment with organic carbon and nitrate - tdAd47.2 (SPAdes)... | ecosystem: Environmental > Aquatic > Marine > Coastal >...
GCGCAGCTCATCGATACCCTGCTCGATTGATTCGACGTTGGTTGCCTGAATGAGGTGATGGCCGCGCAAATAACGACGATATGCCTCCGGGTTGTCGGTACGACCGGATGCCGCCGGGTTTTGCTGCTTGTCTGACAACTGCAACTGCAGGCTGTCCTTAATCGCCGCAACGATCGAACGTTCGAGATAGATCACCTCGTCGAGCGGCCGCACGAGTTTCTCACCCCACAGCTGCGACTCGTCATGCAGGCTCGTCAGCGATGCCGATACGACGAGGTTGTCGCCGACCAGTTCGAGCCGGCCACGAATCGCGCTGTCGGCGCCGAATTCCTGTTGTAGCTTCTCGATCCCGGCGCCGCTTTCGGCAAAGCGAAACGACGCCGTCCTGGCGACGACCCGGATATCCGGAAAACCCGAAAGCCAGTTGATCAGGTTCTCGGCAATACCGTCAGTCAGGTAGCGCAACTCCTCGTTACCGCTGGCGTTCTCGAAGGGCAGGACGACTATCGACCGTGTTGCCAGGGTTTGCCTTGCGAGCGGCTCGACAGTGGCCGGTGTTACGCGCCAGTACCAGGCGGCAGCCATCAGTGTTGCGACGCCGAAAACTACATAGCTACTCACCTCGACCCGCGAGAACCGTTGCCTCCCTGCCTCCCCGTGGCGCCAGTTCCAGACGATGCCGACCGGAAACAACCCGACGGCGACGATCATGCCGGCTGTCAGGAAACGTGTGTCGAGATCGTAATTATTGATGAAGAATTCGATCGCCTGCAGCAGCACGAATGCCATGCTCGGCCAGGCAATGAGAACGCGCCAGACGCGTCGCTCTCTGAATTGTTCGATTAGCCCCCCCATGCACCGGGGAGTTTAACCCGAAAAAGCAAACGGCCCCGAAACGGGGCCGCTGCTTTTATCTTCTTACTGGTGTTGCGCTAGTTCTGGTACGTAACCCGCAGATAGCCGACGCGTCCCGGCAGGTCGTGCGAGACCGGGCTCATGCCGATAACGCCACAGGCGTCACACAACGGCGGATCTTCGTCGAGCAGGTTGTTGAGGCCGAGGGTCAGCGTCAACGCATCATCCATGATGTTCGGGTTCCAGCTCAGGCGCAGGTCCGTGAACATGGCCGAATCCAGCGTGCTGCCACTGTCGAGCGTCATTTCATCGACCCAGCGGAACCTGAGCGAACCATCGAAACGGTTACGACTCCATCCGACCGACGTAACTGCGCGCCACTCGGGGAATGCGCGGAAGAACGTTTCGTCCGGATGCGTGCCGGTCAGGTCGTTGGTCGACTGTGTGCCGTCCGGATTGTTGGTGGTTTCCTTGTACTCATCCAAATGTGTAGCTTTGACATTCAGCGTAAATGTACCAACATTCGTCTCCGGGCTCAGATAGTTGAAGTCGATGTCGAACCCCGACGCGTCGATGCCGCCGATGTTCTGCAGCTCGTTTCGCACTGTGTCCAGCTGACCGGAAGCGGTGCGCGGCGTGTTATCACAAAAGAGCGGATCAAGCGTCTCGACACAGGCGTCGATCAGTTCGCCGGGACTCAGGCCCTGTACGGCATCCGTAATCTCGACAGTGTAATAGTCCAGGGAGAACGTGATGCCATCCGACCAGGCCAGACCCTCAGACCATGCCGGGCTGTAAACAAAGCCGGCCGTGATGTTCTCGGATTCTTCCGGCTGCAGCTGATCGTTACCGGTCGATACCGCAGACAACTGCGGGTTGATCTGGGCAAGGCCCGGAGCAACGCCCAGCGTGGCACAGTTGGCCTGGATGTTAGCGGGTTGTGCAGCATCCCGACCACCATTAGCCGAACCAAGGGTACCCAGATAATCTGCACAAGGATCGAGGAAGTTGAAGTCCTCACGTGCGGCACCACCAAACAGTTCGCCGATGCCCGGCGCCCTGAACCCCGTCGAGAACGAACCGCGAAGAGACAGCTGATCGATCGGCCGCCACAGGCCACTGACCTTGTAGGTCGACTTCGATCCCGATGTGCTGTAGTCCGACTGTCTGCCCGCAATGTTGACCTCGAGCAGGTCGGCGAACGCAGCACCGGAAATCAACGGAATGTTGAGTTCTCCGTAAAACTCGGTCACATCGAATCCACCAGCCGTAGCACCCGAGGGGATACCCGCGGTTTCACCGCTGGCAGCGATCGGGTCCGGTCGGAACGAACCGGAATGATCACGGTATTCGATACCGGTCGCGAATCCCATCATGCCACCGGGAAGTTCGACAACGTCGCCGCCGAAATTGAACGCATAGTTCTTGAGGGTCTGCTCGCTGAAGTCACGTTGCGTATAGCGGACGAAATTGAGCATCTCTTCAGTGATCGAGCCATTGCCATCCGGTCCCTGGCCGCCAAAGTAGTTGAACGGCACGCAATTTGGGACCGTGGCGCAAATCGCCGGGTCGCCCATTGCGATCTGGAGCTTCGCGGCATTGTGCGAGTTGTACTTCTCCTGGAAGCCGCGGTTGTCGCCGTACCCGGCCGTCAGATCCCAATAGAAATTACGGTTCGCTCCCTCGAAGGTGCCCTCGAGTCCAGTTGTGATCATGTAGGTATTGACGTCCTGGAAGAACAAACGCGCGCCCGACTCCAGCGGCCTGCGACCGAAGAACTCGAGGTTGCCGTTGGCCACGGAGAGATCGAGTCCCGTAAAGTTGTACGGGTTCAGAGCGGAAATCACGAAGTTATCCGTGATGCGGCTGCCGCAACCGGCGCCCAGACACAGCGGCTCCGGCGCACCCTTGGTGGCTGACGAGCGGTTCGTGTACGACGCACGTGCGAACAAGTCCACGTTCGGCGCCAGTTCGTGGCGAACGTTGGCGTAGACATTTACACGCTCGTTGGGGGTACGCAGGTAGTTGAATCCCGAGCCGTTGTAGTTGAAACGATCCGCCGTCGAAAACGCATGGAAATCCGCACCGCCGTCCGCATCGTTGGGATCCCATTGCGGAATGTTTGCACCGCCGTCATTCAGGACGCCGTCGTTTAGCGCGATGTCCTGGAAACCACCACCAGGTCCGATATTCGGCCCGAAGACCAGGCGCGCCTGCGGTGTGAACGAGGAGCAGCCACCGGCCGCGCAACTCGTCGCATCCGGGCTCGGATATGCGGAACGGGCGCGATCCCATGTCTCGACGCCGCGCTCATCCCGGTAACCCATGCTCAGTACGAAATGGGTGGTGTCATTGCCACCGCCCCACAGACCTGAGATTTCGTAAGACTCGCCGTCGTTGTCGTCCAGGTAACTGCCGGCCTGCGCATCCAACCTGAATCCCTCATAGGTTTGTCGGGTGATGATGTTGACCACGCCGCCAATAGCGTCCGACCCGTAGATCGCCGACGCACCGTCCTGCAGGATTTCGACACGCTCGATGACGTTGTCGGGGATCGTGTTCAGATCAACCGCGTTCGGAACGCCGGATGCCGAAGCACCTGCGATCCAGCGCCTGCCGTCGACGAGGACGAGCGTGCGCTTCGCACTGACGTTTCGAATTGCGAGCTGTGCCGCGCCGGCGCCGATGCCGGAACCATCCTGCGGAAAGCCCGAGTTACCAGGAACATTAAATTGTGAATTGATCGCCGAACCCGAAATTGGCAGCTGCTGCAATGCATCAGCCAGGTTCGTCAAACCGGTACTCTCGATGTCACTCGCGCCGATCTCCATGATTGCGACTGGCTGATCGAGTGGGTTGCGCCGAATGCGCGATCCCGTAACGACCACTTCTTCCATTGCGTCTGCTTCCTGGGCCTGCGCTACATCGGCAGGCACAAGTGACAGACTAAAGACCAGTGCGGAAGCCGCCCCGGCTATTACGATTGGAGTTCTCATTGACCCCCCTCCTTTGGTTACCAAGCGTTGTATTTCGACAACGAAATAATTATATCGCGATCGAAACCAGAACCGATCCGTACGTTTCTGTTTCTAAAGTGACAACAGGACCGGTTATTAGTTTCGAACCGTACCTGAAAATATTAGTAGATGCTCGCTGCAATGTATTGTTGCTTTTTGGCAACAACTTAGAAGAAGCAGAAATAGGGGTCCGACGCGACTTCTCCGTGCGCCTTTATCCTCACGCCGATGCAGACTTCGTCGTGGCGCTGCGCGATACGAATCATGTCGGCGACGTTCCGGATCGGCCATAATCGCCGCATGTCTCTGCACGGACACAAACGCCGGGGATTCCGGCGCCCCGCCGTCATCGTTCTCGCACTCGCGTTGCTCATGGTCGGCCTGTACTGGCTGGAACTTGCCGTGCCCAAGCGCGATTACTTTCTCGAGCGACGCGGTACGCTCGTACGACAGGATCTTCTCGCGGCCAGTGAGAACGGCGTCGTACGGCAAACCGTGCAGCTCGAGTCGTCAACGGGACTGCAGGTTGACCTGCGCCTGCTGCGCCCGGCCACCGCGCCGGGCGAGATGCTGCCTGTCATCGTCGTGATGGGTGGCGAAGGCACCGGCAAGGACGCTGTCGATCTCGTCGGCGACCCGCAAGGTGTCGCCTACCTGGCGCTCGACTATCCCTACCAGGGCGACCAGGAACTCGATGCTTTCTGGGTGTCCATCGCCGCCATTCCGGCCATTCAGCAGGCGTTCCTGGACTCCCCGCCCGCGATGTCACTGGCCGTGGACTGGGCTGAACAACAGGCCTGGTTCGATGCCGACAACGTCGAACTCGTCGGCGCCAGCCTGGGCGTGCCGTTTACGGCCGTCGCCGGCGCGATCGACGAGCGCTTCACACGCGTCTGGCTGTTGCACGGTGGTGCGGAAAACGTTCCCTGGGTGATGCACGCCGGGCGCCGCTTCATTGAAAATCATTTCCTGCGCGGCATCGTTGCACGTGGTGCCCTTTTGCTCGTCTATGGCAACTCGTTTCGCACCATGGACTGGATTCCGAAAATCGCACCGCGCCCACTGGTGATCGTGGCTGCCAGGGATGACGATTTCGTACCACGCGAAGCACAGGAACCGTTCATCGCGGCGGCCGAGAGCGAGTACATCGAGCTCGTCTGGACCGAGGGCCAGCACATACGGCCAACCCGCCGGAACGAACTGCAGCAATTGCTCGATGTGGTCCTGAGCCGCGTTGCCAAACAGTGAGTGAGCGTCGCAAGAAGCCGGGGTTCGCGATACGCGTGATGGCGGCAGCGCTGCTGCTCGTTTTGTTAGTCGCGATATTTGTCGTCAACCGTTACCGGGACACGATTGCGCTCGAGGTCGCCAACGCTGCGCTCGGCGGGACAGACATCACGGTAACCGACGTTTCGGTCGACTCGATCCGCGCGGACTTCGTACGCTTCGATGAAATCATCGTTGAACTCGCGAGCGGCACGATCGTGCGGATTGATGGTGTATCTCTGCCCGTCAAGCTCCGCAGCTTTGCCGGCAGCACGCTGCACATCGAGAAAATAACCGTGCTTCGGAACGACTCGGACACGAGCCCGCCACGCCTCGGCAGCACGCTGCAATCCTACCTCGACGCCCCGGCCACAATGCCGGGCGGCGCGATTGCCATCGACTCATTGCTGCTGCCGGACATGCCGCCGATCAGCGATGTCGCATGGTATGCGGATCAACTGAATCCGACGCTGCGGGCGAGCATCGGGGAATTCGATATCTTTTTCACGGTCACGCCGGACCGGGATGCCGGTTACCGCGCCTCGCTTCGCACGCTGCTGCACGACAACACCGAAGCGCTCATGCTGGCTTTCCACATCGATCCGGTCGAGGCAGGTTATGCGCTGCACGGCACTACCGTGCTACAGCTCGAGCCACTGTTGCCGGTCTTCCATGCCATCGGCGCGGTACCCGAAGACATCACGCAACTTATGTCGACCGTAACAGGGACATTCGTGTCCCGGATCGACGATGAGTTACCCATTACCGTCGGTACACAACTCGAAATGCAATCGACAATCCAGGTCGACTACCAGGCGACGGATGACTTCCCGATTCATGTGGCCATAACGGAGGCGCAGCCGGTCAATGCGACGTTCGAGTATCCGTCGCTATCCTGGGCCGCGGTCATCGCAAGCACCCGGTTGACTGTGAGCGACGCCGGTATCGAAGCTCTGCCGGTGACATTGGAGAATGTCAGATGCCAGTCCGGCATCCAGTGCAATGCCGCCGTGCGTGTCGACCTCGGTCAAACTCGCATTGGTACATTGTCGATCGGGGGCTTGTCCCTGTCGGCCGCATCCGTGCAGCTAACGAGCCTGGAAGGCGAATGGCAGGCTAAGTCGAACAACGCGATAGTTGAGCTGCAGGACGTCTCGATCGCGGGACTGCAGTTCGTCGTGCCGAATGCGGTCGCCGAAATCGCGGCGTCGAACGAGCAGCTCTCTGTCGTGTTGCTTCTGTCGACCCCGGAGGGCGGGTTCTCCGGGCGCGCCAATATACGCCATGATTTGTCGCGACATACCGGCGAGTTGCGCTTCGCTGATGCGGCGCTCGACTTCGACATACTGAATTTGTCGGAAGCCGTCGCCGACTGGCCATATGACCTCGAGGTTTCATCGGGTCACTGGCGAATCGATGCCTTGGTGAGCTGGGCCGTCACGGACGAGGGCTTTGCGTATACGGGCACGACCACGCACAGCCTCGATTCCCTGGCCGGAAACTACGGTGATATCGGCTTCATTGGCCTGAACAGCGAGATCGAAGTGAAAATCGACTGGCAGGCGGCACCGTCACTGTCGCCTGCGGCTTTCGATGTCTCTCTCATTGATATCGGTTTCCCGATCGTCGACTTGCACGGCCGCTTCGCGGCGAGTATCGCGGCACTGGCTGCAGACGTGGATTCGGTGTCGATGGCCGTGCTCGGCGGCAACGTCAGCGTCGATCCCTTTCGTTATGAGCACGCCGCGGATGCCAACCAGCTCATGCTCAGGGCCAAGGGGATTCAGCTGCCGTTAATGGTCGGCCTTGCAGACTTGCAGGCAGTGGAAATCAGCGGCAGCGTGTCAGGGGATATTCCAGTGACTCTGAGGAACGGCAAAGTCATCGTCGACAAGGGCCTCCTGGAGAATGATCCGCCGGGCGGCGTGATTCGCTACGGCGCCGACGAAGGTATCGTGGACGAAGGCACGCAACTTGGCATCGTGGCTCGCACGCTGAGAAATTTCGAGTACACCGTATTGACCTCGGAGGTCGACTACACGGACAGCGGAGACCTGAAATTGCAGATGCGGCTGACGGGCACAAACCCCGAAGTCGATCCGGACCAGCCGGTCATATTGAACCTCGGGATCGAGAATAACGTCCCGCAGATGCTTAGAAGCCTGCAGGCGACACGCTCGATTGAAGACGTTCTCGAGAAGCGGCTGTCGAATTGACGCTTTCGGCGCATCGGTGCTTCAGTTAAGCTGCGCAAGGGGGCTGCAAAGGTACTGACCATGACCAAATACCTGCTAACAGGCATTTCATTGATTCTGCTCGCGGCTTGCAATCCGACCGTGACAGTCGAGGCTCCCAAGGAGCCGATTGAAATCAATCTTAATGTCAAAATCGAACATCACATTCGCGTCCAGGTCGACAAGGAACTCGACGACCTGTTCGAAGAAGACAGTGATCTTTTCTGAGGACCAACACCATGAAACCTGAAGCTATAAGACAATTCGTCGCGGCACTGCTGCTGGCATTTGCGTTTCAGAGTGCCTGGGCCATCGACATTCACTCGGCGAAGGAACAGGGTCTCGTTGGCGAAGCCAATTCCGGTTATCTCGCGGCAGTAGTCGCCGCGCCGAGCGCAGAGGTCAAGGCGTTGATTTCGGAGGTCAACCAGAAGCGCAAAGCGCAGTTCAAGAGCACCGCCGAAAAGACCGGCGCTACGCTCGAACAGGTTCGCCTCCGTTTCTACGAACTCGCCGTGGAGCGCACCCAGTCCGGCCACTATTACCAGGACCAGGCGGGCAACTGGAAGCAGAAGTAGTTAGTCGGGTCGACCGAGTCTTGTTTGCCTAGCTGGCTTTTCTTGTTTCCAGTTCCTCGGTCATTCGCTCGCGTATGACGTACTTCTGAACCTTGCCGGTCACTGTCATCGGGAACTCGTCGACGAAGCATATGTGCCTGGGAATCTTGAAGTGCGCCAGCTTGCCCTTGCAGAACTCGCGAATCTCCTCCTCGCTCGCACTCAATCCTTCGTGCAGCTTTATCCAAGCTGCGACCTCTTCGCCGAATTTCGGGTCGGGTACGCCTACAACCTCAGCCTGCTCGACCTTCGGATGTGTGTACAAGAATTCTTCAATCTCGCGCGGATAGATGTTCTCGCCGCCGCGAATCAACATGTCCTTGCTGCGGCCGACGATCCGCAGGTAGCCGTTGTCGTCCATCGTCGCTGTGTCGCCGGTGCGAATCCAGTTCGCCTCGTCGATGGTTTCCCCGGTGCGCTCGGGATCGCCCCAGTAGCCGCGCATCACAGAGTAGCCACGCGTACACAACTCGCCAGGCTCGCCGCGAGGGACGATTCGCCCCTTGCCATCGACGACCTTGATTTCCGTGTGCGGCAACGGACGTCCGACCGTGCCAACGCGTAACTCGATTGGGTCATCGGGCAAGGTCTGCGTCGCGAGCGGGCCGGTCTCGGTCATGCCATAACCGATCGTGATCTCACTCATATGCATGTCGTCGATGACCCGATGCATCAATTCGATCGGACACGGCGCTCCGGCCATGATCCCGGTGCGCAGTGACGTAGTGTCGTACTTCGCGAAATCCGGATCGTCGAGCATGGCGATGAACATCGTTGGCACGCTGTGCACAGCCGTGCAGCGTTCGGCGTCGATAGCCCGCAGGCAGGCGGACGCCTCAAACGAAGCCGACGGCAGCACAATGGCCGCTCCCGTTGTTGTGCACAGCAACGTGCCGAGCACCATGCCGAAGCAGTGATACATCGGCACAGGCATACAGAGCCGGTCGGCCTCGGTGAAATTCATGATGTGCGACGACATCGTCGCGTTGTTGACGATATTGTGGTGTGTCAGCGTCGCGGCTTTCGGGGAGCCCGTTGTACCGCTCGTGAACTGGATGTTGATTGGCGCGTCGAAGTCCAGGTCTGCACCAATAGCATCAAGTTTTCCGTAGTCACTCTCGCGAGGTAGTGCTACGACGTTGCCGAAATTGAACGTGCCCGACGTGCGTTCGTCACCAAGCCGGATAACGATGCGCAGATCTGGCAGGCGCGCCGCATGTAACTCACCGGGCTCCGCCTGCGCGAGTTCCGGCGCGAGCTCGTTCATCATCGCCAGGTAGTCGCTGGTCTTGAACGCCGACTCGGTGATGAGCGCGCGGCAGCCGACTTTTTTGAGCGCATACTCAAGTTCCGGCGTGCGATACGCCGGGTTGATGTTGACGAGCACGAGGCCTGCATAGGCCGTGGCGAACTGAGTTATGACCCACTCAGCCCGATTTGTCGCCAGCATGCCGACACGATCGCCCGGCTCCAGACCGAGCGCCAATAGTCCCGCAGCGAATGTCCTCGCCCGCTCCCTGAGCTCCCGCCATTCCCAGCGGACTCCCTGATCGATGACGATCAGCGCATCCTGGTCAGGCCAGCGGCTGGCTGCTTCATCCAGCAGCTGCCCAACGGTCACCCCGAGCAGGGGCGAGTCACCGCTGCCATTTGCATAGCTCAACAAGGCCATACTCCTGCAGTGTTTCTAACCCATGCGTAGTAAAGCCTGAAAGGCCGAATCAGGCAGTTCGTAGTTCTCGAAAACGTATGTGGGAACTACGGACTTGTCGATTTCGCTACATTTGCACTGTCAATTGCCGCTGCGCGAGCCAAGACAGCGGCTATCAACGTGCCGCTGCCGTAGCTCGGGGTCGTTGATGATCTCGTAGAACTTCGCGACGTACTTTGCCTGCTTTTGCTGCCTTTTCTCTGATACGCCCCCAGAAATCAGTGCTGCCTCGATTGCTTCGCGCTCGCGATTGAAGAGGTCGATCGTGGCGTCGAGGTGACCGATGAATTCACAGCGGCCGCGAAACAGGCGCTGCGTCACACGGCGAATCGGCAAGCGCTCATCCGGAACCGCGTAAGACACATTGATCAAACCCGCCTGGTCGAAATCGTAGGGCAACACGAACCAGCCCGTGTCGGTGCCGGGTACTCGAAGCACCTTGCCGTTGTGACAACAACCTTCATCGCCTGGACCTTTGCTTTTCGACCAGTCCGTGTTGGCGATCAAAAACTGAAATAACTCGTAAATACTGGAGTTAGCGGCATCGAGATATCGTGGCGGAATCTTGTTGAGCTTGATGGTTTCCAGTTGCAGTCGTTCAGCCACTTCCTTGATTGACTCGATGAAGAAAGCGACCTGCACGTCGTCTTTTCTCTTGCCCTGCGAATCGCGAAATGTGATGTTCAACGGGCGCACCCGGAACGACGGTACGGCGACAACATTGTATGCCCTGTAGATACCGTACTCGTGACGCAGGTAATCGAGATAACTAGTGCCACTTCGGCATTGCACCACGATCTTCAGCTTCTTCTGTCCGGCAAAGACCGTGTCCTTGACCTGCTTCTTTTTAAACGACACCGACAGCGGGGGAAAACTGCAGATCTCCAGGCGGCTGTGGCCGCGCGTCGTTACCTGCACGTCGAATACGAGCTGATTGCCGAGCTGATCGGTGTAATGAAGTTTGCCGTCGAGGTCCGGCCGGTCATCCGCCCGACCTAGCAAGGTTTTCATCGGCAGCTCGAGCGTGAACTCGAGCGGCGCATCGCACTCGAACAGGGGTCGCGCCGCGGTCAGGTCGCAGTCCGGAGCAGTGGACTGCAGCAGCACAACCAGCACCGGCAACAGTAATGACATAAATCTGGCCTCGTGCGTGCGAGAGGC
>Ga0209578_10003997_pt1 | contig 10856 bp, 10 predicted proteins | sample tdAd472_FD_187127 | JGI IMG/M metagenome (GOLD analysis project Ga0209578, IMG submission 187127) | Marine sediment microbial communities from the Atlantic coast under amendment with organic carbon and nitrate - tdAd47.2 (SPAdes)... | ecosystem: Environmental > Aquatic > Marine > Coastal >...
CAAACGTCATCAACACTGGCCCAAGCATGGTCAACCCAAAGGGCATTACTCGCGGGGTAGAGGCAGCTGTAATTTCTTCTTCAAAGATATAGCACTGCACCGGCGACCAACCAGTACCGCCGTATTCCACCGGCCAACGAGGGGCAATCCACCCCTGCTGGTAGAGAATCTGTTGCCAGGTAACGAAATCGCTCTTCCCTGGTGCGACTCCTGCCTCCATCCGGCGACGAATCTCCACCGGGTAGTTGGCCGCAATGAAGTCTCTTACTTCGAGACGAAAGGCTTCTTCTTCGGCGCTAAATTCCAGCTGCATCCTGGTCCCCCTAAAAAAATTGCCGGGGTAGCAGGCAACCCCAGCAACCTCGTCAACGTTGCTAAAAATTAGTTGGCGATAAAGTCCATCGCCAGACGATTGAACTTATCGGCGTGTTCCCATTGCGCCCAATGGCCACAATGGCTGAACACGTGAAGATCGGCGTCGGGGATACCCCAGACAAATTTAAGACCATGATCGAGAGGCACAAAACGGTCATCTCGCCCCCAGATAATCAGGGTTTTTGCCTTCACTTCGCCCAGGCGCGGGCTGAAATCGGTCAAGGCTTTGCCTGGATTAGCCATGCTCCTGACGAAATTCTCCAGATGCTCCGGCTTGCGCATCATGTTTTGGTAGCGTTTCTCAATCAGGTCATCGGTTATCTTCGAGGCATCGTAAACAAACACCTGAATCATTTTTTTCAGAAGATCCAGACTTGGATGCTGATAAAGCTCGAACAGAATTTTGATGCCTTCCATCGGCATGGGTGTAAACAGACTCTGACCACCGCCACCGGCGCCCATCAAAATCAGCTTGTCGAGGCGGTCTGGGTAGAGCAGAGAAAAACTAAGTGAGGATGCACCGCCCATGGAGTTACCCACCAGGTGCGCTTTATCAATTCCCAGTTCATCCATCAGTCCCTTAACGGCATTGGCATTAAGCACATCACGGGGCAGGTCTGAAACCACCGGGTCAGATTGATTAAATCCGGGACAATCAAGCAGGATAGTGCGGTAGTTCTCGGCAAATACATCCAGGTTGCGAGAGAAATTACTCCAGCCCGCAGCACCCGGGCCACCACCATGGAGCATGATCACGGTCTCGCCGCTGCCGGCTTCATTATAGTGAAGCTGCATGCCGTCAACCGTCACGTATTTGCTGGTCTGTTCTTCTGAGTAAGCCATCCCCGCCATCTCCCTTCCGAGTGTTTTGCTTGCTAAAACTGCCAGCACCAGCCGGATCGGCGACGCGATCTTTGCAGCGATGATGAGTTTAACCCAACTCGGTGACCCGGTTTGATGGCAGATACAGCCAGTATTACCAACCACTCGAATAGCCTATTGGGCTTATCCCTTCTGGCAAAAAAAGCCCTTGAACTATCGTTCAAGGGTACAGAGGGTGATTTAGCGGCAGGCCAGGTCCGACCCAGATTACTTGGAACTCAGATCAACCGAGAAAACCAGATCGCTCCGTCGTTACCGGCACTATCAATTAGCGCCGGTCTGGGCCATGTCACTGCCGATGGTTAGCGATTCGATGTTTGGCTATCCACCGTTCTCCGGGGCCAACCCGGCCGTTATCGTTCAGATCAGCCCGATCACGGGCATGTTTCGCCCAATGGCGCTCACGGGGACCCACCTTGCCATCGTCGTTACGGTCAATTCGATCATGGATATTCTTTGCCCGCCGACGCTCAGCGGGGCCAAGGTTGCCATCATCGTTCCGGTCTAACCGGTCACGGATATTTTTTGCATGCTGGCGCTCTCGGGGCCCTAGCTTACCGTCGTCGTTGTGATCAAAACGTTCCACTATCGGCCGCTTTTCCTGCCCGTCAGTGTCTGCCTGTACCGCTGTCGGCTGAAAAGCGAGCATGACCAGCAAGGTAAAGGGAGTTGCTTTGCGTAAATTAATCGGAAAAGAGTTATTCATCGCTTGTCTCCTCGTGAATGGAGGGACCTCGGAAAAATTCTGAATCAGGTCAATGGCTACCCAGGCATTCAACTTTGAGGGCTAAACCGCGCTGTGCCGTGAATCATCGACGCGGTTTTGCAAACCAGAAAGCGGCTTGTCCTCAGGCTGGCAGATCCCTGTTCCGATTTTTTCCAAAATCCCCTAACTCCCACCAACAACGCGCACCCGGACTTTTCGGTTGACGACCAGCCGCGTTTTATTCAACAGCCATCTCAGCACTGCCCACCGACCCAACTCCTGTCCATTGGCCGGCGTATGGAAAAACCAGAAACATCGACCAGTAAAAAATCAGTATCCCTCTGAGGGGAGATTCAATTGAAAGGGTATCGGGAACGCCAGATAGTGCAGTTAACAGATGCGTAAAACGTAGCAACAGTGATCGGTTAAACCAAAAAAACCAGTGGCTGTCGTAACAGCCACTGGTTTTTTTAGTTAACGCCTCTCTCTGACCAGAACCAATATTCCCGGCGTTGCCAGCGGATATTAAGGATGAAACTTGATGGGCCTATCATCACTCCATTGATAGATTTCAATGGTCTCCGGGTCACATTTATTACACCCTCCGCCGCAGTTATCGTCACCCTCCAGCTTAATTATCTTGCCTTTGCGCTGCCACTTTTCGATGAGTGGTCGCACAGCGTCCGGTTCCATCTGCAGATGCAGGGCAATATCGGTCAGCGGCGCTCGACCATGAGTTTGCAGGTAACTTCGAAGGTCAGACAGCATGCTTCGTCTCCCGGCTAGGTAGCCGTTACCGTCCTGGCGCCAGGCAGGGCTCGGCTGGCCGCACGACGCAGTACCAGGAAAACGCCAAACCCTAGTAATAACATGGTGCCTATCCAGCTGGCGGCAATCAGCGGCTGGCGACTGAAAATTGCCAATTGATAAAAGATCGTTGCAGCGCCATAGGCAAAGCCGGTGGTCCAGCCCACTACAAATAGCGCCCAGCGCGGACCCGCCTCTCTAAATATCGCTGCAGTGGCGGCTACGCAGGGGAAATAGAGCAGGACAAACAGCAAATAGGCAAAGGCCCCCGCCTTGCCATCAAACCGACTGGCCATCGCACCAAAGGTCCCGGCCTCAACCTCCTGCTGCTCGGCGGCGGCGGCTGCACTGGAAATATCACCAATATTGATGCCCAGCGGGTCAGTAATCACCGATCCCAGTTCCGCTAAATTGTCAGGAATAGTCCGCAATGCGCCAGTCACGCCAACCCACCAGTCAAAGGCCTCAGTTTCATCAACCGCCGTTTCATCTTTAGCCAGCTCGCTATAGAGGGCATCGAGCGTACCAACAACCGCTTCCTTCGCCAGGACACCGGTAAATATACCGACGGCGGCGGGCCAGTTATGCTTATCTAACCCGAGTGGCGAAAAAGCTGGCGCAATGGTCTCGCCAATCGCGCTAAGCACCGATTGTTCGCTATCTTCATTGCCAAAACTGCCATCTCGGCCGACCGAGTTAAGCACATTCAGCACCAGCACCATCGGCACGATGAGCTGGCCCGCTCGAATCACAAATCCTTTCAATCGATCCCAGGTGTGGATCAGCACACCCTTGACGGTGGGGACGTGATAAATGGGTAGCTCCAGAATAAAAGGCGCCGACTCGCCCTTTAGCAGCGTCGATTTCATTACCAGTCCGGTGGCAACTGCGGCACCGATACCGATCAGGTAGAGTGCAAACACCACGTTCTGGCCACCCACCGGGAAAAACGCCGCCGCAAACAGGGCGTAGATGGGTAACCGCGCCCCGCAGGACATAAAGGGCGCCATGGTGATGGTCAGCAGCCGGTCACGCTCATGCTCCATCGTGCGCGTGGCCATAATGGCCGGCACGTTACAGCCAAACCCGACCAGCAAGGGCACAAACGCTTTACCGGGCAGCCCGACCGCGCGCATCGCCCGGTCCATCACAAAAGCAGCGCGGGCCATGTAACCGGAATCTTCCAGCACCGACAGAAACAGAAAAAGGCTACCGATAATCGGAATAAAGGTAGCCACTACCTGGATGCCTCCACCGATCCCATTGGCCAGTAGCACAGTAAGCCATTGCGGCACGCCTGCCGCGGCCATCACTGCGGCAGCCCCGTCCACAAACAGGGTGCCGGCGAGTTGATCAAAAAAGTCGATAAATGCGCCACCAAAGTTAATGGTGAAGGTGAACATCAGGTACATCATTAACAGGAAGATCGGGATACCCAGCAGCCTGTTCAACACCACCTGATCAATGCGATCTGAAACACTACGGGTCACTTCCTGCTGGCGTCGCACCAGTTCACGGGTAATACGGTTAATAAAGTTATAGCGCGCATCGGCCACCACAATATCAATGTCATCCCCTAAGGCCTGCTCAACGTCGATTCGCGCTGCTTCAATCGTTGGCTGCAGTTCAGAACCGCCGATCGAACCCGCCAGGGAATCCCCCTCCAGCATCCTTAAAGCCAGCCAGCGATTATCTACCTGATGGGCGCTGGCCGCAGCAGCAGTGGCAGGCTGTAAATCGGTAACCGCCTGTTCCAGCTGTTCGCCGTAATCAATCGTGATATCGGCGGTCTCGGGGTTATCCGCCAGTCTCAGGATCGCTTCACAAAGTGGCTTAACTCCCTCGCCGGTCGAAGCGACCAACCCGCAAACCGGGCTATTCAGCGCCCGCTGCAGACCGGGCAGATCAATTGCAATCCCCTTTTTATCGGCCGCATCAAGCATGTTTAACGCGATCAACACCGGCACTCTCATTTCCAGCAGTTGAGCGGTTAAATAGAGGTTACGCTCCAGGTTGGAGGCATCGACGATGTTGACAATGAGATCGGCCTCACGACTGGCCACGTAGTCACGGGCGATCTGCTCATCGATGGAGACCTCGTCCTCGCCCTGCTCCAGGGAGTAGGTCCCCGGCAGATCGACCAGTTCGATCTCGACATCAGCAAAATTAAAATGACCGGTTTTCTTTTCAACGGTCACGCCCGGCCAGTTACCGACCTGCTGACGGGTGCCGGTCAGCTCATTAAATAGCGTAGTTTTGCCACAGTTGGGGTTGCCGACAACACCGACGACCAACTTCCGACGTGGATTCATTTCCGCTCAATCTGGATCATGTGAGCCTCTTCACGACGCAGGCTCAGATCAAATCCGCGCACCCGGATTTCCACGGGATCACCGAGTGGTGCAAACCGCAGTATTTCGAACTCGACCCCCGGGGTCAGCCCCATGGCGAGCAATTTCCGCCGATACGCTCGGTGTCCTGACTCAAAGCCGATGATCCGACCGATGTCACCGGGGGCAAGATCTCGCAGGGTTGATGATGTCGCGGGTGCTAACATAAAACTACCTGAGTAGGAATCAAACCAGGCCTGAATGCCCGGCAGATAGCCAGCAACCGCCGTTACACGGGCTGGCCCTATAAATGACAATGAATCTCATTATCGTTTCGTGCCTGATGAGAGTCAACTAGCGTGCCCACGATGCCAGACGGCACCAATCGGGCCCATTTCGGGCAGAAAATAAAAAGGTGAATTTGATCGCTTTCGCTTTGGCTCCGGACATTTCTTCAGCGCCAGAGTCACGGCTAAAACCAGCCCTGAAAAGGCCGTCGGCAGGTCATTTAAACCAGAAAGGTGAGCTGGGTCATCTCCTGATCGTTATTGAGTAGCAAGACTTTCTTCAGGCGAATTTTAAAACCCTCTCCCTCAGGCCGCAGATGATAAATATATCGACCATGCCAGAAAAAAGGCGTATTGACGTTCACGCGAACCTCGGTAGCCTGAAAATTGGCACCCACCTCGATGAGTCCGTTCTCGAGCTCTGAAATTTCGATGTTGCCAATGATCCGCCGTACCCTGGATTTAGGTTCCTGGGTCCACGCCATGCCAGTCTGCACCCTTTTTAACCGTAAATTCAGTCGACTGATGTTGTCATAAATAATCGACAGCTCCCGTTCGGGATCAACATCGTCATGATTACAGGGCACCCAATAGACGGTTTCCTCATGGTCATCCCAGAGTGCAAACCAGTCGTCGTAAGCATTTTCATCGGCCAGTCTCGCCTCGCGAAACAGAAACTGCTCGATTTTTCGGAAATCTAAAGCCACAGATCTCTCCTCTTTGTCAGCGTATGCTCACCGGTCAGGAATATTTACCGGTCATCACGTCCTTGTAATGGGCCCACTGGGTGCGTTGATTGAGCTCACTCAGGTGACCTTCAACCGTGGCGCCTTCATCATCCACCCAGCGATCGTTACCCATGCCCCGACTCATCAGGATCCATTCATTCATGCGCGCATCCAGACCGGAGTAGTTACGCTGCCACACCTCTATATCATCCGATAGCTGAAACCCGGCCGGGCCATAGGCACCCTCATCTTCACGCAGGCGCATGGTGTTGACCTCATTGGGGGCACCTTTAAGCAGCGCAGGTGCATAATAAATATAAGTCTCGTCCGGGCTCACCGGCACCGACCAGCGCAGTTCCTGCAAAATGATGAACAGGTTGGGAAAAACAATGGCGTGGGCCGGACCATCGATGAGGATTTGTTCAGCTTTTTCCTTACCGTAAAAATCAACCATCGACTGTTTGTAATCCGCCACCGCCTGCTCATCGACCTTGCCATCCCATTCGCCGGTGGCCATCATGCCAATTTTGCGACGCATCGGCCGCATGTCCAGCTCCGCGTGGCCATTACCGAGATCGCGGGCAGTCAGCTCATTGAACAGGCCGGCACCGCCGCCTTTTTTCTTATCTTTTTCGTCACCGAACATGGCGTTCAGATACATATTGGAACCGTGGGTCGACAGGACGTGGTAACCGTCAGCGGAGTTTTCGATCCACATTTTCCAGTTAGCTCGGATCTTCATCCGGTAAACGCCGTGGTTGAGCGTGATCTCACCGGTGGGAGACATGGCACAAAAACGGTCAATGTTGTCTTTTGCCAGGCCCAGGTTTTCCATCAATGGGCGACCCTCGGCGCTAAGGCTGGCAAACAGAAACCCCCGATAAGAGTCGAGCCGTGCCACTTCAATCAGGTTAACGCTCTTACGATCCAGCTGAGTGCCGTAGGTTTCTTCCAGCGGAATCTTGTTGACTTCGCCGGTATTTTTGTAGGTCCAGCCGTGGTAGGGGCAGACAAACCCCCCACTATTGCCCTTCTTCAATTGACACAGGGTCATGCCGCGATGGCGGCAACGGTTCATAAACACCCGGACTTTGTCGTCATCACCGCGGCAAATGATAATCGGCTGGCGACCGATCATGCCCGTACGATAATCCCCTCGGTTGGGCACCTCGCTGTCGTGGCCAATGAACACCCACTGCCTGTACCAGACCTGCTCCAGCTCCTGCTGGAAAATCGCCTCGTCGTAATAGAGCCTGGAGTGTATGCGGTCCTCTTTAACTAACTCGTCGTAGTCAATGGACGAATTTCTGTCTGACAGATTAGCAACCATAATCTCCCCTCCCACTTCGATAAAAACATGCTGAGCTCAACACAGCAACAATATACGCGCGCTCGGCTTATACCGACATCCTAGCAAAAATTAACGACCGCTTAATCAGTTCTGATTCAGGTGAGGGCTATGTATCTGGATCCTTCAACCCGCCATGCCGATGCTTTTTCTCACTCATAAAAAAAGGGCCCATTGACGAAGGCCCTTTTTAAATAAGCTAACTAAACGGCAATCAGAATCGACGTCGTCCCCGCGCAGCGCCGATGCCAACCAGGCCAATACCGAGCAACGCAATAACACCCGGCTCCGGCACCGCAGTACCCGCATCGTGAGAAAAAGGGGCTTTATCGACGATAACTTTTTTAGCACTGCTATCAAACTCGTAAAGATCAAAATGAAGTTGGTACCCGTCATTTAAGCCGGTTACATCAAACACAAAATCGTCGAACATCATGGTCCCTGGGGATCCGGCACCGTCCTGGGTGTTGTAAAGCGCGACGGTATCAGTGGTTTTAAAGGACACCGCTAACTCCAGATAATAAGTAGCAAAAACCCCGTGACTCGGCAGTTCTTCAAAATCAGCTGGCGGCGTTCCCCAGATCATATCCCCGATGGAGTAGCTCGTGCCATCGGCAGAAAAGCTACCAATATCGGGACCGGAATTCTCTGCCTGCTTAGGAGATACCGCCACTGAGATGAAAAAATCTCCTGCCGGATCCGAATCGTTCAGAAACGCATTCAATGTAAATTGCGGATCGGTTGTCTTAATCGTTTCATCAGCCGAATCGTAATAAGTAGAAGTACTGGTGATATCGAGCTGCAACCGAGGTACGGCCATCAGCTGGAAAGATAATAGCGTCAGTCCTGCTACCGATAGCGCTTGTTTAATATTCATGCCTTTCACCGTCTCTACTTTAAAAGGGAGCTTCCAATACTTACGATGGACTAAGCAAGTTTAATGCCCATTATTATTTCTTTTATTTTCAATTAGTTACAAAAAACCCGCCATCTAGCCAAAGTTTTCTGTCAACTAATTTGACGTAATTTTGTATAAATTCCTGACAAATTCCATCGTTAGCCCTGACTTAATCGACTCCGAATGAACACCGACACCGTCTACAAAAAACGCATGCAGCAGAAAAAATCGGTGATGGATCGACGCATTCGTACAGCTGACACCGATCAGGGCATATTGCTGGTCAATACCGGCCCTGGCAAAGGTAAAAGCAGTGCCGGTTTTGGCGTCGTCGCCCGGGCACTGGGCCACGACACGGAAGTCGCGGTGATCCAGTTTATCAAGGGTTCCTTTAGCACCGGTGAAGAGGCTTTTTTTCGGCGCCAGGAGAACCTCCATTACCACGTCATGGGAGATGGCTTTAGCCGGGAGACCCAGGACCGGGACCAGGATCAGCATTCCGCTGAAATCGCCTGGCAACTGGCCTGCGATTACCTGCAGACAGAGACAATTGGACTGGTCATGCTCGACGAACTCAACATCGTTTTAAAGCGCGGCTTGCTCCCGCTAGATTCGGTCCTATCAGCGCTACGGCAGCGCCCCGCCATGCAACATGTAATCGTCACCGGCCGGAATGCGCCGGCGGAATTAATTGAGATTGCCGACACGGTCACCGAAATGAAACCGATCAAACACGTCTTTGCTGCCGGAATTCGCGCACAGCACGGGATGGAGCTTTGATGCCAACCTCGAAACGACGGCTAACCGCGTTATTCGACCAGCGATAAGTCAAAACCCGGCCGGCACCGGGTATTCCTCGTGCGTCACTGATCAGCCAACAATTTTTGCGACCCTATAATGCCAACCATGACCACTCCGTTGATGATTCAGGGCACTACCTCTGATGCCGGCAAAAGCACTCTGGTGGCAGGGCTATGCCGGGTACTGCGACGGCGTGGCCTGCGGGTAGCGCCGTTTAAACCACAGAATATGGCATTAAATAGCGCCGTCACCAGTGATGGCGGTGAAATCGGTCGCGCCCAGGCATTGCAGGCCCTGGCCGCCGGCCTCGATCCTCACTCGGACATGAATCCGGTATTACTCAAACCAAACAGCGACACGGGTGCTCAGGTCATTATTCATGGTCAACCACTGATCAACATGGAGGCCGGTGAATATCACGACTACAAAGCCACGGCGATGGAGGCAGTTTTGGCATCCTGGCAACGGCTGATTGACCAGTACGATTACCTGATGGTGGAGGGAGCCGGTAGTCCGGCAGAAATTAACCTCCGCAATGGCGATATCGCCAATATGGGCTTTGCGGAAGCTGTCGATTGCCCGGTTATATTGATTGCCGACATCGATCGCGGCGGCGTGTTTGCGCACCTGGTAGGGACGCTGGAACTGCTGTCAGCATCCGAACAGGCGCGAGTAAAGGGCTTTGTCATCAACCGTTTTCGCGGCGACATCAAGTTGCTTGAGTCCGGGCTGGAGTGGCTGGAAAAGCGCACCGGTAAACCGGTGCTGGGCGTGCTGCCTTATCTGCACGGGCTTGACCTGGATTCGGAAGATGCCCTCGACCGGACCCAGCGCTCGGTTGAAGCAGCCCGCCCGTTAATCGTGCGGGTACCGGCACTGCCCCACATCAGTAACCATACCGATTTCGACCCATTACGCAGGCACCCGCAGGTCGATTTTGACTACGTGGGTCCCGATGCCCTGAACGCCGAAACCCTGCGCACAGACCTGATTATTCTGCCTGGTAGCAAGAATGTCGTCGGCGACCTGCATTGGCTTGAAACACAGCGCTGGCGTGCTGCGATTGATCGCCATCTGCGCTATGGCGGCAAGCTGCTGGGTATCTGTGGTGGTCTGCAAATGCTGGGCACCTCCATCGATGACCCCGAGGGCGTCGAAGGCAGGCGCAGTTGCACGCCAGCGCTAGGTTATCTTGATCTGCAAACGACTCTGCGGCGTCAAAAAACCCTGACGGTGCGCGAAGGTATGATCATGACGGAAAAAGTTCACGGCTATGAAATCCATAACGGTATCAGCACCGGCTCCGCCCTGGCATCCCCGCTGATTTATTCCCCCGCAGGAAACGACGGCGCGCTTAGCGCAGATGGTCAGATCGCAGCCTCCTACTGGCACGGTTTATTTGACCAGTCGACGGCCTGCACCGCGTTATTGCAATGGTCCGGACTGACGACTGTAACACCGCAGCCAGGTGCAGATCAGGTCCGCGAAAGCGCCCTCAACCGGCTGGCAGACTGCCTGGAGCAGCATCTCGACTGGACCCGCCTGGAACCGATAATCAACAAACCCCCGATTGAAACAGCAGCGCGGTCCGGTCATCACCACCCCCTTCCTTAACCACGCTGATACGGCTCAATCCGGCGTAAGGCGTGGCTAACTGAAACAGCTCCTGAAGGGGTTTGCCTAGCGCCTTGCCT
>Ga0209578_10003998_pt1 | contig 10855 bp, 7 predicted proteins | sample tdAd472_FD_187127 | JGI IMG/M metagenome (GOLD analysis project Ga0209578, IMG submission 187127) | Marine sediment microbial communities from the Atlantic coast under amendment with organic carbon and nitrate - tdAd47.2 (SPAdes)... | ecosystem: Environmental > Aquatic > Marine > Coastal >...
GCGCCGATTCGACGGCTGCCCGGCAGGGCGCGGACCCTCCTTTGGACCACTGATCCCACACGGAATTCATTTCGGCAAAATCATCCATGCTGCAGAGCCAGATCGTCGCGGTCAGTGCCTTTGACTTATCCGTCCCCGCCTCGGCCAGAAGCGCGTCAATCTGGGCCAGGATATTTGTGGTCTGCTCGGCCACGCTTGCCCCTTTGGCGACCTGACCGGCCAGATAAACGGTGTCGTTATGGATGACGACCTGGCTCATCCGGTCATTGGTGTGAAGGCGGGTAACTGTCATGGAGTCCTCGGTTTTCTCGGGTTTCTAACGACTTGTGATTAGCACCAACTGCTTCCATAAATGCAATCGTTTCCCACGATCGGGCTGCGAGAAATGGTGATGAACAACATGCGGGACCTCTATGACGTCGTGATCATTGGTGGAGCGGTGATAGGGTCTTCGGTGGCCTATTACCTGTCGGCCAACACGGATTTCAACGGTCGTGTCCTCGTGGTGGAAAAGGACCCGAGCTATCGCTTTGCCTCGACCACGCTGTCGGCGGCCTCGCTCCGGGTGCAGTTCTCCAACGAGATGAACGTCCGGATCAGCCAATACGGGGCCGATGTAATCCGGAGATTTGCCGACCAGATGGCCGTCGAAACGGACGGCCCGGATCTCCATTTTCACGAGGGCGGGTATTTGTTTTTGGCCAACACAAGGGAGCAGGCCGAGACATTGAGGGCCAACCACGACATTCAGCGCGCCTGTGGCGCGGATGTCGTTCTGTGGGATGCACAGGCCCTTAGCGCGGCATTTCCGCATCTGCGCGTGGATGACATCATTTTGGCGTCTTACGGGCGGTCCGGCGAAGGATGGTTCGACAATTCCGGACTTTTGACCGGTTTTCGAAACAAGGCTTTGTCTCAGGGCGCCGAGTACCGCGCCGATGAGGTGGTGGCAATCACCCCTGAGGCTGGCCGGGTGACTTCAGTCACCCTGAAGTCCGGCGAAACTGTCAGGGCCGGGACTGTCGTCAATGCCTCGGGCCCTCGCGCAGCGCTGACGGCGCGCATGGCCGGGCTCGACCTGCCGGTTGAGCCGCGCAAGCGGACGACCTTCGTGTTTGATTGCGCGACCAGCCCCGAGGGCAGCGCCACGATCAATGGCGGGCGTTTGCCGCTGATGGTCGATCCAAGCGGTGCGTATTGCCGTCCCGACGGTCGGTTTTTCCTGGGCGCTGCGGTGCCGGAAATGGACGCTGCCGCAGATTGGGACGATTTTGAACCAAACGCCCATGAGTTCGAAGACCGCCTCTGGCCAGCCCTGGCCGCGCGGTCTGAATATTTTGAGGCCTTGAAGGTCAAAGCCCATTGGGCCGGACATTACGCGGTCAACGTGACCGACCATAATATGGTGGTGGGACGGCATCCCGCGCTTGAAAACTTTATATTTGCCAACGGGTTCTCTGGCCATGGATTACAGCAAAGCCCGGCTGTCGGGCGCGGGGTTTCGGAACTGATAGTCTATGGTGGGTTTCGCAGCCTCGATCTGAGTGCGGCCGGGGTCGAGCGGATCCTGGAAAATCGGACATTCCGTGAGACATCCGTGATCTGAATTCCCCCGGCAAGAGCAGGCGTTGAGGCCGTACCGGGCAAACCGGTGTTTTTGGACCTGTCACCCAGGCGATGGTTGGGCACCTGTTGTCCCGAACCATTCGCGGCCGGGATAGATCGAAAACCGTGACATGACGGGTGTTCCCCGGGGTTTGGGGCAGTTTTGGCGACTTCCCCTTGTGCGTCACAGCTTCATTTGGCTTGGCCTGATCTGTTTTGCACGTCGGACCGAGCGCAACAACGGCCACCCCCCGGGGTCCGCGACCCCGGGGTGAGGTATTGTTTTGCCGTTTGACCATCTGATCGGGTCAGTACCGCGCCCGGTTGCGCGTCAATGGTGGTGCAACCGGGTGAGGTGTCGTCCAGCCAGGACAGGGATCCAGACGGGACGGGGGCTGATCAATCCTTTTATGCGCTCTGCTCGATTTCCGTCGCACATTGAATATAGTAATGCCGTGTCGGGCAATTGATCTGCGCGACGGCGTGGTCTCTCAGCACCTCGGCTTTGAGCTTGGCAACATCGGATCCGCCCTCCTCCGCATAGGTCAGCCGGTCGAGGAGCTCCAGGGCCCATTGGTAATCCGCATCCGCCCGGGCTTTCTTGATCTCGGCCATAACAGCGTCGGCGCCGCCGGCGAGCCTGATAACACGCTCCGCCTCATCTCGTGGAGACAGGGGACGCAGCGAGGTCGGGTTTCCATCAAACCAGCCGGTTGTGCCGACGAAATAGGCCCGCACTGCAAAAGAGACGCAGCCATAATATTCCCGCAAGTAGGGCTTTTCCGCCAGTTCCGGCGGCAGTTTCACACTTGCCGCCAGCTGGTCCATCGTCAGCCCGGCATCCATGCCGTTGCGGGTTTCATCAATGACATGACGTATGGCATCGCGATAATCGGTCAGAACCTCACGGACATGTCCGGCGCCAATCAGCGCTTTGGTATGCCCGGGCGCAAGGATCTCCGGCTCAAAAGCCATGAGTTGGTCCAGCGTGTCCGCCCATGTGTCGAAATCGCGATACTCTGTTCCCCGGATCGCGTAGAGATTGGGGAAGGAGCGGTAGAAATTGTCACCGCTGAACAGGACTTTTTTCTCGGGATACCAGACAACCATATGGTCCGGTGTCTCGCCGGGCGCCATGACCAATTGCAGTTCTACTCCGCAGGTTTTGATCGTTTCGCCTTCGCGGCCGATACGCCGCGTGGGCGGCAAAATGCCGGCCCCCATGCCCTGAAGCGGGCGGTCCCCGGGGCCGACACCAATGCCAATGATCTCGTCAGGGTAGGACAGCCCGATACCGAACTGGCGCTTTGTGCGGACCTGCATGGACTTGGCGGGCCGTGGGTGCGGTGTTTTCTCGATCAATGGGTCGCCGGAGGGGATGTCGCTGGCCAGGATTTCCGGATCGGCCCCGTCTGCGAACACGCTTGCGCCAGAAACATGGTCGCGATGGGAATGGGTCAGGATGATGGTCTTGACCGGCAAGTCGGTTATCTTGCGAAATTCAGCCAGCACATTCGCGGCGGCCGTTGTCGTCTCGGTTGTGTCGATGATGGCGATACCATCGTCGCCGACGATCATGTAAACGTTCGAGGCCGCAAAGCCGAAAGCCATGTAAACATTGTCCGCAAGGCGAACGACTTCCTTCTGGAAGTATTTCGGATGTTCTTTCAGTTCGGGGTGCATCGACGCTGTCTCCTTGTCTGCAGATTGCGCAACTTACCTGCTTCGTGGCTCCTTGGCAAAACGACCAGGTGGCTGCGCGCAGTTGCGGCTTCAGGCTCTGTTTTTGTATGGCGACCCGTATCAAAATGGGATCCTTAAATCAAGAAAATCCACCAATTTTGTGAAAGAATCACACGAAAATTCAGATTAATTATTGTTTTGGGATCCCGTTAATGTATTTTGGAGGCCAGTTCACAACAAGAATCGCGGCGCTTTGACGTAATTCGAAAGCGATAGGGAAAATGGCGCACAAGAACGTTCTTTTCATCATGTGCGACCAGCTCAGGTATGATTACCTTGGCTGTACGGGGCATCCGACGATCAAGACGCCGAATATCGATGCCTTGGCTGCGCGTGGCGTGACGTTCAAGAATGCCTTTTGTCAGGCGCCCACATGCGGCCCGTCCCGCGCCAGCATGTATACAGGGCGCTACATGTCCTCAAACGGCACATCTGTGTTGCATGCCCCTTTGCGTGTCGGTGAAAAGACGATGGGCGACCATCTGAACCCTCTTGGGGTCCGGACCGCCCTGGTCGGGAAATCTCACATTATTCCCGATGCCGAAGGAATGGACCGGCTGGGTATCGACCCTCAAAGCTCCATGGCAACCCATCTGTCCCAGGGCGGATGGGAGCCATTTGAGCGGGATGATGGCATCCATCCGGATGCGTTGGTCAAGCCGGATCTGCGCTATAATGAATACCTGCGCGCCAAGGGCTATGACGGTGAAAATCCCTGGCATTGGGCCGCAAATGCTGTCGACACGAAAGACGGCGTCAGGTCCGGGTATTTCAATGACATCGTCGATTTGCCCGCACGGGTTTCAGACGAGGATTCAGAAACTCCGTACATGACGCGGCGGGCCATGGATTTCATGACCGAGGCCGGAGATGACGCGCCTTGGCTTTTGCATCTCTCCTATATCAAGCCCCATTGGCCCTATGTTGCACCGGCACCCTACAACGATATGTACTCGGCTGAGGATGTTGTCCCCGCCGTCAGGGACGAAGCTGAACTGGAAAACCCCAACGGCCTGATCGACCTGTTCCGAACGCGGGTGGGGGCCAGGACTTTCAGCCATGACGAGGCGCGGCAAAAGGTGATCCCTGCCTATATGGGCCTGATCACGCAGATCGACGATCAGTTGGGCCTGTTATTTGATTTCATGGAAGGCCGCGGTCTTCTGGACAACACCCTTATCGTCTTTACCGCGGATCATGGTGACTATCTGGGCGATCACTGGATGGCAGACAAGGAATACTTCCATAACCAGTCGGTGAAAATTCCCCTGATCGTCGCCAATCCGGACAGCAGCGCCGATCCAACACGGGGCAGTGTTGACAATGACCTGGTCGAAGGGGTCGACCTGTTGCCGACATTCCTGGAGTATTTCGGCGGAGACATCCCGGAACATGTACTTGAGGGGCGTTCCCTTTTGCCGAAGCTTCGGGGTGAAGCCCCTGCATGGCGGGAATTTGCGGTCAGTGAAGGCGATTATTCGTTTCAGCTTTTCGGTCTTAAGGACGGGCGCGCGCCGCTGGACTGCCGGTCATATATGATCGTCACCAAGCAATGGAAATACGTCTACGCGCCGGGTTTCGCACCGGTCCTGTTCGATCTGGTCGAAGATCCGGATGAACTGCGCGATCTGGGGCAAAGCGACGCCCATGCCGACATTCGCCAGGCCATGTTCAACAGGCTTGCGGAATGGTCATTGCATTATCGCCAGCGCGTTGCCTGTTCCGAAGAGCGTGCCCGCCACATGTCCGGCATCGAAGAGAAGATGGGTGTGCTGATCGGCTATTGGAACGAGGAAGACGCAAAGCACCTCGACCCAAGTACTGTGCCGCGAAACCAACCTGCAATTCCAACATAATCCAGAAGGGAGCCGCCGGTTTCATCGGCTAAAATCCCCGCCCCGCCCAAAAACACTGTCATTTCTAAACCCAAGGGAGAGAAAAAATGCCAAACTTCAAGAACCTGTCGCTCTTTGCAGCCGCGATGAGCGTCTGTGCCGGGGGCGCCGTCGCCCAGGTCATCCTGACGTCGGAAACCGGTCCGCCGGGCACCGTGCCCTTCACCGCCCAAACCACGCTTGCCGAATTTGCGTCGGCTGCGAAAGTGGCTGACTTTCAGGTGACCGACAGCGCGACGCTGACAAACTCGGTCCAGAACGTGGCCGAGGGTAAGACCGACGTATCCGGTGCGCCATTGATCATTACCTTCCTGATGTCCAAGGGCGCCGGTCCCTTTGCGGGGCTTGGCAAGGAGAAAGGCGCCGAGCTCGCCAGCAACTTGCGCGCGCTGTATACGTATAACTACGGTGGTTTCGGTCTTTATGCCTACAACAGTTCCAGCGTGAAGGGCTGGGGTGATCTTGGCGGAAAAACCATCCTGAATGGTCCGCCGCGCGGAGCCGCCCTGACCAATGATCGCCAAATCATGACCATTGTCAGCGGTGTGGAAGATGGCAAGGATTACAAAGGGATCCAGGTGAACTGGGGCCAGATGCCGAAAACCATCACCGACGGCTCGGCAGACGCGATGATGCTGCCGGTGACCTTTCCTGATGCGCGTATCACCCGCTCGTTGGCAGCTGGTGACATGACACTTTGGTCGATCCCAAAGGATGTCTGGGAAGGCGCTGCTATGCAGAAATACATCAAAAGCCCGGGCACGGCTGGCATCACCTTTGACCTGAAGGATCTTGCACCGCAAAAAGGCCTGACCATCGTCAGTGAAGATGGCATTTGGCGCAGCCCGACAACCGTTTCCGCCGAGGTGGTTCACAAGGATATGGACTTTGAAACAGCCAAAGCGTTGACGGCAACCATGCTGAAGAATGTCGATGCGTTCCTGACCAAGACGACCTACATGGGGACAACCAATATGGGAGAAGTCGACCTGGCCAAGTCGGGCTTGTGTGGTGCGGTGCCGCTGAAATACCATCCGGGGTCCGTTGCCGCCTTTGAAGAAGCCGGTATAACTGTTCCGGATTGTGCCAAACCCTGATCCGAGGGACATTGAAGAGTTGATACGATTTCGGGTCGCGGTGTTGCCGCGGCCCGACAGCCATAGGGCGATAGAATTCAGGAGCCGAGATGTCTGATCAAGACGCGCTTGCCGAAAATTCCAACAGTTTTGCCTTTCGGCTGACATATTGGCTGGCTGTCATCTTTGTCATTATCGGCATGATCAACGCGATGCCGGGCGTTCCCGGTCTGGATCAGTTGGCCAAAGACCTTGCAGGTAATCAGAATTTCATCATTCGGAAATTCCCTTTTGAATATTACTATCCGTTTGCATTTGCGCTGATGATGCTGATCGTCGCGCTGCATCATTCCATCTGGCGAACCTGGAAAAACAAGAGCCCGCTCCAACGGCGCTTTGGTTTGTTCATGGATCTGGCGCTGGTGCTGATGGCCGTGACGATTTCAGTGAGCTACATGGTCGAGCTTGATGCGGTTTGTATCATTGACCAGTTCACCGGTGAACGGGCGCGCCTGATTGCCGAAAGCCTGGTGATCGAAAAGGAAAATGCTGAACTTTTCGGTCTTCCCGAGCCGACAACCGTAGACGACCCGAAATGCCAGGCCACGACGGGTGGCTGGCTGGTTCTGATTGTCGGTCTGGCGATCGTCGTGTTCCTGTCCTACAACGTCAAAGTCTGGGGGCTTCCTCTGGTTCTGGTCGCAATCATCATCGCGACCTATACCATCCTGACCGTGATGGTCTGGTACTTTTTCGGCACCGAAGACATCAATAAATACTTGGTGACCAAGATTGGCGGAGAGCCGCGCCTTTTATCCGACGGTCAGCCGCGCGTGCACGACATCCTCGTCAACAATGCCTCTGGTCTTTTGGGCCGATTCATCGACATCATCCTGAACGAGATCTTCCCCTACCTGATCCTTGGTGCGCTGTTCGGGGCGTCTGCGGGAGGGAAGTCGCTGATCAAACTTGCCTTCCGTTGGACGCGGAAGCTGCGGGGCGGTCCGGCCCATGCTGCAATCGTTTCGTCAGCCATGTTCGGCACGATTTCCGGTGGTCCGGTTGTGAACGTGTTGTCGACGGGAGTCCTGACCATCCCGATGATGATCAATCGCGGGTTTTCCCGGGTGTTTGCCGGTGGCATGGAGGCCGCGGCCTCCTCGGGCGGGTCAATCATGCCACCAGTGATGGGCGTGGCCGCCTTTGTTCTGGCGGCCTTGACAGGGGTGCCCTATGGCGAGGTGATCATCGCCGCCGCCCTCCCAGCACTGGCCTATTTTGTTTGCCTGTTCCTGTCTGTGGTTTTTCAGGCGCGTAAGCAGAAGATTTCGGCGATCGGTGAGATCACCGAAGACATGCAGCTTGGCCGTCAGGATATATACAACCTGGTGATGATCTTCCTTCCTATACTCGTCATCCTGTTTCTGCTCTTGACCAGCAAACAGGACATTGGCTGCGGTTGGGTTGGCTGGTTGCTCGGGCTGGAACGGGTTTTTTACGAAAGCGGGGCGTGCCAGGTCCAGGATCTGCCCTGGGCCCTGAAACTGGTTCAGAATGCCGCCGGAGACGCGGGCAGTGCCGGCTGGTGGGCGGTTGTCGTGCTTCTCGGGGCCTTGTTCCTGGATCCTGAAGTGCGGGCGCGGCCTGCCAAGATCCTGGATTCCTTTTCTGACGCGGGGAAACTCATCTCGACCCTCTATTTGATGTTTCTGGCCGTTTCGATCATCGACTTCTGCCTGAAATTCACAGGCATGCCGTTCTTCATCTCGCTGGATGTGCTGCAATGGCTGCAAAGCCTGAACCTGGGCGGCGGAGGCTCCGTCTTGTTCCAGTTCTTGGCGCTGTTTGTCACCATGCTTCTGGCGGTTCTTCTGGGCATGGGCATGCCGGCGGTTCCGGCATATATCAACGTGGCCCTTTTGATGGGACCCGTCCTTGCTGGCCTGGGGATTTCGATCTTTTCGGCAAACATGTTCATCTTCTACTTCGCTGTTGCCTCGGCCATCACTCCGCCGGTTGCCGTGGCCGCCTTCGCCGCGGCGTCCATCACCAAGGCCGAGCCGATGGCGACAGGGTTTTCCGCCGTCAAGGCTGGCATTGTGATGTTCGTCATCCCGTTCGTATTTGCTTTGTATCCGGAAATACTTCTGATCGAAGCGGCGGTGATTGACCCCGCGACCAGTAGCGGTAGTGAAATCAAGTACCTCCCTGGATATGACGGGCAGGTCTATTTGGCCCCTCTTGGCTGGTTGCTCTTGCGTCTGCTGATTGCGCTCTATCTTCTGGCCAGCGCCTTGGCCCGTTTTGACCGGGCCAAACTGCCTTTGTGGGAATGTGCCTTGCGGCTTGCTCTGGCGCTGATGATCATGGCTGCCGACCCTCTGGTGCATGGTGCGGCGATCGCTGGGACAATCGCACTCTTGGGGCTGCATTTTGTGGTTGCTGGCCGGGCAGGCGGCGGTCAGGAAAAAGTGCCTGCCGGTGACTGAGGGCGACCCCGGGCGGGTGGGCTTCTGTTCGGGTTGCTGCGTAGGTCTTGCTTTTTGATGCACGAAAGGCTGCGTCCGAACCTCGATGCGCGCGATCCGTGTGTCCGAGGGGAAGGTGGGTGTTCCCTATGCAATCGGATTGTTTTCAGAAAAGTCCGCTCGCGAAATGTTGACGCCGGAATAGCTGATCAGATCTGACAGGGTCAGCGCCTCGTTCCGCTTTTCGAAGACCTCAATATATTCGATCATGGTATTGGAATGTTCGCGCATCATGCCTTCGGCGCGCACGGCATCGCCACGTTCGATGGCCTCATAGATCACTTTGTGCTGCGAATTCCCCATTTTCAGGCGAAACAGGCTGCGTTCGACGCCTTCGGGGGTCGACAGGACTTGGCGGTCGAAAACCATGGAGCCAACTTCCATCATAGGCAGGTGGCTGATCTGATTGCAGGTGAAGCTGACGAAATCATTGCCGCAGTTTTCCAGGATTGTCTGATGGACGATTGCGTTCTGTTTCTGCATGGCTCTGAGGGACGGATCGTCCATTTTGCCGGCCGCGACCAGTTGGTCGATCTCTTCAATGGCGGCGCTGATCGTTGGCAAAACATTGTCGCGCCCCGGTGATTGGGCCATCAACCGCGCGGCGAGGCTTTCAAGGTGGCCGCGTACCTGTACCGCCTGCATAACGTCGGCCACGGTCGGGCTTTGTACCAGATACCCCCGGCCTTCGCCTTTGCGGATCATGCCCTCGCGCTCAAGAATGCGCAGGGCGAGCCTAACCGGCGTGCGGGAAACCTTATGTGTATCGCAAAGTTGGGATTCTGACAGGCGTTCGCCGTTGTCATATGCGCCCAGCATGATGTCCTGCCGGATTTTTCCGGCGAGTTCTGCGTCGATCGAGTCCATACGGTTATACACCCAAAATGGGATCCCAAAGTCAAGTATTTTAGCGCAAGACTGCAAAATCCTGCCGAGAATTACTTGATGTGGGATCCCATTTGTGAGACTATTCCCCAAAATAGGTGGTAAACCCTTATTGTAGGGCGCCTGAAAGCGAAATGTAGGATCCCAAGTTAACTCTGGTTCGCGAAATCTACGGCGCGCCGGACAAGTGATGCAAAAAGGGCGGCTCACAACAGCGTGCCGCCCGCCTGGGCCGAAATGAAAAGCGCTTTTCCCGAGGCGTGAGGCCCAGGCCCGAAATTTCCCGGAAGTCAGGAAGGTCAAATCATGGTCGTTGTCGTTCCAACCAACAAATCAGTGGAATCCCTGAAAGGGCTGCATCTGTATCATGGCGCAATTTCAAATTGTTCTATGCGGGTCCGAATGACTTTGATCGAAAAGGGGCTGGACTGGGAAAGCCACCATATCGACCTGAAGAAAAAAGAGAATATTTCAGACGAGTATTTCGGGATCAATCCCAACGGCCTTGTACCGACTTTGGTCGACAATGGTGTTGTTCATATCGAGTCAAATGACATCATCGACTATTTGGACGAAACCTATCCCGAACCCACACTGCGCGCGGCCAATAACGATGAAATGATGGAGTGGCTGCACCTGGCCGCCGCCATCCATGTTCCGGCCTGCAAACCCTATGTCTATGCCACCAAAATGGCCAAGAAGATCCAAAAGACACCAGAGGAACAGGCGAAATACGACGCGCTTCAAAAGAATCAGGAGTTGAAGGATTTTCATTCAAAACACGCCGGAGACAAGGATTTCAGCACCAGCGACTTCGACAAAGCCAAAGCGATATTGGGCGCGTGTTTCACCAAGCTGGACGTGACCCTTGAGGGGCGAGACTGGATCATGGGCGATCAGTTCACGCTGGCGGATATCTCGTGGATCCCGCTGTATTTCGTCATCGTCGGCTGCGGCTTCTCGTTTGAACCCTATCCCAATGTCAGACGCTGGGCGGCGGCCTTCGAGGGCAAGGAAAGCTATCAGGAAGGTGTCCTGAAATGGTGCCCGGATTTCGCTGACGTTTGACGATCAGAAACCAAAGAGCCTCGCCAATGCCGACTGAAACGTCAAAACCTTCCGG
>Ga0209578_10004004_pt1 | contig 10844 bp, 11 predicted proteins | sample tdAd472_FD_187127 | JGI IMG/M metagenome (GOLD analysis project Ga0209578, IMG submission 187127) | Marine sediment microbial communities from the Atlantic coast under amendment with organic carbon and nitrate - tdAd47.2 (SPAdes)... | ecosystem: Environmental > Aquatic > Marine > Coastal >...
TATGAGCATGAAACAATCTCTCACTACTGCTCAGTATTCATCGTCCGAGCCAGAGAATCCGATATTGTCTTACAGGATCCAGGCGCAGCTTTCCTGGAGTTTTGTCGCGGCCGGCCCCGCGTATTAGCCGTGCCAATGCCGCCGGATTGGATACCTGAGGTCTCCGCGATTGAAGCCGTGATGGACCACACAGGCTTTGATTGGGACCATGTCACTGATCGTCTATCTCGATTCCTAGATATTCATCAGTATTCGACGGCTTCGGATTGGAATGCGAAATTTCTATCCTGGATGACATCTCAAGATACATCTTCCCCAACCCCGAAGTAGCAAACTCTGCAATTTATCCTGGCGTCACTACCGGGGGGGCACGAACCCCAACGTGGTAGTGACGCCAGGGTTCTGGCGTGACCGAGCCCCGTACACCGGGGCTCGGCGGGCGAGATAGCGCCCGAAATCGTCGTGACAGCGACATTATGGCTAAAAAATAGCCGCGCTTTAGTTCAGAAACCTTAACTTGAAGAGAGGGGGAAATTTTTCTTAGAATAAACCCGCACAGTGGCTACTCACAGTAGCACCTAGCAGCAGGGACACCCTGCATCTCGTCAGTCGCTTTGCGACTGATGGTCGGCTCCGCCGATGTAAACCCAGAGGGTAGAAGCGTTCACCCAATGGGGGCGCACTTCTACCTACACTTAAAATAGTTGGCGATAGAAGAGGAGGGGTAGACGTAAAAGTACGATCGGCGCAGCACCGATAAAGCTGTACATTCGCTGGCCAGGGCATCGCCCAGACCACAATGAGGTATCCAATTCCCCCAAGGGAATGCACCTCATCCTGGAGAGACCAGGTACCAAAAAACGCTTTTTGCTCGTTTCCTGTCCAACAGGACCATAGATTGCCACGGCAACTATGAGAGCAAGAAAACTTACCGAACGGTTTTAGAACGAACAATAAATTCGGTCGGACAGCGAACAGGAATTTGGGCTTTCATAGATTCATTGCGGAACTGGAAAGTCCACAGAATCACATGAGAAGGGTCACGGATTAGCCCCACTGGTAAGTCATTCTTGGCTAGGAGAAACGGATGCAAGATCTCAATTATGGATTAAAGCGCCTGGTGTTTGAGAGTAAAGATGGGTCACACTCTACCCGGGCTGCTCGTAAACATATTCTTATTCAGGCAGCTGATACATTGCATGAATTGGGATATAAAAAGCTTAAACCGGAAGGCCTAAAGCCCAAGCATGTAGAAGCGCTGGTCGCTCGTTGGAAGGCAGAGCAATTATCAGCTGGCACAATCAAGAATCGGATGTCGCATTTACGTTGGTGGGCGGGGGCTGTAGGTAAGCCAGCGATCATAGCGAGGGAAAATGAGTTCTACCAAATCGAGAAGAGGACGTATGTTACCGGAGAAAATAAAGCTAGAGACCTGGATGAAGAGAAATTGGCCAAGGTCACAGACCAATACACGCGTATGTCTCTCAGGATGCAAGCCGCATTTGGGCTGCGCCGAGAAGAAGCGATCAAATTCAGTCCAACCTATGCCGATAAAGGGGATAGGATCACGTTGAAGCCGAGTTGGACCAAGGGAGGCAGGGCACGTGAAATCCCAATTAGAAATGAAGCCCAACGCCAACTCCTGGATGAGGTCCATCGTTTTGCTGGCCGAGGTGCCTTAATCCCGGGAAACAAAAATTATGTTCAGCAAATGCGTACGTACGAGCGCAACACAGTCAAAGCAGGGCTCGACAGGAATCACGGTTTGCGCCATGCCTATGCTCAAACCCGGTATGAGGAGCTAACAGGTTGGGAATGTCCAGCTGTTGGCGGGCCGGACAGGAAGACACTCACGCCGGAGCAGCGAGAACGTGATATTCAGGCGCGAGAAAAAATTTCCGCCGAGCTCGGCCATTCTAGACCACAAATTGTCGCTCAATATTGCTCGTGAGCTGGTATCACTGTAGCGTTCGCTCGGCTCCAGATAATCTCCTATTTTGACAAGGTCGGAGTCTTAACGCTGAACTATTGTGTCTGGGTTACGTTTACGCTTGCCATGGACTCCGTAATTTAGGCCAGAGACTTGTACGGTATTTTCTATGTGTTCCGCGGCGGGCTTTTTCTAGCGTGGCATGGTTCTGCACCTCTTGGAAGGGGATAGCGGGAGAGGTTAAATCCGTCAGGTGAATCGTCGTTACTGGATCTACTGGAGATATCGATATAGATTCAGTGGTCTTATAAAAGCCTTCTTCTCAAGATAGCGCTTGCTGCGACTCAATCTCGGCGGAAGGTTTTCAAGATCGGGATAGCCGGGCCACTTCAGTCGTGGAAGGCCTTGCCTATTATCTAGGTAGAAGAGGGGAGAGTGGGCAGTGATAAGTTTACGTACAGTCCTGCCTTCCACATCTTTGAATACAATATTTGCTTTCAGGGCAGGTTGGACGGGTTTTACCAGTGCCAGTAATTCGCCTGGATCGAGTGTACCGAGCTGGGCTTGAATGGAGCGGAGTACTTCCGTGCCAGCGTAGCGTTGGGAGGCAAGTTCCAAGGCTTGCTCGATAGAAAGCGTCTTGATGGACCGAGATCGCATCGACCAGGTCCAACTTACGCTCTCTATGGCGTCGGGCAACTGTTGGAAGCGCCGGTAGCATAAGGACAGATTTATCCCACTCATCCCGGTAGTCTGCAGAAGCTGATGAATGTCTTCATCCCTACGCCCAGAAGCATACTTCATCAATTGCGCTAATTTTGCTCCAGGTGCCCTCGACTCTTTACGCAGATTGACCATTAACTTCTCGAACAGCGCTTTCTGTCCGTTCAGTGCCTGGAGGAGGGCAATGGTGTTGGGGCTGCAAGCAATGACCCCAGGAAGTCGAAGGGAATCATTGGGTTGATACCAGAGTTGCCCAATATGCCTTGCCAGAGAGCGCCGGCTCTCCTGTAAGTCGGAAAGACTTACTGGACTGTGCTCGATTTGTGATTCCTCCCACGCGGGCAGTGAGCTATCCGCATTGGCAATAGCGGCACACAATAAATCGTTGCCGCTTCGCAATCGCTTGAAGCTTTCTAGGATATCGATTCGTTGTATGATCGAGTTAAGCATACCGGCAGTATACCTATAAATATTATACCATCCTATAGCTTCGCTATTTTTAGTTGCCTACTTAGGGGGTTTAGCGGTGTTATGAGGCTGCAAACACTAGGATGGTATACTATAGTACATGTCTTGATCGTCTAGCATTTACACCGGCCAGTTGAGGAGGGTGCGATTCTACGATCAGCAATTTCTCTCCTAGAGTAAAGTAATGGACTGTATTGTTACAGTAACATATACTGTAACAAAGCACAGTAATGGTATAGGAGTTACAAAACTATGATTGCCCAAGCTGAGCAGCTGTTACAGCGCGGGTCCGCCGTCAGCGGTGCACTGTTGCCAGCGATTTTTAACATCTTCGCTCAGTGGCACCTGACCGGTTCTCAGCAGATGGTTCTACTCGGGCTAACAAATGAGAAAACTCTCTATAACTGGAAAAGCCACCCAGAGAAAGCAAAGCTCTCCAGGGACCTGTTGGAGCGGGCTAGTTATATCCTGGGGATCTACAAGTCCCTGCAGATCTTGTTGCCAGACGAAGCAATAGCGGATCAGTGGCTATCAACCCCAAACGACAATCCGCTCTTCAATGGCACAGCTCCGCTTGAAAGATTATTAGCGGGGCATGTGGTAGACCTTGCTTTGGTCAGGAATTTCCTTGATTCAGAGAGAGGGGGTTGGTAATCAACATCGAGGAGCTTCCAACGCACGAAGTGGATGAAACCATCTACCGGATCATTCTGTCCCGGTATCCACAGATTAGCCTTTTCGAGCGCGTTTCAAATCCTAAGGACTGGGATGTCCTCTACACAGTGGAGTCGCTGACTAATCCTCGACTACGCGATGAGGTCGGAGATATTCGATTGGTGCCTGTGGAGGATCGTGTCTACGGCGATGGGGCCTCCTGGATAATGGCGGCATTTACCCATCCTCCTGTCGACAGCCGCGGAGGCCGTTTTAACAAAGACTTTGGAATTTACTACTGTGCTCCCGACGAAGATGTAGCTATTGCCGAATCTTCATTCCATAGGGCGCGATTTCTCCGCGAGTCCAGAATAGATGAAATCACCCTCGAGATGCGCGTCCTTAAGGCAAAACTTGGTCCAGTGACCCTACACGATTTACGACATCTAAAGGCTCACGCAATCTACGACCCTGACGACTACAGCGTGTCTCAACAACTTGGTGTCAACCTACGCAACGCCAATAGCTTCGGCGTCCACTATACAAGTGTTAGAGAAAGTGGGGAGTGCTTCGGCATCATGCGCCCGAGGGCATTGTCCGATGCAATTCATTGGCGATACATTCGCTATCATTTCAAAGAGGGATTGATCGCCGACGTTGAATCTATTGACGGAAATGAGAGGAGGTAGCCGTGCAGTACCGCGAGTTGCTTTGGATATTCACTCAACTCCCAGACAATTATGTGGTACTCGATACTGAAACCACCGGCCTCCCTGACAAAAACGGCTTACCAGATATCGTTACCTTAGGTCTTGCTATTGTAGAGGAGAGGAACGTCGCTAATTCCCTCGAATTCAAGGTCAAGCCAAACAAATCCATTTCTAAAGAAGCACAGTCAGTGCATGGCATTACGGACCAGCAGGCTGAAGCCTTCAAGCCTTTAAAATCTCAATGGCAAGAAATCAGCAGCATTCTGAATGGACGTCTCGTTGTCATTCATAACGCAAGCTTCGATTGGCCTATCCTGCTCAATCAGGCGACTCAGAATTCTTTGGAAATGCCAGGAATTAGCGGCATTTTTTGTAGCCAGAAGGCTGCTTTCCCTTGGGCCCAATCTATGCAGCTAGAGTGCAGTTCTCGAGGGCCTTCATTGGATACATTAACAAGTGCACTGGAAGTAGAAGACTTGAGAGCAAAAGAAAATGGATTACATGGAGCAAGAATTGATGCAGTGCAAACAGCACAGCTAGTAGAGGCAATCAGGCGAAAAGCGTAAGCGCAAAGAATCAGTGGTTCGAGTGAATTGATAATGGCCCAATTGATGAACCTTCCAGAAGGTTTTCGTCGGGATAGGGATCTGAGATTGACGTTGTTAGTCGATCAGTTCAGGCCACGTTCTTTATAAAGCGACCACAACCGCAGCACCAGGATCTCGGGTATTCCTTGAAGGCCAAGCATTAATGTCTTATATTATGAACATATAGTGGCTTTATTGTTTAATACATAAGACATTTATGAAATCGCCATCAACCAGCACGCTCCCCAGAACCGCTCGGAAAGCCCTGATTAAGTTGGGCGGTGATATCACTGTGGCCCGCAAAAAGCGCCGCATCTCCACGGTTTCGATGGCGGAACGCGCCTTCATCAGTCGCGGCACGCTGTACAAACTGGAAAAGGGCGACCCGTCAGTCTCCATGGGAGTCTATGCCACCGTGCTCTCGATTCTGGGAATGGTCGAAGGGCTCGGTGACCTGGCCGATCGCAGTAGCGATACCCTGGGCCTGGATATCGAAGAGGACCGGTTGCCCAAGAAGGTACAGCCCACGGGTCGCAGGAGGCAGCGATCATGACCGATACCATCGATATATACATCGACTAGGCCGGGAAGACACTGCTGGTCGGTCGCTGTCGTTATGTCGCCAAGCACCGCGGCCAGAGTTCGGTGTTTGAATACGACGACCAATGGCTGGATCACCCGGACGCCTTTGCCCTGGATCCGGCGAACTTGCCGCTGAACGTTGGACCCATTTACACCACCTCGCACAAGTCGGCACTGCACGGGGCGCTGCGCGATACGGCGCCGGATCGGTGGGGCCAACAACTTATCAGGCGCGCGTTTCGCAAAGCAGGAGAAGAACGGACCCTGTCAGAAATCGATTACTTGCTGGCCATTACGGATCAAACGCTTATTGGTGCCTTGCGTTATAAGCGTGAAGGCGAAGCCAGCTTCGATCATGATATTGGCCATTACCGGGTCCCGCCACTGATTCGTTTGCCTGCCTTGATGAATGCCGCGGATGCGGTGCAGGCGAATACGGAAACGGCAGAAGATTTAAAGTTGCTTCTGAATGAAGGCTCGCCACTCGGCGGCGCGCGCCCAAAATCGGCCGTGATCGATAAAGATGGCACAATGTCTATCGTCAAATTTCCCAAGCCCGACGATGATCGCAGTATCCCTCACGGTGAGGTCCTGGCCCTGACGCTCGCTGACAAGGCGGGCGTGAACGTGTCCGCGGCGAGGATAGGAGATGTGGCAGGGCGGCCCATCGCATTGATCATACGATTTGACCGGCGTGATGGCCAACGCGTTCCGTTTCTATCCGCCATGAGCTTGTTGGGCCTGAATAATGATGGGGATGATGCCACCTACACGGATATCGCTGAATGCATCCGCATGTATTCCAGTGAACCCGTGGCGGATTTGCATGAGCTCTGGCGCCGGATCGTCTTTGGTGTATTGATCGGTAACCTGGATGACCATCTACGCAATCACGGTTTCCTGTATGACCGGGACAATCAATGGCGGCTGTCGCCGGCCTACGACCTGAATCCCGTGCCGCTTGCGGAGAAGGCGCGGGAATTAACGACCTGGATCTCGGAGGAGGGGCCGGATGCTGACTTGGACATTGCGCGCCGCGCCGCAGCCCATTTCGCGCTCAAGGGCGACCAGGGGGAACGCATCATCAATGACGTCTCTGCGGCCCTGCAGGGATGGAAAAACACAGCGCGCCTGCTGGGCATGAGTGCAGCTGATATTGGCATCTATGCCACGGGAGGTTGTAAATTTAAGTGTGTAAACGGTTGGTTCATGTCAAACAGGCACCCTGTCTCCGTAGAGAATAATGAACTGATTCAGAGCCGCTTTCCAGTCCCGGATCGGCATGGTCCACTTCTTCGATACGTTGCGTAACCCCAGATAGAGTAGTTTCTTGATGGCGTCGTCGTGCGGGAATGCGCCACGCCCCTTGATGACTTTCCGCAGGCTGTAGTTCAGCGACTCAATGGCGTTCGTCGTATAGACCACTTTTCGGATCGCCGGGGGGTATTCAAAAAACGGCGTCAGACGATCCCAATTCCGCTCCCAGCCCGGAGCGATTGCCGGATACTGCTCACTCCATTGCTGGGTAAATTGCTCCAGGGCGGCCTGGGCAGCCTCTACAGTTGGGGCTGTGTAGATCGCTCTCAATGCTGCGGCCACTGCCTTGCGGTCCTTCCAGGATACGTACTTCAGGCTGTTGCGGACCTGGTGGACAATGCACAGTTGCACCTGGGCGTGCGGATAAACGGCTTCAATAGCCTCTGGGAGCCCTTTGAGGCCATCCACGCAGGCGATAAAGCAGTCTTCCATGCCCCGGGTCTTGAGCTCGTTGAAGACGCTGAGCCAGAACTTAGCGCCTTCCGTTTCTGCCAGCCACATGCCCAGTAGTTCCTTCTCCCCGTCCATGTTGATGGCCAGGGCAAGGTAAACCGCTTTGTTGCGAATGGCGCCGTCCTGGCGGGATTTCACAAACAGGCAATCAAAATAGACGATGGGGTAAACCGGATCGAGTGGCCGCGCCTGCCAGGCCTGAACTTCCTCCAAAACGCTGTTGGTAACATTGGAAATCAGGGTCGGCGAGACTTCAGCTCCGTAGAGTTCCATGAGTTCATCTTGAATGCCCCTGGTACTGTGGCCACGGGCGTACAGCGCGATAATCATGTCATCAAGGCCATCTATCCGGCGTTGACGTTTCTTGACGACTTGGGGCTCGAAGCTGCCGTTGCGGTCTCGCGGCACCTCCAGATCCATCGGACCATCCTTGCTCTGGACCTTCTTGGAGCCGCGCCCGTTGCGTGAATTCCCCGTGCCGTTACCTGCGGGGTGGTTGGGTTCGTAGCCCAGGTGATCCGTGAGCTCGCCTTCCAGCATGGCTTCAAGGCCGCGCTTTTTGAGCTCCATGACGAGCCCGTGTTTGCCGAGCAGGTCCTCGGCATCACCGTCGAAATCCTTCAGCAGTTCAGTGAGTAAGGATTCTTGTTTCTTTGTGATCTTGGTCATCGTTGCCTCCATTAGGCATTATAGTTCGATAACCATTTACACAGTTCGATTTACACCCTCTGCCACCAATTCAATGCACTTGATCGATATAGTGCACTACAGAAAGTATTTCTGGCTATCTGCTCCACAACGATCATCTTAATTGCCTCTATATCACCCGCCTTGCACGGCACCTTATGTTCCTTGCAAAAATGCTCGTTTACGCACCGACGCAGTGTCTACTGAAAATCAGTGTGTTACGGGTTGAGAAACCCTGTTGCGATCTAAAATCATTTAGCAACTCCATTAAACAAATAGGAGGACCTATGATTATTGGATATGCGCGAGTTTCAAAAATAGAAGACCAGGACACTGCCGCACAGTTCCAGGCGCTCAAAATCGCTGGAGCGGAACGGATTTTCGAGGAAACCGCCTCTGGCGGCCGCTGGGATCGGCCAGAACTGCACAGAGCGCTGGATTTTCTCAGGGAAGGTGACGTTTTGGCGGTGTGGAAGCTGGATCGCCTGTCCCGGTCGTTGAAGGATCTGCTGTCGATTATGGATAAGATCGAAGACAAGGGTGCGGACTTCAAAAGTCTGACAGAAGCTATCGACACCACTACGCCGGCAGGGCGGATGATGATGCAGATGGTCGGGTGTTTTGCCGAGTTTGAACGCCAAATGATTCGGGAACGCACAATGGCGGGGCTAGAACATGCCAGGGCCAGAGGCGTAAGGCTTGGTCGGCGTCCGAAACTTACGCCGATGCAACGGGCCGAAGTGATTGAAATGGTCAGAAGTGAACGAAAGACGGCGGCGGAAGCTGCCAGGATCTTCAGAGTACACCCGTCTACCGTATGCCGGCTACTTGCAGCGGCACAGGAGGTGTAGCGGCAAGCCGTCATTCGGTTAATCCCGAACGCGCGATCACAGCGTTTGGGAATGTCACTCAGCTGTTAGCTTCTGGGAAGAGGCCAGGCATCCATCGGCCAGCTAATCGGGCGGGGAATGCAATCCGCAGAGGTGCTCGTGTGCTCTCTGACTGCAACACACCTTCTTTAGTTAGCGCAGACACGATCCGCCGTGCCTGGCGGTCCCCGGTTCCGACAATAGCGGCTACATCGCCACGCGGGAGTTCTCCGCGATATAGTATGGCTTCCAGCACATTGCCAGACTGTGGCGGTAGCCCCTCCGTCCGCACTTCTTCTTCAATCCAAATCCGGATGCGCTCGCGCAGCTTATTGGGCTGAACAAGCTGCTCCATAAATGTCACCTGGTCGATGCAGGTCTGTAGGAAGAACTCGGTGAATTCGGCGAGCGCCGCTTCACTCCGGCTACCTCGGCCATCGAGGTCACCCCGTCGGGGCTGGTCGCAAGCAATTAATTGCCTTTTGTATTGAGCTTCCTGCCGAGCAAGGCCCCGCGCAATCGACCAGATACCCCCGGTATCGAGCGCATCCCTGAGCATGGCGTAGGACATGAGCCGGGCAACGCGGCCATTGCCATCAAGGAAGGGGTGAATCCATAGTAGCCGGTGATGCGCGGCTGCCGCTGAAACTATGGTTTGCGCTTTTCCCAGGCGGCTAAAGACCTGTTCAAAGCGTCCCAGAAACCGTGGCAAGGCTCCCGGACTGATCGCGACATGGTCGCCGACGATGACATCGCGCTTTCGGAGCATGCCGGGTTCAACACGTATTCGTTCCCCGGTTTGCGGATCCTGAACCCTGAGCAGTTCATCGGGGAGCAACTCTCCGAAACGCTTGTGTATCTCACAGATACCTTCCAACGTCGCGGCCCGGCCGGCCAGCCCGTCCTCGTCGATCCATTTCTGGACCGTGACATGGGCGCGCGCTTCCAGTTGAAGGTCGCGTTTGCGCGGATTATCGCTGTAGTCGTTTTGCATGGCCCGCTCGATATCGACCGGGTGTGTATCGTGCCCCTCGATCAGGTTCGAGTAGTAGCAATTCATCGCGCGGACGAGATCGGCCAAGGCCTTCACGACACCATCCGGGAGGCTGCGCCGAAATCCGGCGGACTTGGCCGCAAGGTCTACCGCCAATTCGGTCAGAGCAACTTGGTGCGGCGATCCGTCGCTAATTTGAAGGGGCTCCATGACTGCGATATCCTCTCCGCGATCAGGCGCCTCTTCGATGTCCATATTATTGTCCGAATTACTTATGCCCATATATGCATAAATAACATATAGTTAGAGGATTCAAAAGCGAATATTACACCTCATATATGTCCGGTTGGATGTCCGCTTTCCGACGGCGATGTCTTCAAAGAAGGCAGTGGTATAAATGCTATATAAATCAAAAAGATAGTGAACTTTCGGCTAATATTTTAATTATCTGGCCGGCTGGAAGTCCTCAGACGTAAACGGAAGGTTGGCCCATATGGTCTCTTTTCAAGCCCGCGTTCATTAACACACGATAAGAGTAGGGCGACCGTGAAGTTTAGCTTCGTTATTGTTTGTTGGACAATTTTGCCCTATTCTCTCGAAAGAAATGTCCTGGGATATCGCCGTGACTGATCAAATAATGACAATTAAAGAGGTGTCCGAATATCTGAAGCTGTCGGAAAAGACAGCCTACAGATTGGCATCTGATGGCAAGCTTCCAGGCTTCAAAGTTGGTGGCAGCTGGCGGTTCAAATCAGAGGATATTAGTCGCTGGATAGAACAACAAAAATCTAAAGAAGAGAAGAAATGATTCCCGACTATCAGACACTCATGCTTCCCGTACTTCAGTCATGCGCTCATGGAGAGGTGGCT
>Ga0209578_10004005_pt1 | contig 10843 bp, 8 predicted proteins | sample tdAd472_FD_187127 | JGI IMG/M metagenome (GOLD analysis project Ga0209578, IMG submission 187127) | Marine sediment microbial communities from the Atlantic coast under amendment with organic carbon and nitrate - tdAd47.2 (SPAdes)... | ecosystem: Environmental > Aquatic > Marine > Coastal >...
ATGCGATGCTGATCGGTGTCACGGTTGAATCGCCTGAGGGGTGGGAGATCCGGCTGGACCGCGTGCTGCCAATTGCGGAGTCCTTGCCGTGAATCGGTGTGGGCAGACTTCGGCTGCGTGTCGAGGGTATTTGTTAGTCGAGACGCTGCTGGCCCTGGCGATGTCGGCGATGCTGGCGCTTTCGGTGCTCATGATGATGACATCGACCGGTGTGGCTGTGGAGAAAGGGATGGTGCTGCACGACCGGGCGATCGAGTTGCAAGCGATGAGCGAAACACTCTCGCGTGATGTGCGCTGCGCCAAGGCGATTGTGTACAGCGACGCATCGTGTGTTGCACTGTGGATCGCTGATGCCGATGGGGATGGATCGCCGACGGCCGCCGAGCTTGTGGTGTATCGGTGGGATGCTGGTAAGGGCAGTCTGGATCGCTACGCGGCGTCCGAGGGCGGCGGATCTGGCGCAGCGATCGAGAGCGATACCGATGTCGCCGGCGTACTGACAGAAAGTTATGCAAATGTGCTTGTGCCGACAGCGGCAATCAGCGGGCTCGAGTCGTGTCATATGGGTCGGATCGATGGGGATAACGGCGAACAGATCGGGGTGAGTGTCTCTGTCAAGCGGCAGGGGTCGTCGGCTGTATCCGTTGCGACATCGATCATGCGGATGGCGGGCAGCACGGATGAATAGCGATCCAAGGTGGAAACGGATGCGCAACCGATTCGGGCAACGCATGATGCTTCGGCGGCCCGGGGAAGTGCTGGTCCTGGTGGTAGGCGCGATCGCAATCGCGTTGATTGTGGCAATGTCCTTTATGGTGGGTGCTGAGCCTGTTCATTCGCACGCAAGGTTGGCAGTCTCACAGGCGCAGGCCCGTCTCTACGCTGAGTCTGCCGTCGATCATGTCGTCATGCAGTCTCTTGCAAGCCCGGGGTGGTTCGGTGAACTGGTTGAGGGCGTCTGGGAAGGCGAGATGGATATGGACGGTGCGACGGTCGGGTTGCGCGTGGAGTTGCCAGACGAGTCCGGTGAGTTGGCGATGTTCCCAAACCCGAGCTTCGAGCAGGCGACCGGGTCGCTTTCGAATCCGCTATTCAGCCCACCCATGTCGGGTACGGTTGGCGGCTGGTCGCTCAAACGCACGGCGCTGGCGGCCACGGGTCTGACCGTGCCCCGCATAGGTGTGCGCTCTTCGTTTGGCGCGACCGATGGCGGACGCGAGGCGTATATCACCTTCGTGGCGGCGCTTCTTGGTTCGGGCGCATTCAGTGTCGAATCCGATGATGAGCTTGATCCCGAAACGGTGTACTCGGTGGCGGTGGATATCGGTGCGACGAATCTTCTGGTACTCGAGGACAGCGCGTGGTTCGAGGTGTACGCGGGCAGCACACTGATCGTTTCGACGCGCGAGGCCGCGGTGCTCTTGGATCTTGGAGCCCTCGGCGAAGTTCTGACTGAAGCGACCGATGCGCTGGTGGGTGCTTTCTACCCGGCGGTTCTTGTACGCACGCTCTTGGATTCGTCGAGCTGTGAGGTCGAATTGCGGTTTACAACGGATAGTGCGCCCCCGCCGGGCAAGCTGCGGATCGAACTCCATGCCGAGAGTCTGGGTGTGCTCTCTGAGGTGACGTTTGACAACGTGCGCGTGACGCGTGGGGAACAGCCATTTGAGATTACTGCCAGGGCCAGCGTCGCAAACGTTTCGCATGAGGTGACGGCCACGGTGTGCAGAGATTGGCTGGGCGGATGCCGGATCATCGGGTGGAGCGAGCCATGAGCGGTGCGGGTGAGGGGGTGACCCGAACTGGTGGAGCCGAGCGGACGAACTGTGGCGATCTGCCCAGCGTCGGCCGGTCCTGGGGTCCGATCGGAATCTTGGTTGTCACGATCGTGCTGTCGGCGGCCGTTTCGATGGTTGTGTCTGTAGGTCTGCAACTACGTCAGCAACAATCGCGATTGGTCGAGCGGTACAGCCCGCTGGCCGACATCGCTGAAGACCAGATCGGCGGGCTGCGTGGCGAGGGCTGGAAGGCGCTTGCGGTGATGAAGCTCCGCCCACTCATGCAGGACCGTGGTGTTGTGTTCGTTTCGCTTGTTGACAGCCGCGGCGATGAGTTGCTCTCTCTCGGTGAGCGCAGCGCAGGCAGAGCGGGTACGTACTTCACTGCCAGTGCATCGAATCCGCAGACGATCACACGGCGGGTGATTGGTGGGCGGGGTGAATCCATGACGCTTCATCTCGGCGTGATGGATGCTGAAGCGTACGAATCTCTGCGAACGACGGCTGTTGCGATCGGTATCGGGCTGATTGTTTCGCTCCTGATCGGTTTGGGGTTGCTCACACGATGGCAGAGACGCCGATCGGTGGGGCGGCGTCGGCTTCTCGAGGGCCTCCGGCGCCTGATGCTCGATGCTCCGCTCAAACCATTGCCCGTGAATGGGAAGGGTGAAGAGGCGTATCTTGCGCGTGCTTTCAATCGCCTGTCGGCGCAAAGTGTCGAGCAGCGGCGAACGATCGCGGATCTGATGACACAACTCAGCGTGCGCACTGTTGCGACGGAGGACCGTGGACGGTTGGAAATCGATATTGCCAAACAGGAAGCGGTTTGGCTGAGATCCAGGCTGAGGGCGGCATGCTCGCTGAATGAGATAGTTACAGGAATGACTCGTGAGATGCTACAGAAACTCATCTCCGAATGCGTGATAAATGGTCGTGCCGATGAGCGGCAAGACTCTGTGCCGGCAGCCCGTGTTTATCAACTCGAAAGTATGACCCGGGCCATCGATGTGTGCGGCAGGATGACCGGGTTGACCCAGTCCAAGCAGAGTACATATCGGGAATCGATTGAACTCCGAGAAGCGATCGATGAACTGATTCCGTTTTTTGTGGCCAGAGCGGCGGCCGGCGGGGTGACATTTGAAACGGAGTACGCCGAGAACATGCCAAGGGTCATCGTTGCTCGGGAGGTATTTCAGACGGCGTTGCTGCTGTCGGGCTCCCGCGCCATCGTGGCCGCCGACGAGACGCATGTGACACTCAATGCACGAGTTGTTGACGCAGTAGTTGAGATATCGTTCGGGCCCTGCGGACTCAAGAGTGAGCGGCTCATGCGTGGAGATGAGATCGTTTGTGGGCTCGCCGCGACGTGGTATGGTGCCGAAATCTACGAAGAGCGTAGCGGCAGACTTGTGTTGACCGCACCAACCGATCAGACAGAGGCACTGGTCGGTTCATTTCTTACAACAGCGGATCCAGACGAGACCATATGGGTGGCGATTGTTCGTATGCCCCGAGGTATTGATGTACGCGCCATATATGAGCGCATGAGCCAAGTGGTCACCCCGCGCGCGTATGCACAAATGTCAGAGAATCAAAGAGCACTCGTTGTGGCCGGTGCATCCGGCGAGCGCGTGTTGAGCGCTGAATCAGTCAATGCGCACCTGCGGTCTGGCATTGAGCGGGTGCTCCCAGCTGGGCACGGCGTCACGATCGACACGATTCTCTGCAGCATTCAGCAGGCCGAGTCATGCATTCTCAATGCGCTTCGGAGTGAGCATCAGGGCTTGAAATCGGAAGCGGCGTGACGAATAGGACTCGGAAGGAATCGAGCCGCGTGGAGGCCACGGATGACGACGAAAGACGGAACGAAGCGGGCGCGACTGAGTGAATCGGAGAGGCAACTCGCCGAGCGTTTGCGTGAAGTCATGGGCGATCGGTGTGTCACGGAGTATGCGCGTTCGCTCGGTCTGAATCACGAGTCGGTCCGCCGGTACATCCGCGGGATGACGCCGCCGTCGGCGAAGTTTCTGATCCGGGTCGCCGAGCAGTACCGTGTCGATGCCAATTGGCTTCTGACGGGTGAACGGCAAGAGAGCGTCGATACCTTGCACACGATCGAGACGGCGCAGCTGGTGGCGGAGCTGGAGCGTCGAGATCTCTTGGGCCGCAACCGTCGAATGATTGAGCGGCGTCAGAAAGCAAGTAGAAAGGACGGGTCCGGCGTCTCCGCCGCCGACCCGTCTGACGGGGACGGTTGTTTACCGTCTGCGTCGCGTGGCGACGAGCCCGGTCACCGCGAGCGCCGCCAGTCCGCTCGGCGCCGGGACGACAGCGTTCATTTCCGAGTAGGCGTGCGCGATCTTGATGTCGCCGTTGAGAAGTCCCAGGCCGGCCGCGACGTCATCGAATGAGATTCGGATCGCGTTGACTTCGAGCGAGCGTCCATCGATGCCGTTGCCGCCGATGATCTGCTCGTTGAGCACGACCTGGATGCCCAGCGCATCAAAAAGCACGGTGTTTGGGGCGGCGTTGGCGTCGACGGTGAGCGTCGTGCCGAGAATTGAGAGGTCGACATCGGTCAGGATCGATGAGCCGTTGGCCGCGAGCGAACCATAATCACCGGTGACGGCGCTGTCGGCTTCGATGACGCCCGCGCTCAGGTTCAGGATGGTTCCGAGCACGACATCGGCGCCAAGGCCGGTGACCGAGCCGTTGCCGGTGGTAGTGCGATTGCCGCTGGAGGCGTCGACGTCGGATGTTGCTTCACCGCTGAGCACGTCGGCGCCAACGTTGGCCAGGCCGGCGGCCGAGAAGAGTGCGTTGACGGCTGTATTGTCGTTCGCATACGGCCCCGGTGCCGAGCCGTCGGCGTACGCCTGGGGCAGGACTTCGAGTTGTAATAGGAGCAGTGAGAGATCCGCCGAGATGCCGTACCCGTTCGATGTTGCATCGGTGATGTCGGCTTGTGCGCCCCCGGCGATGCAGGCTGCCAGCGCGATCTGTGCCACGATACTTCCACGTGCTGCGTTCATGTCTGTCTCCCTTGAGAGCCTTTCGGCCCTAGTTCCCATGATGCCCGCGATGAATGGGCGGGCGGTATCGAAAGAGATAATGGACATCCGGTGTCGATACAAGGGAACCAGCGCGTGTTGAATTGAGAAAGTGAAGTATGCAAATGGATGTGCAGTTTGACTGTGTGGATTCGCAAAGATGTGTGCAACAGCCGGAAACTATCCACAGATCATTGCACGAGATGGGTCTGTATGAGAAACGGATAGACTGCGCCAGGATTGGCAAGGGTGGCGTCTGCCGATCGGGGGCCAGGGAGTATCAAAGTATCTGGGGAGAGATGCATGCGGAGTCTAAGAATGGTGCGTGTGCTTGGAGTCGTCGGCTTGCTTCTATCGACACAGATGGGAGCTCGTGCTCAAGACGAATCGGGAGAGGGGCATTCAGGGCTGTATGAAAGGTACGCCGTGGCGGCGGATCATCCGGTAGCGTCGGCGGCGGGTGCGGAGATGCTGGCCAAGGGTGGGAATGCGGTCGATGCTGCTGTCGCGGCGAGCTTTACGCTCAGTGTGGTCAGGCCCTTCTCCTGCGGGATTGGTGGCGGCGGTTTCATGGTGATCTCTCTGCCTTCCGAGAACGAAGACGGCGCCCGCACCGAGCGGGCGATCTGTTATCGCGAAACTGCGCCCGCCGGTGCGACTCGGCTTGTGTACGAGGGCATAGTCAATCAACGCGCGAGCCTCGATGGCGGGACGGCCTGCGGCGTGCCGGGCACGGTTGCGGGCCTGCTCTACGCGCTCGAAAAGTACGGAACGCTCGATCGAAAAACGGTGATGGCGCCCGCGATCCGTGCGGCGCAAAATGGGTTCACGGCGGATGCTGCGTATGTTTCTGCGGTGAAGGGGGCCGTCGGCCGCTTTGAAAGAGATGATTCGCATCAAAAACGTTTCGCCTACACGTGGGAGCACCTGCTTGGTCGGGGCGAGATCGAGGTTGGCGATGTCATACGCAACCCGGAGCAGGCTTCGCTGCTCGAAGCGATCGCTCGCGAAGGCGCGGACGCTTTCTATACCGGGGATGTTGCGGCTTCGATCCGGGCAGCGGTGAATGCGGATGCAAAGCTCAACGGGTTCAACGGCGAATGGTTCGGAGTAACGGATCTCGCGTCGCCGTTTGTAGAGGATCTCGAGCCGATCGGGGTGATGTTTGCGGGGAGGCGCGTTCTTTTGATGCCTCCACCGAGCAGCGGGGGGATCGCGATCGGGCAGACGTTCGGTTTACTCGAGCGCCAGGGGCTTTCTCAAAGCTGGGACGAGCGGCGAAATCTCGGAAGTCGGGTTGCGTATACGCACGGCCTGATCGAAGCGTTCAAGTATGCGTTCGCAGGCCGTGCTCGATACATGGCCGATACTCGGTTTGATTCTGTCCCGACACACCGCCTGCTGAGCGAAGACCGGCTCGATGAGATCGCCCGGCGCATCGATCCCGAGCGGACGTTCGGACCCGAGCATTACGGCTCGTTTGCCCAGTTCGGTGATGATGATGGAACGAGCCATATCAGTGTGATCGATGCCGATGGCGGGGCTGTCGCGTGCACGGAGACGATCAACACGGGCTTCGGTTCGCTGCTTGTCGTGCCGGGACTGGGCTTTTGCATGAACAACGAGATGGACGACTTTACCACAAGGCGCGGGGTGGCCAACGCGTATGGGCTGCAGCAGTCTGAGACGAATCTGCCCAGGCCGGGCAAGCGCCCGCTGAGCAGCATGAGCCCGACCATTGTGCTGCTGAATAATGAACCCGAGATCGTGGCGGGTGCATCGGGCGGGCCGAGGATCATCACGGCGACAGCCCAGGCGATTCTCAATGCCATTGTGCGCGAGATGGATGCCGCCGAGGCAGTTCGCTCGCGCCGGATGCATCACCAATGGGTGCCGGCGTCTCTGTATGTTGAACGTGGATTCGACAAGAGTGAGGCTGGTGGTGAAGGTTCGGTGACGGACACGCTGGGTGAACTCGGGCACGAGATCAAGCCGCTTACAAGTTCAGCGGTGGTGCAGATGGTGCGAAAGAGAGCGGATGGCATGATCGAGGCCGCCAGCGATCCACGGAAGGGCGGCCGGCCGGCGGGGGAGTGATCGCGCTAACTCTGACCAATCATGCGTGAACCAGAGACCACTGGTGACATGTGTGCCGCAAAGTTACTGTAAAGAGCTTCCAGAGGGCCTGTTGCGAGCACCGCATGTGCGTTGAGTACATGCTCAGAGTGTCGCTGACGACGGTCCTAGAATCGTGCTTTGAGGGTTCGGCGGGCGGTTTGAAAGCCCGGTCTGTCACATTCGAGACATCGGGGCATGATGAAAGACACGAAGGCTGATCGTTCAGGGTCGCGCACATCGGTTGGGATCAAGGTTGTGCTGTGGGCCGTGGTCGCCATGGCCGGCTGCTTCGGGATCGCGTTCGCGGTGCTCGATAACAAAGTCACCCGGGCACTGATCCTCGATGAGATCCTGCTCGAGAAGCCCGATCGACCGGGGGGTGTGCCTTCGTATGATCTGCGCACGGTGCTGCTTGAGAAGCGGGTCCGCTCGATGGAGGACGACGATCTGGTCGGCGCAGCCGCGACCAACGGCGTGCTCGCGCAGGAGGCGATTCTGCGGTCGCTGGCGGTCCACGATGCGTGGATGCCGATGCGCGATCCAGAGACGAAGCTCTTCCCCGAGGCATACAACAATTCCGAGTGGAACTACCGCAACACGGCCGCGGATTTCTTTGGCTTCCAGCTCCAGATCGCGATGTACACGGATGCGCCGACACTCGAGGATCTGCGCGACACGCTCCGGGCCGAGGCGGCGCTGACCGGGCCGGGCGAACTGTGCCAGCCGGTGAACGCGAAAACGGGTGTACCCATCAAGGAGGATTCCCGCGAACTCAGGTTCGCGTCCAGCGAGTACGCCAAGGACGGGCTGCTCAGTGTGTACGAGGCCTACGGCGACGAGCAGGCGTATGCGCGGCTGGTCGAAGTCGTCGATGCGATACTGGCCCACAGCAACGAGGAATCACAATTCGGCATCATCCCGGACAAGCGATCCGAGGTGCTCGGTGAGATGCTCCAAGTGCTCAGCCGAATGAGCCTGGTATCCCAGAACGAGGCGTACCCAGAGATGGCGTCCCGGATCGCCGACGCGATCATCGGGCAGATGCTCGCCGAGAATCACGGCCTGCCGGCGCACACATTCGATTACGCGTCCAACACCGCAGACAAACCAGTCGTCATGCTGCGCGACCACGGCAACGAGGTCGTGGGGGGGCTGGCCGAGGTGTACGCGTTGGCGGTCTCGCGGAGCGATGACCCCATCTGGGCCGAGCGGGCCGACCGCTGGGCCGAGCCGATCGCACACATGCTCGAACTGATCTTCGACGTCGCGGTCAATGACGACGGCCTGATCGTGAACACCGTCGATGCCGACACGATGACGATCGTGGACGATCGGCCCAACGACAACTGGGGTTACGTGGTCAACGGCGTCCTGCTTTTTATTGAGGCTTCAGAGAGACGGGGGAATTTTGATACCGAGCGCCTGTCCCGATTGCAGGAGAATGTAGACAGCGTGGTCGCGTCGGTGGTCGCGACCGACGGCATCGCTTGGGAAGGTCTGCACCACGACGGCTATGCGGACACGATCGAGAGCGCGCTCTACTGCGCGTACCACCGCCCGGAGCTGGCACCCATCTTGTTGCCGTGGATCGACGATCAGATCGGCGTGATGATGCGCATGCAGCTCAGCTCGGGATTTGTCGCCCGGACGTACCTCGATGGCAACTTCATCCGCACAGCGATGATGTACGCCGACATGCGTACCGGCGGGTGGAGCGTTGAGCCCTGGAGCCCGGACGTGCGCGTGGGGCTGGCGATGAATCAAGACGGCGACGCGGCCCTCGTCGTCGAGAGCGCAGCCGCCTATGAGGGCAAACTGGTCTACCGCCTGCCGCCGCATGCACTTGTTGAGGCCCTGCCCTGGGACTGGCCCCGCTTGAACAGCTGGCCAAGATGGTTGCCGCCCGAGGCGATCGGGGAAGTGGTGTCATCGGATGGGGCCGAGGGTGTCGCGGCCGAGGATCTGGCTGAGGGACTGCCGATCTCCTTTGAGCCCGGCGGCCGAGTGACACTGAATCTGAAAATCAAAGCCGATCGCTAGCCGAATTCGTGAGTATTCATTCTGTTGTGTCTTGGTATTGGTGCGCGCCGAGGGTTTCGTGTACGCTTGCCGGGCCGAGGGTGATCGGCGTCAGTCCCGTGCGCACGGGTGGACTCTCTGAAATCGTTTGAGTAGACGGGAAATGTGATGCCAAGACGCCACGGAAACGGGATTCTGCTGTGCACTCTGCTGAGCGCCTCGATCGGCGTCATTGGCTGCCAGAGCCGCCCGGCCGGACCGACGAGCGGAACCAGTGGCATCGGCGGCTCGGGCGGTTCGAGTCAGAACATGCTCGCCGGCGCACGCGACGCGGTCTTCCCGTCGCTCGTTCATGTCAGCGTGATCAGCGTGCATTATTGGGGCGGGCAGGAGCAGCGGTACCAATCCACGGGCAGCGGCACGATCATCTCTCCAGAGGGCCTTGTGCTCACTAACGCGCACGTCACCGATGGTGGCGTCGAATTCTGGTGCACGCTTGCCGACAAGACCCGCATCAAGGCGACGCTTGTGGGCGAGGACCCGATGACGGACCTGGCCGTGCTGCAGATCCAGGCCGATGGGATCGGCCCGTTGCCCGCATCGACCTTTGGCGATTCCGATACGCTTGAAGTCGGCGACCAAGTGCTGGCGATGGGCTCGCCCTTTGCGCTCGATCGCACGGTGACGTTCGGAATCGTGTCCAACACCGATCGCGTGTTTACCTCGGGTGCCGACGATGAGTTCAGACCAATGTACCTCTCAGGCAACCGCTCGGGTTTGCTGACAAACTGGATCCAGCACGATGCGCTGATCAACCCGGGCAACTCGGGCGGCCCTTTGGTGAACATGCGGGGCGAGATCATCGGGGTGAACACGCGCGGCGGCTCGGGCGCGGGCTTTGCCACACCCTCCAACCTTGCCCGGCGCGTTGCCGAGGCGATCGCGGTGCACGGCGAAGTCCCACGCACCACGATCGAGATCGATCTCCTGCACCTCGAACGCACCGGCTACTCGCGGGGCGTCTTCGTGGACTCCGTCACCTCCGACGGCGCGGCCGCCAAAGCCGGGCTCCAGGCGGGCGATGTCATCCTCTCCATCGATGGCGACCCCGTCACGGTCAATTACCCCGAGCAGATCCCCGCGGTCATGTCCGTCTTTGCGCACGGCAAACCCGGGCAGGTCATGAAGCTGTCCGTCCTCCGGGGCGACGAAGAAACCGAGATCGATGTCACCCTCGACAGTCAGCTGCCCGACACGGGCGACGAGGTGATCCTGCGCGAGTGGGGGCTGGGCGTGCGAGAGATCACACCCTTCATGGCCCGCACGCGCCGGCTCGACTCGAACAAGGGCGTGCTCGTCGGCGGCGTGCGTTCGGGTAGCCCCGCGTCCATGGCCGAGGTCTCGATCTCGTGGGGCGACATCATCCACAGCGTGAACAACGAGCCGATCGAATCGCTCGAAGACCTGCTGGGGGCGTACGAGGCCTTCATCGAGCAAGACAAGAACGACGAGCGCCCCGAGAGCATGCTCGTCGAGTTCGACCGCAACGGCAAGAGCTACATCACGATGCTCGACACCGAAGAGAAGCCCACACCCAACCCGCCGCGCGAGTTGCCCAAGGCATGGGTGGGCGTGGCGACGCAGCCGGTGGTCCCTGAACTGGCGGAAAAAATGGGTCTCTCCGAGCCCGGCGGTTTCCGCATCACACGCGTCTACCCGAAGTCCTCCGCGGGTGAGTCGGACCTCAAGGCGGGCGATGTGATCATCGCGGTCAACGATGAGGACGTGAAGCCCCGCGTCGCCGAGCAGGCGGGCCTGTTCATCCGCGCCATCCGCGAGCTCTCGATCGGTGACGACGCGACGATCCGCGTGCTGCGC
>Ga0209578_10004006_pt1 | contig 10840 bp, 13 predicted proteins | sample tdAd472_FD_187127 | JGI IMG/M metagenome (GOLD analysis project Ga0209578, IMG submission 187127) | Marine sediment microbial communities from the Atlantic coast under amendment with organic carbon and nitrate - tdAd47.2 (SPAdes)... | ecosystem: Environmental > Aquatic > Marine > Coastal >...
GCAGGGTGCGATCGAGGTCGAAGAAGGCGGCGGTTCGTGGGTCCAAGTCGCTTCGCATGAGATGAGGTCGACGGTTTGACCGAAGTGGACGCCCGGCGCCAGGGGTCAGCGGGCTCTTGCAACCGCCGCGTTCTGCTGGCTTGATGTGCCCGTGGATTCTCGGCCGCCCACCGTCACCAACGAACAGATTGCCGACACCCTCGAACGGGTGGCAGACCGCCTCGAGACACAGCGCGCCAATATCTATCGAATCGACGCGTACCGGGCCGGGGCCGCGGTGGTTCGGGGCCACCCCACGAGCATTCAAGACCTGGCGCTCACCGAAGGACGCGAAGGCCTTGATGCCCTGCCTCAGATCGGCTCGAGTCTATCCGCTTCGATCGACGAAATCGCGCACACGGGTCGGCTGCGCATGCTCGAGCGCCTCGAGGGCACCCTGTCCTCGGTCGAGCTGTTCAAAACCGTTCCAGGCATCGGCGAAGAGCTCGCCGAGCGGATTCATCGAGAGCTCGACATCGACACGCTCGAAGCGCTGGAGGTCGCGGCGCATGATGGACGGCTCGATGCCGTGGCCGGGTTCGGCCCGCGCCGGCTCGAAGCCGTCCGAGACATCCTGGCGACGATGCTCGCACGCTCCTCGCGTGGGAGGGCGCGCAGATTCGAGGAGCTCCGGCAGGCGGGAGCTCGAGTTGGCGCGCACGAGACGGTCGAAGCAAGGCCAGAGGTCGGCCTCTTGCTCGAAGTCGACCGGCAATATCGACAGAAAGTCGAAGCAGACGAGCTCCCCCGAATCGCACCGCAGCGCAACAACCCCGATGGCGCCGCCTGGCTGCCAATCTTTCATAGTTACGAAGATGGCTGGCACTTCACCGCGTTGTTTTCCAACACCGACCGAGCCCACGAGCTCGGCCGTGTGCGCGACTGGGTCGTGATCTACTTCGAACGCGACGGCCACGAGGGCCAGTGCACTGTCGTCACCGAGTACCGCGGGCCCCTCACGGGCAAGCGAGTCGTTCGCGGCCGGGAAGAAGAAGTCGAGGCGCTCGAAGCTCTGAAGGATCCCTAGCGAATCGTGGACAGGAACCGGCCGAGCCCTTCGAGCACTGGCATCGGGATCTCGTGACCGCCTCGAAAAGGGACCCACTCGGTCGTCAGGCCTGCTTCCCGCATCTCGTCACGAAGCTGCTCTGCCGCTCCAAATGAAAGGAGGGGATCCTGCAGACCATGGCTTTGGAATACGGGGACCTCACGCTTGGATGCCATGCCCGCTTTCCAGGCCGCGAGGTTCACGGGTGTGCCTGACAGGATCACCAAGCCACCAGGCGTCAGGTTCCTCGCGAACACCGCATTGCACGCCGCCATCGAACCCTGCGAGAACCCACCGACGATCAGTTGCTCGTCCGGCACGCCAAGCGCCTCCTGCATCGCTTCGAGCATTTGCACAATACGGTCGGTCGCGTCCTCCATCCCCGGGGGAATCTCTGTCGCATAACTCCTGGGCCCCTCCGCCATCGCTTTCTCGGCGCGCGCGAAATCGACCATCCACCAGGCCCGCGCGCCAGGCATCCCAGGGATCTCATGCGGCGCCTCTGGGAACGCGAAGCGGAGATCGCTGGGCACATCGAGTACCCGCCACAAACCAACCAAATCAGTCCCCGGCGCGCCGAAGCCGTGCATCAACACCACCAGAGGTCCATCGCCCCCGCCCTGGCGATCCTCCCCGCCCGTCAACCGAACCGTGATTCCCGCAAATCGTTCCATGCGCCAACGGAGCTTAGAGTGGGTGTGCCTTTGACGCTATGGGAGCAAAACGCCCGCTACTTGTTGGGCTGCGGCGTGATGCGCAGGTAGGGCCTGAGCTCTGTGTGCCCCTTCGGGAACTTCTCAGCGATCTCCTTCGGGTCGGTAATCGACGGGACGATCACAACGTCGTCGCCATCCTTCCAGTTGCCCGGGGTAGCCACCTGGTAGCCATCGGTCAGCTGAAGGCCATCAAGCACGCGCAGGACCTCGTCGAAGTTTCGTCCCGTAGCGGGCGGGTATGTGATGGTGGCACGAACCTTCTTGTTCGGATCGATGAAGAAGACCGAGCGAACGGTCACTTTCGCGTCAGCCTCTGGGTGGATCATGTTGTAGAGCTTCGCGACCTTCTGATCGGGGTCTGCGACGATCGGGAAGTTCATCCGAACGTCCTGCGTGTCTTCGATGTCCTTGATCCAGTCCTTGTGGGACTCGAGCGAATCGACACTGATTGCGAGGGCTTTGGCGCCGCGCTGCGCGAGCTGGTCTTTGAGCTTGGCGGCGAGGCCGAGCTCGGTAGTGCAGACCGGTGTGAAATCGGCGGGGTGGGAAAAGAAGATCACCCAATTGTCACCGCCCCATTCGTGAAACCGAATGGCACCCTCCGTAGTATCGGCTTCAAAATCGGGTGCGGTCGTTCCTAGTTGTAGACTCATGGCTTGCTCCTGGACTTCGGGTAGGACCAGCTAGTGGGCTCCCTTTCTCGGGCGTCGTCAATGCTCATTCGATGCACAGCCCAAGCGTTCTGGCGGCTGGCAGGGTGCGACGGAGATGCTAACGCTCGGGAGCTACGACACGAGCGAGGGTGGCGGAATTGGCAGACGCGCTGGATTTAGGTTCCAGTGTCCTTAGGGCGTGCAGGTTCGAGTCCTGTTCCTCGCACTGAAGTGATGTCGGGGGGTTAGCTCGATCGCCGATTACGGGTACCTCGAAACTACTTTCAATGTGTCCCGAATTGTGTCCCGAAAGAACGGACTCGGCCGCTCGACGGCGCGCATGAACGTACTGATTGGTGGTGGTCGCATGGCGGTGTCCAAGCAGGTAGCCGACACCGAGAAGGTTTCCTGAACGTTCCGTGAGCTCCGTCGCGACGCTGTGCCGGAAGTCGTATGGCTTGACCTGCGACGCGCGCTCGGGCTCTAAGCCGGCGGCAAGGGCGGCGGCGCGAAGCGGGTAACGCCAGGCGAACTTGGGGAAGATGATTCCCTCAGCGGGACACAACTCATCGAGCACTTCGCGCGCACGCGCGGTCAAGGGCACCTCACGCGCGTACCTGGCCTTGTCCGCCTCGGCCCGAATCCGCAGGTATTGGGATCCGGGTTGATAATCGTCTGGAGCGCGGAGTCGCTGCAGGGTCCCTGGGCGAAGGCCGGTTTCTCGCATGATCTCGAAGTAGGCCTGAAGAGGTTGGCCGTCGCGCGTGCGCTCGGGAAGCGAGCGGACGATGGCATCCATCTCCTCGGGCGAGAGGTCAATTCGTTTTCGCCGCCCGCTCGGGTGGGCGGTCCCGGTCGCACGCCGCGGAAGCTTCGGCATCGCGGGGGCTTCGTGTACGAGCCCGCCCTCCACCATCCAGGTGAGCAGACGACGGAGCGCCGAAAGCTCCTTTTGAACGGTCCGTGCCTTCACCTCCTCGAGCCGCTTGCGCATGTAGTCGCGCAGGCAACGCTCGGAACAGAGTCGGTCAGCGCTATGAAAGTGCGGAATGAAATGCGCCCCAGCATAGAGCTCCCACGTGCGCAGCGTCTCCGGAGAGACCTCCGACCGCACCCCTGCAAGCCAGCTCCCGATGAGCTCGGGTAGCGGCACATCGGGAGCCGCACGATCGGGGTCATCGCCCTCGGTCACTCGTCGAATGATTCGGGCTGCCGCGCTCTGAGCCTCTGCGCGATCCGTCTTGCCAGTGGATCGATGGTAACGCTTCCCCCCCATGCGGAACCGAACCCTGTAGACCCCCGACTCGGGGTGCTTATGAAGTTTCCAACCTTGTGTCTTTCCAGCCATCGATCGATATCTTTCCTGTCATACAAGCAGCGACACCCAATCCGCACTCGAGGAACTTTCGCAGCAACTTGCCGATCGAACGTCCGAAGAGAGATTCGACAGTACACCGCCGCCTCATTTCTTGTCAGCAAGGGCGAATCTGCCCTTGCAACCGCAGTGTCTTGCTCGGTCCCGAGCGCTGGCCCACGCGTGGTCACCGGAATGGCCACCCCACCAGGCCAGACGCCAAGGCCATGATCAAGATGCCGAGCGCGGCGATTCCGAACAGCCATAGCTGCGCGCGACGATCGAGTCGCGTCTCGGCGACGGCGTAGAGCTTCACAAACCCGCGGACCCTTGCCTCGACGGCGCGAGACAGCTCCTCACCCGCATGGTCGAGGTGAGCCGAAAGCATCCGGTCGAGCTCTCCCACGAGAGATGAAGTCAATCGGTCACCAACCTTCTCGGCCGTGCGCCGAAGCACGCATTCGTTGACGACCACCAAATCGAACAAAGGATCATCCTGAGGAATCAAGCGCCCGCATTCCTTGGCCACCTGCGCCGCAATCTCCTTCTTGTCTTCATCCGTCAGCAGCGGGCGTCGGTTTCTAGGCTCCATCGAGCGCATGTTCGATCTCCGTAAACAGGTCTGTTCTCACAATCGAAAGCCGGGACTTGGCCGGCGTCCTGAAGTGATCGCTGGCGATCGCTTCGTCGAACGTCATGAACCGGCTGAGCATCTCTTGAACGTCTTCCTGAAACGTATGTCCCCGGCGAACCATGACCACGGGTCCTAGCAACCTGTCGGAGCACGTTTGCGTGAGCTCCCTGGCGCGCTCAACGTCGACGGACCCGAAGTGCTCGTTCTGCCAGACGACGAGAGTCGAATCCTCGACCAGAAACTTCGCGACCGTCGCGAGCCCCGCCAGTGTCGAGGGGCCGTGCTGACCACCGGTCACGACGCAGTGAAGGAACGTCTGGCGGCCGGCGGCTTTCAGCTGACGGACGGCATCCATTTCGAGGAGGTACTGGGCCAAAGGCTCGAAGCTGCCTTGGCCGTTGTCGACCACCACCGCCTTCTCCTCGTCCTCGAGCAGGATCTCGAGAAGCTCATCGAAGCGTCTGCGATTGATTCGCCGGTCCTCATCCAAGAGATCGATGCGCTGGACGCGAAGTCCGGAATACCGAGACAAGGTCTTGTTCGACGCGTCGCACTCGACGCACAACGGATCGTCGGTTCGCGATCGCAGGTACTGCGCGAACCAAGAGGCGACCAACGATTTTCCGATTCCGCCTTTTGCCTGAATGACGCAATGAAACTCGCTCATGGCTCACTCCTGTCGGCTGAGCCGAAATGCGAAGATGGCGCCCTCATTCGAGCTCCAGCTTGGGAAGATTTCGGCGGAGGTTGTTCCTGACGTACTCAATACTGGACGTCGACGCGGTGGACGCGCGCTGCGGCCGATCGCTGATGTCCGGCTTGGCCAGAACTCCGAGCTCACCTGCGGGCTCGTTCGGTCCGAGGCCATGTTTTCGGACCTGCCTGTAGAACGTCGTGTAGCAACCTGGGTACGGCGGGCTGGCATCGCGGTAGGCGCGCCATACTTCCTTGATGTGATAGCCAAGGCGTAGATAGCCCTCGATCGCATCTCGATGACACGAGAAGTAGACGCGAGGTGGCGCACCTTGCAGTGCCTGCGGACCTGGTAGTGTTGCTTTGGGCAAACCGTCTCCCTTCCTAGTTATCGGTTTTGCCCCCCGAAAAGTTGCGCGGGATTCGGTATGCTAGGTCACAGGAACTTCTGTTTCCGGCCCTCGGCGATAGGAATCGCGCTTGTGCGTTGCGTGGTGTTGCGCGTTCTTGCGCGGGGTGGATTGGCACGCGCGGCCGATTGCATGATCGATCCCTTTGTTGCACTCCGTTCCGCGATGTTGCGTGATGTTCAGCCTCTTCCACCGACATTGCCGCAGTTGGGCAGGGCAAGATGTGGGATTGTAAGACATCAAAGATGTCCTCAATCCCCGCGTGCCGCGCTCAACGCCTTCGGCTTATTCGCGGCGGGGGCCTCAGGGAGAGCAAGGCCACACACGTGCCAAGGGTGGCGGCCGCCAGCATTCCGACGCCGTTCGCCACTTCGCTCCAGGGCGATCTATCTGAGACACGTTGAAAACGCAGGGCGGACAACGGCACGAGTCTTGATGGCGTCCTGTGGTCGTGGAGCTTCACGCCGCGGCTACGAGCGAGGCTATTTCTCGATCCTACGTGCGTCGCACTCCGGAGCATCGGGTGCTCCACCGGGCTTCTAAAGGAAACGGGGCAAGACCTTGGGTTGCCGCGAGGGGCCCACGGGTACGGTGACCGCCATTAGCTCTTGTACACCGAGTTGACTCGACGTGCCGAGCACAAAGCCATCGAGCGGACGCTCGAGATTGATCGGACGAGCGCTTGCAACCGGCTGCGAGTCCGATTCGAAACCAGAAACCCGGCGCCATCCAGCTGACGGCGCCGGGTCCTAGCAGAAAGCGAGCAGAGTGCCGGCTACTTTCGGCAAATGATTGCGACGACTCCCGCCACGCACTCCTCCTCTTGGGCTGGCAGCAGGTCCTGGCAAGCGGCGACACCAAGCTCGCAGATTTGCCTCCTGGTGTCGTTGCCCAGGCAGAGACTCTCGTCGCATACTACCAGGTCGGGGGTGCCGCCCGTGCCACCGCCGCCGCCGGTGCCAGCCATGCCGCCCGAACCACCGGTGCCAGCCGTGCCGCCCGCGCCGCCGGTGCCAGCCATGCCGCCCGAACCACCGGTGCCAGCCATGCCGCCCGCGCCGCCGGTGCCAGCCATGCCGCCCGCGCCGCCGCTGCCAGCCATGCCGCCCGCGCCGCCGGTGCCAGCTGTGCCGCCAGTGCCGCCGGTGCCAGCTGTGCCGCCAGTGCCGCCCGTGCCACCATTTACGGCGCAGAACACGAACTCAGCAACTGGAATGCATAGGACTCGTCCGGCCTCGCCAACTAGTGCGACGCAATCGGTGACGAACTCGTCGCAATCATCTGCTCTCTGGGTATCGGTTGCACAGTCGCCACGCTCGCAAAACGCGTCCGGGCTGCCACCCGTGCCGCCGCTGCCCGCTGTGCCGCCCGTACCACCCGTGCCGCCGGTCCCGCCAGTGCCACCGGTCCCGTTGGCGGGCGGCGCGTCGTCGCTGCAGCCGATCACCGCCAAGGAACCAGCCAGCAACGCGACCAAACAGAGTTTGCTTAACTTCATGGGGTCATCTCCTCGATGCGGGATTCGCGGATCCCTCTCCGGTGGAACTCCTGCCGCCGGTATACCACCGCGCGACGTGCGCAACCAGCGCAGAAGATCCGCAAGATTTCTTTTGCGCGTTGTGCTCTCGTCTGAAGTACTGCAGAGGAAGTCCCCGAGCCGTTGGCAGAGTCGTGGCTCGCTGAGCTGGCGATCCACGAATGATGCCTTTACGCGCACAGCCTGCTCGACATCCTCGAAGACGAGGTCGTTGCCATGCGGCCGAAGCACAACGCCAAGACGGGCGCATGCCTGATGAAGCTCGTCCCAGCTCCGCAACTCCCCGGTCTGAAGCGCGGGGCCGAGCTTCTTTCGGGCCCAGCGAGCAAAGCCTTGGATCCCGTGGTGGGCTTCGCAGTCCGCCGCTCTCTGCGGCACTTTCTAAGGAAAACGGCGCCGTCGAATCGACGGCGCCGCGTTCCGTTTGAAGCTGTTCTACGCTGGCGGTTAGTCGAGCTCGGTCAGAGCTATTCCGTTGCCAACGGGGACGTTGTTCTTCCTAGTTGCTGGTAGCGTCGGCAAAGCAGTAGAGCTTGTTATTGACATCGCAGAATTCCTCCGCCACCCCTCGGTCAGTCCAAGTTGCGTCCGTGGCATCTGCAAGGCCGGTTTGCGCTGTATTCGCGTTGGTGTTGACCGTCCAGTTGTCACACGTGCCCAGCCCCGAGTTGGTGCCGTTTGCAGCCGTTGCGGTCCACACCGTAATGGCTCCGCCAGGGATAGGAGTACCGTCCTCTCGCACTATGATCGGAGAGTTCAGCGTGCCGGCCGTGAGTTCGTCCAGGTCGTTGGCGACGAGGGTCCCGTCGAAAAGTCGGTACTCCCCATCCGGGATACGGTCGCGCGCATCCGTGGTGCCGTCCGAGAGCCAGGCCGTCCAGTTTCCGCTGAGCCCCGCGTTCGCCGCAGCGAGCGTGCAAGAGGCGTCGGCGCCGACAAGCCCAACACCACCAGGAAAGTTCCCTGTGTATTCCACGCTCGTCACGAAGACCGGGACCAACCCCTTTTCGTTGCAGAAGAAAAGGTTTCCGAGTGCAATGCACTTTTCTTCATTGGCCGGCTCGGCTTCAATGCACAGTGTGATCGCTTGCTTGCACTCGGTCGCCTGGTCGTCGTCAAGACAGCGACCCTCGTCGCAGCTAATGTCGATACCGCCGCCGGTGCCGCCTTCGCCGCCCATGCCGCCGCTGCCCGCTGTGCCGCCGCTGCCCGCTGCGCCGCCGCTGCCGCCGGTGCCGCCTTCGCTGCAGAATAAGAAGTTTCCGAATGCAATGCACGCTTGTTCATTGGCCGGCTCGGCATCAATGCACGCTAGGATTTCTTCCTCGCACTTGGCCGCCTGGTCGACGTCAACACAGCGACCCTCGTCGCAGCTAACGTCGATACCGCCGCCGGTGCCACCGCCGCCACCCGTGCCGCCGCTGCCCGCTGTGCCACCGCTGCCACCGCCGCCGTCGTCATCTTTACAACCGGTTACGGCGACCGTCAGCGCCATCATCGTGGCCAACACAATTCGAATCCCAAAGCTTTTGTTCGTAGTCATGATTTCCTCACCGTTCGTCTCCACCCGTCACAGATACGGGGCACGTCCCATGTGTCGCCTCAAACATCAATGGATTGTCCTTGAAAAACACTTTCAACAAGACCGCAGAATCAGCAGCGAACTGCACGCAAGATCCGTGCGAATAATCTTATCGTTCCGGCGCGCCGCCTCGTTTTCTCAAGAGCCCCTGGCTAGATCCCAAGGGCTTTGCTCCTGCTCCCGTCGAGGCACAAGTCGAATCGCACGGGCGTCGCCGTGCGCGGCGCGGCTGGCGACGAAATGGCGCCAACTGCCAGGGTGTGGGGACCTCTGAATCGCTCTCCGTTGATTGGCGAGCTTGCGCCTGAGGGTCCGAGATTCGATGGCTTGGCGGAACGCGAGCTGTTGTGAAAGGCGCCTCTTATCGCGGCCCGAAATGGGTAGGGCGGCGAGAAGGCTTCGCTGGTGTCGATACTTCTCCTTGAATCGTCGGCGCTCGCGGGATGCGGAGTCTCGATAGCCGTTCCAGGCGTGTTGGCGCTGCATGCGGGCTTGGTCGAGCGACTGCGCGTAGTCCTTCCACAGGCTCTGCGCCACGGTCGACGGCATGGGCGAATACCGGTGCGCTGTGTGCCGCGCCGCTCGCAGATGCTGCGAGGAAGCGGGCTGGAAGTCACCGAGCTGCTTGCACAGCCGAGGCTTGCTGAACTCGCGACCGAGGGACGAAGCCTTCACACGAACGCCCCGCTCGGCATCCTCGAACACGAGCCCGTTGCCATGCAGGCGAAGCACCACGCCAAAGCGACCGCAGACGCCGTGTACGTCGTCCCAGCTTCGGAACGGCGTTGCTCGAAGAGCAGATGCCAGCGTCTTTCGGGCCCAGCGTGCGAAGCTGTCGATGCCTTGGTGCGCCTCACAGTCGGCCGCCCTCCGGGGCAGCTTCTCTCGCTCCCTTGCCATGGATCGAAGTGGCGTCAGCTCGAGCTCGGCCTCGAGGGCGCGCCCTGCGGCGAAGAGCTTTTGGTGATCCCAGGCTGGAGAGTGGAGGCGAAAGGTCCCTGGATGGATCTTGCTGATCGCCACATGCACGTGCTCGTGGTCTTTGTCGTTGTGGCGCGCGGCAATGTATTGGTGCTCGGAGAACCCTAGAGTGTCCACGAGGCTTTCGACCACATGCCTGAGCTCCTTCATGTCGAGGCTTCGGTCTTCCGGATGGAGTGAGATGACGAGGTGGTAGGTGCGGTTGTTGCCCGCGCGGGTGTTCTGCGCGTTCACGGCCTCGACAAGCCGGCATGCGAGCTCGAGGTCATTGGTTGTGGTGACCCCAGGAAGATTCGCGGCTAGGAACCACGTCGTCCGCGGTTGCGCGCTTCGACCCCGAATGTAGCGCGCCAGGTGACGAAAACCTTTGTCCGATGACGAAGCGCGCTGGTGCCGAATGATCACGGCTGCCCAGCCAGACGTTCGACCGCCCGACAGACTTGGCGGATGGCGTCGCGAAGCTCGACGTTCACTCCGTAGTAGCTGGAGCGATCACCGACGCCTTCTCGAATAGCAAGCTTGAGGAGGCCACCGATGCGGTTGAGGTCGCCGTGAACCCGCGACACCTCGGTAAGGGCTTGAGCATCGACGCTGCTTTGCAGGCGAACGCCTCGGAGCAAGCGTCGGAGGACCTCTGCGCGCGAGCAGCTCGTCTGTTGAGCGTAGGTGTCGAGCCGACTGAAATCGTCCTCATCGATGCGGAACGAAATCATGTGGGACTTTGGCTTCCGTGCTCCGCCGCGTTTCACTTCGTCCCTCCCTTTGCCTGCTCGCGTTCAGCACCCACCCCGACGGCCAGGACAACGCTCGCGAGCTCCAGCGCACGCCTCAGCGCGAAGTCAGGCGGTCCGTCAAGCACCGCGCGGGCACCCGCAACCAACTCCGACCGCAGCACGATCTCGGCGAATCCATGCAGCGCCTCGATGGTAATTTCCTCGCCGTCGGCCACCCGATGAAGCAGTGCCGCGGCGGACCGATGGACGTCGGACATTGGCTTAACGCGATTTTCGTGCTGGACACCGTGTCCGAAATGGGTCGTTTCGGGGCGTTTGGTGGCCTCTCGTGACGCTATGTCACCCGCAGAATCGTTGGAAAAACTGGGTTTTGAATTCGCAGTAGCTGCGTTCTTAATCCATTGGCTCCTGGTTCGAGTCCAGGATGGCCCACCAGAAGCAGCATCTCGCTTCCGATCC
>Ga0209578_10004007_pt1 | contig 10839 bp, 10 predicted proteins | sample tdAd472_FD_187127 | JGI IMG/M metagenome (GOLD analysis project Ga0209578, IMG submission 187127) | Marine sediment microbial communities from the Atlantic coast under amendment with organic carbon and nitrate - tdAd47.2 (SPAdes)... | ecosystem: Environmental > Aquatic > Marine > Coastal >...
TCACGCAGGTCGATAGATAGAGATTTTACCATAGAGGCTGGCCTCCTTTTCCAGCTTCTATCTTGAATCACATTATGACCTCTTTGGGAATCCCTAAAATGAATCTATTTGATGTGACCTTGCTCTAGAGGCTTGCACACCGGTCATGGCCACCTGATTCCTTCGCTCAGCCCTAAGGGCTTCCCTCCAGAAGCAGGTGGCAAATCGTTCCTTCCGTATATGCTATGGTAGCGAGTTCCAGGCCAAGTTTCACTGGCATGTGGAGGATCTGGGCATGATCCATGTGTATATCAAGCCCGCCAGCCCCAACTTAAATGGCAAAGTCGAACGATCACACCTTACTGACAAGCAGGAATTTTACCAATTCATCGACTATAAGGGGGATGTGGATTTACGGGCCAAATTGGATGCGTGGGAAGCCTTTTATAACCTGCAAAGACCACATGCCGCCTTGAAAGGAAAAACACCCTATGAGATACTGCGCGAGAAAATGAGAGCTTGAATTTTACGTGTCAGCCGAGGTATTGGAGCACACAGATTATAGCAACCGATGCCGCGCTGGCCAAAATCGCCCATATCCTGCGCTCGGTGCCAGGAATCGGCCCGGTGGCCAGCACAACGCTGATTGCGGAGTTCCCTGAACTTGGCCAGATCACCGGTGAACAGGCCGCCGCCCTGACCGGGCTTGCGTCTATCCCCCGTGATAGCGGCACCTTGCGTGGCAGACGCGGCGTTGGCGGCGGGCGGCGACAGTTGCGTCATCTCCTGTTCCAGGCCGCTCTCGTCGCAAGCCATCACAACCCGCTCCTCAAAACCTTCGCAGACCGGTTGCGTGCGGCGGGTGAACTGCACAAAGTTATCGTGACAGCAGTCGCGCGAAAGCTTGTCACCATCGCGAATGCTTGGTGCAAATCACGTCAGATATGAACTGCTCAGCCAGCTTGAAAAATACAGTTGCTAGTTCAATCTTGCCATCACTAGGTTATTATCATATAAGGTGTGTGATTTAGTAATATTTCACATTCTGTATTATACTGGGACTTCATATCCTACAACTCAGGTTTTTTCTAAATTTAATGATATGCACATAGTGCAATAAGAACTTTATACGAAGTTTTTTATCGACCGTATGCAGGAGGGCAAATATGAGTTTAAGGATTGATCGGTTATTAACTCAAGCGGTAATAAGGCGTTACCTCACTCCTCGGTTGCTTACACAAGCCGTTATTCCACAGGAAAAAATTTCCCCCACAGAATTCTCCACCACTCTAAAACTATTGGGCTCCGAGGATACATCAGTTGTGATGGTTCATTCTTCGTTAAAGATGGCGGGCGTAAATGCACCAGTTGAGGCCATTCTGCAGAGCATAATAGATAGCTTTCCGCAGTCTGATATTCTTTTTCCAAAATTCCGTTTGTGGGGAACAATGAAAACGAGCTTGGAGAGATTACAAGGAAAAGATATCTTCAAATCTGCTTCAACAACAGGAGCTCTCTCAATTGTAGCTAGTAAAGATTTTGGTGCGGCAACCAGTATTCATCCCACCCATGCCATTGCCGCTCTCGGTCCTAACAGTTTAAAAATAACTCATAATCATGAAAATGATCAGTATGTCTTTTCTGAAAAATCACCATTTAATTGGCTGAGGCAAAAAAAGGGAAAGATATTATTTCTTGGGGTTGATTTTGAGGTTATGACCTTTGTCCACTGTGTTGAAGCAGTTCATAGAGAAAAATTTGGTTTTGTTTTCAACAAACAACCCAGCCAAATCGAATTTCAATCAAATGCCGAGGCTTATAAAAAGAGTTATTACTGTACAAGACCTATTCTAGCAAAATTCAGAATGGTCGAAAGGTTAAGAAACCACTTGCTTGCTAAAGGCTATATTAGCGAGTACAGACATCATGGTATCGTCATAACTTTAGTAGATGCGCCTGGCGTTGAAGAAGTTATGCTTGACCTTTATGATACTTATGGTGCCACCATATATGGATAAGTGTATCAAGGTTACTAAGCAGAGCAAGGTAGATATGCAAAGAAAAACGCTAATCGCTACATTTGACTATGAATTGTTCTTTGGGAAGAAATGGGGGACTGTAGAATTATCTATTTTTAGAACAACCCGGAACTTATTACCTATTTTAAAAAGTACTGGTGCCACTGTCGTATTCTTTGTTGATGCAGGAATGCTCCTATATTATTTCAAAGAAAGCCCTTCAATTCACAATAAACTATGCGACCACCTATTACTTTTAAGAGATCAGGGCCATAGAATAGACTTCCATCTCCACCCAAATTGGTATGCGCGTTTAAATGGTTTAGGCAGAAATGGCAAAGAACCAGTATTTTATCACGAATTTGTAGAGGAATATAGTGACCAGGATTTAAAAAGATACTTTAAGCAGGCATATAATCATTTGTTTAATGTACTGAAACCAAGTTCAAATATGAGCCCAATAATAGCATTCCGAGCAGCGGCTTGGTCCTATACTCCCCAACACCTTGTCAGTGAAATACTAACAAACCTAAATATACCTATTGATAGTTCCGTCTGCCCCGGAATCAGTCTTGATTGGGCAAAAATGGATTTTACCAATAGTCCAACCTCATCAGCTTGGTCGTACTCTGGAGGTCCTGAATCTAAGGATGATAACGGACCATTGATCGAGGCTCCTATAGCTTCAACTACTATTCCAAGAAGACTCCGGCTTAAAGATTACTTGAGTCGAGCGAATAACTTAAAGCGATGGGAGAATAGTGCCGATGGCCAAGGGTATGCAACAAGCAATTCAAAATTCCTAAGTAAGTTGTCAATGGTCAAATCCCTGATCCTTAATCATCCGATAGCCTTGGATTCTGACCGAATGTTACCAGAAACTTTTGAGTACCTCGCAAGTAAATGGTGTAAAATTGCAAACACATCTTTTGCAGTGTCGGTGGGGCACAATAAATTTTTAAGTAATAATACAATAGATTTAATATCATATATGAGCCAAAAAGATTGGATAATTAGACACGATAACTGGAAATTAGTGCATGAAGCTTTTTCTAAGGAGGAAAAAGCCTAGGTAATGCCCTCACACCCACTAGATAAAAAAATCGTTGTTATATTTGCTAACATGGTGCAAATGGCAGCAATATTTTTATTTATATTTTTAGTAGGTCGTAAGTTTGGTTCCGAAGCCTCGGCCAACTTTTCCCAGATCCAAAACATCGCTACTTTACTATCATTTGTATCCTTGGGCGGCTTCCATTTTCGCCTACCTGCCAGCAGATCAGGAAGCGATGTCTATTATATATGCAAAAATATTACTATTTTCCTAGCGATTTCTGTTGCGACAACATTTTTCATATTCATGAGCTTATACTTTATTGGTCTCATTTCTTCAAATTTTATTCTAGGTTTGGTATGGGCTTTGGGCTTATCTGCAATTGTCATTACTCAATATGGATATAATGCTATAAACAGTTACCTCAAATCTGGCTTTCCTAGAATTGTCTATTCAAGTATTATTATTTTAGCAACGACCAGCCTTTATTTTGGTTTTTTTGAGTTCCAGACAGTCATTTCAATGATCGCATCTACAACTGCAATACTCGGAATACTGTATTTTCTGAAAATGGTTTCTGAAATGTCTGAACAGCCTATTAGTCAGTGCTTCTCTGACTTTTATTCCTTTAAATTTTCCAATTTGGAGTGGCCTTTTATTCTGAAAACTTTACCTGTAGTGGCACTCAGCAATTTTAATACTTCTTCAATATTTATTTTTAAGGATTATTTTGATGAGGATACTTTAATTGCTATAATTTTCTTTCTGACTAGACTGGTATCCGTATCAGTACAAGTTTTAGGAAACCCATTATCTCAATGGCTTGTTAATGATGTAGCGAAGAATGAAAACAAACGCCAATATGGCTTGTCGATACCGTGGAAGTATTTTTTAAATACATCCTTATTTTCCCTATCCGCTATGATTGTTGCATTCATTTTTATTGAATATGGAGGTAGTATTCTATTTGGAAAACCTTATGAATTTCCATCAAATTTGCAGTTTATGATAGCCTTTTGCGCATTGTTGCAGGTGTGGGGTTCAATTTTTTCTGTCTTACTCATTTCTCGTAATCAGGCGAAATGTTTGTGGTTGTGTGACATATGTCGGCTTTTGGCTATCTTGGGTATATTCTTGTTTGGGAAAAAATTGCCCACCCCCGATCTTATTTTGATGTGGTATATAGTGGCCAGTGTCTATTATGGCGGCGTTTTACTATTTGTATTTAAAACCCGAAATATAACTTTTGTCAAAAATAATGAATAAAAGTTAAAGTGTTTCCAAAGGTTATAATAAATTGATCTGGCTAGCACAATTTCAACTTGGTTTAAGGAGACAAAGTGCAATTTAGAGTATCCGTTATGATCAAGTATTAATTTTTTTTCCATGACCTGCCCCCATTATTCGGTCACTCGGTAAGAGAGTTTTCCTTTTTCCAGTTTGCATAGTTTTTGACGTTTGTCATCAGGGAAGGGATTAATCCCTTCCCTGATGATCTTGTTTTTGCCGCAGCCCTGAACTCGGTCGGCGTCATATAGCCAAGGCTGCTGTGGGGCCGGTTCTGATTATACAACTCAGCCACTGAACACCCACAATATGACTGAACGCCGGGTTCTTTACGACTACCACCCTTGGGCTGGGCGCGATGGTTGAGACAGTGTTCAAGACGATCAAATCAGAGCTGGTGTGGAGGACCAGTTATCAGACAAGATGGGAAGCGGAAAAATCAATCGGAAATTACATTGACGGATTCTATAATCCCAGACGGAGACATTCTGCAATTGGATATAAATCACCAATTACTTTCGAGGCCAGTATGGCTAAAACAGAGTGAAAGCCTCTCCACTAAAACGGGGTAACTCCACATCAGAAGCGGCAGATGTCAGGTAATTACGGAGATAACAAACTTTCCAGCAAGGTCCGATACTTATTACATTGGTTTTCCCTAGTATACTTGCTTAGTTTACTAGGTTTGAGAGAAGGAAATTTCTGTGCTCCTTCAGCAATAGAACGAAAAAATGTCATAATTTCGTCAGGTTTTTGATAGTCAAGAATTATAGCATTCCCTACTTCAGCCAATATTTCGGTAGACGCTGAGTTTCTTGGTAAAAAGGCTAATGTTGGTTTCCCGCTAGCTAAATAATCATATATTTTCCCCGGAATTGGTTCATTTCCGCTTTTCTCATCAGTGTGAACCACTAACAATGCGGTACATTCTTTCATTAACACCAAAGCCTCTTTATTGGAAACGCTTCTTTTTATTTTTATTGCAGGATGCTCCCAAAGTTGCTCTTCAGACATATGAATGTCCCCGAAAAACCAAAACTCGAATTTTTTGAAAAAATTGCTATGACTTTGAATCAAGTTAAGCAAAAAACGAATACTTCTATAAGAACTTCTCTGATCTGAGATTGCACCAAAATATCCAATTATGACTTTATCTGAGGTTGGCAATGGCTCGACTATTTTGGCTATGTTTTTTTGATCATAACCGTTGTAAATAGTTTCCACGTTTGTTTTTGGTAGGCCTTTAAAGAATTTATTTAAATTTTCGGTCCCGTTTGGCGAAGCGCACACGACCATATCTGCCTTCGATACAGACCTTCTTTCCAAATACTCTTCAATGAAGCGAAGTAAGAAATAATTCTTTCTGAAAATTTCTTGGGTGTTCCAAGTATCTCTATAATCTACAATAATTTTTATCTCTGGATATTTTTCTTTTACCCAGGATGTATGAAGTAATATACCATGAGGCGGACCAGAAAATAGAACGATACTAGGGTTTGCAGCGTCTATCGCTTCATTAATGGTACTTTTTATTTTTTTAAATTTTATAACTGTATAGTCTGGAATTAATAATTCTTTCTGTATGGTACTTAGGTATTTTCTTATTAAAAGAAATAACTTACCCGGCTCTTTCTTGTTTTCTGTAAAAGAGGACTTGCCGGTATTAAAGAAAAAATGCAGTATTTTTTTTTCTAGTGTTTCATACCCAAACCACCCATAGTTAACATTGCCAATATCTGAACAAACGCTGACATTCCAATTGTGCTCTGTGAGGTGTTTGGAAAGGTGCAACATTCTCGCGAGCCCCCCATAAGAAGGATAAAAAGGGGGAAATTGAGCACAAACAATGAGTATACGTTTGTCGTTGGAATTATGCGGCATCTCTTTTAGTCTCTACTTTCTTAAACTGTTTATCGTTGGTTTCACTTTCTAATTTTGAATATAGCATTGCCATAGGGAAAATCCACAAATGAGGTGATAGGGCATTTTCATTAAATAGAAATGCCGCAAAGAACAAGCAAAAAAGACCTGCTAATTTATCTGGTTTTGAAAAGGCGGCAATAACGAAGAAAAGCAATGCAATCAAAAACGGAACCCCTAAACTGCCTAATGCACTACCGAAGCCTGATTCCATACCCACAGTACTCGTTGAATTACCTAATGTTCGTGCAACAGTTCCCGAGTTTCCTAACCCTAATCCGAAGGGGTGATCCACAATTCTCCATGCTTCTACATATCCAGAGAAATGAACTTTTATACTTGATATATGTCGCCCCTCAATCATATTGACAATGCCATCAGCTAGATATGGTAGAATAAGAAATCCAATGCAAGCGACGAGGGCAAGCCTCATATTAAATAGCTTCCTTATTATTAAAACTGATAACATTAGAAAAGCAGTTTTTGATACTGTCAGCAGTATAAGAACCAGAGTGACAAAATTAAAGGTAATCTGAAAGAACCGCTTTTCTACGGAATAGGAATACAATATTGCTACGAGGAAAATACCCGCTTGACTAGGAGAGAGCAAAGATGTTCCAAGTCTGAAACTAGAAAACAACCCGAGGTCAATATTTGACATGACGCCTTTGGCTTGATCAATATGATGTTTATTTAGAACATCATTCATAAAATCATTGCCTGTGACAATGTATAAAAGCTCTAGTATGGCAAGAAGCAAGAAAAATACTAAATTTGTAGTAATAAATACTCGGTTGAACGAGAAGTTATTAATTCTAAATAATACATATATTGTAAAAAATCCAAGATAATTTCTAATGAAAACCATGTAGGTTGATAAATTATCTATATTTCCAATTATGGATGATATCAAAACAGAGATATAGATAAGAATTAAGCCAATTAATTCTATTGGAGGTTCTTTTTTTGATAAAGCCAAAGGAATGGTAAGAACAATTGAGGTGAAAACGGCTAAATCTCTTAAAACAACTAATAATACTGCAGCACTGCTAGGAAGTGTAAATATTCCAATAATAGGATTTACCCACAATGACAAAAATACGGATAAATAGATTGCGTATTTAAAAAATATCTTCATAAAGCCATGCAGTTTCTAAAAATAATTTAATCTGTCTGTCATCATATAAAATGGGACAAAGATTTGGCTGAGCTAAGAAGGGATCTGGCTCATTTGATTTTATATATTATGCGGCGGCCTTGCGATGTTGCAAGTGCCTTTTTTCGATGATTTTCTGTTTGATCCTTTTTCTTTGCTTCAAGTGTGCAGAGACCGTAATTACCTCTAAAGACGCCATTCAACACTTGGAAATATCAGCTCTATGATGTATGAAAAATTAGTCGCTTAAAGAACATGGCACTGTCTACTTGTTTAAGACAAGTTCAATCACCATGATTTGACTTTATGATATTAAACCGTAACTGGAATATTAAATTAATGAATATTGAACGCATCAGACGCTGGAACAGATTTTTTTCTCTATCTTCTCTAAGATTTATGTATCTGGTTGCGACGGATCCAAAATATGATCGGCTCTATAAACGATTAAAGCAGGTAAGTACCATAGAAGGGGTGTTCAAAACACCTCAGCCATGGGTTACATTTCAAGCACTCGATTTTATCGAGACTTATGTTCAACCGAATATGAAGGTGTTTGAATGGGGTAGTGGTGGGTCGACTTTATGGTTCCAGGAGAAGGGGTGTAAAGTTAATGCATACGAACACCATGAAGAATGGTATGAATTAGTTAAATCAAAACTTTCGAATGACAACAAGGTCCATTACAAGACCTTGACAAAGGGTTACACAATACCTCCGGCAGAGATCAGTTCCTGTGATATTATTGTTATAGATGGTCGTGAGCGGGTTGCTTGCGCAGAACAGATTATAGAACTAGCAAAAGATGGTAAGATAAAAGAAGGGGCCTTGGTATTATTTGACGATAGCAATCGGCAAAGATACTCTGAAGTTTTAAAAGAACTATCGTATTATGCGAAACACACAATGGCTTGTTCTGACACCAGCAGCGTTGAAATCTCCAAATTAACTACCCTGTTCCTTTTTTAGGCTTTTGACATAATACGGTAACATTCAAAACAGTGGTTTAACAAAGTATTTTTGGTGGAATCTTGTAAAGTTGGAACGTAACATTTGAATTAATGCATGAATTTGGTGACATCAAATAGGTATGGTTGAAAACAAAAAGAAAAAAATTTCTGTTGTAGGAATTGTTGGGTTGCCTGCTAACTATGGTGGCTTCGAAACCCTGACCGAACAAATGGTTACCTATTTAGGTGACGACTATAATTTCAGAGTTTTTTGCTCATCAACAGCCTATCTAGATCAACAGAAGACATTTTTGTCAGCTAACTTAGAATATATTCCTTTGTCTGCAAATGGGGTTAGAAGCATTTTATATGATACTTGGGGGCTCCTAAAGTGCTTAAGGGGTAAACAAGTTGTATTACTGTTAGGTGTTTCAGCAGGCTTGTTCTTGCCAGTTTTCAGGCTATTGTCTAGAAACCGTTTAGTCGTCAACATTGATGGTTTGGAGTGGCGCAGGGAAAAATGGGGAAAATTTGCCAGATGGTTTCTAAAAATTTCTGAATGGGCTGCTGTAAGGATGGCGCATGAAATTGTTACAGATAATGAAGTTATTCACGAGTATATAAAAAATGAATATGACCGGGAGTCCCACCTTATTGAATATGGTGGGGATCACGCAAAAAACTCTCCGAAAGAACTCCCTGCCCGGGCATATGATGCTCTGCCAAATACTGTTCCGTTTGATGAAAACTATGCAATGACTGTATGCCGAATTGAACCAGAGAACAACGTAGGTTTGATCCTCGAAGCCTTTTGTAACGAAAGCTTAATGCCATTGGTATTCATTGGAAATTGGCAGGCTTCAGAATATGGTCAAGATTTATTGAGAAAATATGGGAAGTGTCCTAACATTCATATGGTAAACCCTATTTATGATATTGAAATAATTAATTGGTTGCGAGCGAATTGTTCTGCTTATTTGCATGGTCATAGTGCGGGGGGAACCAACCCCAGCCTTGTAGAAGCAATGTGGGCAGGAGCTCCGGTTTTAAGTTATGATGTCAACTTTAACCGTGTGACTACGGAGAACAAATCTGCATACTTCTCAACACCTGAAGAGATAATGACTATCATTAAATCTCACTCATCGGAGCGAATTGAGCAACTGAAGAAGGATTTGTCAGAGATCGCAGGCAGAAGATATACTTGGAAAAGAATTTGCTCACTATATCAGACTATTTTCCAGCAATGTAACTAGCGTTGTATTAAGGACTTAAAATTAGCTATTTAGTATCCAGGGAGCTGTATTTTGGAACAATCAACTAATTACATAGAAAAGAATGAAGAGGTGGGTTTTTGGCAATTATTAGGTTGTCTTTTTGATCATAAAATCAAAATTATAAGTTCTATTATACTTGGGTTGTTACTTTCAATAATCTATCTAAATTTGGTTGTTCATAAATATGTAGTGACATTAAGAGTGTCTCCAACCACTATTGCGCAGTCAAATTCTACTTCTCTTGGGCAATTTTCAAGTTTTCTGAATATTGATAAAAATCAAAATGCAGATGAATTTAGTTTTATATATTATATCGAAAGCATTCACAGTTATGAGCTTGCAGAAGAACTTTATCAAGACCAGGAACTCCTGAAGCTTGCCTTTGAGGGGAAATGGGATAAAGGCTCACAGAGCTGGAAAGAAAAATTCGGCCTGATGCCATTTCTATCTAATTTAGTTAGAACAGTTGTCGGAGCTCCCACGATAAATAGTGCTCCCCCCTCTGTAAATGATCTGCAAGAATTTTTATCAAAAAAGATTCGCATTAAAGAGGGTTCGGATAGCCCTATAATTGACTTAAAATTATCTGTGCGCAATCCAGATTTTGGGAGAAAACTTTTACTCTCCTTACATCATGCCGTCGATAGAAAATTGTTGCGTCGAATGCAAAGAAAAACACAGGATAGAATTAGATATCTTCATAAGAGATTTGAAAGTAGTTCCATTGCTGAAGTGAGGAAGGTACTTATAGAGAACCTCTACGAACAAGAGAAACTGTTAATGACCATTGATTCTGACAAGGCCTTTATTGGGGAAGTGTTTGATGGTCCAATAGTACCTAAATTACCTACCGAACCCAAGATTTCTTTGGTTTTGGTTTTTGGTGCTTTACTAGGGTTCTTTATTGGGGTGGTTTATATTCTATTAAAGTATTTGAGAAAATGGTAATACCCCTGTGAAGACCTCGTAAAGTTGTTAGTGACCTGCCCCCATTATTCGGTCACTCGGTAAGAGAGTTTTCCTTTTTCCAGTTTGCATATTTTCTGACCTTTGTCACCAGGGAAGGGAATATTCCCTTCCCTGGTGACGGTTGTGTCTGAGAGTTGGCGAATTCATTTGGGGTCATATATCCAATACTGCTGTGAGGCCGGTTCTGATTATACAACTCAGCCACTGAACACCCACAATATGACTGAAC
>Ga0209578_10004013_pt1 | contig 10822 bp, 12 predicted proteins | sample tdAd472_FD_187127 | JGI IMG/M metagenome (GOLD analysis project Ga0209578, IMG submission 187127) | Marine sediment microbial communities from the Atlantic coast under amendment with organic carbon and nitrate - tdAd47.2 (SPAdes)... | ecosystem: Environmental > Aquatic > Marine > Coastal >...
GCCTCCAACGCCGCAACGTATGACGTACAGGTTGCCACCGACGCTGCCTTTGCCACCACGGTTCTGGATCAGACTGGCATCACGGATACGCAGTTTGCGGCAACCGGACTGGCCAACAGCACGACCTACTTCTGGCGTGTACGCGGTGTGAATGGTGATGGCGCCGGTGAATGGAGCAGTGCTTCGTTCACGACCGAAGCCGCCGCCCTCGTCCTGCCCGGAGCCGTTACGCTGACGGCTCCTGCCGATGGCGCCACGGATGTCTCGACCAGCCCGACCCTGGACTGGGAAGCCGCCTCCGATGCCGCATCGTATGACGTACAGGTTGCCACCGACGCTGCCTTTGCCACCACGGTTATGGATCAGACCGGCATCACGGATACGCAATTGGCCGCGACGGGACTGGCCAACCTCACGATCTACTTCTGGCGGGTACGCGGCGTGAATGGCGATGGCGCCGGCGACTGGAGCAGCGCTTCGTTCACGACAATTACAAACGTGGCTGTTGAGCAGGTTGGTGATGAGCTGCCTTCCGCATTCGAGTTGCATGGCGCCTACCCCAACCCTTTCAACCCCCAGACCACCATTCGCTTTGATCTGGATGCTTCCACGCACGTCAGCCTCAGCATCTGGGACGCATCGGGGCGCCTGGTGGATACGCTGGTAGACGGCTCCATGTCTCCAGGCCAATACGCCTACCGTTGGGATGCAGGCAGCCGCAACAGCGGTCTGTATCTGATCCGTGTTGTTGCGGGCAATCAGGTCAAATCCACGACGGTCATGCTGGTCAAATAGGCCGTTGGACGACGAAGCCTTGTTCGATGGGGCACCCCGGCTCGGCCGGGGTGCCCCATTTTTTTGACTCGCAGCGCGAATTCCAGCAGCATCGCCCCCGGGAATACAGTGTTCAAGCCGGCTCTGTCTCTTCGAACGTGAGTTGATGAATCAATGCCGACATATCCAACATCTCCCATTCTTCGACAATCCTGTTCTCCTTGATGCGGCTGTGGACGACTCCCGATACTGATACACGTCGACCCGTCGGTGGAATGCCTTCAAGCGGCCCGCTCTGCGTTCCATTCAGGGTGAATGCCGTTGCCACCTTCCGGTCGTCTCCGAACATATCGTCGATGGTGATGTGCAAATCGGGGAACGAGGAGCGGTATCCTTCGAAAAGGTCTTCCAGTGCCGCCGTACCACGTAGCTCCGCGTCAGGGGATCGATAGACATAGTCCTCGTGCACTATTTGCGACAGGATGTCATACTTGCGGTCGTTGATCACTTCCTTGATGAGGCGACGCACGAGGTTCATGCTCATAGACGCTGACGATTCCTGGATCTGTGCTTTCATGATGCAACAGGCTGGGATGGTTGGTGTGATATCCCCAAGTTCCCTCCACGAAAGGCTCCATTCTGTACGCTGCATGCCAATTTGTTTGCACGCAACGCCATCGATCATTCCGCCTTTGTCGGATCTCCCACAGCCCAGGCCACGCCATCCCCCCGGTCCATGCCAGCCATCGCCTCCATGTCTTCCGCGCTGATCTCGAAGGAAAACAGATCGAAGTTGGCTTTGATTCGCTCAGGGTTCGAACTCTTGGGAAGTACAGCATAACCCTTCTGGACAGCCCACCGGAGCAGAACCTGCGCCTCTGTAACACCGTAGCGTGCGGCCATTTCCTTGAATGGCGAATCCTCATGCGCTCCTGCCTTGACCATCTCCTCGGTCTTGGCACTGTTTTCCCCTTCCTTGGTTCGCCACGTCGAAAGCGGCACGAGGCTGCTGTAAGCGATGGGTTGAATGCCATTTTCGAGCATGAACGCTACCAGATCCGGCTTTTGTGACCATGGGTGCAGTTCAATCTGGTTGATGTCCGGCAACGGCAACCCGGCACGTTCCAGTTCAAGGATGTGATCCTCGTTGAAATTGCTGACACCCACAGATCGGGAAAGTCCTTTCTCCTTCAGGTCCACCAGCACTTCCCATTGCTCTACCCGCCGTTCACCGGCAAACGGTGCGTGGATCATGTACAGGTCGACATACTCCATGTCCAGTCGATGCAGACTGGCTTCGAAGGAAGCCATGATGTCGTCGCGACCCTTGATGGGACTACCCCAGGCTGGATTGCCTGGCCACAGTTTTGTGGTCACGAAGATGTCTTCTCGTCCCAATCCCAGATGGCCCAATGCACGGCGGATGCCATTTCCGACACCTACTTCGTTGTTGTAGCCTTCTGCGGTATCCACATGGCGATATCCTGCAGTTACGGCCCCCTGAACGATGTCGGCTGCTTCCTCATCAGGAATGAGATACGTGCCGAAGCCGACGAGTGGCAGGGAGACGCCCGCTGAGATGGTTCTGGTTGTGGCTTGATTCACTATTCGCTCCTGAGTGTTGGGATTGTCCTTGTTGAATTGGTTGTAGCCCCATTCTACCGCGCAAATGGCAGGCATGATTGCCTGATCCTGTGCTATTACTGCCTGATCCTGTCATTCCCTTTCGACAAACAATTGACGATACTACCTTGGTCATACAATCCAGGAGCTCATGTCCACTCAACAATCACTCGCTGATCTGGCTTCACTGATCAGCCTTCAGGCCACCCGGGAAGGCTATTCCACCAGCAGTCTCCCGGGATTGGGATACGTCAGGCAGTCCGCATCGTCACCCCATGAGTGCTCGATGTACGAACCTGTATTATGCCTGATCCTGCGCGGGCGCAAGCGGACCACTGCCGGGCCTCTTGATGTCCACTTTGGCCCTGGTGAATCGCTGATCGTGAGTCATGATCTCCCGGTGATGTCCGAAGTAACGGACGCACCCTATCTGGCGCTGATTCTTGCCCTGGACATGGACATTCTGGGTACTCTTGTTGATCAGATACAGGCCGTGGATCTGGACGAATCGGAGTCTTCGTCGCTTGCCGTCCACGCGACCGACGAGGCGCTTATCGACGCTCTCCTCCGATATGCACGGTTGGCAGACAACCCGATCGAAACGGCTGTGCTGGCGCCTCTCATCCTGAAGGAGATCCATTTCCGGTTGGCAACCGCCCCGCACGGCGGGATGCTGCGGACACTCCTGCGAACGGAAAGCACGGAGCATGCTGTCAGCAAAGCCATACAGGTCATCCGCACACGATACCGCGAAGCACTTTCAGTGCCTGAGCTCGCCAGTCGATTCGGCATGAGCGAGTCAACCTTCCACCGACACTTCAGGTCGGTAACGGGCACCACCCCTCTTCAGTACCAGAAAACCCTGCGCCTTCTTGAAGCGCGTCGTCTCATCTCATCAGCAGGCTTTCGAATTTCCAGTGCTGCCTATGAAGTTGGATATGCCAGCTCCACCCAGTTCAGCCGGGAATATTCCCGAGAGTTCGGGGTTCCTCCACGCGAGCATGCCAACGGGGCCTCGAACTGAGAACCGGCAATGACGCCGATCGAAGTAATCTCGGAGTAGAGGATTTCAGTCTCCAAGCGACGTCCCCACCACATACCCGCTGGACCAGGCCCACTGGAAGTTCAGTCCTCCAATGGGCCCATCCACGTCACAGATCTCGCCACACAGGTACAGGCCAGGCGTCTTCCGGGATTCCATGCGTTTCAGATCCAGCTCGCTCAGTGGTACACCTCCCGCCGTGACTTCGGCATACCTGTACCCACGATCCCCGGTCACGTTTAGCCGCATCGCTGTGGCTGCTCTCACCAACTGCTTGCGCAGGTCTTTGGGCAGTTGATCTCCCATGGTTTCGATTTCGATGCCACTGACCGACAGCAACATGTCCGTCATCCGATCCGGCAGCAACCGCCTGAGGAATTTGCGCACGGAGGAGTGGCCCAGGGCCTGCAGCTCACGATCAAGTTCCTGCCCCGACATATCAGGCAGCCAGTTGATGGTCAGATAGACGCCGGAGTCAGACTCACTCAGGTCCAGGTAGTAGCGGCTGATGTCCAGCACGGATGGACCGGACAGCCCGAAATGAGTACAGAGGGTTGAATCGGTAAAGGCGATGACGTGCTTGCCGGTGTGCGTATGCAACTGAAGTGTTGCTTGAAGTGTGATGCCGCTCAGGCCACAGATGGGATCGTCCGCTGGCAGGGTCAGCGGCACAAGCGAGGGAAAGGTGCGGGTAACCGAATGACCCAGCCCTTGCGCAAATTCGAATCCCTTGCCGTCCGATCCTGACTTGGGCAGGCTCTTGCCTCCGGTTGCCAGGACGAGACGGGCACATTCAATCTGCCCCCATGCGCCGCCAACCCGAAAGCCTGACGATGTCTTTTCGATCTGCTCCACCCGGCGCGGATGCCGCAAATCCACACCGGCTTGCCGTGCAGCTTTCAAAAGGGCGTTCAGGACATCCCGTGCACTATCTGTCGTGGGAAAGAGCTTTCCGGTGTCCTCCCTCTTTAAGTCGACACCCAGCTCGCCGAAAAACGATATCGTTTCCGGCACGTCGAACCGGCGAAGCACCTTGGCAACGGCGGATTTCGATGACCCGGCGTACCGGGCCGGGTCCACTTCGTAGTGCGTGACATTGCACCGACCGCCGCCAGCCACCAGAATCTTGGCACCCAGTTTCTTTGCGCCATCCAGAAGCACGATTCGCTTGTTCGGATTCGTGCGTCCCGCCCAGATGGCCGCCATCAGCCCGGCCGCACCGGCTCCAACGATGACGACATCGGCTTGGGAGGTGTTCGTCGGCATGGTAGCTCCTAAGCTCTGCCTCTGCGCAGACCAACGAGAATCATGATGGTGGACGCAATCATGGCGAGCGCCAGGGTTACCAGCAGAAAGGCGATGATAAGCTCCTGCGCTGTCGATCCACTCATTCCCTTGCCGGCAATGGGCATCATCTCCCCCGCTCCCCAGATGGCTGCAAGCAAAGTCGCGGTCATATTGGCAAAGGTGCCATAAATCAAGAGCGCAAAGAGCGCAAGCATGGCTTTCTCCGCAAGTGCAATGCGACCCCATATCAGGCCGACCACCATCAGAAACAGACCATTGAATAACGACTCGAGATGACTCGACAGTCCCATGCGCGGATTTTCAAAGACAGGGACTGCCAGGCCAATGAGCAAACCAATCAGAAAAAGCAAAATCCCTGCCTCGATGAGCCGTTGGCCGTACTCGTCAAGATTCTGATGCAACATGGTGCTGGAAGGTCGACGTTTCGTCGGCCAATGAGTCTACTGTGCAGGTGCGGTTTCCAGGTTGCGCCGCCCGATCTTTATGGCAGGCCGTACCTGGCTGGCTTTGTTAAAGGTAAGGTCTGAGAATGTACGCTCCACCGGATCGTACAAGGCTCCCCAGAAATGGGTGTACCCACCGCATACATTCACCGGCTCAAATTGCCATTTGTCGTTGTGGATCTTGCTCAGGTGGTAAAATGCATTGATATACACGAGGTCTCGGCCATCGACCACCACGCCAACATACTGGTAGGTGTAGTCCGAGACGTCCATGAGAAAGGCCGGAACGTCCGCTATGCGCGGCGCCGTAGTCCCGTCAAGCACCGGAAGATCCTGCTCCAGTTGACGCGCCATCTTGAGGGTAGGATTCCAGAATCCTTCTGCACGCGGCGTCTCCCTGGAGCACTGCTCCAGTACCCGTTCGTCCATGATGACCGACTGGTAGTTGGTTGCACTTTGCAGGAATGTGCAGCCAGAAATCAGGGTAAGGCCAAACAGGAGAACAGGAACACGCATGGCAGTATGGATTGTCAACAGAACAGATACTGAGGGACGCTACACCACATCATCCGGCTTCGCAAGGTGATAATGCTCCTCCAGCGGCGTGTCACCCCGAATCCTTCAAGGCCCGGATGGATTTGCCTGACATACCCATTCCGCCAACTCAGACACCATGAACAGCCATGGAGCGCAGTGCCTGGACCTGTTCCTTCGTGAAGGCATCGACCATTCCCGATGCCACACTGTCGACTGTGACCGTTGCATCCTGGTACATGGCCTCTCCAGCCGTTGAGAGTTTGACCAGGCTCATACGGGCATCTCTCGGATTCGCCTCCTTCTGGACGAGACCGATCTTCTCCATCGGGGCCAGCATCCGGGTTACGCCCGAAGCAGTAAGTCCCACTCTCCGTGCCAGCTCTACACGCGGCAACATTGATTCAGGACTATCAGACAAATGATGGAGTACCTGATATTCCGAAAAACTGATACCATGGACACCAAGGTTGGTATCCAATCTTTTGGTGATCTGACCCGCAAGATGGGTCAGGTTGAAGAGCAATTCTCTGGACGATGACATGATTGAACCGTGCTGTGTGTTTATACTTGACCACTCAAGTACTCCGCAACTGCCATCAATACCCAAGTGATCAACCACCCGGGACAAACTTAATGAGATCAAGCTGCATTTCGCCAACGATGCGGGCCCTTTCCGTATCGTGATCAGGCGTCACATAGACGGTTTCAAGATGAACGAATCCGTGGGTAAGCGAAATCATATCCACAAACTGGAACGGCCGATCGAGTGGATATTCCCTGACGGCCTCAAGGCTTTCCGGGCTGTTTCGAAACGGTCGGAATCCGGGCTTTGATGCCACTTCAAAAGGTATCGCCTGGATGGTCTCGCCGTTGATTTCGACTTCGTTGTATTCCGCTACCCGGGTCACTCCAGTGGCGTTCTGACGAATGACTTCCTCGCCCACTTCAGACGGGTAGGGTAGATACATGTGGGGAACCATGATTTCATCGTCGCTGATACCCCGTACCCACATACCGTCTCGTCGAACAGTGTACCAGGGTGATCCGCTCAGGCAACCGCCGAGGATTGAATCGCCGGTGCTCGAGATATGGAACCACACCTCGCCATCGATTTCCCGGGCATCCGTGACTTCCAGCGTATCGATCCCCGAAGAAGTGTGACCAAATTCCCAGGAGAATGTCCGCTCCATGACCCACATGTCCCCAAGTTCGAACTGGCGAAAAGTGGTCTCGGAGTCGGGATCCATCAATTCAGCTCCATCACAGGCGCTGAAGAGCAGTGCAAAAAGGAGGACCGGAAAGAATGACCTGGACATGTTGCTTCCTCATTAATGAGTGGACAGAATGGAAGCAGTCGGTCAGAGGCCCTCTGGAATGGTCGCGATGCAAAATGGATACACCGCTTCCACGGTCAATACACAAACCCACGTTCAGCCCGGAGATCAATTCGAAGCTGCGGCAGCATCCGCCCGGGTATGCTGCCGGACGGTGATTCACCGACAAGCTCGGCGCCAAACGACGTGTAGAAATCAACAGCTCCCGGATCGCTCTGGATCGTCATCGCCTTGAATCCTTTCCCGGCTGCATGACGCAATGCTCTGCGCATCAACGAGGTGCCAACACCTCGTCCAGAAAATGCAGGAAGCACGAAAAGGGCCTCCAGCTCGCATTCGCCTGTGCCGCTCAGTTCAATGGCTGCAAAGCCCGCTATGCCATCATCTCCTTCAGCCACCAGAAAGTGGAATGAATCCGATTTGATCCATGCAGGTGAATACGTCAACTCATCCCGACATGCCTCCATGAACTCCGTTGAGTAGCCATGACTGGCCTTGGCAGTGAAGGCAATATCGCTGAGGGTGGCGTGTTCGTCTGGTCGAGCGTCTCTGATCAACATCTCCATCACGCGTCATTCGGTAGACGTGCCATAAAAGAACAACAGCATGTCGTCCAGCAGCGGCCCCCAATTTTCCCAGGTGTGTGCGAACGGGACTTCGATGTACTGCATGGGGTATTCCTTGGCCCTCAGTATTTCCCGGAAAGCCCGCGTTCGAGCTTCGTTGTCATTGTGATCCCCCGAGGACAGGAAAATGCGAAGCGGTAAACGTGCCGAATCGGCATAGGCTTGATGGATGTACCGTACCGGATGCGTGGCAGGAGACTGCATGGCAATGCCTTCCATGAAGTCGTTGGCGTACAACCCGAAGCAGGCCGCATTCAACCCGCCAAACGACAAGCCGGCTATCGTGCGCGCCGTGCGTTCGGCCCTGGTCTTGTAGGCCGCATCGATGGCTGGAATGAGTTCGGTTTCGTAAAAGGCCATGTAATCCTGATTGCAAAAGAACTGCGCATTCCTGCGGCTGAGGTGTTCGTAGCCCGGAATACGCGCGTCCAGGAAGACGGCAATGATGGGTTCCATGGCCCCGTCGGCAACAAGGCTGTCAAGCACGGCAGGCATTCCACCGGGATCGATATACCAGGCTCCGTCGGACAGGAAGAGCACGGGCAGATCATCCAACTCATCATACCCTTCGGGCGTGTACACCCAATACTGTAGATCGTACGTCAACGCCTCGCTGCTGATGAGTTGGGCGTCTGAAAGTTGGGAAGGCTGAGCTTTCAGAGTCAGCCCCGTGATGGCCATTGACAACAGAAAGGAAGCAAGGATTCGCATCTTGTTTGATCTATTTCTCTTTCAGTGGCGACATGAACTGGATGAGCGTGCCCTCGGGGTCCCGAATCTGGACCAACTTCTGGTTCATGATCTCGAACTCGACCACGCGCGGCCGTTCCCCCGTGGTTTGACCAATCCGGTCTGCTATTACCTCCACGTCCGGCACGTATGCGCCCACTTTGAACAATCCGAACGGCCGCTCATTCCTGGTGTACTCCGAGAGATGGACGATCTCCACATGGATGAAATCATTGACGTAGTTGGCCGTCCTGCGACCTGAATCATCACCCTCAAGTCCCCACACATATTCCATATCGAAGACCTGTCGGTACCACTCGGAGGCGGCATCGAAATCCTCAACCATGACGGCAAAATAGTGTCGCTCTGACACCTCCTGGACCCAGGCCTCCTGAGCGCTGGCATCGGAAACGAACAGTATGAGCCAAAAGCCGAAAAGCAGTGATGAACGCATGTCCTGGACGGAAATGGTGGATGGAAGCCTCAGGGTAGACATAGACAATTTGGCCTACAAGGGCATTGAATCCGGACCATCACCAATCTTTTCGTTATCCAAACTGAAACTAATGCCTCGGCGGCCGTAGGATATGTTTCACTTTGAATAACGCGGGCAGCACTACGCATTCTGCGAGCTTGTTTGCGCCACCTCAACACATCCGCCTGAATGAACCTGTTGACACGGCCTGAAGAGTATGTGATGCTGGCCATCTGGAAACTCCAGGATGAGGCCTACAGCATCACCATACGGGAAGAAGTTTCGCGCAGTACCGGCTATGAGTGGTCGCTCAGTTCGGTCTTCACGCCCCTCAACCGATTGGACAAGAAGCGACTGGTCGAATCCCGCCTTTCAAAACCCCAGTCCCAGCGCGGAGGACGTCACAAGCGCCTCTACTCGCTCACCGATGAAGGCCGCAAGGCCTTGCTGGCCATCAGAACAGTTGAGCAATCCATGTGGTCGGGCGTTTCCGGCCTTGCCCTCAGTGGAGGCAGCCGATGACCTCCTCCAACAACAATCCGATGCAACAACGTCCTCCCCGCATTGCTTCCTGGCTGCTCAATTGGCTCGTTTCGGACCACTTCAATACGCATGCCGGTGACTTTGAGGAATTCTACCATGCCCTTTCCGAGGAGCGCGGAAAACGCCGGGCCGACTGGTGGTACCGGGGCCAGGTGCTGCGACTCATTCCGGACCAATTGTACGAGAAGGCCTACTGGGGACTTCTCATGTTCAAGAGTTACTTCCTGGTCGGTGTCCGGAATCTGAAGAAGAGCAAAGTCGCCTCATCCATCAACGTGCTCGGCCTGTCTGCCGCCATTGGATGCGCCATCGCCATCTATCTCTTCGTCTACGGCATCAATACGGCGGACAGCTACCACGAAAACGTAGACAATGTATTCCTGATCGGACACACGACGGATGCCGTGGAGACCCTTCCAGGCATGAAGCAGAAATGGGGTACCTCCCCCGTCCCGATGGGACCTGCCCTGGAAGATGCCTATCCACAGATTGAACGGGTGGTCCGGCATTCACGGACTGGCATCAGCGTGCGCGCGGACCGGATTGCCTTCCGGGAGACGGGATCCTTCGTTGACCCCGCTTTCCTGGACCTGTTCACCTTTCCCCTGGCCCAAGGAAGTGCATCATCGCTTGAAAATCCGTCCTCTGTCATCCTGAGCGCCAGCATGGCCGCCAAGTATTTCGGCAGCGAAGACGCCCTCGACAAGGAACTGGTCATCCGTTTTCCGAACGATGTCGAAGAGGCCTTCATCGTTGGAGGCGTGGCGGAGCCGTTCCCCACCGGATCCCGTTTCCAGTTCGATTTCCTCATCGGCTTTGACAAACTGGGAGCCGTTGGCTTGCAGGATGCCGACAACTGGCATGCAATGACCGCGACGTTCATCGATCTGCGCGACGCAGGAGATGCGGACTTCATCGAGTCCGAGCTCGCGCAGTACATCCGCCCGGCCGAGGATGACAACGCCTCCTCCCAGGTCCTCTCCTACTTCCTTGACAGTGTCCGCAATCCGGACTGGCTGACGGCCTTCCTAATCAAGGACCGGGCCATACAGGCACCCCTCATCATTGAAACCACCATGTTCGGTGTATTGGCCGCCCTGATGATCCTGGTTTCGTGCTTCAACTACATCACGATCGCGCTGGGATCCGTCGGGCGACGCCTGCGGGAGATCGGTATCCGCAAGTCCACGGGGGCCATGAAGCGGCAATTGGTCATGCAGTTCCTGACCGAAAACCTCGTCATCTGCCTGATTGCACTGGCCGGGGGTGTGCTGTTTGCGTGGAGCGGCACCATACCGTTCATGAACAGCATGGTGCACCCCAATGTCCAGATCCAACCCGGATACATGGGCAGCGGCGCTTTCTGGCTGTTCCTTCTGGGTTTGCTG
>Ga0209578_10004014_pt1 | contig 10820 bp, 8 predicted proteins | sample tdAd472_FD_187127 | JGI IMG/M metagenome (GOLD analysis project Ga0209578, IMG submission 187127) | Marine sediment microbial communities from the Atlantic coast under amendment with organic carbon and nitrate - tdAd47.2 (SPAdes)... | ecosystem: Environmental > Aquatic > Marine > Coastal >...
GAAGAATTGTCAGGGAATTCACTCTATGCCCAGCGGCGTTTAACCCCATTGGCAACACAACTAAACTCTTCGATTCTGAGTCAGGTTATCCTTAAAAATTCAGGTGCTTCCGCTTGGTTCATCATAAACCGTGCAGCGCCTGATCGAAATCTTCGATCAGATCCTCGGTGGCTTCCAGGCCCACAGAGAGGCGAATCAGGCGATCGGAAATGCCGGCGGCGTTCCGTTCCGCCGTCGACATTCCGGAGTGGGAAGTGGTTGCCGGCCGGGTGATCAACGTTTCAACCCCGCCGAGACTCGGTGCGCTGATGGGAAGGCGGGTCTTTTCTATAAACCGATCGGCGGTTGCCACGTCCCCCTTGATTTCAAAACTTAACATCCCGCTGAAACCATCGAGTAATTCCCGGGCGCCATGATATCCTCCATACGTTTCCAATCCCGGATAATTGACCGTTTCCACGGCTGGATGGGCCGAGAGAAATCTTGCGATCTCCAGTGCACTCGCGTTCTGATATTTCATCCGCACCGCCAGTGTTTTCAGTCCCCGGTGTAAAAGGAAACAGGCGTGGGGATCCAGTGTGCCGCCCAGGTGAATGAGCTTGTGAGCAATTTTTCGAATCAAGTCTGCGCGCCCGACCACTGCACCGGCCACAATATCAGAATGGCCGTTGAGATATTTGGTGCAGCTGTGCAGCGATAGATCAAATTTCCACTCGGCCGGCCGGAAATTGATGGGGCTGGCAAAGGTATTGTCGATCATAGAGATCAGCCCATGGGCTTGGGCGAACTCAACCACCTTTTTTAGATCGGCCACCCCCATCAGCGGGTTGGTAATCGTTTCCACATAGATGGCACGGGTGTTGGGTTTTAAGTGTTTTTCCCAGGTGTCTGCTTTGTTGCCATCGATGAAATCAAAGGATACCCCTAAAGCACGAAAATCCGAGTTGATAAAATCGAGGGTGCCGCCATACAGGCAGTCCTGGGCCAGAAAATGGTCTCCAGGGGACAGGAGTGCCAAAAACGTCGTTGTGATGGCGGCCATACCACTGGCGGCGACCAGACCGGCCTCAGCGTTTTCCAGTGCCGAAATCTTCTGATGCAGGGCAACATGGTTGGGGGTGTTGTTCATGCGAATATATTTCAACTCATCGTAATTGTCCTGACCGGTATATTGAAAGGTCGATGACTGGAAAATCGGCAGGGTGACAGCCCCGCCGACCCGGGGTTCCGGTTCACCGGCATGAATCACTTTGGTTTCGATGTGCATCGGTCGCTGAGTCATGGCGAAAATCCTCCTATCCGGTTAATATCATTTTGTTTACGTTCTTTAATATTGCATTCATTTTCGATTTTCGTGACACTTTTATGGAAGTTAACGTACAATGAACCCCAACGATCTGCAACCGTTAAAACATCTTGGTAAAGACACTTGAAGGTTGAAATTAAGTGTTTTAAGCTGTATGAAAGTATTTTATCATCGGGTTCATGAAAATAATATGTTTTGGGATGGTATGTTCATAGAAGGAAGCTGATTCCGATATAAAGATAAGGATACATGCGAAAAGAATTTTTGCCGTTTTCCCGGCCGAGCATTGATGAAGCGGATATTGCCGCCGTCGGGGAGGTGCTGCGCTCGGGATGGATTACCACCGGTCACAAGAATGCCGAATTTGAAGAAAAATTCTGCGATTATACCGGATGTGACCAAGCCGTGGCCCTGTCTTCGGCAACCGCGGGAATGCATCTTGCTTTAAAAGCCCTGGGTATTGGCCCCGGTGATGAGGTCATCACCCCTTCCATGACCTGGGTGTCCACGGTGAACCTTATCGTTTTGAGCGGTGCAAAGCCTGTTTTTGTGGATGTTGACAGGGATACGTTGATGACCACAGCGGATTTAATTCAGGAACGCCTTTCAGAAAAGACCCGACTGATCGTTCCGGTTCATTTTGCCGGTGCGCCGGTGGACATGGAGCCTGTTCGAAAAATTGCCGCAGGCCGGAATCTTCACATCATAGAAGATGCCGCCCATGCCGCAGGCACAGAGTATCGGGGTCAAAAAATCGGAAAAAACGGACCGTCGATATTCTCCTTTCATCCCATTAAAAATATCACCTCGGGTGAAGGCGGCATGTTCTGTTCCGACGATCTCGATCTTGTTGACCGGATTCGCCGGTTGAAATTTCACGGGTTGGGTCTCGATGCCTATGACCGTCAAACCCAGGGAAGATCTCCCCAAGCCCAGGTACTGGAACCGGGATTTAAATATAATTTGCCGGATATCCTGGCGGTTATAGGAATTCGGCAACTGGCCAGGGTTGAAGATTTTAATGCAAGACGAACCCAACTGGCCCTGCATTATCGAGAACGGCTGGCAGAGATGGATGAAATCCGGCCTCTGGCCATTCCCTCCTATCCGCATAAGCATTCATGGCATCTATTCATCATTCGTTTGGATGCCCATCCATCGAAGTTAAGCCGCAACGATTTTATGGAAGAACTTAAACGGAGAAATATCGGCACCGGCCTCCATTTCCGGGCCGTACATCAGCAGAAATATTACCGGGAAACCATGAAAGCTCCCCCGGGCGGACTGCCCAATACTGAATGGAATTCAGAACGGATATGCTCGTTGCCGCTTTTCCCGGGAATGACACACGGTGACGTCGACGACGTTGTCGATACCATAAAGGAAATTTTGATATCATGAGCAATCTGGCACCATTGTCCGTTGTGATTCCGGTGTTTAACGAAGAAGAAAACCTTGATGAACTTATACGGCGTTGCCTGCAGGCCTGTCGAAAAACGGAACGCCCCTTTGAAATTATTCTGGTGGATGATGGAAGCTCAGATGGATCTGTAGAAAAAATCGATGCCGAAGCTAGAAATAATCCCGGTGAAATCGTCGGGGTTTTTTTAAACCGGAACTACGGTCAGCATGCCGCGGTGATGGCCGGCTTTGAACAGTCCAAAGGTGATATTGTCGTCACATTAGACGCCGATTTGCAGAATCCGCCTGAAGAAATTCCACGACTGGTGGACGGTATCTCCAAAGGCTATGACGTGGTGGGGAGCGTAAGGGTTCACAGAGAGGACACCCTATTTAGAAGGGCGGCTTCCGCAATTATCAACAAAGGGGTTCAAAAATCGACCGGTGTAATGATGCACGACTATGGGTGCATGCTGCGTGCCTATCACCGTCATATTGTGGACGCCATGCTCATGTGCAATGAACGAAGCACGTTTATTCCGATTCTCGCCAACAGTTTTGCCCGAAGGACAATAGAGATAGACGTAGAACATGAAGCGCGCAAACTGGGGGAATCGAAATACAACCTTATGAAACTCGTGATGCTGCAGTTCGATCTATTGACCAGTATGACAACCTTTCCACTTCGTCTTCTGAGTATACTCGGCGGAATTGTCTCTTTAGCAGGAATCGGTTTCGGTGTTTTCCTTTTGATCATGCGTGTCCTTTACGGCGCCGAATGGGCGGCTGAAGGTGTTTTTACGCTTTTTGCCATTTTATTCATTTTTGTGGGTGCTCAGTTTGTCGGAATGGGACTGCTCGGGGAGTATATCGGTAGGATTTACCATGATGTTAGAGCCCGTCCCCGGTTTTTTGTTCAACGGATTGCAGGTGAAAGCAATATAACAACAAAAACATAAAAGGATAAATATGAAAGCGATCGTATTGGCCTATCACAACATCGGATGTATCGGGATCGAGGCATTGCTTCAGAACGGATATGAGATAGCAGCGGTTTTTACGCATCAGGACAACCCCAATGAAAATGTCTGGTTTAACTCCGTGGCCGAGCTTGCTTCAGGCCATGGTATTCCCGTATTTTCACCAGAAGATATTAATCATCCCATATGGATAAAAAAAATTAAAAAATTTGCTCCGGACATTCTTTTCTCATTTTACTATCGCAATATGGTCAGATCAGAAATTCTGGAGATTCCTCCCTCCGGCTGTCTGAATCTGCACGGTTCCCTACTGCCGAAATACCGGGGACGATGCCCCATCAACTGGGTTTTGGTCAACGGCGAAACCGAAACCGGAGTTACCCTTCATTACATGACCCCTCGAGCCGATGACGGGGACATTGTCTGTCAGGAAAAAATTCCAATATCGGATACGGATACCGCCCGAACCGTTCACGATAAAGCCGCAGATGCTGTAGCCGATATGTTGAAAGGAACACTGCCGCAGCTGCTTGACGGGACTGCTCCGCGAATCTCTCAAAATCATTCCCGGGCTACATATTTTGGTGCTCGGGGGCCGGAAGATGGTAAAATTGACTGGAGTCAGGATGCAAATAAAATAAGAAATCTTGTCAGAGCTGTAACCCGTCCCTATCCCGGAGCTTTCAGCCATATGGGAAATCGAAAATGTATATTCTGGGCCGTCAGCGTAGTGGATGAAACCGGTGATTATCCTGGAACGATTTTGTCGGCGGATCCTTTGGTGATTGCCTGTGGGAAAAAAGCCGTACAGGTTAATTTCGGCCAATCCGGAGACGGCATATTTATGAGCGGAAGACAGCTTGCCGAAGAAATGCATTTTGTTCCAGGAATGAGGCTTGGCGAACCTTCAATCTGTCGCATGGAAATGGAGAGAAAAAAACAGGTCTTGATTCTGGGGGTTGACGGATTTATCGGCAACCATCTCAGTGAAAGGCTTCTGAACAGTGGAAAGTATGAAGTCCATGGAATGGATCTTGGATCAACTTCGATTCAAAGGCTGCGAGACCAGTCCGGGTTCCATTTTTCCGAAGGGGATATTTCCATCCATCGTGAATGGATAGAATATCATGTCAGAAAGTGTGATATCGTGATCCCTCTGGTTGCCATTGCAACACCGATTGAATACACCCGCAATCCCATAAAGGTTTTTGAACTCGACTTTGAAGAAAATCTTCGCGTTGTTCGATACTGTGTTAAATACGGCAAGCGCATCATATTCCCATCCACTTCTGAAGTTTACGGCATGTGTGATGAGCAGGAATTCGATGAGGACGAATCCCGGTTAATTCTAGGACCCATTCGAAAACAGCGGTGGATTTATTCCTGCTGTAAGCAGATGCTCGACCGGGTCATCTGGGCCTATGGCGCAACCGAGGGTTTGCAGTTTACCCTGTTCAGACCCTTTAACTGGATAGGCCCGCGTCTTGACAGTCTGGAATCCGCGCGTATCGGCAGCTCCCGCGCCATCACCCAGTTGATATTAAACCTGGCCGAAGGGACGCCCATACAGCTTGTGGACGGTGGAAACCAAAAACGCTGCTTTACCGATGTCAAAGACGGAGTTGAATGCCTCTACAGAATTATTGAAAATCGAGACGGCTGCTGTGACGGTGAAATCATCAATATCGGCAGTCCGAACAATGAGGCGAGCATCAAAGATCTGGCCGAAATTTTAGTAAAAAAATTCCATCAGCACCCGCTGCACAAAGAATTTCCCCCTTTTGCCGGAACTCGCGAGGTGGAAAGCAAAACCTTTTACGGGTCCGGATATGAGGATGTCCAGCACAGAAAACCGAGCATCGATAATGCCCGCCGTCTTTTGAATTGGGCGCCGAAGGTAGATATCCAGCAATCGGTTGAAGAAACCCTCGATTTCTTTCTAAAAGAAGCGGTCAGAACCGGAGAATGCGGGATTGGCCAGCCGCATGATATGTAGCCTGAGACGATGAATCCATGAAAATCGGCTTGCGTATTGACGTTGATACCTTCAGAGGCACCAAAGTCGGGGTGCCGAATCTTTGTAGAACTCTGGCAAAGCACGACATACGGGCATCCTTCTTTTTTTCCCTAGGGCCGGATAATATGGGGCGTCATCTTTGGCGTCTTCTCCGTCCGGGCTTTTTTATTAAGATGCTGCGCACAAAAGCGGCCAGCCTGTATGGCTGGGACATCCTGTTTAAAGGGACGTTCCGTCCGGGACCGATCATCGGTGAAAGGCTGGCCCCTATCATAATTTCAGCGGCACAAGAAGGGCATGAGATCGGCTTGCATGCCTGGGATCATCATGCATGGCAGGTGCATATCGACACCATGGACCGGAATGCAATACGGCGCGCTTTAGGTAAGGGGTTTGAGCTGCTTACGCGCATCCTGGGTGAGCCCCCGGTCTGTTCGGCGGTACCTGCATGGAAATGTACCGATCTCGTTCTTATGGAAAAAAATAGAATCCCATTTATCTACAACAGCGACTGCAGAGGAAAGAGTATTTTCCATCCCATCGTTGACGGGAAGACGTTATCCCAGCCCCAGATCCCCGTAACACTCCCGACCTATGACGAGGTCGTCGGAAATAAAGGGATTTCGGATGCCAATTACAACCCATACATATTGTCGCTGATAAAGCCGGAAAAATTGAATGTTTTGACGGTTCACGCTGAAGTCGAAGGCATCTCATGCGCATCAATGTTCGATCAATTTTTAAAAACGGCCCGTTCAAAAGGGATCTCCTTTAACCCTCTGGGCGCTTTTCTCCAGGAGGAAACAGCCATTGACGGCGCTTCGATTGTATCGGGTAAAGTTCCCGGCCGTGACGGATGGATTTCCATTCAGGATCAAAGTAGACCCGTCTGCTGACGTCTACAACCATCAACCGGATCATTCTCTACGAATAAATTTATGAAAAAATCTTACCTCGCCGTAATCGGTATTTTTTTATTGCTTTACATCCTGCCCCTTGGGATTCGGCCGATGATCATTCCCGATGAATCGCGGTATGCCGAAATCCCTCGTGAGATGATCGCTTCAGGCGATTGGGTCGTTCCGACGCTGAACGGGCTCAAATATTTTGAAAAACCCGTTCTGGGCTACTGGCTGAATGCCGTGTCCATGAAACTGTTTGGAGAAAATGCCTTTGCCGTTCGTTTCCCCTCGGCAGCGGCAACCGGGATTTCGGCGTTTATGATATTTTTACTGGTTCGCCGATTTTCAGGTGAAATTTTCTCTGCAACGCTCGCTGCATTGATATTCCTGACGTCTTTTGAAGTTTACGGTGTTGGAACCTTCAATGTCCTCGACAGTATGCTGGCCATGTTTATCACCGTTTCCATGACGTCATTTTTTTTCGCCCATCACACCGATCCTTCCACAAAAAAAAAGCATGGGTTTCTATTGCTATTCGGTGTTTTTTGCGGGCTGGCATTCCTTACAAAAGGGTTTCTTGCATTTGCAATCCCGGTGGTGGCCATCGTTCCATTTATGATCTGGGAAGGTCGCTTCAAGGAACTATTTATCATTCCCTGGCTGCCGATTGCCGGTGCGGTCCTGGTTGTTTTACCTTGGGCCGTAATGATCCATTTAAAGGCGCCTGATTTCTGGCATTTCTTTATATGGAACGAACATATCAAACGGTTTTTATCTTCCGGAGCACAGCATCATGCGTCGTTCTGGTATTATATTTTTTTATTCCCGGCAGCGGCCTTGCCATGGACGGTTCTCTTCCCTTCGGCAATTTTAGGGTTGAGAAAAACAGGTATTAAGGGCTCCATAACCCGTTTTGCACTGTGCTGGTTTTTTCTTCCTTTTTTGTTTTTTTCCATATCAAAGGGCAAAATTCTCACTTACATCCTGCCGTGTTTTCCTCCGTTTGCCATGCTGATGTCCACCGGACTCAATAAATATTTTAAAACCGGTGGGCGGAGAAGTTTCTCCATGGGTGCCAAGTTTCTCGCGTTGCTGGCCGTGATCCTGGCCATTGCTTTGATAATGGTTCAGATCATCGGTTTTAAGGGGTTTAAGCCCTATTCCCAAACATGGAATTGGGCCATCGGAGTTTTTGGATTTATGGCGCTTGCTTTTATTTTAATTTTTGCAGTCAAGGCTTCGGACCCTAAAAAAAAGCTCATGGGGGTCGCCTGTGCCCCCATGCTCATGTTGTTGGGTGCCAACGTTATGATGCCGGATCTCACCATTGAGCACAAGGCCCCGGGAGCATTCCTGATGCGTCATGCTCACAGAATCCAGCCGGATACCCTGCTGGTGGCAGATGAAGATCCCATGGGTGCGGTGTGTTGGTTTTACAAGAGAAATGACGTTTATATCCTTGAAGGGGGCGGTGAAGTGTCGTACGGGCTTGAGTATGAAGACGCAAAATATCGCTCACTGAACCTAACGCAATTTAGAGATTTCATCCTTAAAAACGCCGAAAAAGGGAAGGTGGTGCTTATCGCAAAATCGAGGAAGTATGAACCATGGAAGGAAAACCTGCCTGAGCCGTTATATGAGGACACCAATGGAAAAGGCGGTTATGTATTTGTGCAGTATTAAAGCCTTTCTCAGAATAACATTCCGTTTCAGCCGCAGGATAATTCCGTTTCCATCGGCAAGAACTCGTAAATAAAACCGCGTAAAAGCGAACAGGGCTAAGGTGTAAAGATTACACTTCGGGAATAGGATAATTATTAATAGTGTTGGCTCCCTCTATGCTGTTCGCTTTAACGCGCTCTAATTTACTCAGACAGCTTCCCGATCGAAACGGAATCGTCCTGCAGCTTACTGAAATTGTGACCGTACCCACTGAACACGCACCATTTTTGAGATGGGCTGATACTTACCCTTCCATGAGGACCTGAATGTGACTCTCCAGGGACTCTTGCAGTGCCTTCAGATTGTATCCGCCCTCGAGCACCGAGACGATCCTTCCTTCTGCAAAGGTTTCTGCGATTTTTTTAATTCTCTGCGTCAGCGCTTCAAACCCTTTTCGATTCAGCTGTATATGGGCTAAGGGATCGTCCATGTGGGCATCGAAACCTGAAGAGATAAGGACAAATTGCGGTCTGAATTCCTCCATGGCTTGCTCAACGAGCTCCATGGCGCTGAGATACGCTTCATTGCCTGCGCCCGGAGCCATAGGAAAGTTCATGGTGTATCCTTTACCTTGACCGTTTCCGATCTCTGAGGCCCATCCTGAACCCGGGTAGCAGGAGGAGGGATCCTGGTGGAAGCTGATGAAAAATACAGAGGGATCTTCCTCGAAGATATGCTGTGTTCCGTTGCCGTGGTGTACGTCCCAGTCTATTATTGCAATGCGTTCTATGGCATGGTGTTTTTGAAGGTGCTTTGCCGCAATGGCCACGTTATTGAAGTAGCAAAATCCCATGGCCCGTGACCGCTCTGCGTGATGACCCGGGGGCCTTACTGCGCAGAAACAGTTGGTCACACCCCCGTCCATTACGTTATTCACGCCCTTTAATACCCCACCAACTGCATAACTTGCAACTTCAAACGTGGCAGGGCTTAACGGACACTCCGGAGTGTTTAAAAATGGAGCGGAACCCTCCACGGCACGCTTGAACGTGTCGATGTAACGGGGCTCATGACAGAGTTCCAAAATGTTCCGCTCTGCCGGTTCGGCATCTATCCGGACGAGCTCATCGAAAAGCCCTTTGGCTTTCAAATATTCAATGATGGCGGTGAGTCTTTGAGCTCTTTCAGGGTGGTAGGAACCGGTGTCGTGCTTTAGATATATTTCGTCGTATACGAGTCCTGTTTTCGTCATGTGTGTTTTCCATTAAACGGTCGGCAGGTATAGGGTGCGTCGATGCCGCCCCCCAGCCGGTTTATCACTCGGAATAGGCTGCGTAATACATTCTGATGAAACTGGCATGGCTTTCGAAGGCGATTTCCGGCAATTCATCATAATTAAAGAGGGCAGCATCATCTGCATCATCGCCGGGTATGAGGGTGCCGGTATAGTTTTTGACCAGATAGCCCACCATTAATACGGTGTGGTATTGGGCGCTGGGGTTGCTGGAGACCCCAAGGAGCATATCGATCTGCCCCGATAGTCCGGTCTCTTCTTTTAACTCTCTTAAAGCCGCTTTTTCCGGTGTCTCGCCAAGCTCCATAAATCCGCCAGGGAGGCACCAAAAACCTTTTTTGGGCGCTACACTCCGTTTTACAAGAAGTATTCTCTCCCTATTGTCTACGACAACAAGGCATGAGGCCGGTATGGGATTTTCATAAAGGGGTTCATTGCAGTGGTCGCAGAAAAGGCGCAGGCACCCTTCAAATATTTTTTTTGTAAGTCCTGCGCCGCAATAATAACAAAATTTCTTTTTCCGCATGGTTAATCTTCGAAATCCCCCTCCGGGCCTTTATCGGAAGTAATCAACGCCGCCCTTTGGACGATTTTTTCCGGTGTCCATTCAGCCGGATCTTCTATGCGGTGTGCTTTGGGGCCCGGATCGAATGTTCCAACCTCGAGGATGGTGTTGATGGCAAGGGGTGCCGTGTCTTTTGCATCGAAGACGTTTACAAGCATGTTATAAACAAATTCTTCAACCCGCATAATCATCCTGTCCCTGACGGTTTTGGTCTGTCCCATCAACTTATTTTCGAACGGCAGGTTTAGTTTCTTGTAATTCCCACCTTTAAGTCCTTTGGATTCAGCATAGGCGGTCATCTCTATCCACATTTCTTCGGTGACCCCCTGATCCTTAATCTTGATGAATTTGCCGTCTTCGTCGAGTATGGCATTGCCGTAGTCGTTGACCTCGAGGCCCCAGGAGATCATTTGCAGAGCGGTGGCCACATTTGCTTTGGTTGTCCGGGTTTTAGCCGCTATTTCTAGCAACCTGTCGGAGCTGTTTCCGGATGTGCCGTGCTGGGCGCCGGAAACCTGATATTTTGCCAGAGCCTGGTGAATTTCTGCGGTTAAATCGACCTGTATCCCCTGACCGCTGGCCTCGATGCCGTGGGTTGTTCCGTTGTTTAAAGCGATCCAATCCGGAAAAATGTCGTGTGCGTTCAGACCCTGTATCAGAAACAAGGCTTCTTCCACGGTTGAGAGCCCCTCT
>Ga0209578_10004015_pt1 | contig 10818 bp, 10 predicted proteins | sample tdAd472_FD_187127 | JGI IMG/M metagenome (GOLD analysis project Ga0209578, IMG submission 187127) | Marine sediment microbial communities from the Atlantic coast under amendment with organic carbon and nitrate - tdAd47.2 (SPAdes)... | ecosystem: Environmental > Aquatic > Marine > Coastal >...
GCCGAAGCAGCGCACCTCGTCGGCGGCGAGCACGGTCAGCTCCGCGAGCTCTTCCGCGCTCGGATCCGGCGTGACGTGGGTGTCGCACATGAAGAAGGTGCCGCTCGGCAATATTAATCCGATGAGTGTCGAGAAGGTGCGGATTCCCGGCGCCTTGCCGATGATCTCATCCACGTGCTTCAAGTGATCGTGGAAGCGCCCTACGGTGCCGCACAGCATGGCGCTCGCCTCCCCGCGGTGCACCATCAGCGCCGCCACCGCGGTCTGCTGCGTGCGGACCACGGACTTCGCCTCCTCCGGGGAGGTGCCGCGGCGGCCGGCCAGGTCGTGATACTCGCCCCAGTACTCGCGAAAGCGTCTGTCCTTGTGGATGTTGACGAGCTCGAAATCCTCGTCGGGCCGCATGCGCAGGCCGAGCTGCTTGATGCGCATCTCGATCACGTTGCGGCGTCCGACGAGCACGGGGTCGGCCAGCTTCTCGTCGATAATCTGCTGTGCCGCCTGGAGCACGCGGCGCTCCTCGCCCTCCGCGTAGACAAGTCGCGCCGGCGCACGGCGCGCGGCATCGAAGATGGGCTTCATCACCAGTCCCGATTGGTATACGAAGGCGGTGAGCTTCTGAAGATAGACGTCGAAGTCCTCGATCGGTCGCGTCGCGACGCCGCTGTCCATGGCCGCGCGCGCAACCGCCGGCGCGATCTTGATGATGAGCCGGGGATCGAAAGGCTTGGGGATCAGGTTCTCGGGGCCGAAGGGCGCCGGCTGACCGCCGTAGGCCTTGGACACGAGCTCCGAGGTCTCGGCCATGGCGAGGTCGGCCAGGGCAGTCACGCAGGCGAGCTCCATGGCCTCGTTGATTTCGGTCGCGCCGACGTCCAGCGCGCCACGGAATATGAACGGGAAGCAGAGCACATTGTTGACCTGATTCGGATAGTCGGAACGCCCGGTGGCGATGATGGCGTCGGGGCGCGCTTCCTTGGCGTCTTCGGGCGTTATCTCCGGATCCGGGTTCGCAAGCGCCATAATCAGCGGCTCCGGCGCCATGCGCTTCGCGTGCTCTTTCGTGAGGACACCCGGGGCGGAGAGCCCGAGGAAAATGTCGGCGCCTTCGATGACATCGCCGAGAGTGCGCGCCTCGGTCTCAATGGCGAACTGCGACTTCCACTGGTCCATTTCCTCCTTCCGTCCCTTGTAGACGACGCCGTGGATGTCGGTAACGACGATGTTCTCCTTTCTTACTCCCATGCTGAGCAGTTGACGCAGGCAGGCGAGCGCCGCCGCGCCCGCGCCAGAGCTGACGACCTTCACGTCCTCGGTCTTCTTCCCCACCAGCCGCAGGGCGTTCATGACCGCCGCGCCTACGATGATGGCGGTGCCGTGCTGATCGTCGTGGAAAACCGGGATCGACATGCGCTCCCTGAGTCTTCGCTCGATCTCGAAACACTCCGGTGCCTTGATGTCCTCGAGGTTGATACCGCCGAAGGTGGGCTCGAGACTCGCGACGATCTCCACGAAGGCGTCGACGTCCGTCTCGTCCACCTCGATATCGAACACGTCGATACCGGAGAACTTCTTGAACAGAACCGCCTTGCCCTCCATCACGGGCTTGGCGGCCAGCGGACCGATGGCGCCGAGACCCAGCACCGCGGTGCCGTTGCTGATGACGCCGACGAGGTTGCCCCTGGCGGTCAAGTTGGAAGCCTCCCCGGGCTCCGCCTCGATGGCGTCGCAGGCGGCCGCGACGCCGGGCGAATACGCCAACGCGAGGTCCTGCTGGGTGCTCAGAGGCTTGGTGGCAGCGATGGCCAGCTTCCCCGGCACCGGATAACGGTGGTAATTTAGTGCGCGTTCATCGAGTTTGTCTGTCATGATTATTTTCCCGGCGCTCGATGGAATGCTTCCGAACGCAGGCCTGATTATCCAGTAGACGGGTGAAAAAATCCCTGTTGCCACCTACCACCTGACGCCCGAATGAACGACACCACCGACGCCCAGCTCGTAGGTCAGACCCCGGGATTCCGCGATCTCGAGCCGGCGGCGCTGGACAGGCTGCTGGCCGGCGCCGCGAAACGGCAGCTCGATGCCGGCGATACCCTGTTCGAGGTCGGTCAGGCGTTCCTCGACGAGGTCTACATTGTGCGCCGCGGCGAAATCGAGCTGCAGCGGGCCGACGGGCGCAGGGAAACGGCCACCCCGGGCTATCTCGTGGGCCTCTCCAGCTATCTAGGCGACTCACCCTACGCCTCCGGCGCCACCGCCCGCTCGGAAGTCGAACTGCTGGTGCTCCCCGCTTCCGCGCTGCGTGAGGCCGAGGTTCGGGAGCCGGCACTCTTCGACGCCATCAACCGGCTCATCGGCACCGGACTCCGCGCACGCAGTGTGAGCGCGAACCTCTCCGGCAGCGGCCTCACCCAGCCCGCCGCCAGCATCATGAGCGCCCCGCTCAGCACCTGCCCGCCGGATGCCGACGTCCGCGGCGTTGTCGAGGCCATGCTGCGGGACAACGTCGGCAGCGTGGTGGTCGTCGGGCCGGACGACCATCTGCATGGCATGGTGACGTTTCGGACCCTCGCGCGACGTCTCTCACGGGAAGGCGTCGATCCGGCGAGCGAACCGGTGACGAATGCCCTGCAGGAAGTCACCGCGATCCCCGGCGACACTCCGCTGTGGCAGGCCCAGGATCTACAGGAGCGTGAACGCTGCAAGTACCTGGTGGTCACCAGGGATGGGCGGCCGGTGGGAATGCTCTCCCAGACCGACATCGCCCGTGAGCTCCGCACCCACCAGAGTGGCGTCTATCCGTCGGTGTCCCGGGCGCAGAGCTACGAGGAGCTGGCCGAGCACTATCTCGGCATCGACAACGTTGCGGCGCTTGCGCTGGAGACGAATCGTCGCGCACGAGTTGCGGTGCGCATAGTGAGCGAGACCCATCTCGCGATCCAGCGGCGTTGCGTGGAGATGACCCTCGCAGAGCTCGAGTCGGAAGGCCACGGCGAAGCGCCGGTCGCCTACGCGCTCATCATCATGGGCTCCGGCGGCCGCCGGGAAATGATGCTCGATCCCGACCAGGACAACGGACTGATCATCGCGGATCACCCGAAGCAGGATGCCAAGGCGATCGACGCATGGTTCGCGCACTTCGCGGACCGCCTCAACGTCAACCTCGATCGGGTGGGCTACATCCTGTGTCCGGGTGACATCATGGCGCGCAACCCCATGTACCGGAAATCCCTTTCGTCGTGGAAGTCGCAGATTACACAAATGACCGAACGCCCGAACGAGAAGGTCGCGCGATGGTCGAACATCGTGTTCGACTTCAACGCGCAGTTCGGAGACGACGGCTTGGCGCGCGAGCTGCGCGCACACGTCAACGGACAGCTGCACGGGAACCCCGGCCTGCTGAAATTCATGGCCGAGGATGACGCCCAGGGACGCGCGCCGCTCAATTGGTTTAATCAGCTCGTAACCACCGACCGCCCGGACGGCATGGAGGTCGTCGACGTCAAGCGCAACGGCATGCGCATCGTCGCCAACAACGCGCGCATCCTCGCTCTCAAGTCCGGAATCGAGGTATGCAATACGTCCGATCGCATCGAGGCACTCGTTCGCGGAGGAGTAATGAGTGAGGACTTCGGCGCCACCGTATCCGCCGCCTACGATGAGCTCCTCGGCATCCTGCTCATGCACCAGCTCGAGCAGAGACGCGCCGGGGTAGCGCTGGACAAAGAGGTCGCGCCCCAGGACCTGCCGGCCCCGGCCCGGGAGGCTCTGCGGGTATCCATGCGCGCGGTCAAGCGCTTCCAGGATCGCCTGCAGGGCGAGATGGGTGGCCAGCTCTTCTGAGGCCCATTCTCGGCCCATCCCCGGCCGATCGTGATTATTCCCCCGGATCGGGCGGATCGGGGCCTTCTCCGTCACCGATGCGGTAAAATCCCAGGACCCGGATGGATTTCCGAATCAGCATGGCGGACAAAACAGACAAGCTACCGGCGAAATCCGCGCAGGCGGACGTCGACGCGTTTCTCGCGAAGGTCGCCAGCACTCCCGTCGTCAAGGCCGCCGGGACCCGCGGCCGCCTGATGTTCGCGATGGATGCGACGGCGAGCCGCGAGCCGACCTGGGACCGTGCCTGCCACATCCAGTCGGAGATGTTCCTCGCGACGGATTCCCTGGGCGGCCTCGACGTCCAGCTCTGTTACTACCGCGGATTCCGGGAGTTCGAGTCGACCCGATGGCTCAGCACCTCCGCCGACCTTCTCGCCCACATGAGCGACGTGCGTTGTGCCGGCGGCATGACGCAGATCGAGCGCGTGCTGGAGCACGCACTCCAGGAGACGCGCAGGCAGAAGATCGACGCACTGGTATTCGTCGGCGACTGCATGGAGGAGGACATCGACCGGCTCTGCCATCTCGCCGGCGAGCTCGGTATCCTCGGTGTGCCCGCCTTCTGCTTCCACGAGGGGAACGATGCCGCGGCGGAGCAAACGTTTCGAGAGCTCGCGCGGCTTAGCGGCGGCGCCTATTGCAGCTTCGATGGGAGCAGCGCGCAGCAACTGCGCGATCTCTTGAGCGCCGTCGCGGTATACGCAGCCGGTGGGCGCAAGGCGCTCGAGGACTTCGGTCAGCGACAGGGCGGCGCCGCGCTGCGGCTCACCCGGCAGTTCAAGTAGGGTCGCCGAACTTGCACCCGGTCATCTTCCTCGCGCTGCTCGCGGCGATACTGTTCTTCATCAGCTGGTACAAGCGCACGCCACCGGGTCAGCAGAAGCGCGTCCGCGGGCGCATGCTGCTCTACGCCGGCATCGGCATCCTGCTCCTGCTCCTCGTTACCGGCCACCTGAACCCGATCATGGCGGCCGTCGTCGCCGCCCTCGCCTTCGGCCAACGTATCCTGGCCATGGCCAACATGGCCAACATGTTCAAGGGCTTCAAGAACTCGATGAAGGGAGCCGCGGGCCCGAGCGCGGGCGGCGCATCCGACGTGGAGACCCGCTTTCTGCGCATGACGCTGAACCACGAGACGGGGGAGATGGACGGTGTCGTGCTCGAGGGCACCTACGAGGGCCGCCGGCTCGCGGAGCTCGCACCCGATGACCTGATGGAGCTCTTGTCGGTGTGCCGCGCCCAAGACGCCCAGTCGGCCAGCGTGCTCGAGGCGTATCTCGATCGGGTCCACGGCGACAGCTGGCGGGAAGCCTACCGGGGCCGGCAATCCGGACCCGGCGGCGAAGCAACGAACATGTCGGCGACCGAGGCCCGCGAGATCCTCGGCGTCGATGATGGCGCCAGCCGCGAGGATGTCATCGAGGCCCATCGCCGCCTGATGCAGAAGAACCACCCCGATCGCGGCGGCTCGACCTATCTCGCCGCCAAGATCAACCAGGCCAAGGAAATTCTGCTGGGCTGAAGGACTCGGCGTTATCCGGATGCGAGCTTCCGGATCGCCGCCAGGAGATCCCCGGGTACGTCGACACCATCGCGCAACGCGGCTCGGCGCCGCTCCTGCTCCCGCTGCCCGGGCAGCAGCACGGGGGTCCCCGCATCGGCTCGGGGGGTGCCCGCCACGATCTCCTTGAATCGTTCCATGGCGGTGGCAAACGCCTGGGCGCCGAGCAGCCGGTCCGGATCGATGAGAAGGAAGAAGTGCCCCAGCCCGGAAGGTGCGCCGGGCGCTTCGGACCAGGAGGAAATATCCGTTAGAAACGTTGCGCCGGTGAGCACCCCCGAGAGCATGTCCACCGCCAGCGAGAGCCCGGATCCCTTGTAACCACCCACCGCGAGCAGGGAACCGGCGAGGGCCGCGGCGGGATCGGTAGTAGGCAAACCCGAAGCGTCCACCGCCCAGCCCTCGGGGATCGGCGTGCCCTCGGCTTGCGCCGCCCGGATCTTGCCCCGCGCGGCGACGCTCATGGCCATGTCGAGAATCACATGGGCACCGTCCCCACCGGGAGCCGCGATGCAAAGCGGATTGTTCCCCATCCGCCGCTCGCTTCCTCCCCAGGGGATCATGGTCGTCGACGCGTTGGTGCCGGCAACGAGGACGAGACCCGCATCGCATGCCCGCAGGGCGTAGGGGGCCATCGCGCCGCAGTGATTGCTGTGTCTGCAGCCGACCCAGGCGATGCCCGTATCCGCGGCCATCTCGAGAGCCGCCGCGAGAGCCCTGCCGCCGACGGCAGTGCCGAGGCCGTTGGCGCCGTCGACGATGGCAAGGGAAGGAGCCTTCCTGTCGATGCGGATGGCGGCGTTGGCATCGACACCGCCCCGGCGCACGCGGTCGACATACTGAGGGATGCGAATGACCCCGTGGGTGCGGATGCCCATGGTCTCGGCGTCGACGAGGACGCGAGCGGAGATTTCGGCGTCTTCCGCGGACACGCCGGCGCAGCACAGGGCGTCGGCCGCGAGCCGCGTCAGCGACGGGACATCAATGGTCTCGGTCCCCGCCATGGCTGTGCCGATCCGCTACTCGGCGAACTCCAGGTTGACGCGCCGGTTGTGCTTGCCCTTCTTCTCGATCTTGCGCACGCGCACGGGGCCGATCTCGCCGGTAGCGGCAACGTGGGTGCCACCGCAGGGCTGCAGATCGACGCCCTCCACGTTCATGATGCGAACCTTGCCGCTCCCCATGGGGGGCCTCACCGACATGGTGCGCACAAGCTCCGGATTCGACGACAACTCCTCGTCGCTGATCCAGCGCGAGCTGACCGGATGATTCTCCTCGACCAGGCGATTGAGCTCGGCGGTGATGTGCTCCTTGTCGAGAGTACTCTCGGGCAGGTCGAAGTCGAGCCTGCCGCTGCCGTCGCGGATCGATCCGCCGGTGACCCCCGCCGGGATGACCGAGCAGAGCAGATGCATCAGCGTGTGCATGCGCATGAGCCGATGCCGGCGATCCCAGTCGATACAGGCCTCCACCTGCTGCCCCTCGAGACCCGCGGGCGCCTCGCCTTCCGGTATGTGGACGATGTCGCCGGAAACCGCGTCCTTGCGCGTGTCGGCGATGGGGATCTGACTGCCATCGTCCAGGCGCAGGAATCCGGTATCTCCCGGCTGACCGCCGCCCATGGGATAAAAAACCGTGCGATCCAGATGAATGCCGGCGTCGTCCACGGCCGTCACCCGCGCCTCGCACTGCTTGACGTAGGCGTCCTCTCGAAAGATCTCTTCGGTCATGCCTCGTTCTCCTCGCCGGCCGCATCGTTCAATACGTACTCCGCCGCCTGATACAACGTCTGCGCCGGCACCGCGCCCGAAACCACGTAGCGGCCGAAGAGGTAGGCCGGCACCCCCTGAACGCCGATCTGCGCGGCGCGACGGTACTGATTGCGCAAGCGCTCCTCATAGACCGGATCGTTCCACGCCTGCTCCACCACCTCGTCGGGAATCTCGCACTCGGTCGCTATTTTCTTAAGCACTTCACGATCGCCGATGTTCTGGCGCTCCGCGAAATAGGCCTCGAACAGCCGCTTGTGGAGCTTGTCGAAGGCGTCCGGGGCGAGAGCCCTGGTGGCCTCCGCCAGCAACAGCGCGCTGTGGGAATTGGTAGTGAACGTGCGCGGCGCGAGCGGCAACTGGTCGTTCTTCGCCATCTGCTCCAGGTTGGCCATCATGCGCTGCCACTGCTCCGGCGGGTAACCCAGCTCCTCGACGGGCTTGCCCTCGGCGGGGTTGTCGGGGTGGATCTCGAAGAAGCACCACTCCACGTCCAGCTCGTAGCCCTCGCGCAGCTTGTCGAGGCGCGCGTCGCCCACGTAGCAGAACGGGCAGATGTAGTCGCTGAATACGGTGACCTTCAGGCTTGGCTTTGCGCCGTTCCCGTCTTGCTCCCTGGCTTCCGGCATGAATTCAGACTCCCGTTCCCGTGGCGTGACCAAGCGTTGAGGATTATCCACTGTGCATAAAAAACCCCCGTGAGTCGACCCCACAGGGGTTCAGGCGATACCTGGCAGCGGGCATCCGCCGCCGGCGTCGCGGCGGCGAAGGGCGGCAGCGCGCTAGGCGTGCTCCCGCCGATAGTCCTCGATCATGGCAGCCATTTTGTCTTTTGCGAGGAGTTTCTCCCTCTTCATTGTGCCGAGGGCATCGCCGTCCATTGGCAGAACACCGCGCTCGGCGTTCTTTACTTTTTCCTTGAGGTCGTGGTGTTGTTTGTACAGTTCCTGGAAGCGTTGGTTGTCGTGTAGAAGTGTGTCAACGATCGCCTGGTCGTACTCGAACATTGAAAACCCACCTAACGGTTAATGACTTGAGATCCTGAGGGCACGGCCCGCCGAAAAGGCGGCCGCTGTCTTATACACTAGCGGAATTCCCAAATGGGGACAACTGGACCGGCGCTCTTCGAAAAACTCGCGGCCAATTGTGATTTCGCAGATTAATCTTTTCTAATCAATGGATTATAGAGACAACTTAAATTTGTACCGGATGCGGTGGCGGTCGGCGTCGGGGGACGAAAGATGAAAGCGCTGTGGCTCTCCGATGGCCGTCTGCGCCTTCGCGACGACGTGACGTTGCCCCCCGAGCCGGCGGACGAAGCACGGGTGCGCGTCCTCAGCGCAGGCGTCTGTGGCACCGACCTGGCGCTGGTGGACGCCATGTACCCTTTCGAGGGCGTGCCCGGCCACGAGTTCGTCGGTATCGTCGAGGAAGGTCCGGCCCCACTGATGGGCAGACGCGTCGTGGGGGAGATCAACGCCGCCTGCGGGAACTGTCCGGAGTGTTCATCGGGGACGCCCAAGCATTGCCGCGCGCGCACGGCACTCGGTATCCGCGGACGCAACGGCGCCTTCGCCGAGTACCTGCAGCTGCCGGCCGGCAACCTGCACATCGTTCCCGAAAGTGTCAGCACCGACGCCGCGGTATTCACCGAACCCCTCGCGGCGGCTCTGGATATCGTCGAGCGGGTGGCGCCGAGCAAGGAGGAACCCGTGCTGGTCGTGGGGGTCGGCAGGCTGGGGCAACTCGTGTGCCGAGCCCTCGCCGCGAACGGGGCACGCGTCGTCGCGCTCGGCCGGAATCCGGAGAAGCTCGCGCGTCTCGAAGGCATCGTGGAGAGTACCGCCAGCGCCGAGGACATCGAGCCGCGGTCTTTTTCCATGGCCGTGGAGTGCACGGGCGATCCGTCGGGCCTGCCCATCGCCCTCGAGGCCCTCGCGCCCCGAGGCACACTCGTGTTGAAGAGCACCTACCCGGGGCCTTTGAGCCTCGACATGGGACCACTGGTGGTGGACGAGCTGCGCTTGGTGGGATCGCGGTGCGGCCCCTTCGAGGCGGCGTTGCGCCTGCTCGAGGAGCAGCGGGTAGAGGTGACGTCACTCATCGATGCGCGCTACCCCCTCGGCGACGGCATCGAGGGCTTCGCCCACAGCCGGCGCCCGGGCGTCGTGAAGGTGGTATTGGATATCGGCGCGGATGACTGAGACCCCGGCGCCGCGGGCGCCGGGGTCCATGACTCGATGGGGCTCAGGCGGCCAGCTGTGTGGCCACCGCGATGATCGTCCACGCGCCGATGTAGGCCGCGCCCACCCGCACAGAGATTTTTGCCAGCATTTCGAGTACTCCTTTCTAAAGGTTCGTGCACAGGCCGAAGCCCGGTAAATTTGCTGCCAGTCTTATATCGGTTCGACAGGATCCGAATCAACCCGCGGGATGGAGCCACGGATGAACAATTTCTGGTGCCAGATCCCGGTCCCGGGCGCGGGCCGTTGACAGCCCTCCGGGGGCGTATCATAAGAGTGGCCGACGAGAGACCTGGAGGACGCGATCATCATGGCTGAGGCAACGATCACCGGCTACCACGCCCACGTGTACTTCGACGAGCCCACAGTCGAGCAGGCCCGGGCGCTCAGGGAGCGGGTCGGCGAAGAGTTCGACTACGCGGTCGGCCGCTTCCACGAGAAGACCGTGGGACCGCACCCCCGCTGGAGCTTTCAGATCGCCTTCAAGGCCAGCGAGTTCGGCACCATCGTGCCCTGGCTGGCGCTGAACCGGAAGGGTCTGACGGTGTTCGTACACGGCCTGAGCGGCGACGACATCTACGACCACACGGCGCTCGTGTTCTGGCTCGGCGACTCGGTCCAACTCGACCTCGACGGCCTCACCTGATCGATGGTCCCCGTAGGTTGGGCTGAGCGAAGCGAAGCCCGACATCCGATACCCGGTACCGTGAATTGTCAGAATTCGTGGCCGATGGCCAGCCCGTATATCATCTGCTTCTCCCCTTCGACCAGTTTCACGTTGACCTCGGGGGCGAGGAACCAGTTCGGGGCGATTTCGAAGTCATAGGCCGCGCCGATTCGCAACAAGGCGTTCGCGTCACCGGACTCGAACTCCACCCCCGGCGAAAGTTTCAAACTCCACCCGGCATGGGGGTGGAATACTACTTCGGCGGCCACTGCGGTCGAATCGACGTCTCCGCCCGCACGCTCCACGAAGCCGCCGATGCCGAGCAGCGGAGTCACTCGGCGCTCATAGGATATACCGATACTGATGCCGCTACCGTCGCTGGATCGCGTATCGCCGAGGAAGAGTTCGATCGTGTTGAGGCGTTCGCCCTCGGAACTCTGGGCATCGGCGCCGGCACTCCACGCAGCCGAAGTCAACAGCACGAGCAAAGCCATACAAGTTGCGCTATCGCGACAGCCCGTCATCGGTTTCGAAAACCTTCAGCGACTCGCCGCCTACCAACGCCCACTCATGCTCCTCATGACGTTGATGTTGTATTGCACGGCCAGGCTCTCGAGATAAGCCCGGATCGGCTCCGTGTACTCGGCGAGCTGACGCATCGCGTCGGCATCATTCCTGGTGTGGAAGTGGGCC
>Ga0209578_10004017_pt1 | contig 10817 bp, 7 predicted proteins | sample tdAd472_FD_187127 | JGI IMG/M metagenome (GOLD analysis project Ga0209578, IMG submission 187127) | Marine sediment microbial communities from the Atlantic coast under amendment with organic carbon and nitrate - tdAd47.2 (SPAdes)... | ecosystem: Environmental > Aquatic > Marine > Coastal >...
TCGACCCGAACGCCCAGCTCCCCGTCTACCAGACCGAGACCGCCGCGGGGCTCGATCTGTCGGTGTGCCTGCCTCGGGGCGAGTTCCCCGAGAACGAGATCACCATCGAGCCCATCCATAAGGGCGGCCGCATCATGAAGCTGCCCTGCGGCTTCGCTTGCGCCATCCCCGTCGGCTTCGAGGGACAGGTCCGCCCGCGATCGGGACTGGCCACCAAGCACGGCATCACCATCCCAAACGCCCCCGGTACCGTCGATAGCGACTACAGGGGCGAGATGTTCGTCGCCCTGATTAACCTGGGCAACGAGCCCGTCACCATCCGCCACGGCGACCGCGTCGCGCAGCTCGTCATCGCCCCCATCGCGCACGTACGCACGCACGAGGTCGATGACCTCGACACCACCGCGCGAGGCGCCGGCGGCTTCGGCTCGACGGGCGGGCACGGGGCTCGTTCAACTGTGCAGTAGCTCTGGCACACATTCGTCCTGACACGATGTAAAATCAAGAAAGGCCACGATCCGAAGACCGTGGCCTTTGTCATGTCGGTGTGTCACTCGGCTTAGAGCTTCAGATCTCCCAGCCCGACGCCGCCGAAGCGGCTCATGTCGAGGCCGCCCTGTGCTTTCTCGAGCTTGGCCTTGGCCTTCTCGCGCTGGCGGCGGAGTGCCGGGGTTTCCTTGAGGATCTCCTCGGGTGTGCGGTCGTCGCGTTCCTGCTTGCCGCCGCGACCTCGGCCGCCGCCGCCGCGGCCCTTGCCGTCGCCGGGCTTCTTCTCGCCCTTTGGAGCTTCCTTGGTCTGCTTGATCGAGAGGCTGATCCGGCGTGAGTCGGGGTCGACCTTGAGGACCTTGACGCTGATGACCTCGTCGGGCTTGAGGACGTCGGCGGGGTTGTTGATCCGCTTGTAGTCGATCTCGGAGACGTGCACGAGACCCTCGAGCCCGCCGGGCAACTCGATGAACGCGCCGAACTCGGCCAGGTTCTTGACCTTGCCGGTGACGATCTCGCCTTCCTTGATCTCTTCCACAGCCGCGGCGAAGGGGTCGTCCTGCAGCTGCTTGAGACCCAGGCTGATGCGGTTCTCGTCCCAGTTGACCTTGAGGATCTGGACCTGAACCTCCTGGCCTTCCTGGATGTGCTTGGCGACGTTCTTCTCGCCCATGTTCACACGTTCGTGCGAGAGGTCGGAGATGTGCACGAGGCCATCGACGCCGCCGATGTCGACGAACGCGCCGAAGGGCATGATCTTCTTGACCTTGCCCTTGACGGTCTGGCCTTCGGACAGCTTGTCGCGCAGCTCGGCCTGGAGCTGGGCTTTCTGTTCCTGCAAAATCTGGCGTCGGCTGAGCACGATGTTGCCCGAGCCGCGACGATCGACCCGCTGCACGTGGCAGGTCAGCTTCTCGCCCTTGAAGATCGAGAGATCGGGGATGCGGTCCAGCGAGACCTGGCTGGCCGGCATGAAAGCGCGGTGCCCGGAGATCTCAAGCTCAAGCCCGCCCTTGTTCACTTCGACGACGCGGGCCTCGACCACCTGGCCCGGCTCGAGCATCTCCCAGTCGGCTTTCTTGACCGCGCCCGGACGCGAGCAGACGTAGAGGCCCTCGCCCGATTCGTAGCGATCAACCGTGACTTCCAGCTCCGAACCGACCTTGGGTGGCTCTTCGCCTTCCTTCCACTGGTTCCGGTCAACGACGCCAAGCTCCTTAGGCCCGAACTCCACGAACAGGTCGCTCGGGCCGACGCTGACGACGATGCCCGTGCGGTGCTCGCGGCCGGCGTGAACCACACGCGGCCCGCGGAGGCCCTTCTTGGGGACCGAGGCCGCAGCCTGCTTGGCGCTGTCGACCTCATGGGGATCGTGCGTGTGACCCTCGCCGGTCAGTTTTTCAAGGTCCGCCATCGCCTGATCCAGTTCACCCTGGATCTCGGCGTCCAGGCCGTGGGTCTGGCTCTTGCCGGACTCGGGCGTGGGCTGGGGGTCGTTTGCGGGCTGCTGATCGGGAGTTGGCGTGTCCATGAGGTGACGAATCCGAAATACTGTTGTGCGTAACTGTTTCTGTCGGGGCGGCGCACGCTGCGCCGAACCACCTCCCCGACGGGAGGCGAGTCTACCGCAGTTGTTGCCTCGATGCCGGGGTCATTCAGCGAGTCGCCATGGATTTCGGCAGGCTTTCACGGATCGCCTCGACGATCCGCTGGGCTGTCCTGACGTTGGCAAGGCCCGCCTCGGCATCGATTGCCGGGTGCTGGCCCGAGCGGACCGAGTCCAGGAAGGACTCGATCTCCTTGACGATCGGCTCGCCGTCGTCCACGCTCAACTCGTCGATATTGACCAGCTCGTCCCATTTCAGGTTCGTCAGGTCGAGCCCGTTTGCCAGCTGCTCGCGGACCTCGCCCATCTGGGCCTCGTTGGCGACGCGCCGGATCAGGGTGCCCGTCTTCTTGCCGTAGTCGATCTTGATGTAGGCGTCCTCGGACGTGATGCGGGTCACACGCTCGGTCTTGAGGGCGAGTCGGCTGAAGGTCAGGTTGGCGACGCAGACGCCCTGATCATCGCCCAGTTCCCAGGTCAGGCGGGCGTTGCAGAGGTCCTCGTGCTCGGTGATGACCGAAACGCCCGAGGCCTCGACGCGGTCAGGCTCGCGGCCACCCATCAGGCTGATCACGACGTCCAGGTCGTGGATGCCCATGTCGTAGACCACGCCGATGTCGACCGAGCGGAACGTCATCGGGCTGACGCGGTGAACTTCCATGAAGCGGGGGGTGATCGTCAGGCCCTCGGCCGTCGCACGGCTCAGGGCCCGCATGATCGGGTTGAACCGCTCGATGTGGCCCACCATCAGGATCGCGCCCGATTCGTCGGCGATCGTCTTGATCGCCTCGGCCTCCTCGGGGTCCTGCGCCAGAGGTTTCTCGATCAGGCAGGCGATCCCGGCGCGGAGCAGGGGCTCTGCCATCTCTTTGTGGAAGATCGTGGGCACCGCGACGCTCGCCGCGTCGATGTTGGCAGCGACCGCGGCTTCGAGTGTCGGAAAGACCTCGCACTCGAACTTGTCAGCAATCTCCTGGGCGCGCTCGGGGCTCGTGTCGTACACGCCCACGAGCTCAACATCCGGCATCTGCGCATACACGCGAGCGTGATGCTGACCCATCCGCCCGACGCCGATAGCGGCGCAGCGGAGCTTCTTGTGTTCGGGCTTGCCTTCGATCATCTGCGCACTCCGTGATTCGTATCCGCTCATCGTCTTTCGTGTCCCCGCCCGGCGGTTGCCGGTGTTGAAATTCGTTTCTGTGAGTGGTGTCCCGGTAGCTCTTGTTGTGCTCGCAAAGTTCGTGTGATTTGTTCAGTGCTCTCTCAGGTTCCGGTGCCCGAGGGCGAATCGCTCTGCTTCGTGTTCTCGTTGATCGCCAACGCCAAGCGTTCGAATGACATGAGCCCCGAGAACCGCCGCACGATCTGGCCGTCACGCATGAGCAGCATCGTCGGCACCGTCTTGACGTCGAATCGCTCGGCGAGCGACGTCTGCTGATCGGTGTCCACGCTCATCACGCGGAGCCGACCCGTAAAGCTCTGGGCCAGTTGCTGCATCACGGGCTCGAGCATCCGGCAGGGCATGCACCACCTGGCTGAGAACTCAACCAAGACCGCTCCGTCCGACACAGCGGTGTCGAATGTCTCGGCCGTCAGTATCTCGATCCGTGTCCGGGTCATCCATTCTCCAGTGCCCAAAGGCCATCACAAGCCCAGAGCCAGACGCTTCTTGCGTCAGCATAAGTCTACACCCCGCCCGCCTTACATCCCAATCTGAATTCAGGTCCGGGAATACACCTATCCGTGGGGAAAGCTGGGTCGTTCTAGGGCGTATCACCCCTGATCGCTGCGATCAGGCGCAGCGCCTGCGCGTGGGCCGCGACATCGTGCACCCGAAAGAGCTTTGCGCCGGATAAGGCATGCATGACGGTGACGGCGACCGAGCCGCCCAATCTCTCGGCCGGCTCGCTGTCGCGCCCAAGGCCCACGCGTCCGATGAAGCTCTTTCGGCTGGCGGCGCTCATCACCCCCCTGCCGATCGAGCAGAGCTCCGCATTGCGACGGATCAGCTCTAGATTCTGCTCGACGGATTTGCCAAAGCCAAGCCCCGGATCGATCACCACCGCATCCTCGCGCACGCCGCTGGCAACGGCCGCTCGCACGCGATCCTCCAGATAGGTGCGCACAATCCCGACCACGTCGGTGTACTCGGGTTGGTTTGCATATTGATCGCTGAACGAGTCCTCGCCCGGCGGGCGCAGGCGGTGCATCAGGACGAGCCCCGCGCCCGTCTTGGCGGCCAGCGGCAGGATCGCCTCGTCCTCTTGGCCGGCCGAGACATCGTTGATGATGTGCGCACCCGCCTCGATCGCGCGCTTGGCGACCGCCGACCGCGTTGTGTCCACGCTGATCGGGATGTCGGGAAGCTCGCGCCGGATGCCCTCGATCACGGGCAGGATGCGAGCGAGTTGTTCTTCTGCAGATATGCGATCGGCGCCGGGGCGTGTGGATTCGCCGCCGACCTCCAGCACGTGGGCGCCCACTTCTACGCATTGGCGCGCCCGCTCGATGGCCTTGGCGGGGGTGTTGTATTGCCCGCCGTCGGCGAAGCTGTCGGGGGTGATGTTGAGGATCGCGACGACTTTGGGCTCTGTGAGATCGAGCGACTTCTCGTGCGCGAGTTGCCAGGTGGTGTGGGGCATGGTTAAACGTTAGGAAGTCATGACGATCCCGAAGCGCGAGCGAGGGAAAGCGAAAGGGCTGAGAGTTTTGGGCGGCTGGACGCCGCCCCCACCGAGGGAATGATGCCAAAAAAGAAAGCGGAGGCCGAAGCCTCCGCCAGTGAGTCGCAGGTTTTGCTCAAATGTGTTTAGAAGCTGGGGGGTGCTTCTTCCTGGCCGCCGCCCGGACCGCCCATGCCGCCGGCCATGCCCTGGAAGGCGGCCCCGGTTTCCTTCATGAGGTCGATCAGGTCGGTGGGGACCACGGTGCGGATGCCGACGCCGCCACCCGAGGAAGCCATCGACATTGCAAGCGGGGTGACGTTCTCGGGGATGTCCACGTTGACGGGGCCGGCGAACATCGCCACGGTCGGCAGGACCGCCTTGAGGATCGTGCCCATATCGACGAACACGTAGCCGAACGCCTCGTCGTGCAGACGCTCGCTCTGGGCCATGACCATCTCGTTCTTGGCGAGCTCGCCGCCGTTCTGTGCAGCCCCGACAGCCTTCTCGAGCAGCGAGGCGCTCGTGCTGTAAGTGACGACGACGGTGTTTTCGTCGGCGGCCGCGGCGTAGCCGTTGGGGCCGCCCGAGGGACCAAAGAGCATGGGCATCATCATCTGCATCTGCATCGCGCCCGGTGTGTTCATGTCGGGCAGCATCTGCATGGACCACTTGTACGCATCGACGCCGCCGATCTGCTCGGGTGCGTCGGCGAAGGTGGTGGTCATGCTCAGGCCGCTGGCGACCTGGCCGTTGGTGGCCTTGATCTGCTCACCGAACATCGAGATGAGCCCGTTGGCATCGGGTGAGTCGATGACAGCCGTGGTGTTGACGAAGAGCCCGCCCATGAGGCCGGCCGGGTTGAGCCCAATGGTCTGAGCCATGCCGCGGGCGTTGTTCAGGAACGCGACCGGGTTCATGCCGGGGACCTGGTTCATCTGATTGCCGGCCTCTGCCATCTTCGCGATCATCGACTTGATGCCCGGGGCCGAGCTGTCCAGTGCGTATGCGAAGAGGTAGGGCCCACCCGGGAGCTTGTTCATGAGCTTGGCAGCATCACCCGACTGGGAGAAAGTGCCAGCCAGTTCGCTGCCGCCCTTGAAGCTGGCGCCGATCTCGAAGCTGAAGCCGTAGTCACCGCCGGAGAGGCCAAAGAGCCCGCGCTGCGCGTCACGGCCGAAGGCCTGCACGAAGCCGTCCATCATGCTGATCGAGGCCTGCGCCTGCTCGGCGTCCTGGCCGCCCATAGCCATCATCTGGCCCATGTTCTGTGAGGCCTCGGCCCAGCCGGCGAGCATGGGCTCGCGGAGGTGGTCCATGTTGGCGATGACGAGGATGGTGCTCTCCTCAGCCATGCGCTGGCCGATGTCGCCCAGCATCGCCTCGTGCTCTTCGGTGTTACCCTCGCTGGCGTCGAAGGCTTCGAGTGATTCCTGCTTGGGGCCGACCATGGCGTACCCGCCGCCGAGATCCTTGACGAAGACGTCGTTGCCCTCGATGTTGAGCATCTCGAGGCCTTCGCCCGTGCCGCCGAAGTTGCCGACCAAGGCGGCGTAGTCGCTGACGGGCATCAGGATGACCATCGGGGGCTCTTCGCCTTCTTCGTTCATGCCTTCAACCGAGGTGATGGCGATGGCGGCCGAGCCCTCGGCGTTGATGCCGGGCATCGACAGCATGGCCTTGGCCATCTGGACGCCGGCCTGGGCATCGGCCTGATTCATCGCGCCGGTGATCGCCTCGGCCTGGCTAAAGAACGCGTTGACGTTCCCGATCGAGATCACCACGGGCGTGCTTGCCGGCACGCGGTCGAGCACCTCGGGCACATCGGCGTTTGCCAGACCAAGGGGGAGCCCGGCGATACATGCCGCGGCAATCGTTCTGCTCAGAACCGTCTTCATCAGTCGTCCTTTCATGGGCGCAGCTATCTCGGTCCGCTCCTCGCGCCGATCGTCTGACGCCGAACAACAGGGCCCCGTTACAGGGATCGCCCCGCTGAATGCTTCTTTGGTCCTCACGAACCCTCCGTTGCAACACTAGGAAGGGATTACCCGCATCGCATACCCATCGGGCTTCACCAAATTGACGTTCTCACATGAACCCAGCATGAAAGAGGCCCCCGAAACTCGCGGTTTCGGGGGCCTCATTGGCTTCCACTTTGGAATCGTTCCGGATCAGCTCGCCCGGGCGTGCTTGGGACGGGGCTCGTCTTCCTCGTCCTCTTCCTCTTCGTCTTCCTCGGCCTCGTCGTCCACCTCGTAGTCGTCGGCGTCCTCGGGGTCGATCTCGTTGCCCTCCTCGTCGACCAGCACGTACTCGTAATCGTCGTCGTCCTCGGCCTCTTCGTCCTCGTCGACTTCCTCGTACTCGTCTTCTTCTTCCTCTTCGCCGTCCTCGTCTTCGGACTCTTCGTCTTCGTCGAGTTCTTCTTCATCCTCGGCGTCGTCTTCGAACTCGTCCTCGAGGTCGTCTTCGTCCTCAATCTCGTCGGTCTCGAAGGGTGCTTCCTCTTCGTCCTCGACCTGCTTGATGCGGGCGGCCGAAGCGGTCGTGCCCTGGGCCGCTCGGTAGTTGGCCTTGGCGCGCTCCTGATCCATGGCGTACTCGTCGTCGGAGCGCTCGTCGCCGTCGGCCTTGCGCATCTGCTGCTCGTTGAAGGCCTTCATCGCTTCCCACTCTTCGAGTGTGATGGCGACCTCACGCGCGACCGAGCCCTTGTGCTCGCCGATGATGCCAGCGATACCCATCAGGTCGATCAGTCTGCTGGCGCGGGTGTACCCGATCGCCAGTCGGCGCTGGAGCAGCGACACCGAGCCGCGCTTGGTCTCGAGGACGATCTCTACCGCGCGGTCGAAGAGCGGGTCTTCCTGGGCCGCTTCGAGCGACGCCGATGAGTTGTTCTCGCTCTGCTCAAGGCGCTGCTCGTCCGGGTCGCCCGAGCGGAGCTGCATGAGCTGGCGCTCGTAGGTCGGGCCGGCGATGTCGCGCATGAACTTGACGACCTTGCGGATCTCGGCGTCTTCGACAAGCGTGCCTTGTGCGCGGTGCAGCTTGTGGCTGCGGGGGCTGAGGATGAGCATGTCGCCCTGACCCAGCAGCAACTCGCCGCCCTTCTGGTCGAGCACGATGCGCGAGTCCATGCCACTGGAAACCTTGAACGCGATGCGGCAGGGCATGTTGGATTTGATCAGACCCGTCACGACGTTCGCCTGCGGGCGCTGCGTCGCCAGGATCAGGTGGATGCCGACGGCACGCGCCTTCTGGGCGATGCGGATGATCGAGCCCTCGACCTCCTTGTTGGTCATCATGAGGTCGGCCAGCTCGTCGATGATGAAGACCATGTAGGGCATCTGCCGCGGCACGCGGGCCTGCTGCTCTTCTGATTGGGCACCGAGCCTTTCGCAGAGTTCTTCAAACTCGAGCGAGTTGTACGAGCTGATGTCCCGGCAGCCGGCCTCGGCGAGCAGCTCGTACCGCTCGTCCATCTTCTTGACCGCCCACTCCAGGATCGCGGCTGCCCTGTTCATCTCGGTGACGACCGGGCACATCAGGTGCGGGATGTCCTTGAACTGGCTCATCTCGACCATCTTGGGATCGACCAGAACCAGCTTGAGCTCGTTTGGCTTCTTCGTGTAGAGGAAGCTCATGATGATCGTGTTCATGCACACCGACTTGCCCGAGCCCGTCGTGCCCGCGATGAGCATGTGCGGCATCTTGGTCAGGTCCTCGATGAGCGGGTCGCCAGAAGAGTCCTTGCCCAGGAACATCGGCAGCTTCATCTTCGAGAACTTCTCGCGCTTGGACATCAGCTCCCGCAGACGCACGCGCTCTTTCGTGGGGTTGGGCACCTCGACGCCCACCGTGTCGCGCCCGACCTGGTTGGCGACGATGCGGATGTTGACCGCCTTGAGCGAACGCGCCAGGTCGCTCGAGATGCTCGTCAGCTTGCTGACCTTCGTGCCCGGGGCGAGCTTTATGTCATAGAGCGTGATGACCGGGCCCGACTCGATGCCCACGACCTCGCCGGCGATGCGGTATTCACGCAGCGCGCTCTCGAGCGCCTCGGCCTGCTCACGCACGAGCGATTCGAGCGTGTCGCTGAAGTTGTCGTCGGGCTCTTCGAGCAGGTCCAGACCCGGGAACTGGTAGCCCTCGAGCTCGGCGTAGTTCTGCAGGTCTGACAGGTCCTCGTCGGTCGCGACCTCGCGGTTGGCTCCCGCAAACCGCAACGGCAGCTTGGCGACCTTCTCGCGGATCGACTCGTCGCTGAAGACCTGCGGCGCGCCGGGGATCTCCTCGTCTTCCTCTTCGTACTCGTCGACCTCTTCGTCTTCGTATTCCTCGTCCTCGTACTCATCCTCTTCGTACTCGGCGTCCTCGTCCTCGTCGATCGTTTGCGCGACCTCGATCTCGTCCTCGTCTACCTCGATGACCCTAACGGCCTTCTCCTTCTTCTTGCGCGCAGCCAGCAGCTTCTTGCGCTCGGCCTCGGTGAACTCATGCTCCTTGATGTCGTCGAGGTCATCGATTCGGGCGGCCGGCGTGCGGACGCGCTCGTACGCCCCGCCCAGCACCCGGCGGACGAGATCGCCCGCAACGGTGCCCTTCTCGGCGACATAGCCCATATGAGCCATCGCCCAGACGGGCGTAGCCAGCAGCCAGCGGTCCATCGCCACGACGAGGCCCAGAACCATCGTCATGACGAGGCAGAGCACCGTGCCGAGGCTCCCAAAGCGGAGCGCCAATTCGTGGGACATGACCAGCCCGACCGTGCCGCCGGGCAGCCCCGGGATAGGCCCGGTTCGTGGCATGAGGTACCCCTGCATGCCGGCAAGACCGGCACCGGCGATGATGATCCCCGCCGCCCGTGTCATGGGATGCGTCACGATGTAGCCACGCAGGCACACGACCACGAGCCCGACCATCCCAAAGACGATCGGCCAGATCGCCAGCCCGAAGGTGCGGTACCCCGCCCAGGCGACCCACGACCCGACCGAGCCGCACCAGTTCTGGGCGGGGTCGTTGGTGGGCCAGACAGAGTGCGAGGGCGCATCGGCGGCGTCATAGCTGAGGAGACTGGCGGCTACAAACAGCAGCACAATCGCCCCCAGCACAGGAGCCGCACGCCAAAGCGCGAATGACTCGTCATACTCGTAGCTCTGACTCGCCTTCTTCTGGCTCGTCCCGGCTTTCTTCTTGGTAGTTCCCATCGCAAACGGCTATCGGCGGTCCGCGGCTTTGGGGATTCAGGAATGCCCGCCCGGTCTAGGCTGTTGGCGGGGCAGGAGAGCCGCACTATGGATCTGGAACTGGTTTCCGCTGTCGATACCTATATTGAAACCCTCTTGCACGAGAGAGATCCGATCCTCGAATCGGCACTCAAAGCCAGTGACGACGCGGGTTTGCCAGAAATACAGATCTCCCCGAGTCAGGGTCGATTCCTCTATCTGCTCGCAAAGCTCATCGGAGCAAGGCGGATCCTCGAGATCGGCACGCTGGGCGGCTACTCGACCATCTGGCTCGCCAGGGCCCTGCCCAGCGGCGGGCGGCTCGTCACACTCGAATCCGAAACCAAGCACGCCGAGGTCGCCCGGCGGAATATCGCCCACGCCAAGCTCGATGACAAGGTCGAGGTCCGGGTCGGATCTGCCCTGGACCGGCTGCCGGAGCTCCAGAGTGAGTCGCTCTTTGATCTGGTGTTTATCGACGCCGACAAGAACAACTACCCGGGCTACCTGGATTGGGCCCTCAAGCTGACCCGGCCCGGCGGGCTGCTCCTGGCCGACAACGTGGTCCGCGAGGGCAAGGTGATCGATCAGCATTCGGACGATCCGAACGTCATCGGCGTCCGGCGATTCAACGAGATGCTGGCCAGCGACGAGCGCGTCGAGGCGGTCATCCTCCAGCAGGTCGGTTCCAAGGGCTACGACGGCCTCGCATTGGCTCGCGTCGGCTCCTGAACCCGACCCGTTCAAAGACTTATCAACAGATATTTCACAAGCGAAGTTTGGGTGTTGACCGGGCAAATTGAAATTTGTACGGTATTTGGATGCTCGCACGCA
>Ga0209578_10004022_pt1 | contig 10809 bp, 13 predicted proteins | sample tdAd472_FD_187127 | JGI IMG/M metagenome (GOLD analysis project Ga0209578, IMG submission 187127) | Marine sediment microbial communities from the Atlantic coast under amendment with organic carbon and nitrate - tdAd47.2 (SPAdes)... | ecosystem: Environmental > Aquatic > Marine > Coastal >...
GGTCAATGATATCGACATTATCAAGATCACCACTGCCGCTGGTGAAGTCGTTGCTCATGATGCGTTGATAGAGCGCCTGAATACCTGCGTCGGCAAGGGTGACGCCACCAATAACAATTTTGAAGCCATTGTAGTCGGCTGGGTTGTGGCTGCCTGTGATCATGACGCCGGAGCTGGCTTCTATACAATGTGTGGCGAAATAGACCAGCGGTGTGGGTACGGTGCCGAGATTGATCACATCCTGACCGCTATCACGAATACCTTGGATAAGTGCTGCGCTGAGTTCTGGGCTTGATAGCCGGCCATCGGCGCCGACCACAATGCCCTTCTCTCCCTGGACGGTTGCCTGGGAGCCTACGGCTTGACCAATGCGGTAGGCGATATCGGTATCGAGTGTTTTGTCTACGATACCGCGAATGTCGTAGGCTCGAAAAATGCTCGCGGGGATATCACGTTGAGGAAGTGTTAAGCCGGGTTCTGGGGCAGGTTGAGCCTCGCTGGTCGCAGCTGAATTATGGTTAGAGTCGGCGGGTTCATCGGCTAAATCGAGATCTAGCAGGTCGGCTTCGTCGATTTCGCTATGCAGACTGTCTGAAACCTCCATGGCTTGTGATGGCGCTGGCATGGCTTGGTTGTCTTCAGGCGTGGCGGCTTGATCAGATAGTACTTGATCCCTATCGGTGGAGGAAAGGCTTAGGGCCATGCTGCGAAACAGGCTCAAACCGAAAGTCGGAACACTATTGGCATCGTTTTGAATGAGTTTCCGGCAGTAGTTCATCAGCTCAATGGCGTCGCTACGCACGGCGTTTCTTAGTCGCAGATAGGCAAACAAAATGCTGACGATAACGATGATGGCGGCAAAAGCGATTGGCAGCCAGAAATACAGCGGTGATAACTCGTTTGCCTGAGCCAGTTGTGCAGAGGGTTGGAAACTGATTCGCCAGTGGGGGTTGTCGAGGGCAACGTTAAGTACGGGCTGCTCGTTGTTAAAGGCTGCGCCAAACTGAAGGAAACTCTGTGGTGTTTTACCGCCGAAGGCTTGCTCAACTTTCATCGCTCCTTTGCTGGTATCAAATTGCAGCAGTTGCGAGGTAATGGTGTCGAGGCTATAAGTGGCAATAACGGCTCCTTGAGCTTGATTGCCGTTTTGTTGGGGGTCTTTTACCACGGATACTAGGCGAATAACACGTTGTTGGTTAGCGTTATGAGCTTCAGCCGGCACGGAGCTGCCTTTGCTGGCACGGTTAATCATGTCGATTTCAGGGAAGCTGATACCGGTATGGGCTGGCGTGAGTACCTTATCGCCTAAGGGCACAAGGCGGACATCAACAAGGTTGGCGGTATGGTTAAGCAGTTGCTGCTGTTGGGTCGATAAATTGTCTGCTGTGCCTGAAAAGGCTTCGGTCATAGATGTGCTTTGTGCGACGTGATCGAGGTTGCTCTGTAGTTGGGCTAGTGTTTGGTTGACTGAGTGAGCATAGGCTTGGGCGTGGGCTTCAAATACGGTGGTGGCAAGTTGGCGGTTGCTACCATTTATGACGAGCATAAAAAGTAAGGTTGCCGCGATGACAATGCCGGTGGTGGCGCCAATCAGGCTAAACAGAGTGAATTTAAATAAACTCTGATCCGGCTCGATGGCTTTACGGATATCTGAAGGTGCTGTACTGGTTTTTTTTGACATGGTCTTTGGCAAATCCGCCCCTAATTTCGTCGATAGTACTCAAACAGTGTAGCTTTTAGTTAAGATTAAGCGATTAATTCTCAGCTCTGCCTCCAGAGCTACAACCCTCCGGTATGACCGAATCCACCGCTGCCGCGTTCAGTGGCATGAAACTCTTCGACAATTTCAAACGCTGTTTGAATGACCGGCACAATGACCATTTGGGCAATGCGCTCGCCTATCTTGATAGTGTAGTCGGATTGTCCACGATTCCAACATGAAACCATCAGTTGGCCCTGGTAGTCGGAATCAATGAGGCCGACCAGGTTGCCTAACACGATGCCGTGTTTATGGCCCAGTCCGGAACGCGGTAGCAGCATGGCGGCGTAACCGGGATCTTCAAGATAGATGGCCAGCCCCGTTGGGATGAGTTGTGTATCCCCCGGCGTTAAGGTGATGTCTTCGTCAATGCAGGCGCGTAAATCAAGGCCGGCAGAGCCTCCCGTCGCGTAATGCGGTAAATCTATTTCGTTGCCGATACGGGCATCCAGTAGTTTGACCTGTAGTTTGTCCATGGTGGGGCTTACTCTTGTTAGTTATGGCGTTGCTGAGCAATTAACTCAATGATGGTGCGGGCTAATTGTTGTTTTGAGGCCCTGGGTAGCTCGGTTTGCTTGTTGGGGGAGATCACAATAACGGCATTGTCGTCGCTGTTAAAGCCAATGCCCTCGACGGAGACATCATTGGCGATAATCATATCCAGCTTCTTTTTCTCCAGTTTGCCGCGCGCATAGCCGATGACGTTCTGAGTCTCGGCGGCAAAACCCACGGTGAAGGGTTTATTGTCCTGAGCGGCAACGCTGGCAACAATATCAACGGTGGGCTTGAGCTCAATGGACATGGCGTCAGCGTGCTTTTTAATTTTTTGGTCGGCAACCGCGACCGGGGTGTAATCCGCCACCGCTGCCGAGGCAATGAAGATGTCGCAGTGCGATATCTCAGCCATGGTCGCTTCATACATTTCCTGGGCGCTACCCACATTGATACGCTCGACACGCTCTGGTTTGGCTAAATTGACAGGACCACTGATGAGTGTCACGCGTGCGCCTGCCTCAACGGCGGCTTCGGCCAGAGCATAACCCATCTTGCCGGAACTGTGATTGGTGATATAGCGTACAGGGTCAATTGGTTCACGCGTGGGACCGGCGGTAATTACCACCTGCAGACCCGTTAGTGAGTCAGTGCTAAATTGATCGGCAGCGAGTTCGGCTAGCTGCGCAGGTTCCAGCATTCTTCCTGGCCCCACATCGCCGCAGGCCTGCTCGCCGCTGGCGGGCCCAAAGACAGCAACCCGATTATTCTGTAGGTGTTTGATATTGCGCTGGGTATTGCTGTCCTGCCACATGGCTTGATTCATGGCGGGAGCAATAGCGATAGGTGCATTGCTGGCCAGGCACAGCGTGGATAACAGGTCGTCGCCCTGCCCCTGTGCGAGACGGGCAATAAAATCAGCGCTGGCAGGGGCAACAAGAATTAAGTCCGCCCAGCGGGCCAGTTCAATGTGACCCATGCCCGCTTCTGCTTCAGGATCTAATAGCGTGGTGTGTACCGGGTTGCCGGATAATGCTTGCATGGTCAGCGGCGTGATAAACTCTTGTCCGGCAGCAGTCATTACGACATGCACATCGGCGCCGGCGTTTTTTAATTGGCGTATCAGTTCGGCGCTTTTGTAGGCGGCAATGCCACCCGTGACGCCAAGAAGAATGTGTTTGTTGGTTAAACGCTGCATGCTGGGCCTAGAAATAGATGTCATTTGCAGTGCGCTAAGATAACACCCGGCCTGCATTTTTCCTATATCATTGTGGGACTGAAGTGGAACAGGGAGGTTCCTATGAAAATTACCGATTGGCCAGCGGCAGAGCGGCCTCGCGAGAAGCTACTGCAACAGGGCGCACAGGCGCTTTCTGATGCGGAGTTATTAGCCATTTTTTTACGAACGGGTATGCAGGGTGTCAGCGCGGTCGATTTGGCTCGACAATTGCTGACAGCGTTTGGCAGCTTGCGTGCTATTTTGGACGCAGATTTCGAGGGCTTTACCAGTCATGCCGGGTTAGGAATGGCGAAATTTGCCCAGTTACAAGCAGTATTGGAGATGGCGCGCCGCCATCTTGGCGAACAGCTTGAGCGCGAAGATGCCTTTGCTAATCCGACGGCTACGCGGAACTTTTTAAGTGCGCGTCTGCGAGATTGCCATCGGGAAGTGTTTGCCTGTTTGTACCTGGATAGCCAGCACCGCTTGATACGCTACCAGCCGCACTTTTATGGCACCATCGATAGCGCCAGTGTTTATCCGCGAGAGCTGGTAAAGACGGCAATCGAGTATAATGCTGCTGCGGTGATTTTGGCCCATAATCACCCCTCTGGTGTCGCGGAACCCAGCCAGGCTGATCGTCAAATTACTGATCAGGTTCGTAAGGCGATGAGCCTGATTGATGTGCGTGTGCTGGATCATATGGTGGTGGGGGACTCGGAGGTCGTATCCTTTGCCGAGCGTGGCTGGTTGTAGGCGATAGTGGGGAATTCCCCGGAAGTAGTTGAAAAGCGCGGTTAACTCTCTATAATTCGCGCCTTTCTAGGTCGAATACTTGTCAAGGCAGTTGGCTTCTGGTATAAATGCGACCCCTTTTGTGAGGCTGAAAGAAAAACACCTCGCAGATACCCGATTTTTAGAGCAGATTGATTAAGTAGGAATTCATCATGTCCAAGGTTTGTCAGGTTACAGGTAAGCGTCCAGTAACTGGAAATAATGTTTCACACGCGAAGAACAGAACGCGTCGCCGTTTTTTGCCTAACCTGCATACGCATCGTTTCTGGGTTGAGTCTGAAAAACGCTTTGTAAAATTACGTGTATCCACAAAAGGTATGCGTATCATCGATAAAAAAGGCATCGATCAGGTATTGGCTGATATCCGTGCCAACGGCGAAAAAATTTAAGCCGGTTAACGAGCTAGGAGTAATAAAGTCATGCGCGATAAAATTAAATTAGTTTCCTCTGCTGGAACAGGTCATTTTTATACAACGACCAAAAACAAACGCACCATGCCAGACAAGATGGAAATCAAAAAGTACGATCCTGTTGTTCGTAAGCACGTATCGTACAAGGAAGCTAAAATTAAGTAAGCTTTCTGTAGCGTTTAATAAAAAGCCCAGCTTGTCTGGGCTTTTTTGTGCCTGTAGATTTTGTCAAACCACTATTACATAACTGTGTTGAGAAAAAGCTGATGCCTGAATTGCCGGAAGTTGAAACCACCCGTTGTGGGGTCGCGCCACATGTTGTTGGTCAGCGAGTGGTGGATGTGCTGGTGCGCCAGCCCAAGCTACGTTGGCCGGTGCCGGTTGATCTGAGGCAGCTATTGGTTGGGCAAGAGGTTAGTCAGTTATCGCGGCGCGCCAAGTATCTGCTGTTTGAGATGCCAGGTGGCACGATGATGATCCATCTTGGTATGTCCGGTAGCTTGCGAATTGTACCCGCTGGCACTCCCGCTGATTTACATGACCACGCAGATATCCATCTCGAAAATGGTACGATGCTGCGTTACACCGACCCAAGACGGTTTGGTGCAATCCTGTGGTTAGAGGGGGACCCCTTTGCGCATGAGTTACTGAAAAAACTTGGCCCAGAGCCTCTTTCGGGGGCGTTCTCAGGTGAGCATCTTCACCGTTTGGCCGGACAGCGTAAAGTGCCGGTGAAGAGTTTTATTATGGATGGTCATGTGGTGGTGGGTGCGGGTAATATTTATGCAAACGAGGCGCTGTTTCGTGCAGGGATTCACCCGAAGCGTGCGGCAGGCCGTATCTCGTTAGCGCGTTACCAACGCTTGGCTGATGAAATCAAACAAACTTTGAGCGAAGCAATCGCCAGTGGTGGTACAACCCTGAAAGATTTTGTTGGCGGTGACGGTAAACCGGGTTATTTCAAACAGGAGCTAAAGGTTTACGGGCGCGGTGGTTTGCCCTGTGTTGAATGTGGTGAAGTATTAAAAGAGATTCGGTTGGGGCAGCGTAGTACGGTTTTTTGTACAAACTGCCAGCGCTAGCTGGCGCCGTAAACTCGTAAAGCAAGCCACGAATGTTATATCCTTTGAGTACCGACAACATTAAGGGAGTGACGTTATGAAGCGGGTTTATAAAAGTACTGTGCGAACATGTGTGGCGACGTTTATGGCACTAATGCTGCTGACTCCATCCTTCGGGTGGGCTAATAATCCCGAGGATACGCCGTCCGGTGGAGCGATGGTCGCTGATGCCGTGATAGCGCGGCCATTACTGTTAGTGGCAACCGTTTTGGGTACCGGCTTGTATGTGGTGAGTTTGCCCTTCTCGCTGGCGGGCGGTAATGCGGCGGATGCTGGCCAGGCGCTGGTTCTTGAGCCGGCTAAAAATACCTTTGTGCGCTGCCTGGGCTGTCGTAAGGCAGGTTACCAGCGATAGTGGCCTAGTTTATTGCGGTGCTGCTGGCGTGGCACCGCGATGTTTAAAGGTGATCAATGATCGCCCTTGGCGGCCATTAGCAGCTGGTATTTTTCCATTAGCTGCTCTTGCGTTTCAATGTGTGCCGGATCCAGCGGAATGCACTCTACCGGGCATACAATCTGACACTGTGGCTCATCAAAATGGCCGACACACTGGGTGCATAAGTCCGGGTCAATTTCGTAAATGACCTCACCCTGATAAATTGCCTCATTGGGGCATTCAGGTTCACAGACATCACAGTTGATGCACTCATCGGTAATGATTAACGCCATTAGTGTTTACCCAGGTGTTTCTTTAAGGCGTCATTAACAACGGGGTGTACAAATTTGGATACATCGCCGTCCAGTGACGCAATTTCCCTTATTAGTGTGGATGACACAAAGGAGTATTGTTCGGAGGGCGTCAGAAAGACACTTTCAATATCCGGGCTTTGCGCACGGTTCATGTTGGCAAGCTGAAATTCGTATTCGAAATCAGAGACGGCGCGCAGACCGCGAATAATAATATTAGCACCGCGTTTTTCGGCAAATTTAGTTAACAGGCAGGCGAAACCGCATACTTCAACATTTTCCAGGTGCCCTAATACCTTCGAGGCCAGACCGACTCGCACATCCAGATCTAGCATCGGCCCTTTCTTGGTGTTGGCGGCGATAGCCACAATAACATGGTCAAACAGCCTGGCCGCGCGTTCAACTAAATCAGTGTGACCATTAGTAATGGGGTCAAAGGTGCCGGGGTAGATGGCGGTTCTTTTCATGGGTTCAGGCGTCTGCAAATGTTTAGATAATGCCGCGATGGTAGCGAATTCAGTGAGCGGGCACAATTAGTCAGCGGTTTTGGTTTACTTAGCCTCTTTAATACAAAGGTAATAGGCGACCTGCCCAGCTTTTTTCTCGCGGTGAATATGCCAGCTGGACGGTATCTCAAGCTTCAGGCTGGCTTCGGCTTCGATATAAATGTAACTACCCTCTTCTACTATCCCTTTGTCCTCGAGCAGCTGACAACTGGATGCGACTAATTGCTGGTTAAAGGGAGGGTCGAGGAAAATTAGGTCGTAGGGTTGTTCGTTTTGGGCGTTGCTAAGCCAGTTGGACGCATTTGTGGTTAGCACCGTGGCGTTATCGCATGCCAGTAGTTTTAAGTTGCTACGTAGCTGTTCGCTGACTTTTGCGCTGGCGTCGATCAGTGTGGCGTGGCCTGCCCCGCGCGATAATGCCTCCAGGCTCAGAGCCCCGCTACCGCTGAAAAGATCCAGGCAGCGCGCTTCATGGATCACTGGTGCCAGCCAGTTAAACAGCGTTTCGCGTACGCGGTCGCTGGTGGGTCTCAGGCCCTGACTATCGGGAAAGGACACTTTTCGGCCTCGCCACTTGCCACCGATGATGCGTAACGTATTGCTTTGCGAGCTGTTCGTTTTTTTATGCCGGGCAGTGCGGGTTTTTGTTGGGCGTGACATAGGGTGTTTTTAGGGTTGCTCTTGCTTTAGCTCGGATGAATTAGGTGGCGTAGTAGCCGGGCTTTGTTCGGAGTCATCCATTTTTGACAACAGTACAATGGCAACGCAGGTGACAAAGATTAATATAGTTAGAAAGCGGCGGCTAAAACGGTGTTGTTGTGCCATCGTCCTTCTCCTTGGGGGCAAATAAGGATCAAAATTTGCGGAATAGGCGAAGCCTTGAGCAGGCTCTCCCTAATCGGCGATACAAGTGGTAGGATAGCCGATTTCGGGTGATTGCTGATAGGCCTCAAAGGCATAAGAGGGTATAAATTAGCTCGCCCGCTCCCGAATTTAATAAACCCATTTGATGGAAATAGCTTGATGAGTGATACCGCCCTGTTGATCGGTGTAGTGATTTTTGTAGTCCTGTTGTTGGCCTTTGTTGTGGATTGTGCGCGTAAAGTAAAAACGCGTATGCCTGCGGTGAGCAAAACGGAGAATAAGCCTGCGGCGGATAGTCGCCCCGCGCCTAAGCCCATTAGCAAACCGCAGGCCGCTGTAGAGGCTCAGCAGCCTGAAGAGCACGAGTCTGCTGCCGAAGAGGTAGACAGCGATGGTGAACTGGAAATAGTGATTGAGGGGGGCGACGAGCCGGCTAAAACTGCAGAGCCAGAGCCAGAGCCAGAGCCAGAGCCAGAGCCAGAGCCAGAGCCAGAGCCAGAGCCAGAGCCAGAGCCAGAGCCAGAGCCAGAGCCAGAGCCAGAGCCAGAGGTTCAAAAATCCTTTTTTGGCCGTATTAAGCAGGGCCTGAGTCGTACTCGTTCAAGTTTCAGTGACGGTATTGGCGGTCTGCTGCTGGGCAAAAAGACCATTGATGAAGACCTGCTTGAGGAAATTGAAGAACAGCTGCTGATGGCGGATATGGGGGTAGAAGCGGTCACCCATGTTATTGATAGCCTGACTGAGCAGCTGGAGCGTAAAACGCTGAAGGATTCTGATGCGCTGTATGCTGCATTGAAACAGGAACTGCGTGACCTGATTAAACCCTGTGCTCTGCCGCTTCAGGTTGAAGATAAAAAGCCCTACGTGATTTTGATGGTGGGTGTCAATGGTGCCGGTAAAACCACGACCATTGGCAAGCTTGCTAAACGGCTACAAAGTGAAGGCCGTAGTGTGATGTTAGCCGCTGGCGACACTTTCCGTGCGGCTGCGGTTGAGCAATTACAGGAGTGGGGCTCACGAAATGATGTGCCCGTTATTGCTCAGCATACCGGCGCGGATAGTGCTTCGGTAATTTTTGATGCCGTCGAGTCTGCGCGGGCCCGTGGTGCCGATGTGTTAATTGCGGATACTGCTGGCCGTTTGCAGAACAAAGATAACCTGATGGCGGAATTGACCAAAGTGAAGCGAGTGATGGCGAAGCTGGATGATAGTGCGCCCCATGAGGTGATGTTGGTGTTGGATGCGGGTACGGGTCAAAACGCGCTTAGTCAGGCGACTCTGTTTAATGAAGCCGTCGGCGTGACGGGGATCAGTATGACCAAGCTGGATGGAACGGCTAAGGGCGGGGTGATTTTTGCGGTTGCCAAACAGCTTGGGTTGCCGATTCGTTTTATTGGCGTGGGTGAAAAAATCGATGATCTGCGACCCTTTGATGCCGACGAGTTTGTGGAAGCGCTATTTGATAAATAGGTTGTTGGGGTAAGCAGAGGAAGGATACGAAACTGAATGATTAACTTTGAGCAGGTGACCAAGCGTTACGACGATGGCTATGAGGCGCTCAGCGAGCTCAGCTTTCATGTTCCGCAGGGGGAAATGGCTTTTCTCACCGGGCACTCCGGCGCGGGCAAAAGTACGCTGTTGAAGTTGATTATGCTCATGGAGCGTTCCACGCGTGGCAAGGTAATAGTGTCGGGACGTGACCTGGGGGAAATCCGGCGTCGTAAAATCCCTTATTACCGGCGTAATATCGGCTTGGTTTTTCAGGATCACCAGTTGCTGTTTGATCGTTCGGTCTTTGACAATGTTGCGTTGCCGTTGATTATTTCCGGTGCGCAGCCCAATGAAATCGGACGGCGGGTACGGGCGGCGCTCGATAAGGTTGGTCTGCTTAGTAAGGAAAAATTGTTGCCGTTGGCGTTATCTGGTGGAGAACAGCAGCGAGTCGGTATTGCTCGTGCAGTGGTCAACAGGCCGGCATTGTTGTTGGCCGATGAGCCGACCGGTAATCTTGATCCAGAATTATCGGCAGAAATCATGCGCCTGTTTGAGCAGTTTAATCAGGTGGGGGTAACCGTGATGATTGCGACCCACGACTTATCATTAATCGCACGTATGAAGCACCGTATATTGACTTTACAGCAGGGGCGCTTGATGAGCGATGCGGTGGTCTGAGATGGGTTTGAAAAAAGACCGCCGTCAAAAAAAGCAGCCGCACCCGGGCAACCAGCCTGAGCGCCGTAAGTCGGAAAAAGGGGCTAGCCATGGTGTTATGGCGCGTAACAGCCGTTTTAAAAGCTATTTTACCCATCACCGCCAAGTGGCGAAAGAAAGCCTGTTACGATTGCTGGCAACGCCGATCTCAAGTTTGATGACCTGGCTGGTTATTGCTATTGCGCTGACGCTGCCGGTGGGGCTGTACGTATTTTTGCAAAATGCCCAGCAATTGAGCCAGGAGTGGGATGATGCGGCACAGATATCGGTTTATCTGGAGCAGCAGTTAAGTGAAAAACAGGGTCGCAAGCTGGCTCAGCATATTGAAACCTGGGATGCGGTGAAGCAGGTGCGCTATATCTCGCCAGAACAGGCGTTGGAAGAGTTCAAGCAGTTTTCCGGGTTCGGTGATGCGCTCCAGTACCTTAATGAAAACCCGTTGCCTGCAGTGATTGTTGTCTCACCAGGCACTGAGAGTGCTGATTTAAAAACAACGGAAACGCTGCTTAAGCGTCTACAAGAGTTGCCGGATGTTGAGCAGGCTCAGTTGGATTTACAGTGGGTCGAGCGCCTGTTCCGGATTATGGCGCTGGCTGAACGTATGGCGCTTACCCTGGGGTTGCTGCTGGGTGTAGCGGTATTGCTGGTGGTGGGTAATACTGTGCGCCTCGCCATTGAATCGCGACGAGCTGAAATTGTGGTGGTGAAGCTGGTTGGTGCAACGGATGCTTTTGTCCGACGTCCG
>Ga0209578_10004023_pt1 | contig 10807 bp, 8 predicted proteins | sample tdAd472_FD_187127 | JGI IMG/M metagenome (GOLD analysis project Ga0209578, IMG submission 187127) | Marine sediment microbial communities from the Atlantic coast under amendment with organic carbon and nitrate - tdAd47.2 (SPAdes)... | ecosystem: Environmental > Aquatic > Marine > Coastal >...
ATCAGTAGTTAATAAGGCGCACCTAAGTTAGCCAGCATCAGCTTGCGCGACCTTCGCGCCTGGAACGCTATTTGGCCTTCACCCTGGCGCTACGCCGCAGGCGCGAAGACAAGCGTCGCGCGAGTTCACCAAACAGTTCGGTTTGCGTCGGATGCGGATGAATCGCCCGCCCTACCTGCTCCAGGGTCATATTGCCCGACACCATCATCACCGCCTCACCGATCAGCGTATCAGCATGATCCGCCAGCAGGTGCACACCGATAATGCGCTGCGTCTTCTTGTCAGCGACGATCTTGATCATGCCGTGCCGTTCGTTGTTGATCATGGCCTTGGCATCGATATTCATCGGTACCTTGACCTCTGCGGCATCGATACCCGCGGCCCTGGCCTGCTCCAGTGACAAACCGACAAAGGCGGCTTCCGGACGCGTGAAGATAACACCGCAGTCCTTGTCCTGCTCGTATTTCATATCCTCGCCGAGGATGGTAGCCGCAGCAACGCGACCTTGTTGTGCAGCCGTGTGCGCCAGCATCAAACCGCCGATGACATCACCGATGGCGAAAATATGCGCAACGTTGGTACGGCAGCGAGCGTCAGCTTTTATGACACTGTTTTCACTTACCACGCCCGCCTTATCGAGATCCAGGCCATCCAGCACCGGCCGTTTGCCGGTACCCATAATGACATGCTCAACCTTGATGGTATGCGCCTTGCCGGCCTGGTCCTTGTACTTGATGCTGACTGCACCGGCCCTGCCGGAGATCCTTTCGATCTGTACCGACGTGTGCACGGTCAGGCGCGGATCATCATTCAGCACCGCGGTGAGCTGTTTGGCGATTTCAGGCTCGACTTCGGCCAGAATACGGTCCTGCGCCTCCAACAGGGTGACCTGTGCGCCAAAGTCCTGGAAGATTTGCGCCATTTCCAGGCCGATCGCACCACCACCGATAACCACCAGCTTCTTCGGTTGTTTGTCCAGCGTCCAAACCGTGTCCGACGTCAGCACACCGCCACCCTCACCCAGACCTTCGATGGCACCGGGAATCGGCGGTACGAAAGGCGGTGCGCCGGTCGCTATGACCGCGCACCCGAAACTGACGTTTTCGCCCTGCGGCTGATCGGCGACCCGTGCCCGGCTGTGCGGGTCGTCGTTGTTGCCGGAGGTATCGATAAACAGCGTGTGTCCATCCACAAAACGGCCGAAGCCCTGGATGTACTTGATCTTGACCCCCTTGTCCGTCTTGAGCGCCATATCACCCCGTGTTTCCAACACCTTGCGGCGAGTGGCTTCGAGCTTGCCCCAATCCAGTCTGGAGTTGCCTGAGCTGATTCCCAGATGATCATCGTCAAGACGGTCGCGAATACGATCGGCTGCGGCCCGCCAGGCCTTGGACGGAATGCAGCCGCGCCACAGGCATTCACCACCCGGCAACGGCGCGTCATTCACCAGCGCCACTTTCATGCCATGACCGGCCAGATCACGCGCACAGTCTTCACCACCCGGACCGCCACCAACCACAACCACGTCGTAGTCCCAATCACCTTCCGCTACCGCCGGGCCGCTTGGCCCCATCCACAACTGTGGCTGCTCGATAAGCGTTTTCAGGCTGTCGAGGTACATGGCCACGTCGGCACCATTGACCACGCGGTGATCCGCGGTAATGGTGAACGGGCTGCCCTGCTCCGTGTCGGCGGAAATGGCCAGAATCGCAGCGATGCCCGGTGTCGCAATGGCATCAAAATGGCTGACACCGAACATGCCCATATTGGAAATCTGGAACGTGGAACCGGTGTACTCATCCGGTTTCAGGCGGCGTTTGCGCGCGCGTCCCACCAGGTCTTTCCAGTCCCTGTTCAGTTCGTCCAGCTCACGGCTTTCACAAGCACGCAGCACAGGTACCACCAGCCCGCCACCGTCGGCGGCAACTGCCATACCGATATCGACACCGCTGCGTTCCACCAGCTTGTCCTGCGGCTGGTAACACCAGTTCATATTGGGGAATTCCCGCATCGCCAGTGCACAGGCCTTGGCGATGGTCACCGTGACTGAAGCACCCTGTGCCTTGGATGCCCTGATCAGACCACCCAGCTTGATGCTGGTCGTGACCCGGAAAGTCGGCATGCTCAACGAGGCGGTCATGGCATCGCTGGTGGCTTTTTCCAGTTTGTTCATGGGGCGGCCATCGCCCGGCACATCGACCTGCGGGAACCCCGCAGCAGCTGCAAGCCCGCTGGCTGGCTGGGCGCCCTGTACATCAGCGGCAGTAATCACACCACCCGGACCGCTGGCGCTGACAGTGTTCAAATCAATACCGCGTCGGGTGGCAATACCACGCGCATAAGGCGTTGCACCCCGACCCTGCGGCCGTGGTGCCGGTGTTACACCGGATACCGAAACCGATGGCGCTGAAGCAGCAGGCACGGCAGACATCTCGGCCGCCACCGCAGCAGTTGAGGTTTCGGCGGACTTCGTACTCGGCACCGCTTCTTCGTCGATCACCTGGTCCTTGCTGTCGACCAGGTAGGCCATCGCGCCCCCCACCGGCACCGTAGCGTCCACCGCTGCCACTGGACCAGACAGATAACCCTCGTGAAACACCTCGACATCCATAATGGCCTTGTCGGTTTCCACCGTGGCCACCACCGTGCCGCGTTTTATTCTGGCGCCAACAAGCTTCTCCCAGCTCACCACCACACCTTCGGTCATGGTGTCGGAAAGCTGGGGCATGGTAATGGTATAACTGGCAGCCTCGGGGGCCGCAACGGTTCCAGGCGCGGTCGCCTGTCGAGACGCTGCAGCAACACCTGGCTGCTGGGACTCCGCAAGCTTGCCGGCCTGCGGTGCTGCATCCCCTAATCTGACATCGTCTGCACTGCTCACCAGCAGCGCCAGTGCTTCACCAACCGGCACGGTGCTGTCGATTGCCGCGAGCGGACCGGACAGATAGCCGTCACGGAATACTTCAACGTCCATGATGGCCTTGTCGGTTTCCACAGTCGCGACAATATCACCGCGTTCGATCTTGTCGCCGACGGCTTTTTCCCAGCTCACCACCACACCTTCGGTCATGGTGTCGGAAAGCTGGGGCATTTTGATTACGTAGGGTTCAGTCATGTATCGTCCCAAACCTGATAGAGTACTTTCCAGCCACAAAGGACACTAAGGCACGCAGTTCATGCAACCTTGATGTCCTTTGTGCCCTTGGTGGTTAATGCTATTTGCCGAACATCTTGCGGACGGCCATTACAACATCGTTGGCGTTGGGAATAGCCGCCTTCTCCAGCGCGTGGTTATAGGGAATAGGCACATGAACCGCCGAAACCCGTTGCGGTGCCGCATCCAGTTCAAAGAAACATTCTTCATTGATAATCGCCATCACTTCCGCACCCACGCCCACAACCGGCTCAGCTTCTTCAACGATTACGGCACGGTGTGTCTTGCGTACCGAAGCGGCAATACCGGCACGGTCCAGCGGAGCCAGGGCATAAAGGTCGACGACTTCCGCTTCGATCCCAAACTGTTTTGACAGAATTTCAGCAGCCTGCAGACACCAGTGTACGGAAATATTGTAGGCAAACAGAGTGAGGTCACGACCTTGGCGTGCTATTTCAGAACCTTCCAGGGCATGGAAAAACTCTTCGTCCGCCACCTCTCCCTTCATGTTATACATCAGCTCGTGTTCATTGATAAACACGGGATCGTTACAACGCACCGCCGATTTAAGCAGGCCATAGGCCTGTTTTGGGCTGGAAGGTGTCACCACCCGCAAGCCGGCTATACCCATAAAGATCTTTTCCATGCGCGCAGAGTGCTGGGCACCCAGCTGGTGTGCCGTGCCGCCCGGTGAACGTACCACAACCGGTGCGGTCAGCTGTCCACCGGACATATAACGCACTTTGGCCGCCGAATTAAACAGCTGGTCCATTGCCAGCCAGGCGAAATTCACCGACATGATTTCAATGATGGGACGCACGCCCAGGAAAGAGGCACCGATACCCAGCCCCGTGTATCCGTTTTCAGAAATCGGTGTATCAATGACCCGTTCTGGACCGTATTTGTCATACAGGCCCTGCGTAGCCTTGTAGGTACCGCCGGCCACAGCGATGTCTTCACCCATGCAGATGACCATTGGATCATTGGCCATTTCTTCATCGTGGGCGCGACGGATCGCTTCCCAGTACATTATTTCCGCCATCAGCGGCCACCTCCATACACCCAGGGGTCATTCTCGGCGAGGGTATATTTTTCCAGTTCGTCAACACGTGGTTCCGGTGAAGACTCGGCGAAGGCGATGATGTCGTCTTCTATCTCATCCAGAATTTCATTATCCATGGCCTTGTAGTCAGCCTTGCTTATATGACCCGCCGCAATCAGACGGTCACGTAACATAATGATGGGATCGCGGTTCGACCACATACGCTCTTCACCCTTGGAACGATAGGCGTTGGAATCGGACATGGAGTGCCCCCGATAGCGGTAGGTCATCAGTTCGAGGAAGTAAGGACCCTTGCCGGAACGAACATGGTTAACCGCCTTTTTGGCGGCCTTGAAGACCTTTTCAATATCCTGACCATCTTCCTGCGCCGAAGGAATGTTGTACCCGGAAACACGTTGGTACTGATCGATCACTGCGGTGGATCGATCGATACGGGTACCGATACCGTACAGGTTGTTTTCACACACATAGAGCACCGGCAAACCCCACAACTTGGCCATGTTCAGTGACTCGTGGAAGGTACCCTGGTTGTTGGCGGCATCACCCAGGAAACAGATGCAGATTTCATCCCCTCCTTTCATCTTGATGGCTTTGGCGATACCGGTGGCCAGCGGAAACGGGCCACCGACCAGCGCGTAGCCACCCATGAAACGGTGCCCCACATCGAAAATATGCATGGAGCCCCCCCGCCCCCGGGAGGAACCCGTCTCCTTGGCGTACAGTTCGGCCATCACCCTCCGCGGATCCGCGCCACATTTGATGGCGTGGATATGATCGCGGTAACTGGTGATCACGTAGTCATGACCCGGTTTTGCAGCATCCAGCACGCCGTGGGCACAGGCTTCTTCACCCGGATACAGATGCAGAAATCCACCAATTTTTCGTTCGACGTACGCTTCGTAGCAGCGCTCCTCAAAGCGCCGCGCAAACAACATTTCGCGCAGCAGCCGTTTTTTATCGGCGACGTTCATGAGGCTCCTTGCTGTTCCAGGGACCTGAACCAGGCCCCGTCAATGAATTAAAACTATTGAAGTTTATCTGACAATTCAGCATGCTGCGACCGTATCCACTGCTCAGGCAGCGTTGGCAGCCGGCCGGCTCGCGCAACCCGGCTACCCGGCGACAATCAGGCCCGGTATGATCTTTGTTTTGGCCTATCAGGTCAAGATGAAAAACACCTGGAATTGCTGTAAAAGCATCGAAAAATCAATGGAAAGCGATATGAAACTCACCATTCGTCGCCCCGACGACTGGCATCTGCATGTGCGCGACGGTGACGCCATGCAATCTGTTGTGCCCCATACAGCACGCCAGTTCGGCCGCGCCATCATCATGCCCAACCTTAATCCACCGGTGACCCATACCGCCGAAGCCCGGGCCTACCGCGAGCGCATCCGCACAGCCATACCGGCAGATAGCGGTTTTGAACCACTGATGACCCTGTACCTCACCGACAATACCGATGCGGCGGAGATCAAAAGAGCGCACGCCAGTAGTTTAATCCACGCCGTCAAATTATACCCGGCCGGTGCGACCACCCATTCCGACGCGGGTGTCACCGACATCGCCAACACCTTTGCGGCGCTGGAAGCCATGCAGGAGATTGGCATGCCGCTGCTGGTGCACGGCGAAGTCACCGATCCGGATACCGATGTCTTCGACCGTGAAGCGGTGTTTATCGACCGGATACTGGCTCCCCTGACGCAACGCTTCCCGACACTGAGAGTGGTACTCGAGCACGTGACCAGCCGACAGGGCATCGCCTTTGTACTGGACAGTGCGGACAACATCGCCGCAACTTTGACCGCCCACCACCTGCTGCTGAACCGTAACGCCATGTTCGCCCATGGCATCCGCCCGCATAACTACTGCCTGCCGGTACTCAAACGCGAACAACACCGGCAAGCCTTGCTGGAAGCGGCTGTCAGCGGGAACCCGAAATTTTTCCTCGGCACCGACAGCGCACCACACGCCCAGGCCGCTAAGGAGACCTCCTGTGGCTGTGCCGGTCTGTACACGGCACATGCGGCCATCGAACTCTATGCAGAAGCTTTTGAACAGGCTGGCGCACTGCATCAGCTTGAAGGTTTTTCCAGTTTCCATGGCGCGGACTTTTATGGCCTGCCCCGCAATGAAGACACCATCACATTAAGCAAAACAAGCTGGAAGATTCCGGACAGTTACCCACTGGGGACAGCAAGGGTGATTCCGATGCGCGCAGGGGAAACCATCGGCTGGAAAATGGACTAGTATATCCGGCTGAGCCGGTAACCACGCTCACTCAAAAGCTTGAGCAATCCTTGCTCACCGGCAAGATGCAAAGCGCCTACCGCAATAAACTGTTGCCCTTCACGAAGACGTGACTGCATGCGCTCTGCCATACGATAGTTGCGTTCGACAATGACTTTGCGATTAAACGTCTCCGCCAGTTGCGGATCGCTGTCACGCATGGATGCTTCATTCAATTCCAGCAACCGTTTCAGGTCACGATCAAGGTAGGCGACCAGCAATTCATCGAGCATCTGACCAATAATATCCAGGTTTTTCAGCGTATCTTCCAGAAGCGCGATCTGATCCTTGCGGGACAAATCGTCAAATAAGCCCATCTGTTCTGCCACCGTCTCCAGGCCGTGAACTTTTTTACCGGCGGCGACAGCATCCCGGTACAGCACATGATCCAGAACCACACCGTTATTTCCCGGTGGTGTCATCAGAATCACCGCTGCCGCCCAGGGCTTCATATTGGCAACCAGCAATTCCGGCATACCCCTTGCGCTCATAACCGCAACGGTACGCTCATAGAGTTGGCGCCCGATCAGCGACTCCAGTTTGTTCCCGTCTGTCATCAGCAATGCGCTTGTCATGGTCAACAGGGATTGGGGGTCCAGCACCACTTCCAGAGTCACGCTCTGCGCCTGATCAAATGCCCGCTGTACCGGTTTTGGCAACTTCACCACACCGGGATCGTCACTGTGCATGGTTCCAAACAGATAACTGGATGTGACGCCGGCACGCTCAACCCTCCATAACAGCCCCGCATCAAACGAGTCAGCCGCAGCGGTCGCAAAAGCACCCGCCAGGCAGGTCAGCGCGACAATAATATTCCAGATAAAGACACTGCCTTGAGTTGATGGCTTCACGTTCATGATTCGGTTCCGGTATGCTGTGACCATGTCGGACGATACTGCCCCCCCCAAAATTGCCAATCGCTTTCGTGGTTTTCTACCCGTGGTTGTCGACGTCGAAACAGCCGGCTTTAATCCGAAACGTGACGCGTTGCTGGAAATTGCCGCTGTCATACTCGAATTCGGTGATAATGGCCGCTTGCAACCGCTAGAGACCCACGCCTGTCATGTGGAGCCTTTCCCGGGTGCGAATCTGGATGAAAAATCGCTGGAATTTACCGGCATCGACCCTTACCACCCGTTCCGCTTCGCCAAACCCGAACACCTGGCACTGCGCGAGATTTTTCAACCGATCCGCCGGGCCGTCAAGGACAGCGCCTGTACCCGCGCCATCCTGGTCGGCCACAACCCCTCGTTTGACCTTAGTTTCGTGAACGCCGCTGCCAATCGCTGCAAGATCAAGCGCAACCCCTTTCACCAGTTCAGCAGTTTCGACACCGTTACACTGGCAGGACTGGCGTTCGGTCAGACGGTGCTGGCACGGGCGGCGATTGCCGCCGGTATGGAGTGGGACCAGGAACAGGCCCACTCGGCCAAATATGACGCAGAACGCACCGCGGAACTGTTCTGCGCTATTGTCAATCGCTGGGATACCTCGACAGCTTAGGGCTGTTTATGCTCCAACCCGGTGTTGCCGGCAAACGCGGCAACACCTGTTCAGGGAATTCACCCGTCAGCCCGTTCAGGAAGGCAACCATGTCGGCCACCTGCTCATCGCTCAGGTCCTTGTTGAGCTGCACCTTGGCCATGACCCGCACCGCCTCATCCAGGGTTGGCACCGCGCCATTATGAAAATAAGGCGCCGTCAAGGCGATATTCCGCAAGCCTGGCACTTTGAACATGTACTTGTCGGTGTCTTTGCCGGTGGCCTCAAGTCGACCCCGGTCTTTCAGGAAGTCGTATTTTGTAACGTCCTCACTGTCGTCAAAGGTAGGGAACTTCATGAAAAAGCCGCTACCTGGCGCCATCGCCGGGCCATTGAAAGCCGGCCCGGAATGACAACCGGTGCAACCGGTTTCATGAAAGGCCGCCATGCCACGCTGCTGCTGTTCGTCAAGTGCACCTTTTTCGCCTTTTACATGACGATCATAGGGGCTGTCAGGGGTAATCATGGTGCGCTCGAATGCAGCCACGGCTTTCGCCGCATTGTCTACCGTCATGGGATTATCGGTACCAAACGCACGTACAAAGTAGGGTTCATAGCCGGGGATGACGCGCACTCGATTCATGGCTTTTTCCAGATCACTCATGCCCATTTCCACAGGGTTCACCACCGGCCCCTTGGCCTGCTCTTCGAGACTGGCGGCTCTGCCATCCCAGAACTGCGTCGAGGCAAACGCCGAATTCCACACCGTCGGCGCGCTACGACCACCGGTCTTGCCGTGCACACCCATCGAAAAAGCCCGATTGTCCTCGCCACCCAGCATCAGGTTGTGGCAGGAATTACAGGACACCGTACCGGTTTCTGAAAAACGCGGGTCGAAATACAACATGCGTCCCAGCTCGACTTTTTCAGGGGTGGTGGGATTGTCAGCAGGCTCAGGGGCTTTGCCGGGCAAAGCCTGCCAGTCGTAGGCCTGCACCCCATTTGTCGCCACGGCAGTAACAATAGACAATAGAACAGTTTTCAGCTTCATGACTTCAGCCCCTTAAAAAGTTAACAGGCATTCGGAGGAATAGCGGTTTAGACCAAGTCTAATCTAATTGCTGGACCTGGGAAATACACCACTAGAGGTAAACCGATGGCAACTCTTCCGGAGAAACACCAACAAATCATCGAAGCCCATACCGGGCTGATTCACCGGGTTGTGCTCGGCTGCCAGAATCGCGATATGGTACCTGATCTGGAGGACATTCTGAAACAGGCGGAACGGAATGACTGGCTGCAGCTGGTTGCCGCTATCCGCAAAATACTCGCCGGCAGCCGCAATGAATCCTTGTTAAACGGCCTCGACGAGGAGGACCAGGTAATTGTTCGGTCCATTTTACGCGGACTGCAGGACCCCGACACCCTGCCGGACCTCGGCAAGGGTGTAGACAGCGCAATGGCCGCCCCCGGTATCGCTGCCATGGTCAATGGTGCGCGCAGCGGCAATCTGGAAACGTTGCAGTTGCTGGGAGCAATGGCCCGGCAGATGATGCGGGCAGGCGGTGATATGGCCCGCCTCGCCGGTATTCTGCGCCCGCTGGTTCAGGGCGAGCGTGATGCTGACAAACTCACCAAGGGCATGGGGTCCGAGGGTGAAAAGCTGGTCCTCCTCATACTGGAAGAGCTCGCCAGGCTGGACACGCACTAGTGCACCTCGTCACTGATATTAGCCATAAAGCGCACAAAGGGAACGCTGTCAGGTAATGGCCGCAAAAGCGCCGCCAGACACGAAATGCTGCCCGCCAAAAGGGCAAAGAGAGAGGAAAATTCCCGCCTGTTGAAACCCTGCTTGTCCTTAAGTGGTGAGAAATCCTTACTGACAGCGCGTTGCCTGAAAGCCCAACTAAACATACACTGTGGCGCCGAATTGACCAGGACGAACAGGATGACACAGCACCTATCCCTGAAAAAGCGATGCTTCACTCTGGCTGGATTGCTGCTTGCAGCACTTCTGCCGGTCACGGCATTTGCTGCTGAAGGCGCTCATCTACAGGATTTCACCGCCCACTGGGCCAGCTGGCTGGCGGTCGGGTTGTTTGTCATCGCTTACGCCTTTGTCATCGCCGAAGAATCGCTGCATCTGCGCAAGTCAAAACCCGTGATGGTAGCTGCCGGCCTGATCTGGGCCATTGTTGCCTTGGTCTATGCCTCACACGGTGACACGCATACCGCCGGGCAAGCCGTTAAACACAACCTGGAAGAATTCGGTGAACTGTTCCTGTTCCTGCTGGCCGCCATGACTTATATCAACACCATGGATGAACGTGGTGTTTTTGACGCACTGCGCGTCTGGCTGGTCACGCGAGGTTTTTCTCTACGCAGGATTTTCTGGATCACGGGTCTTCTGGCCTTTTTCATTTCACCGGTCGCTGATAACCTGACCACGGCCCTGCTGATGTCAACGGTTGTCATGGCAGTCGGCGGCAGCAACCACAAGTTTGTCGCTGTCGCCTGTGTCAACATTGTCGTGGCCGCCAACGCAGGTGGCGCATTCAGCCCGTTTGGTGACATCACGACACTGATGGTCTGGCAGAAAGGCATCGTACAATTCCAGGAATTTTTTGCCCTGTTCCTCCCCTCGGTCGTGAACTGGCTGGTGCCGGCCGTCATTCTCGGTATGACGGTTCCGGATACCGCGCCCGAAGCCTGCGAGGATAAGGCCGAGTTACAGCATGGCGCCTGGGTCGTCGTGGGCCTGTTTATCCTGACGATATCCATGGCGGTATCGGCACATAACTTCCTGCACCTGCCACCGG
>Ga0209578_10004027_pt1 | contig 10803 bp, 9 predicted proteins | sample tdAd472_FD_187127 | JGI IMG/M metagenome (GOLD analysis project Ga0209578, IMG submission 187127) | Marine sediment microbial communities from the Atlantic coast under amendment with organic carbon and nitrate - tdAd47.2 (SPAdes)... | ecosystem: Environmental > Aquatic > Marine > Coastal >...
GCGTTCCCCGAGCATGCGGCCAAGGCGCGGCTGATCGACGGTGAAATGACGTCTTGGTACGGCTCGCGCGCCATTCATGGGCTGGCGTATCTGCGCCGGTTCGCTCGGGGGGCATCGAAATGAGTCCCGCATTCCGACTTTCGTTGCACTTCGGCGGCATGTTTCTGGTGATCGGCATCATGATGCCGTTTTGGCCGGTGTGGCTGTCGGCCAAGGGGTTGAGTTCGTCCGAGATCGGCATGGTGCTGGCTGCGGGCAGTGTCGTCCGCGTGTTCGTCAGCCCGGCAATCGCACGATTGTGCGACCGTCTGGGCGAACGCAAACGCCCGATCGTCGGCTTGTCCATAACCGCGTTCCTGCTGTTCCTGCCTTTCGCCCTGTTCGACGACTTCCTGTCGATCCTGCTTTTGCAGGCCTGCTTCGCCGGTATCCTTGGCCCGCTGATGCCGCTCAGCGACAGCCTCTCGATGATCGGCGTGCGCAACCACGGCATCGATTACGGCCGGGTCCGGCTTTGGGGATCGCTGACGTTCATCGTCGGCGCGTCGGGTGTCGGTTTCTTCCTCAAGGGTGCGCCGCCGGATATGATCTGGACGGCTATCGCCATGGCGATCTTCGTCGCCGTGCTGTGCAGCCTGACCCTGCCCGATTTCCGCACCCCTGCAGCGGCCAAGGGGTCGGCGCCACTGACCAGGGTATTGAGCGATCGGACATTTCTCGTTTTCGTCGCCGCCACCGCCTGCATTCAAGGCTCGCACGCGCTATATTACGGCTTCGGCACTCTGAACTGGCTGCGCATGGGTCTGGGCGAAGGCGTGATCGGTCTGTTGTGGGCCGAAGGCGTGATCGCCGAAATCATCCTGTTCGTCTTCGCCGCCAAGGCGATCGGTCGCATCGGCCCGGCACGGCTGATCGCGCTGGGTGGTCTTGCCTGTCTGATCCGCTGGTCGCTGACCGCCTATGCCGAGGCCCTACCGGCCATCGTCATCTTGCAGCTGCTACACGCGTTTACGTTTGGAGCGGCGCATCTGGGGGCGATACACTTCATCGCCGACCGCATGCCCGACGAGGTTTCGGCGACGGCACAAACGGTCTATGCCCTCGTCGTGTCCGGTCTCGGCATCGGCCTGACCAGCTATCTGTCCGGACATCTTTACGGCGCATGGCAAGGGGACGCCTACCTTGCCATGGCAGCGATGGGCGGCATCGGCATGGTCCTGGCATGGAGCATCCGCCGCAGACGCGACAGCACTTAAACGACTGTCGCAGCACGCCGCTTAGATCGTGGCGATCGGCGTCGCCGGCGAGCCGACGGCCCCCGGCAACCGCAGCGGCGGCGCCGTCAGCAGGAACCGCGAGCGGCCCCGTTCACGCAGCGCCTTCGCCAGTGCCGACAGGTGCCAGATTTCGCCCAGATGCACGCCGAGCCGGAACAGGCAATGGCGGTGCAGCGGCAGTCGCGAACAACCGCCCTGCGTTTCACCGTAACCGTTGGAATCCTCGACCGCCATGTTATCCGAAATCAGCGCGACGACGCCGCTGTCGGTAATCCACTGCAGAAGCTTTTCGTCGTAGCCATCGAGTACGGCACCGCTGGAATGCAGTTTTTTCGCATCCGGATTGCCGCCCATCTCGAAGATCATGTCGTCCCAGCCGGTGTGGAACAGGAAGAAATCGCCTTCCTCGACCTCGATATTGTCGGCCTCGAACATGCGCATCAGCTCGTCGTAGCCGACAATGACCCGCTCGCGGCCATGGTGTGCGACCATGTCCAGCATCACGCCCCGCCCCTGCATGCAGGCCTCGGCCATGCCGGCGACGGAAAGCGCGCGCGCGCCCATGCCGTCCGGGTGGTCCGGGCCAAGCACTTCGACATCGGCGCGATAGCCGTTGTAGTAAACCCGTTCCGGCTCCCCGTCGCCGTCAGCATCGAACATGCTGCCGACGTGCGCGAAGCTGTCCCACTGGGTCGAATACTGGTTCCAGAACGTGGTGCATTCGTCCGACGACACATCCATGTTGCCGTCCTGCCACTTGCTCCAGTCCATGTTGTAATAGATCGAGTCGCCACCCGGCGGATGAAACACCGGGCCGAACTTGGGCGGAAATCGCTTGGGATTGACGCCGTTACCGCCGGGCATGTCGAGCGGCATGGACAAGCAGAACGTCAGCCCGTCCTGGACCTCGGCGACGGCCGCCTTGACCCTTTCCGGCGTCAACAGGTTCTTGCGGCCCCACTCGTCATCGTCGCCCCAATCGCCCCACGTCGACCCTTCGGGACGGTTCACCCAGCGTTTCGTCATCGTTCTCTCCCAATGTGTGCTTTTGTTGTATTCAGGCTTTCTTTTCCCAGCCGCGCTCACCTTGTTGCCAGTACGTCAGCTCATGTCCGGCGTCCTTCAACGTCTTCCAGCGCGCGCGGGCCTCGGCGACGGCATCGTCGTCGCCGCCGTCGAACAGATCGAAACAACGTTCGAAATCGCCTATGCGGTCCGACGTGCCGCCGTCGGCCAGAAACAGAAATTCCGCCTTGTTCGGATTGGCATCGGTCACGTCGAGCCATACGGGCTGCATTTCCGGCTCGCCGTCCCGGCTTGAGCCGTGCGGCATCCACGACGGCGCATCGAACGTCCACAGGAAATCATCGAACCACTTCACGCGCTCTTCGGACCCCAGTACGACCAGCGCGCGCTTGTCGGCGGCCAGCGTCTTTTGCAGAAGCTGCGGCAGTGCCCGGTCGAGCCCGGAGCGGGTCAGATGATAAAAGCCGACGTCGGTCACAGTCTCTCCCTCGTGTTTCGAGACGGCCCTGCACGGACGTCCTCAGCATGAGGGCAACTGAGAGTCCTCATCCTGAGGAGCGGCCCAGTTTCATGGGCCGCGTCTCGAAGAACCGCTTACTCGTAATGATCGGCGACGAAGCGGTCCAGAAGCCGGACACCGAATGCGGTGCCGCCCTTGGGTACCACGGCGGTGTCTTTCTTGGACCAGGTCACACCGGCGATATCCAGGTGCGCCCAGGGCGTATCGCCGACAAAGCGTTGCAGGAACTGCGCCGCCGTGATCGAACCCGCACCGCGCCCGGAACCGATGTTGCGCATGTCGGCTGCCATCGTATCCAAGTCCTTGTCATATTCCTCGCCCAGCGGGAAACGCCAGACGCGCTCGCCGATGGTTTCGCCGGCGGCAAAAATCCGCTCCGCCAGCTTGTCATCGTTGGCGAACATGCCGGCGCGCTCGGCGCCCAGAGAAATGATGATGGCCCCGGTCAGCGTCGCCAGATCGACCATGAACTGCGGTTTGAACTTGGCATTCACGTAGTGCAGCACATCGCACAGCACCAGACGGCCTTCGGCATCCGTATTCAGGATTTCGATGGTCTGGCCGGACATCGATTTGACGATATCGCCGGGCCGCGTGGCATTGCCGTCCGGCATGTTTTCCACCAGCCCGACGGCGCCGATCACATGGCACTTCGCCTTGCGTCCGGCCAACGCCTTCATCAGCCCCGACACGACACCGGCACCACCCATGTCCCATTTCATATCGTCCATTCCGGCGGACGGCTTCAGGGAAATACCACCGGTATCGAAACACACCCCCTTGCCGATAAACGAGATCGGCTTGGAGTTTTTACGCTTGGATGCCGGCAGGCCGTTCCATTCCATGATTACCATCTGGCTTTCGCGCGAGCTGCCGTTGCCCACGGACAGCAGCGACCCCATGCCGAGCTTTTTCATCTGCGCCTCGCCCATGATGGTGACCTTGACGCCCACTTTGGTCAGGTCACTTTTCAGGCGCTTGGCGAATTCGGCGGGATACAGAACGTTCGGCGGCTCCGACACCAGATCACGGGTGAAATGCACGCCGTCGGCGATCTTGGCGAACTTGCCGTATTCCGTACGCGCCGCCGCCGAGCCGTCGCAAAACACCGAAAGCTGATCGAAGCCGGGGTTCTTGTCCTGCTTTTCCTTGCCTTTGTATTTTTCGAATTTATAGCTGCGGAGGTTGGCGCCGTACGCCACACTGGCGGCGCAATCGGCAGCTTTCAGCTTGCTTCTCGGGATGTCGTCGACATACACCGACGCCGTTTTCCCGGCCCCCTTGAGCGCGGCAAAGATCGCGCCGCCGACTTCCGCCATGCTTTCGGTGGAAATATCCGCGGGCTTGCCGACACCGACGCACAACACACGATCCAGGCTTGAACCCGAAGGCGCCAGCACCGTCATCGTCTGTTTCTTTTTGCCGTCGAAGTTGGCGGCCTTGGCGGCGCGCTTGAGCGCGCCCTTGAGCTTTTTATCGAGCGCCGCGGCCGTCGACGTCCATTTACCGCCCTCGGCGGCGAATACGACGGCATTGCCCTTGGCGGGCTGGGCTGGATTGGCAAACGTGACCTTCATGGAGAACCTCGCTGTTCAAAACGGTTTCAGCGAGTGTATAGACCAGCGTCCGCGGTTCAAGACCGCGCTTCGGCGCGTTAGGCCTTTTCGGGGGATTCCTCGGCAGCGTGTTCGAGTTCTTCTTCGACTGCGGCTTCGGCTTCTGCGGCGGAAACGGATTCCCCTTTCTTGCGGCCCAACAGCCAGACGATGCCCGCCGGAAGCGTAATGACGATCGCCAGCAGGCCCATCGACAGCGAAAGCACGACCGCGCCGCCCTGCGACACGCCGACCAGCGCGAATGCCACCGTCATCGCCCCTTCGCGCACGCCCCAACCGGCAATCGAAATGGGCAGGGTCGTCACAAGGATGACCGGTGGCATCAGGACCATGCAGTCCAGCCATGTGACGTCCACGGCAAGTCCCTGTGCCAGCATGAACACGCAGAGCGAAATGTTCACATGCGTCATGACACCGAACACCAGCGACACGAGCGCATGCCCCGGATGCAGAAACAACTTTCGCGTATCGCCGGCCAGCGCGTGCAGACCGCGCACGAAGCGGAACCGGCTGAGCGCTTCGGGCAGGCGGTCGAGGCACATCAGAACGACGACCCCCGCCACGGTCCCCGCCGACAGCATTAGCAGCGCCCAGATCGTCAGCATCTGCGCATTTTCGTCGAGCTTCGGCAGAAAGGCCGGCTGCACCGCAGCCACAAGAACGACAAGACCGACAATGGTCACGACCCGTTCCAGCATGACGCCGTTGATCGCCTTGCCCAGCGGCACACCGTCCTTGTACGCCATGAAAATGCGGATCGGATCGCCGCCGACGGATGACGGCAGCGCCTGGCTGAAGAAGCCACCGATCCAGAACAACCGCACAAGCTCCGGCCAAGGCAACGGATGTTCGATCGCCCGCATCACCGCCCACCAGCGCGCACCGCCAACGCCCATCTGCACGAACAGCACGGCAGCCGCAGCCAGCATCAGCTTGATATCGGCCGACAGTATCCGGTCTTTTTCAGCGCCGAGGTCGATGCCGCCGATCAGGACGCTCATCAGTCCGACGGACACCACGACCTTCAGGGCAATCAAAAGCTGTTTCTTCGTCATAAAACGGTGGCCTTCCCGAGACACTTTGCACGCGCGTTTAGCAGGTCGCACGCGGAAAGTCACGCCACGAGGGATAACCGGAAATGCCCAAGAAAATCTTAAGTGGCGAAGCGGAGCGGCATCCGTTTGCGGCCCCAGTCCCCGGGCCGTTCTTCGAAAACGCCGGGCAGTTGCGTGCCGCAGTTCGCGCAGTCGCAGATGTGATTGCCGCCGAACACCAGATTCCAGTCCGACAACTGGTGCCAGTCGCGGCCGATCAACAGTTCACCGCAGTTGTGGCAATATGTGCTCTGCGTCGCCTTGTCATGGATATTGCCGGAATAGACATAGCGGATGCCGTTCTTTTGCGCGATGGAGCGGGCGCGAAGCAACGTATTCTTCGGCGTACGCACCTTGTCCTGCATCTTCCAGTCCGGATGAAACGCGGTGAAGTGCAGCGGCACGTCAGGACCCAGGTTTTCCATGATCCACTGGGTCATTTCCTCGATTTCGTGTTCGGAGTCGTTCTCCCCGGGAATCAGCAGATCGGTGATCTCGAACCAAACGTCCGTTTCGTGTTTGAGGTATTTCAGCGTCTCCAGAACCGGCTGCAAATCGGCGGTGCAAAGCTTACGGTAAAATTCCTGTGTGAATGCCTTGAGATCGATATTCGCGGCATCCATGTGGCGGAAAAATTCCGCACGCGGCTCCTCGCAGATATAACCCGCCGACACAGCGACATTCTTGATGCCTTTCGCATGACAGGCTTTGGCCACGTCCACCGCATATTCGAGGAAGATCACCGGATCATTGTAGGTATAGGCAACGGATCGCGAGCCGGTTTCGATGGCCGCATCGGCAATCATTTCCGGCGTCGCCTTGGATTGCAACTTGTCGAATTCCCGCGATTTCGAAATATCCCAGTTCTGGCAGAACGTGCAGGTCAGGTTACACCCGGCGGTGCCGAAACTGAGCACCGGCGTGCCGGGCAGGAAATGGTTCAGCGGTTTCTTTTCGATGGGATCGACGCAAAAGCCCGAGGACCGGCCATAGGTCGTGAGCACGATCTGGTCGTCTTGCCGCCCGCGCACAAAGCACAGCCCGCGCTGGCCTTCATGAAGCCGGCAAAAGCGCGGGCACAGGTCGCACTGCACCCTGCCGTCGTCGAGCGCATGCCAATAACGACCGGGCACGGCGTCGGCAAAAGTTTCGTCTACGATGGGAGCACCTTCGTTCATAACTATAATATAGTCGGGGCGGGCGATTTTCAAAATATCGCCTATATATAATTTAAAGAAAGCCGCGCCGGGCGATTTGGCCGATCGTCCACAGTCGGTTAAAATATAACGATTGCGAGGGAATACAGAAATTATGACCGCCATCCGCAGAGCCGCCGTCGCCGGGACATTTTATCCGGATGACGCGCGCAGTCTGAGCGCCGAGGTTCGGGGCTTCCTGAACGATGCCGGCACGCCGGACGGGCCGGTGCCGAAGGCGATCATCGCGCCGCATGCCGGGTACCGCTATTCGGGCGCCATCGCCGCCAAGGCCTATGCGCTGCTGAAACCGGTCGCCGGCAAGATCACCCGCGTCGTGCTTTTGGGGCCGTGTCACCGGGTCGCCGTGCAGGGCCTTGCCCTGTCCGGCGCGGATTATTTCGAAACGCCGTTGGGCCGCATCGAAATCGACAAGGACGCCGAAGCGCAGATCGCAGACCTGCCCCAGGTCGGCGTCTTTGCACCGACGCATCAGGCGGAGCACGCGCTGGAAGTGCACCTGCCGTTCCTGCAGGAAGTGCTGAGCGATTTCAAACTGGTCCCCATCGTCGTCGGCGAGACGCCGCCGGCGAAAGTGGCCGAGGTACTTGAAGCGCTTTGGGGCGGGCCGGAAACACTGATCGTCATTTCATCCGACCTCAGCCATTTTCTCGACTATGACGCGGCGCGCGCAATTGACCAACGCACCTGCGAAGCGATTACCGCGCTCGACCCGTCAAGGATCGAGCGTAACGGCGCGTGCGGCCGGTTTCCCGTCGGCGGATTGTTGCAACTTGCGAAACAGCGCGGCATGACGGTGGAAACCATCGATCTGAAAAATTCAGGTGATACGGCGGGGCCGAAGGACCGGGTCGTCGGCTACGGCGCCTGGGCGTTCTTCGATCCACCCGCGAAAAAGCGCGCCGTTCCTTTGAACATCAAGCTTGTCCGCAAGGAAGCGGATGGCGGGGCGCCCGCGGACAACGCACCGACGGATTTCGAGCGGCAGACCAAACAGCTTCTGGCCGACCACGGTCCCCGGCTGCTGGCACTGGCCGACGCCTCGATCCGCCATGGCCTTTCACACAAGAAACCGTTGGCCGTCGATCTGAACGCCGAACCGGCACCGCTACAGGCAGACGGCGCGTCGTTCGTGACGCTGAAAACGGCGGCGAAGCAATTGCGCGGCTGTATCGGCTCGCCGGTCGCGCACCAGCCTCTGGCGCTCGATGTAACGCTGAATGCCTACAAGGCGGCCTTCAACGACCCCCGGTTCAAGGCGGTCGGCGCCGACGAATACGAAACCCTACGCCTGTCGATATCCGTGCTCAGCCCGCAGGTGCCGATGCGGATCAAAGACGAGGCGGATCTGCTGGCCCAACTACGCCCCGGCATCGACGGCCTTGTGATCGCCGACGGTCCGCGCCGCGCCCTGTTCCTGCCATCCGTCTGGGAACAACTGCCCGACCCGAGGCAGTTCCTGGCGCACCTGAAACGCAAGGCGGGCATGAGTGTCGAACACTGGTCCGCCGATTTCCGCGCCAGCCGCTTCATTGCCGAGGAAATCCACGCCAGAACCTGACCGGCGATGACCGGCCCGGTTGACTATCGGCCCTGCCGGGGCAATTGTCGCCACAGGTCAATTTTGCCGGAGATTTCTCGATATGGTTCTTAATGTCACGCTGGGGCTAGCCGAACAGATCGGCGAGGTTTCGCGCCGCGCCGGTCGCGTCATCATGGACATCTACAAGACCGATTTCGACGTCGAGGCCAAGGGCGATGCGTCGCCTGTGACGCAAGCGGACAAGGAAGCCGAGGATCTGATTTTCCGCATGATCCGCGAAGGCATCACCGGCGAGTTCCCGCTGGTCGGCGAGGAAGCCGTTTCCGCCGGCAACAAACCGGACATCGGCGACAAGCCGTTCTGGCTGATTGATCCGCTCGACGGCACCAAGGAATTCATTTCGCGCAACGGCGAATTCACGGTCAACATCGCACTGATCGAAAACGGCATTCCGGTGCTTGGCGTGGTGCACCTGCCGGTCACCGACGATACGTTCATCGCAACCCGCGCCGGCGCCTTCGTGCAGTACGGCGGCGAAGGCAAGGCAATCCAGATATCGTGCCGACTGGCGCCCAAGGAAGGGCTGACCGCCATCGCGTCGAAAAGCCATCTGACCGAGGAAACGGAAACCTATCTGGCGGGCCTGCCGGTGCGCGAGCGCATCAGCGCCGGCTCGAGCCTCAAATTCTGCCGCGTCGCCGAGGGCAAGGCCGACGTCTATCCGCGCTTCGGCCCGACCATGGAATGGGACACGGCCGCCGGACATGCAGTGTTGATGTACGCGGGCGGCGAGGTCATCACCGAAGACGGACGGTCGCTTATCTACGGCAAGGCGGATTTCCGCAATCCGTTCTTTATCGCCCGGGGGCCGGGTGTCCCCGACCCCGCCTGATACCATGAACGCCAAAACGCCGATCCGCCCGATGGATGACACGGCGATCCGTGACGCCGCCGGGATCATTCGAAACGGCGGCCTTGTCGCATTCGCCACGGAAACCGTTTACGGGCTGGGTGGCGACGCGACGAACGCCAATGCCGTGGCGCGGATATATGCCGCCAAGAGCCGCCCCAGCTTCAATCCGCTGATTTCCCATGTCGCCGATATCGCCGCCGTCGAGGAAATCGCCGTGCTGGACGCCCGCGCTCGGTCGCTGGCCGATGCGTTCTGGCCCGGACCGCTGACGTTAGTCCTGAACAAAACAGAAGATTGCCGGGTGTCGGAACTAACCACGGCGGGACTTTCGACCGTCGCCGTCCGGATTCCTGCCCGCCCCCGTGCGCGGGCGTTCCTCGACGCCTGCGGTGTCCCGGTCGCGGCCCCCAGTGCGAATGCATCGGGCGGCATCAGTCCGACGACGGCGGCTCATGTCGCGGCGTCCCTGCCCGGTCCCGACGGCGGCGGCCCGGCGCTGATCCTGGATGACGGCCCGTGCGCGGTCGGGCTTGAATCCACCGTCGTCGACCTGTCGGCCGCACAAGCGACACTGCTGCGCCCGGGCGGCATCGGGCGTGAGGATATTGAGGGCATTACAGGACCGCTGGCCATCGCCGGCAGCGACGACCATGCGCCAAAATCGCCGGGCATGATGAGCCGTCATTACGCACCGAACGCGCGGCTGCGGATCAATGCTGACGCACCCGGGCCCGACGAGGTCTTTTTGGGATTCGGCGACATTCATACGCCGGGCGGCGACAACCTCAGCCCGTCCGGCGACCTGACGGAAGCGGCGGCGAACCTTTTTCGCATGCTGCATGCCTGCGATGACGCGGGGGTAAGCGCCATTGCCGTCGCCCCCATTCCGGAAACTGGGCTGGGCCTCGCCATAAATGACCGGCTCAGGCGTGCCGTTCGCTCTTGAACTAGCCGCACGCCGACGCCAATATCCGAACATGACTGACAGACAATCCGCTATCGAAAAAATCAAAACCGAACTCGGGCCGCAGGGATACGTCGACGATCCCGGCGCACTGGATGCCTATAACGTCGAAGCGCGCGGGCTTTATCGCGGCTCGGCGACCTTCGTTGCCCGCCCCGGTTCGACCGAGGAAGTCGCGTTCGTCGTCAAGACCTGCGCCGAAGCCGGTGCGCCCATCGTGCCGCTCGGCGGTCACACAGGGCTGGTCGGGGGCGGCATCGCCGACAAGGAAATCATCGTTTCCACCGAGCGGCTGAACAAGGTGTTCGAGATCGACACGCTGAACGGCACCATGACGGTCGGCGCCGGCTGCATTCTGGCGGATATCCAGAAAGCCGCCGAAGACGCGGGCAAGCTGTTCCCGCTCAGCCTCGCCGCCGAAGGCAGTTGCCGGATCGGCGGCAACCTCTCGACCAATGCCGGCGGCACCAACGTGCTGCGCTACGGCAACGCCCGCGAGCTTGTGCTGGGACTGGAAGTCGTGCTGCCGACGGGTGAAATCTGGAATGGTCTCAAGGGGCTGCGCAAGGACAACACCGGGTATGAGCTGAAGCACCTGTTCATGGGCGCCGAAGGCACGCTGGGGGTCATCAC
>Ga0209578_10004029_pt1 | contig 10800 bp, 9 predicted proteins | sample tdAd472_FD_187127 | JGI IMG/M metagenome (GOLD analysis project Ga0209578, IMG submission 187127) | Marine sediment microbial communities from the Atlantic coast under amendment with organic carbon and nitrate - tdAd47.2 (SPAdes)... | ecosystem: Environmental > Aquatic > Marine > Coastal >...
GTCTGGATTTATGAATAATGTTGGGGCCCTCGCCCTCTTGATGCCATTGGCTCTGCGTGTTCACAAGTCGCCTTCAATGATTTTGATGCCACTGTCTTTTGGAACCCTGCTCGGTGGCATGATGACCGAGATTGGCACACCACCCAACATCATCATCGCCTCCTACAAAGAAAGCGTTGCGGGCCACGGGTTTGGGTTGTTTGACTTCACCCCTGTGGGTTCGGTCATTACTGTGGTCGGCATTCTCTTCCTCACCACCCTTGGGCTGAAACTTCTGCCGAGCAATCGCAAGGCTCAAAGCAATCCCAACGAAATAGTGGAAGGGGCTGACTATATTACCGAGGTTAGCCTGCCGGAAATGTCATCTGCCATCGGGCGCACCCCTCGTCAGCTTGAGCGCATGATGGATAACGAAATTCTCGTCTTGGGTATCGTTCGGGGCGAACGCAAACTGCTGGGGCACTTGCGCAATGCGGTTTTGCAGACCAGCGATATTTTGATCATTCGAGCCGATGCGCCTGTTCTCCAACGCATGGTCGAAACAGTCCCTGTTGAACTGGTGGGCGAACGCCATGTGGACTCAGATGATCTTGGTTCGGAGCAGGTTGAGCTGATGGAAACAGTGGTCCGGCCCGGGGCTCGCTTGGAACGTCGGACGGCCCGAACCGTCATGTTGCATGCCCGATATGGGGTCAACCTCTTAGGCATTGCCCGACAAGGCGAGCGGATCACCGAACGATTGGGAGCTGTCGAGTTTAGGGCCGGTGACGTTTTGTTGGTTCAAGGGGAGCGAGAAACCTTAAATGAGATCATGGTTTCGTTTGGCTGCATGCCTTTAGCCACTCGAGGCCTGGAGCGCGCTCTGCGGCTGCCGAAGTTTCTGACGCCCATTATTTTCGGCGGCGCCATACTCTCAACCAGCTTTGGCCTCTTACCCGTTGAAATCAGTTTCACGGCAGCGGCTGTTCTGCTCATACTCACCGGCGTCCTCACGCCCCGAGCGGCCTACAACACCATCGATTGGTCGGTCATTGTTTTGCTCGCGGCCCTTATTCCGGTGGGCCACGCGCTGGAAACATCGGGGGCTGATACGACTATTGCGACGTTTATTTCTGGCATGGCAGGAGAAATTCCTCCTTGGGGGATTTTGGCAACCCTCATGGCCGTTACCATGGTGCTGACAAACCTAATCAACAATGCTGCAACCGCCGTCGTCATGGCCCCCATTGCTGTCGGAATCGCCCATCAGACAGGTGTCTCTATCGACCCATTTCTCATGGTCGTCGCCATTGGAGCTTCGTCAGCTTTCCTCACCCCAATCGGACACCAGAACAACGTCCTGGTCATGGGGCCTGGTGGCTACAAGTTTGGTGATTTCTGGAGGCTCGGACTGCCCTTGCAGATCATCATCTTGGTGATCTCAATCCCCGCCATATTGATGATCTGGCCGCTTTAGCCGCTACTTCCTTAAAACTCTAGCAGCAGCGAGAACGCCTTCCACCCTCTCGCACCGGCACTGACATTTCAATGGATTGACAAGATCAACAATCTTGCCTTCGCGTCGTGGATTTTCACAATGTTTGCAAAAATCCTCAGCCACATCCTTTAGCATGCGTTCGGCAAGGTCATTGTAGATCGTACCGTTGATGCTTTTTGGTAGGCTATTACGTTTAGAAGTCATCATTTCAGAAATATTGGGTGCCGCAAGAGCCGTTTCAATACAGCTTATTCACTTTCTTTTTCAAGCACTTCGGCAATGGCGTCTGGCTGTTCTTCAACAAGGGATTTGTAGTCCATGTCATCGACCAAAATATGGTCTTGCAGCCAGCTCATAAGAAACTCTCGCACTTCGCCTTCCAAAGTTTCGGTTGACGTCCGCATATAGGCTTCGCGGGACTCAAGGACACGCTCAACCAGCTTCATATGCTGCTCTTTATGAGCTGCTAAATCGGGATAGCCGCAAGCTTCCATGATTTTCTCTTCACGGACAAAGTGCGTATCGGCGTAATTGAGCAGCCCGCCAAAAATAGCGTCGACCACAAGAACACCTTCACCCTCATCTACAGCTTCAATAAATTGGTTGAGAAGTCCCACCAGTCGCTGATGATCTTCATCCAGAGCTGCAACGCCGACACTCATATCCGGCGTCCATTGAACATACTCCACCAAAGAATGCTCCCTTAAGTCCCAATTATCGCTACTGGAGCAGCACCCTATTGCGCCCCTGCTCTTTAGCTTGATACAGCATTGTATCGGCGATTGCCATCATCTCGCCTAAGGTCTCAGAGATTTCAACACATACCCCAATACTGATGGTCACCGACACCTTCTGCTCATCGGTTCCAAATGTCGCCGTCTCAATACCAGTGCGAACCCGCTCCATATAAAGCTTCAATTGAGTTTCCGACATATCGGAAACCAAAAGACAAAACTCCTCACCACCAAGCCTGGCAGCGATGTCGTTGTCGCTCACTTGCGCACCCAAGAACTCGCCAATCTGCTTTAAAACCGCATCGCCGACATCATGACCATAGGTATCGTTGATCAACTTGAAGCGATCAACGTCCAAAATAGCAACAGACAATTTGCTCTCTTCTTTCGATGCTGCCTCAAACAAACGAGCCCCTTTGGCAAAGAATTGCCGTCGGTTGGGTAGACCTGTTAGGTAGTCCCAGTTGGCCGCTCTTTCGAGTCGCTCAAACTGCTCGATCATCTCAACGTTCTGATTAACCCGCCAGAAGAACTCTTCTTTGAGGAATGGCTTATTAATAAAATCATTGGCCCCAAACTTGATAAACTTGGCCGAAATCGCCTGTGTGCCTTTCGCCGAAATACCGATGATGGATAGCCCTGCGCGCGAATAGGTTTTGCGAACATTGCGGATCAGATCGAAGCCATCCATTTCTGGCATGTAGTAATCGGTAACAATCAGCTTGATGTCGGGGTGCTCTTTTAAAACCTGCAAGCCTTGCTTGCCGTTTTCTGCCGTAAAGACCTGGAACTGACTCTGTTCCAGAAGGTAGGTCAGCATTTTTCGTTCCACTGCTGAATCATCGACAGCGAGCACTTTGATATCCCGGTTTCTAAACAAGCGCCGGACAAGGGCAACGACATACTCGATGCTAGATGTGTTGTCTTTGAGGATATAATCGACAACACCCTTAGGCAGTATTTCTTCTCGCACTTCGTCATTGAATGTGGCGGTAAAAACGACAGAAGGGATGCGATGGGCAAGGACGGCATCGACGACTTCGCCACTTGGCGCATCGGGTAAATTGAGATCAAGAAGAGCAAGGAAAAACTCTCCATCATTTTCAGCAATAGCGGTTTCTGCCAGCGCCATATTGGCTGCAGTCACCACTTCAATACCTAGATCCCTCTGAACAAATTGCTTAATAACGCTGGAAAAAAATTCAGAGTCCTCGACTACCAACAGCTTGGTCATTGCCCAATCCCTGCTTCTTGTTGGCTTTTTTATTATCCATCAAGTTTGCCAGCAATGGGCTGATTGAGCAACCGATTCTGTTGATTCGGCCTATTTCACAAGCCGCATATGGACTAAGCCTTTGAAATCATCAGGATCAACCGGCTCACCGCGATGGAGCAACTCAATCCGTCCTTGCCTAGCGAGGTGAATCCCCTGCTGGCGGACCGCATTGAGATAGCGCTTCCAGATATTGGGCGGATCTTTTGGCTTTCTACGAATTTCCGCATAGGCTTGCGCCACAGCCTGAAAGGTCAGTGGCTTGCTATCAAACAAAGCCCCGAGGATAAACTCGGCCACGGGGTCGTCGCGGCGGGTTTCGGTTTTTTCGGTGTCATTTTCCTGTGTCATGGTGCCTTCTTACGCCAAACGGGTATCTCAACCAACTTTTTTGGACAGAATTACATGCAGGATTCGGTAATTTATCACATGTGCCGCGCCGATGAGTGGCAAAAGGCGCAGAAGCAAGGTCGCTATGACGGCTCCTCCCAAGATGCTGCCGACGGCTTTATTCACTTCTCTACAGCAGCACAAATCAAGGAAAGCGCGGCCAAACATCGAGCAGCGCAGGATGGCTTAGTTCTTTTAACGGTCAATGCGCATGACTTGGGTGAGGCACTAAAGTGGGAATCTTCGCGTGGCGGCGCACTGTTTCCTCATCTTTACGGCCCTTTGCCTTTGGAAGCCGTTACGCAGGTAAGTGATCTTCCTCTTAAGGCCGATGGCACTCATCAATTCCCCACAATTTTGAAAAAATAGCTCTATAATAATAGCCTCCTATTGACCTAAGCAGGTTCAAGAGGATCAACTATCACCTATAGTCGCGCGAAATTTGAGGGACAAATCTATGCCGGTAACACTGATCGTTGATGACGATCCGGAGTTTGCTGACCTATGCGAAAAAACGCTAGGGCCAATGGGTGCGCACAAGTTCATCATTGCCACCGATGACGCTGCAGCAATTGAAGTTCTTAAAAAGACTGATGATCTTGATGTCGCTATCGTTGCTATCGACAAAAACAACGTCTCTGGCCTCGACCTCTTCAAAAAACTGAGTGGTCGCCGCATCCGTGTTCCTAGGATTGCCCTCACCAGCGACGGCGATATTCCGCTCATCCGTGAGGCGATGAATGGGGGCGCAGCAGATTTTCTGACCCGCCCCGTCGCAGCAGAAGATTTGAAGCGGACCATCGACAAGGTCTACCAAGACACTGAACGCCGACGCAAAGCTTGGAAAACGGAATCACAGCTTTCTGCCATCCGTCGAGAAGTCGATCTCGCTGGCGATATTCAAAAACGCATTCTGCCTACCATTTTCCCAAAACGAGACGAACTTGACGTCGCGGCAATTTTGGAATCAGCCAAAGACATGAGCGGTGATTTTTACGATGTCTTTGAGATTGGCGGCGGAAAAATTGGCTTCGTTATGGCCGATGTCGTGGGCAAGGGCATTCCGGCGGCCTTCTTTATGGCGGTTGCGCGAACTCTCTTGCAGGCAACCGCAATGGCGGGAACAAGCCCGGCTGAATGTTTGGCTCAGGTCAACGACCTGATTTGCCGCCATGAAATCACCAGTATGTTTGTTTCAGTATTTTACGGCGCTTTGGACACAGACACCTGGGAGTTGACCTATGCCAACGGCGGACATCTACCCCCCGTCTTGATTGATGGCAAAACAGGTGGAGCTTCCCTGGTCAGTGGTGGCGATGGTGTTGTGCTGGGCGTTCAGGCAGAACTGGAATATGAGCAAGGCGCCATTACTCTTGCCCCAGGGGATAGCATTTTCCTCTATACCGATGGCCTAACCGAAGCCTTTGATCCCAACCGCGAGCAATTTGGCGAGGAGCGCCTAGAAGCTTACCTTTCCGATCATCGCGCCGAGTGCTTGGACGAACTGTGTCGGACGACCCTCGACCACATCAAGGACTTTACCAATGGGGCCGAGGCTGCCGATGACATGACTTGCCTTGCGATCCGACGCGAAGCCTAATGCCACGCCTCTTTCGCCCCCTTACCTTGGTTGTTTTCCTATTGGTTTCTGCTTGTAGTGAGCAAGATGGCAAAGGAAGGGTTTTGACGGATGTGCCGCCGCAGCTAAAACCTGGAACACTCATCACCTTTTTGCTGACCGATGATGAAGCCCGAAAGACAGACCAAGTTGTCGCAGAGACCTTGGCTGAAAAAGGCATTACCGTCGTGCTCACCTCGCGTCCCAAGGCTGTTCCCTGGGAAACCCACCTCGTCGGCATCAAAGAAAAAATTCGCCAACTCTGGGCGCGCGGGGTCGAGGCCAAGCAAGTCTCAATCGTTGGGCGAGGCGGCAATGGGCTGCAAAGCCTTATTCTTGCCTCCCTCATTCGTGAAGGCAGCACGCGCTATGCTGTCATGGGAGCCTGTCCTCGGCTGAACGCCCCTGGCTGGGAAGAATTCAGCGAAATCCTTAAGCTCAACGGCCCCCGGATGGAGGGCCAAGCTCTATCGCTCATCCACACAAAGTCCCCTGATGCAGGCTCTTGCCAATCGGTATTTGATCAAGCAAGTGCTTTAGAAGGCTGGGAAACCGACCTGGCAGGCCAGGGCAAGCCGGCTATTTTTGAAGAACCATCCCCCATCTGGATTGATGAGGTCGCCGCCTGGATCACGGAGTAGTTGCTGGACTCTTGGCCTCTACTTCTTTAGATTGTCTCTCTTCATCGGGATAAATGGGGCGCTTCTATGGAAGCACCGATTAAAGTCATCTTTGCCGGAATTTCAGGCAATTTGGCGGAAGGTCTTATGCAGGCCTTGCGAGATGGTGGGTTTGCGCCCGTTTCACGGGATGTAAACAGCCGCGCCACCCTGATTGACGCTCTCGATTTAGAACACTGGGATGCCATCATTGCTGATTGCAGCAGGCGCCACCTTTCCCCAGTCCAAATCGGCAAAACCCTTCGCATTCGCGGGGATGAAACCCCTCTTGTCGTCATTTGCGACGATCTTGATTCTCGCCGGGCTATCGATCTTATTAAAGCCGGTGCGGCTGATGTCCTTTGCATAAACGAGCTGGACAATCTTGCCATCACCCTTAAATTAGAAATGAAAGCTGCCCGCAAACGTTGGCGGCACCGTGTTCAAGAGAGTGAAACTCAAGTGGCCGCTACCGCATTTCATACTGCCGCTGAAGGCATCATGGTCACCGATCGAACGGGCCGCATCATTGCCATCAACCCTGCTTTTACCAAAGTAACAGGTCATGTTTTAAGTGCTGCCATTGGTCGCAGCCCCGAAATTCTTTATGCAGAGCGCCATACTCAAAGCTTCTTTGATGCTCAGCAAGAAAAGCTCTCCCTCGAAGGTGCCTGGAAAGGCGAGGTCTGGTTTAAGAACACCGCCGGTCAGCGATTCCCCGTTTGGCTTTCGACCACAGCGGTAACCGCCCCTGAGGGCGATGTGACTGAATATGTTTCAATCTTCCGCGACATCACCGAGCGCAAAGAACGCGAAGACCACTTCCGGCGTCAAGCGACCTATGACCCGCTAACCCAGTTGCCCAACCGCACTTTGTTCTTTGACCGGCTTGAGCAGGCCATCCTGGCTGCGGGGCGCAAAGAGGACGTAGCATCTCTTTTGTTCGTCGACTTAGATCGCTTCAAATCGGTCAACGATACTTTAGGCCATGCAATGGGCGATAAGCTGCTAAAGCAAGTCGCTGAACGGCTCCAGGAATGCGTCCGTGATTGCGACACAGTTGCCCGCATTGGCGGCGATGAGTTCGCCATCGTGCTCGAAGACGATTCTGATGGCAGCGCTGCCATACGGGTAGCAACGAAAACCATCACCGCTTTAAACCGCTCATTTGATTTGGGCGGCGCTTGTGCCTCCATTGGCTGCAGCATCGGAATTTCCATGTTCCCGGAAGATGGCGAAGGGGGCGACGACCTGTTGAGCAAGGCCGATGAAGCCATGTATCAAGCCAAAAGCCTGGGCAGAGGACGGTTCCATTTCTTTGAACCTACTCCCGTCATCCCTACCAACTCAAACAAGCCTGGGTTTAGGCGTTTGCCAACATTTGTCGGGCTTGCTGCGACCATGCTGCTCATCATCTGGATGGCCGTTTCGTCAAATTGGCTGTCACCCGACAATAATATCATCGCCCAAGAGCCCGCAGGAACAGAGTTGAATGACTTCAACACGGCTGCTGGCGCACCAACCAAAAACCCCAGCCTACGCTAGCCGCTCTTCCAGTTTCAAAATCAGCTCGTTCATGGCCTTCTCAACAGCTGGGCTCATGGTTTCGCTATGTGAGAAATCTTCCCCTTCGATAGCATAAACCAGAAAACTCTGGGGCAGCCCTGACATAGTGCGCGAAAGCTCCACGGCTTCGGCAAGGCCAAAGAGGTGGCTGGAGTAATGTAAAAAACTCGCCGGCAATGGGTTGGAAATAGCGTCAAATTCATGAAGCGTCCCAACCGGAGCTGTGCCTGATTGGGCAGCATCGACCACAATCACATGGGCCTCGTCTTCCCATAGCTCCATGAGACCCGTTCCTTCACCATGGTGCTCAACCACCTCAAGACCTGCAATCATGCGGTCCTTAAAATGCCGCGCAATCAGCAGGCCAACACGATCATCAGACCGGTAAAGCGCGCCGACACCAATAAGCAGCGTCTTGGTCAAAGAAGGGTCACTCCCGCTCGATGGTCAGCTTGAGGAAGTGAGTTGCGCAAGAGATGCAGGGGTCATAATTGCGAATGGTCTGCTCGCACCGCCATTTCAAATCATCATCTGAAAGGTCGAGGTTTTTCTCTACCACCCCCCAAAGATCGCGCTCAATCTGTTTCTGGTTTTGCGATGTCGGCGGCATGATCCGGGCTTTTCTGATCAGACCTTTTTTGTCGAGCTCATAGCTGTGATAGCAAATGCCGCGAGGCGCTTCAGTGCAACCGAATCCCTCGCCAGCACGCGGCGTAATGTCGATGCTCGGCACCTTCAAAGGCTGATAGGCTTTTGCCAACCTCAGAGATTCTTCAAAGGCATAGACAGTTTCAATCATCCGCACAACGATCGACTGAAACGGGTTGTCACAATGACCATTAAGTCCTGCTTTCTTGGCAAGCTTCTTAGCCTTTGGCGAGAGTTGATCGAAGTTATTATTGAACCTCGCAATCGGCCCCGTCAGGTAAGCTCCACCCGTTTCCTTAGCCACCCCATGAAGCGCGTTGGAATGCTCCACATGCTCTTCACCAAAGTGTTTCTCAAAATCAGCAATAGCGATATCCATGCCCTTATTGGAAACCAACCGCCCTTCGGTGATGGCATATTCGTCAGGATGCTTGAGAGACACGCAGGTGTAGTCGTAATGATAGTCTGGGAAGGTAAGGCCGGAGACAAACTCGGTCAGTTCAACGGCAATCTTTAAACCTGCTTCCAACTCAACGGCCAAGGCCTCCATTGCTGCTTTCTTTGGTGCTTTAAAGATACCCCCGACCTTAAGGTTGACCGGGTGAATGGCTCGCCCACCGATGACTTCTAGTATCTTGTTGCCAGTCTTCTTAATCGCCAGGGCCTTCTTGACCACTTCCGGGTGGTCTTTGGAAAGTGAGATCGAATCTTCATAACCCAGGAAGTCAGGCGCATGGAGCAAGAAGGCATGAAGCACATGGCTTTCGATCCATTCTCCGCAATAGACCAAGCGGCGCAAATCGCGCATTTCACTGCCAACCGTCACCCCCAGCGCATCTTCCATGGCATGGGTCGCGCCCATGATATAGGCGATGGGACAAATGCCGCAGATACGTGCGGTTATGTCTGGCGCTTCAGAATAATCGCGTCCTTGAAGCAGGGCTTCAAAAAACCTTGGCGGCTCATGAATACGAAACTTCAAATCTTGGATTTCTTCACCACGAACCCGAAGGTAAAGCGCGCCTTCGCCTTCGACGCGGGCAAGATCATCAACCTTGATGGTGCGGGTTGTCGTTTTACTCATGACGCTGGCTCTCCTCACCAAAGGCTTCAGCGCCCGCATTGATACCTCTAAACAGGTCGCGCACCGTCTGTTTGCTTGCCCCATCTTGGCGCATTCGATCCGCCAGGGCGGCAGTGTTTGGCGTTTCCTTGGGTCCGAAGCAGCCAAAGCAACTCCGCTCACACGAAGGACAAACATTGCCACAACCCGCCTGGGTCACCGGACCGAGACAGGGCTCACCCTTTGAAACCATGACGCAGACGGTGCCGGTGCGTTTGCACTCAATGCACTGACTGTATGTCGGCACGTTGGGCTTGCGCCCGTTGAGCGTCGCGTTGACCAACTCCAAAAGCTGCTCTTTGTTGATCGGGCAACCCCGCAGCTCGAAATCTACCGTCACATGATCTGAAATAGGTGTGGAGGTTTCCAAAGTGCTGATGAACTCAGGATTGGCGTAGACCGCATTGATCAACTGGTCCACATCCCGATAGTTTTTCAGCGCTTGAATACCGCCCGATGTCGCGCAGGCTCCAATGGAAATCAGCACCTTAGATTCTTTTCGAACCTTTTGAATGCGCTCTATATCGTGAGGTGTGGTTACCGAGCCTTCGACCAAAGAGATATCGTAGGGCCCTTTGATTTGCACCCGGGTCGCCTCAAGGAAGAAAGCAATTTCAACCGCCTCTGCCACGGCCAACAATTCGTCTTCGCAATCGAGCAAAGAAAGTTGGCAGCCATCGCAAGATGAGAATTTCCAACGGCCAAGCTTGGGACGTTTTGCAGACATGCCTAGATCTCCCTCACCTTGAATAAGTCTTCAATGGCATCAAACCTAAAGACCGGCCCGTCCTTGCAAACGAAGGCCCCGCCAAACTGACAATGACCGCAAAAGCCGACAGCACATTTCATGTTTCGCTCCATGGAGACATGAATTTTGTCGTTCATCACTCCGGCATCGTTCAGCGCCGAGATTGAATAGCGCATCATCACTTCAGGGCCGCAGACCAGGGCTGTTGTATTGATCGAATCGAATGAGTAATGGGGGATCAATTTGGTCACCACGCCGACGCGCCCAGCCCAATCAGACCCCGCGCTATCGACAGTCGCCTTAACTGATAGATCAAACCGGCCGCGCCAGCCTTCCAACTCTTTGCGAAAGAGCATGTCTTGAGGCGTGCGGGCACCGTAAATAATGATCACCGAGCCATATTTCTCTCGATTGGCGAGAATATGATAAATAGCGGGACGCAACGGTGCCAAGCCGATGCCTCCGGTGATGATCACCACATCATCTCCTTCGGCTTCTTCCACAGGCCAAGCCGAACCATATGGTCCGCGAACACCGACTGTATCGCCGGGTTTAAGTTTCGCC
>Ga0209578_10004031_pt1 | contig 10786 bp, 11 predicted proteins | sample tdAd472_FD_187127 | JGI IMG/M metagenome (GOLD analysis project Ga0209578, IMG submission 187127) | Marine sediment microbial communities from the Atlantic coast under amendment with organic carbon and nitrate - tdAd47.2 (SPAdes)... | ecosystem: Environmental > Aquatic > Marine > Coastal >...
AATGCGTTGTGTCAGGAATGCGGGAGCGTTGGTCTTGCGTTCGCCCGTGATACAGGGGATACCCCGCGCATCGGAGATCCAGCCCAGCGGTCTATCGCTGCTTCCACTGGAACCACCCCGTTGGTTGTCATCGCTGGAGAGGGTCTGAATGGTGCCATCCTCGAACACGAAGGTCACCGATTCCAATTTCCCAGTCACACAGGAGAGCGTCCAGTCGCCAACAGCCGTTCCACTCCAGATCATGCCTTCAATGCCTGGAATGCGCAGTCCATTGGCGGCCAGGTTTTCTTTGCCGGTAATCACCTTGAACGGCATGGGGTCGCGCACCTGTCCCTGAATTGGCACCCTGCCCACCAAGGCGGTCATGCCAGTTGATCCAATCAGGGTGGCATTGCGCGGCACGGTGTAGACCGGCAGAGCAGTATTGAGGGCTTCGGATCCTTTCGTTACTAGCGATTTCACTTCCGGACCGGCGCTATCTAACGCATTGCGACTGCCGCGACTGAAGCGGTTGAGCAACGTCTCCTTATCAGCATCAGGCGATGGCGCAAGCTCCAGGGGGTTGACCCACACCAGTGGTTCCGCTTCCGCCGCCGATGTGCTGACTCCATCCAGACCGAGCCCGACCGGAATATCAGAACCCGTGGAAGACCGCTGTGTCGATGACGTCCCAAAGCGGTTGGCCAGGGAATCCACCCTCGCCGTCAACGCGGCGATGGCCGACGTGGTTTCGTTGGGCGCGGCGTCCGTACGTTTTGCCTCCAAAGCTGTCTGCACTCTCGACAGCACGTTGTTCTCGATCTGCTTTCGGTCTTCGATCAGATCGCGATTCTCCTGTTTAAGTGCGGTATTATCCCGGCGCAGAGCATTGAGCTCCGAAGTCATGGCGCTGACGTTGGCCGTCAGTGTCTTAATGGTATCCGCCGGTGTATCGGCATCCGGTTTCGGTGCCTGTGGCACGGCTTCCAACAGCTGGGGTTGCTCGCCGCTCGGGGAACAGGACTTCACCGCGACGAGCACTGCCATCAGCACAACGGAACCGGCAAGAAGTGGTAACAATCGATTACTGGTGATCATCGACATGGGGTAGATTCCTATCCTCTCTCAAAGCGCCACATCAAAAGGCCGCATCAAAGCGCCGATCCGACACCAGATAGGCGGCTGTGGTATCGGCCTCACTGCCAGCGGGTAACAGGCGATTGTGCTGAAAGGTCGCCGCCAGCCATGACCCGCGCAGTTCGCGTGGATCCAGCACGACGGGGCTTTGGGTACGATTGATCAGCTTGACGGCAGTGACGTACCGCAAACCCGCCTTCCAGGCAGCAACCGGCACGGCTTCGATCTTGCCGCCCACTACCAGATCGACCGGTTCGGGGTTCACGGGTATGGCAACCACGCCCGGCTGCTGGGGGATTAGTCGTGTTGGTGCATAGAGTTGTTGCGCGGCATACCGGGTTAAAGCGGCATAACCCAAAGACTGTGATTGCTTGTCCGATGTTGACTGATCGGCACCGGCATCTTCCGACAAATCCTGCGGTGGCTTTTGTGATGCTTGGAGCAGTACCTGTACATCCGGCAATGATCCACTGTCTACTCCGCCTGGCGCCGCTGAAATATCAAGGACGTAGATTGGGCCGTCGGTTTCCGAGCGCACCATGACACGGGTGGGCTCAAAGGCTTGCCTGGCCAACAGGTATAGGGTGCCGTTGATGCTTTGGCTGCGCAGCAACGGTGTCAGTGACTGCGGCAGCCCAATGCTCACCGAATCCGGAAAATGCACCAGGCGCTCTTCACCAACGACCAATGGAATTGCGATGGGCGCTTTGTTCCAGACAACGCGTTCCGGAGTGCTCAATGCCGCGTCATCGACTTGTGCAAAGGACAGCAACGGGAAACAGAGACCGAGCAAAGCGATCCATCTCAATGGCGTACAGAAATCACGAGAATTCATTGGGAGGATTCCTTATTGGTAGTGGCGCCAGTCACGCTGGGTTCAGCCAGGTCGGCATCGGTTAATCGACGCGGGCCGTCACTGGCATAGCCATCAAGTGCCAGGCCCCAGGGATTGGCTTCCGGATCGATGGCCTGGCGCACCACGCGAATCGGGTAGCGAATCGTGGTTTGCTTGACGGTCATGCCTTTCACGGACTCCAGCAGATCCAGATCCAGCCAGACAATCCAGACATCGGGCGACAACACATCGACGCGACGCTCTTCGTAGCCGTGCCCTGGCACCTCATGGACACCGCGCACCCGGTAAGCCAACTCGCCGCGACGGGCTTTGAGTTCCATATCGGCGATCAGGTCATTGCGGTAGCGCGGTGTCAGGTAGGGCGAGATCCGAAAAATTGCGCTGCCGTAATCCGTTGCGCCGTTTTCTGGCCAGCGATTGAGCTGCTGGAAAATGTAGAATGCAAAGGCATAGACATTGGCCGGAGGCACTTCTTCGGCCGCCAGAACAGCACCCGACCGCAGATCAGGTGGCACATAAACACGCAGCTGCTTGGGTGCCTGGCTCCAGCCGATCCAGAGCGCGAGAATGATCAGCCCTTGCAAGCCAATCACGATCCACAGGGAGCGCAAATGGGACCGCACGTTATCGATTTCGAGTCGGTAGCGGCGCATAGTGCGTTCTCCCTATATCCCAGCACCCGCTGCGGAGTACCCAAGGCGTGCGATACACCCCCATCGTCTGCAGACGGATACGCAGCCATTGCTGGTAATAGCCTTCAGGCCGGCCGCGTTTGATACGCTGAAACAGCGTCGCCACAGTGACCACAGTGGCCACCACACCGACACCGGCGATACCAAAACCCATGGTGATGGCACCCAGCAACCAGGCCATTAACAAACTGAGGGGCAGCCATATCACAATGGCCAACCCCACAATCATACCCAGCTCAGAAGAAGAGCAGCCTTTAAAGATGGCGGGCTCGGCATTGAGCCGATCCACCAGAATTTCATGGTCGTTGGACATTCGCGTCTCCTACTGCAAGTTGATATTGACGTCGGGTGTTAAATAACGCCGGCCGCTTCTGTGAGCAGATAGCTGGCGAAGATCAGCACGATCGCGCCGACAATCCCAAGCACACCGACTTCAGCCCACTCCGCCTTGCCCTGGCGAGCTTCATTGAATTTCGCGAAGCCCAAATAGGCGATCCAGAGAAAACCCAGCACTGCGATGGCCAGGCCGAGCACCAAGCCACCATCCTTGATGTAGCCCTGAATCAAGCCGATCCAGTCACCCGCTGGTGGCGCCGTACTCGGCGCAACCGGCGTCGGCAACGCCGCCCAGAGCGGCAGTGGTAGTAGCACCGCGACCGCTGCCGATAGCGACTTGCGGATGGCAACAGATTTCTTGTTGAAACCGCTTTTTGTATTTGATGTGTCCATAACAAATGTCCTCTTCTGTAACGCTGATAAAAAGGGGAACTACCCCCGCATCCCACTGCGCTGCATCGCCGTTTACCCTTACCGGACTTTCTCGGTCTCAACTCGATCGACTCACCGCAAATAGAAACCCAAAACCATCAACACAATGCTTGCCCGCAGGGTGCTCCAGGTCAGATCAAATAGCGTGGCCTGCCCCTCCTGCCAGGCCCGAAAAGTGCCTAACGCCACCCAGATCACCCAGACAAACGCCAACACCAACACCATCGACGCAATGGCCGTCAGCATGGTGGCAGGGGTAATACCGGAACCGGATTGAAAAGCAGTTTGTTGTGCGGCGTTCATGACGAAACCTATCGACGGTAATCGCCGCGCAATGGCGGAAATGCGCGAGGCTGAGCACGGGGAGAATCGATGTGTGACTGGATGCCGTCCTTGATCTGCTTCAGGTCCTGACGCAGCCAGTCATAACGAAATCGGATACGGGAATTCTGCTCGGCGTTGGTCTCGGCACGCTTGATTAATGAGTCGAGGGCATTGAGCTCATGGATTATTTTGGCGAGCGCCTCGCGCTCGGCGTCTGCATCGGCAAAAGCCGTCGGCGTGACAACCAAGCCTATAATCAGAAAAGAAGGTAGCCAGAGATGGCGTTTCATGGCACTGCTGCTCCCGTGAGTTGTTACGGGACATAGTGCGAGAATTAGTTGGGATGGACGATGGGAAATCTATTCGGTGGGTGGGGTGGTTTTTTTAGATCCTCAGGCAAAGTCAGATTGCGGCCAGGAGCGGACATTAAGAGTTTTTACTCCGACCCCAAACTCCTGAAAAACTCCAGATGCTCTAGGCATCAAAATTCTGAGCAACCCGTTCTCGTTTCAATTTCGAAGCAGATAGTTTTACAGTGGCGTCAATCAAAATGACCCTGTTACGCTCTTTTATTTCCAATGAATCCAGGAGCTTGATGCACTTCGCTTTCTCTTTGTCATCAAAAAACAATATCACCGTATAATAAAAATTTGTTTCGTTTGCTCTGGCATATGCCTTTACCTGATCGGGGACGCTATCCATGAGAGCTGAATTCTTAGCTAACTTAAACTCTACAACTGTTGTATCTTCGTAGCCTCTTGTAATCTGGAAGTCTACGTAACCTAGACCATTCCCAACCTCAGCATTTACTTTGCTCTTGGTATTCGCCCACACCAATTTAAAATGCTGCTGGATTGTTTCCTCTGAAACCATATCATCGACAAGAGAACCATTTTTATAGAACGCTCTATAAAGGTTTTCATTTTCAATTTTTTGTTTTAGATATTCGATTCTTTCGAAAACCTCATCGAAGGTATTTTTATTTTCTTTTTCGATCTCAATATACTTCCGTATATTCTTTAACTCTTGATTTTTTGGCAGCTCTTTAATCGCGCCCTGTAAAAATTGGAGCGCTATACTAACATCTCCCGTTGACCATAAAAATTTTGCGTAGCTTATATATATGGCGGCTTTGTTATTTGATTTGACTGACTCAATTGCCTCTTTGTAAACCTGTCCGGCTTCTTCAATTTTATCTTGTTTGGCCAATAATTCCGCAAGATTTTTATAAGCTCTCCACAAGCCGCTAGCTCTTTTATCTTCAAGAACATCACAGAGAACCGACTCAGCTCGATTTAAATTTCCTACAGAATCTAGTCTTTTAGACAACTCCAATGCGATTGCAACCCTGTCACCAACAGCTGGTGCCTTCAGTCCCTCTTCAAGAACATCAATCGCATCTTCGACTCGTTCTTCCTTCGATAGATACTTACTTGCATCCATGTAGGCTTGATAAACCGAAGAGCAATTAGGATCGAAAAAAGCGGTGTTTAATACATTGAGGCAGGCTTCTATATCGCCCTCCCGGTAATATCTATCGGCTAGATCTCTATAAAACCTCAATTTATCTTCGATGAATGGATCGACTACAGCCGAATTCAAAATTCGAATCGACCCTATTAAGTCTCTTCTCGAAAAGTAATAGTTCGAGCAATACTCGTAGGCTACCGTCTTGTCGATACCTGATGTAGACTGTAAATAACCCTCAAGTATCTTTATAGCTTGATCAGAACTCCCGGTTTTTTCTAACTTTTTCGCGTAATCAACATACATTGCAGGCCGATTCTTGGGCTGAGTACGCTGCAACTGCTTTTCAAAAAGGGCGATCGCATCCTCTAACCGCCCTTGCTCGGTTAGAATCTCTACGCATTTCTCCACCAAGCGGATAGGATCTTCTCTACCTGTATTGTCTATCGAATTCTGTAAAAATTCGACAGCGTCTTTGTTTTTATTTTGAGCACATAAAATGTCGGCCTTAATCAATCGCAAAACCCATTTTTTCGATACTCGCTCATCTTCTAATCCACGCTCGGCCAGTTTAAGTGCCTGATTTTCTTCTCCCGCTTCAAGTAGGAGTCTCGAAGCTGACTCATAGATGGTAGACACACGCGTGATGCCGGGTCGATCTAAACACTCCAATAGTAGAGTTAAAGCCGCTACATCCCTATCTAACTTACGGAGTAAACGGGTATAGGCGGGCACTATTTCAACCAAACATTCATCTGGGATGAATTCAATACCCTGCCTGAAATAGGCTTCTGCTTTGTCTAGGCGTTTAGCCTCTTCAGCTAGATCAGCCGCTTTCCCATAAACTGACGCTGCTTTTTTCCGATCACCCGAAACTCGTCTAAAACGTATCAATACTTCATCCACAGCATCGATACCGTTAAATCTATACTCCAACTCTAACCTAAGCAGCCAAGATGCATAATAGATGTTTTTAGATTCTGCCTTCCGAATATGGCTTAGCGCTTTTTCTAAATCACCTTCATTATTTCTTGCTCGTAAACAAAGCGCCAAATGATAATTCATGCCATTGGAACGCTTATCTTCAGGTAAACAAGAAATCAATGCAATGCGTTCAGCCAAGGTTACTTTATTTTTCGGAACCTGAGATTGCATTTGTTTAGTAATTGATTTAGAAAGCAAAACAGTCAAACGCTCGCTAATAGTAAATAGCTCCAAAAGGCGATTTGCTTCAAGAAGATGATGCCGAAGTTCAGCATATGAACTAGCTAATTTTAAAGCACCATCCGATATCGTGTTTCGGTATGAGTCAAGAAGAAAGTCCGATGAAAGACTGTGGGCAGCTTGCCAAGCTGCCAAATCAATCTTCAAGCTAGAAATCTGAGAAGCTCGTACTATCGGGTGTATCGAGTAGTTACCTCGGTATTCATCAAGTATATAGCGTTCTAGCAAGCCTCTCTTAAGGTTTTCGCCATCTAAGACAATATCACGATCATTTAAAAATTTAAAAAATGAGCGAGAAAACGATCTTCTAAACAGCGAGCAGTAATTCAGGACGCTCCGTTCTGTTTCAGAAAGCCTTTCTAGAGCCTTTGTAAGAATTGTTCTTTCGAACTCCTCTAAAAGCTCTTGACTGTATGTGTCGTCCCCTGGAGAAAACTCTTCAGGAACCCATGACATTAAGTTCTCTAGACTTTCAAATTCGAGCCCAGCGTTTACAAGGGTCAATATAGCTCTGAAATTTCCGCCTAATCGCCTCGCTACAGATTCACACTTTTCTTTTGGTAGCTTTTCAAGTAAACCCTTTCGCTTAACAAGTGAGAGAAGAAAACTCGAACCTTCGCTTGGAGAAAGCCCCTTCAGCGTATGTGTATAAGCCGACTCATTCCATGAATCAGTTTTGGGTGAATGAGTAGTCAGCAATAGAATCTTACTTTTATACCGAGGAGATCTGGATAGATCTGAAAACAAACTAGCAAGCCCTTTAGATTTAATAAACCCTTAATAGCTCTAAGTTATCGAATATAATAAGCAAGTCCTCTCGACTAAGAATTTTTTTAGTAAGCTCAAGGGTGCTCGATTGTCCTATCTCTGTTTCAAGAACCTTGTTGTTATCCAAAGATTCCAAGCTAGAGGACAGATCAAAATACATTGACGAAACTGGATCCTCGCTGTCTGCATCCAAAGTTAAAAATAGTGCTTTCCTTTTAACTTGTTGTGCGAGTAGATAAGAAACCGTCTTTTTTCCGACGCCGGGAAAGCCCTTTAATATCGCAAGCGAGTTTCCTTTCTTAACCCACTGTTCGCTCAAGCCAGAAATGCAACTTAACTGTTCACGAGAACGAAAATTTATTTCCATATTAGTTCCTATGATTAAAAGATAGGTCCTGTGGTTCTAAAATTAGGGAATTATGGGGACTGCTTATTTAATTAGTGTCCGCTTTGGGCTTACCGGACACATTGACCTATTCTTAACGATCATGACTCAAGGTTCAAATTTAATCCATATTACCACTGCGCCTCATCACTTCTGCAACTTCCGCTGCCTGCCTGCTATCAATCGCTGCCCCATGAACTCCATCCTTTTTATCTCTGAGATTTTCAACGCCTAGAACTTTCGTCAGCACATCTAACGATGGACCTCTATGACTACACGGCAAATTCATCGCCTGCGCCCAGGGAATAGCTGCTTTCTGACTACAAAACACACCTTGAATTGGCGGTATTGATAAACCGTATCGGGCGACGTGATCCAGCAGGATCGGCCAGTCAAAACTGGCGTTGTGAATGACGATGAGCTGATCTTTCAGGTAGTCGGCAATCTGGTGCCATTGGGCATCGAAAGATTCGAATTCGACAGCCTGTTCATTGGTGATCCCGTGTATTCTTTGTGCTTCTTCTGAAATGTGTTTTTGTGGCCGCGCTTTAAACTCGACGGATTCCGCTACCGTTCGATTTCTTACCACGGTGATGCCAAGCGTCACAATATCCGGCAGGCCATTGTCGTCAGGCAGGCCAGTGGTTTCGGTATCGAGGACGATGTAATCGTCCGGGAGTTGGGTGAAGATCCACAGCAGTTCTTTATACATTGCCATCACCTTCTGCCACTGCCATCGAGAGATTCGACGTTGACGATCGCTCCTTGGTCATAGTGGTAGCGCAGATAGCGCCAGTGGATGGCATCGGACAGCGCTCGGGCACGCATCACTCCGTAGCACTCCCCTTGCGCTCTCACGCTTCGGTAGTGAACACCGAAGCTTTTGGCATCGCGTAACGTGTAACCGAGCTGCTGGGCTTCGCCGTAATTCTCGGGATCGTAGATGGCGTCTTCGGCTAGGTGACGTACATCGTGAAGGGTTGTCGGCCCCAGCTGTACACGGATTACACGCATTTCCTGGGTGGTCTTGTCGATTCTGGACTCACGCAGGAAGCGCGCCCGGTGGTAGGACGATTCGGCGATGGCGACCGCTTCATCGGCAGCGCAGTAATAGATGCCGAAGTCCCGGTTGAAGCGACCACCTCGGCCATCGACCGGCGGGTGGGTAAAGGCCGCCATGATCCAGGATGCACCGTCACCGTAGACGCGGTCTTCCGGCGGCACCAGGCGAATATCACCGACTTCATCCCGTAGCCTGGGATTCGTCAGGGACTCGACAGCGTAGAGCACCTCCCAATCCTGTGGGTTGGAGACGCGCTCGAACAGGTGGATCTGCGGGTAGCGCGACAGTATGACCCGATAGACCGGTTCATTGACCTCGCTAGTGGGTAGCGTATCGATAGCGATCACCAGCCACCCCGCTCCGCATCAAGAAAATCCCTGACCACGGCCAGGTCGACCACCTGACCAGCGAGTATCCGGTCCAGCGGCGCCATGCCATTGAACAGCGGGTTGTCGTTGGGAGTAGCCAGCCACTGGTCAGCCAGCACCTGATCAGGCAACAGGATTTGCAAGGACTTGTAGATCCCCAAAATGTAGCTGGCCCGTTCCAACAGGTCTCGCGTCAGCTTGGCCTTCTCGGGTTGGCTCTTCCAGTTATAGAGGGTCTTCTCATTGCTGAGCCCCAGTAGCGTCATCTGCTGGGCACCAGTGAGGCGCCACTGGCTGAAGATATTGAAAATCGCCGGCAGCAGTGAACTGGTGACACTGGAACCACGTTGCAGCAGTTGTTCGGCTTGAGCGATCATGATTACCTCCTAAACAGCATTCAGACTGTACCTTTACAGTGCTTAAATGCAGCCTAGCAGACTGTAACGGTACAGTCAACTGGTTCAATGACTTTGTATTAAAGGTACTTTTTAAAGGTACTGGCTGTGATGGTGACGGCGAAGGCAAAGGCCAGCGCGAATGGCAGGATGATCCAGGACGGGTGCAAACTGAACGGCAGCGCCAGGTAAAACACCCAGGCCATGATGATCAGCGGTATGGCGGCTTTCTTGGCGTAGTGGTACACGAAAGAGCTTTCCCTGCCGCCGCCCCAACGTCGCAGGTCGCGCCGCACCAGTCCATCCACCAGCGCCACCAGGGTGAACAGTCCAAATACCGGCGTGGCCAGCGTCAGGATGGCGAGTCGCACCGCAAAGACCTGGGTGATTTGCATACCCGCGAGCACATAGTCAGCGACGGGCCTGTATAACCGGTGCAGTACCGCTCTCAGACCGGTTTCCTCCGCAGACGGTACCGGTGTAATCCAATGAATCAGATCCACGAGCCCCGTCCACTCGAAGGCAAACTGGTAGACGCGATCCGAGAGGTTACTGGCGAACACCATCGGCTGGGCGGTTAACCAGCTACGATGAAAGTCGGTGCCGAGGAACTGCAATTCGTTCACCAGCATCTGTCGACTGTGGCCAAGTCCTTGCTCTTCCCACCAGAACGCCATGCCGATCCACTCCACCAGAATGGAGAACAACAGGGAGAGAAACAGCCATTTGAGGCACTGGGCGATGCCCGTCAGCAACCGGGATACAGTACCCGGCTGTGCAACCGGCCGTCGGGGATCGCGGGGCTCCACCGTGCTCAAGCCTGCTCACCGGCGTCTGAGGGTCGGGTCGCGGCCTCGGAGACGGCGTGCCACCAGTGGTCGGTGACCCGGTACCAGTGATCGTTGGTGACATAGCTGCGGCGCATGGCCTCGGCTATCGCCTCAAAGTCATCGGGCATGGCCGTATCTTCGCGGTCGTCCGGCAGCGGGATGCGGATTTTCCAGAGCTGACCGCCTTCCAGTAAAGCGAAGGCCTGCCCTTTAGGTAAGGTGACCATATCGGCGGCAGTTAGCATCGGCACTTCCGAGACACTGATCCGGTCTTCGTTGCGGGATTTGAAGTCGACCCCGGAACCGGGATCCGACGAATCATCGACGCCGGAGACACTCATCAGGGTGAAGACTTCAACCCGCGGTAACTGCTCGGTCAGCATGGCGGCAGTATCCAACTCCTTCACTCGTAGCATCAGCATAGTGTTGAAGTTACCGGCCACCTGCCCCGCTTTGGCTCTACTGCCGATTCGCGCTTCCACGTCCGACCAGGTCTGGGTATAGGCCGTGACCTGAAAGCCTGCCCCGCC